>WNFC01023314.1_pt1 | contig 11776 bp, 13 predicted proteins | sample 5400541 | NCBI WGS metagenome assembly WNFC01 (sample SAMN13153342, study PRJNA577476) | soil metagenome | isolation source: 120 cm saprolite under Douglas fir tree site 2 hole 2 replicate 1 | place: USA:California | collected 2015-04-18 | reverse complement strand
CGAAGTGGCAAAGTTCTAGAAATGTGACCTCAGTATTCTCGAACTCGCCGCGCTTGAGCTTGTTGGGTAAGTGGCTCCAATGCCTGTCCAAGTCGGCTAGATCATTCTTGTCACCATTCTAGGCCACAGAGATGAGCACACCGGCCTCGCTCAACAATTCACATCTCGGCCTGCAGAACCAGATGGGCCGCACGCCCCGCCTCGTTTTGCTTTCCAGGCATCACGGACGTGCACCCCATCCGCGCTGCCATCGCGATCCCAGGTATCGACTCGAGATCAACTAACCGTATGAAAGAGATTTTCTGTAAGAGCACTCGAAAGAAGAATGCCAGCCAGTTGCCAACTTATCACTTTCCACTCCCTTGTCATCGCAACCAGATAATCCACTCATAGCGGCAACCTTGGTCAATATTCCGAGCTCTCTTACCAGCCCTACATCCACAGATCTACTGGTCCATGTTCAAAAATCCAGTGGTCCTCGGCATTCGCCCTTCATGCAGCTTTCGAAAGCACCCACCTCAAGGCAAACATGAAGCTACATGGATTTGGCGCGGATGGATCAAGGATTCGAATGAAGGTCTCTTGGGGCAGTGCGATCGGGTGTATAAATCGCCATCGTCTATCGAATGAGTGGCGACAGCCGCGGACGCCACACGAAGAAGGCGCCGCGGATGTTCACTTTGTGTGGGGTCAGGGGAAGAAGAAGAGTAAGCCACGCGATGATAGCCAAACCCTCAGCTCGAACCCTCGGACCAGAACGATCTGTCCTTCCGCAAAGGTGGTTGAGGTACCCCCGCTCGATTGCTCTAGGACGATCAACGAAGACGAGAAGTGGCTGTACGACCACAGCGCGTTGATGAGGGAGTGAGGTCGGCAGCCCTGCGGAGGTCGGGCCCGGGCGCAGGAACAGGGTGAAGATACGGACGGAGAGCTCAACGGAGGACTCAGAGACTCCCTGGACGTGGACCGTCATCCTGTTTTGGCTCAGCCATAGGCAGCAGCGAAAGCAGTGGGCTTATCATGCGCGTCGCGAACCGGACATTCTTGCCGACCAGCACACAAAGGTTGTTGCACCGCTCAAAGTGCTCTTACCGCCACCAGACGTCGTTGCCGAAAGGTCGCAGGCGCGCCTCTGCCCCGCACGCCAGTGCCGCTCGCCTCTACCCCGCATGTCAGTGCCGCTCGCCTCTGCCCCGCATGTCAAGAATCCCACGGTAATGCCGGCGCCTAAACGTCATAACAGCGGCCCGCCTCATCCGATCCGAACTGGACGCACCGTCAGCGCGGCCGCGTGCACATGCTCGTCGAATTCCCCCTCAATCACTTGGCGGACTCTTGGCGGCTCTGCCCGCAGCTCTTCTCCCGGCAGCGAAGATACACCTCTGAACCCACTTCGAATGTCTGCTTCTCCCGCTGCACCTCGTCTGAGGTGACTTGCCATACACCATCTACATGGTTCGCTCCCCCTTTGAGACAGCCGGCGGAGGCGACGAGAGCTCGATATGTCTGTCGAACCTGGGCCGCAACTTGTTCTCCTCCAATGACGTCCTCGGACGTTGGCGGGACCTCAGCGGGGCTATCTCCATCCGGCGTTCGGCTTCGTGCAGGAGTGGTGGCGGATCAGACTCTGATGGGGCTGATGATGATGATGAATAGTGACGTGATCGTGGTCTATCGATGGAAAGAGTCGGCGAAATGTTTTGCTTTTAGGTTGAGCATGCGTTCGGCAGTATCTTGCTCTGTGCGTGGTGCCATTAAGGACGTGTCCCTAGTTTAGGCTTGACATTCGCGATCCATGTGACTGAATCTGGATCATTAATATTGATGATGATTAATATCGATGATTGATGATTAATCGATTAATCTCAATTCCCTCCATTATTTTTTCCCCTGGTTACTATCGAATGCGAACGCATATTATCTTGCAGCGCACGAGCAAGATCATTCGTAGATCACACATTTTTTCCAGTAAGGCCAAGTCAGTCTGGTCACATCATGCAACAGTTGCGGTTCTGACTCGCGTAGTCTACACATAGTAATAGACTTCTTAAAGGGAGGACCAGTTCCTCAATGGTTATTTTCTCAATGACGGGGACTTACACAAATCGTGGGTTCAAACGTTGTTTGAAATACCTTCTACTAGTATGGACAAACGGTGACACTCCACTTAGTACGCCACGTTGCCCTGTCCTTACCGTGTTCGACACGATCTCAAAGATAGTGGGTTTTCGTGTCTAATACAGCCAGTATGATATGACAGTAACTATACAATAAAATAACAGTCCTACCGAGGCTACCTTGAGAGCTTTCAGAAACTGGTGCTAGATGTGACGGAGTCGATCGTGCTCGTACTGGACGCGATGCTCGACGTGTAATGGAGTCGACCCGGAGTTACCCTGGGTTGTCAAACCCGCATCGTACTCGATGGGCAAGCGTGCGGGATCCGCACTCCCCTCCTGCACCACCGAATGCAACGTAGTGGACCCATCTGTGTCTTGGGCTTTCGCGTCCGCGCCATGCTCGACGAGCAAACGTGGCATATCTACGCTTTCCTCTGGCCGCTGCACCGCCAAACGCGACGGAGTGGACTCATCGGTGTCATGGGCTGTCGCGTTGGTGTCGTGCTTGACGAGCAGGGGTGTGGGACCGACGCTCTCCTCCTGCTCCTGCATCGCCAAATGCAACGGCGGAGACCCTTTGGCGTCTTGGGCTATCGCGTCCGCCCCTTGCTCGACGAACGAGGGTGTGAGGTTTATGCTTTCCCCCTTCTCCTGCACCGCCAAATCCAACGAAGTCGACCCATGGGCGTGTTGGTTTGTCGCCTCGACAGCCTCGACGAGCAAGAGTCCAAGATCCTCTCTTCCCTCCTGCACCGCGAAACCCAACGGAGTCGAGCCGTCGTTGTCCTCAGCTTCCGCGTCCGCGCCGTGCCCGACGAACAAGGATGCAAGATCCATGCTTCCCGCCTGAACCGCCCAATGCAACGGCGTCCACCCGTGATCATCCTGGGCTGTCACGTCCGCACCGTGCCCGACGAGTAAGCGTGCGAGGCCCACGGTTCCCTCCTGCACCACGAAGAGCAACGGAGTCCACACGTCGCCATCGTGGGCTGTCGCGTCCGCCCAGTGCTCGACAAGCAAGCGTAAAAGATCCATGATTCCCCTCAGCATCGCGGAACGCAACGAAGTCGACCCGCTGTTGTCCTGGGCTGTCACGTCCGCGCAGTGCCAGACAAGCAAGCGTCCAAAATCCACGGTTTCCACCGCGGAACGGAACTGAGTCGACCCGTGGCTGTACTGGGCTGTGGCGTCCGCGCCGTACTTGACGAACAAGCGTGTGAGATGCGCGCTTCCCTTTAGCAACGCGAAAAGCATCGGAGTGCACACGTCGTCGTTCTGGGCTGTCGCATCCGGGTTGTGCCCAAGGAGAAAACGCGCGACTTCCACATGTCCTCGTCCTAACGCCAGATGTAGTAAGGTCGAGCTGTCACCGAAGCCCCGAGAATGCACATCTTGGAGGTGCTCAAAGTCATAATGTAAGGGGCTTCCGTGGAGTGGCAACGGCATTTCAGCTCGATTGTGTCGCGCCCGTGTCCAGGGAATTCTTAGGACGAATATCCAGACCCAAACCGCGAAATGTGGTTTGCGTACATCGAGCAGCTGTTTCATCCCTTCCTTTACATTTTCCGACACACCCTCAAATCGCGCATGGTCGATCCAGTGCTCGGCAGCATATCCTGCAAGGGGAAACGTCTTCAGACTGTTTGTGGTGATGTTTTCATCCAGGTGTAGCAGAATACCCAGACATGCTTGAGCGGCGAGGGTATGGGCTGATGTCATAGAAATGTGGTAACGGCATGAAATGGTGTCACGTTTTTCGGAAAAGCGGGTGGACGTCAAGAACTCCTTCACAGAGAAGTGCGAGAATTGTATGACTGAGGATCGGTCGGCATGGACAAGGACAAACAACGTGGAGCACGTGGACAGCACCGCTTCTAGCGGATCTGCCAGGCGCCAATCCTCGCGGAATTTCGGTATTGGTCCCGCGTTGAAATCAAATGCCAGAAATTCGGCCAGCTCCTCGATTCGAAAAGGGCGGGAAGCCGCCGCGACGCATAGGAAGAGCCGTCGGGCAAATTCCCAATTCGTGCTTTTGATCTCCAGTAACGTGCGTTCATATGTCCCATCAAGTGTTTCTGGTAATTCCTCCAGAGCATGCGAAATACGCCCTGGGAGGCAGTCACCGAGATAGTCGAGCTGACAATACACCCATCTGAACCTAAAGTAGACCTATCAGTGAGATTTGTTATGAAATAAGAGCATCAGTGACTTACATCCCATCAGCTCGCTTCGTCAGGACGTCAATGACAAGTTGCTTGTGCTCTTCTTTCCATCTTCGCATCTTTCTATTCGAGTTAACAGTCCACTTGATATAGTTCTCGATGTCGTGCATTTGTCCGCTCTCATCATGAATGGAAATGGAACGGAAAGTTAAGGGTCCGAGGACGAGCTTGATATCAGCCTCAGGGCGGCTAGTGACGCATATACGCAGGTTTGGGATTTTAGAGTGGATAAGATCTTCCAAAAGTTGTAAGACTTTCTCGCGCGGGGACGACAACGCGGATGTATCTGGACATTCGTCCAAGGCGTCTATAATCACGTAAACCGGAGCTTGTCCTGGCAGTTCCAATAAGTCCTTCAGACATCGAGTAAGTTCATTGTCGCTGGGAATTTGTGCGCCATCGCGGTGTGTTGAATAGAAAGTGGAAAGGATATCATGGTAAGAGTCAGACTGGTCGCAAAGTTGGAATAGCACGGATGATAAACGTACCAAAGAACACTCTTTCCTGCGCCCGCTAGGTAGGCGGAAAAACATCAATCTTTCTGGACGGATAAGTACAGGGAGGCAACTCACGTTTCCCATGGATCCAAAGAAGGGAGCTCCGTTCGGATGCTTTCCATTCAGAGAACATGTCGCCTTGAACAAGCCACGCCGCGGTCCCTTCGAGGTGCGATTCACAGGCAATGTGGTGATTCTTCCATGGATCAGGGGGAGAGAGCCAATCTCGAATATCTCTCCGTAACTTGTCACCTGCTAGCCAATCTCAGTGCTCCTTCCCAGCAATGGTAACGTTAGAAAGTAACTGACGTTTGGACTTGTTCTTGTCGCTCGCCAATTTATGCAGGATTTCTGGTGCTCAATCAGATATGGAACTAGCTCGTAGCCGCCAACGAAACGTACCGAGAGCCTCCTGGAAACCGTCGACAGATGTGTTACCGTCTAAAGAGAAGAATGCTCAATGGACGGTGGGTAAAAAGCTGAGCGCGTTGCTCACCGTCCATGACTACATTCATATTACAGAAAAGACCGTAGACGATTTTGAGTATCTCCGCTGCGGTCGTCCGAGCCTCATCTTGCGTGAGCCGGTCTAGCCTCTGCAATACCGCCTCGACGTCTTTCTGTCCAAAGCATTTCCTTGCAAAATTTGCTGCTTTGCGCTGAGTAGGATAATATCTCAACAAGAACCGACTCACTCAATGGCCCCTGTTTAAGCTTTTCGATCGCCATGGCGAGGGTGGAAAGCAACTCCACCATTATCTTGACTACCATCTCGTCCAAGGTGGGTGTATGCGGGATCTGGGTATATATATCAAGACGCCTAAGAAAGTGTTCGATTGACTCTAGCAAGTCGACCAGTGCGCCGTAACTGGCCGCATTTACTGGCATGCCCTTAGACGCCTGATACACGTGGATGTCACAAGGACTCCCGCTTGGAAAGTACCGAAAGGCACATACAGCAAGTAAGATAGCAAGGCCGGCTTGTATTGCTTCCGCAGGTGAGAATGCCTACAAAAAATAGTCAGATATGTGGGAACACGGCATCAGCGCCTTCTGGCATACCAAATCGATAGCCCAATCAAGGGCGGTGGTGGCGGAGAGGGTAGAAAGAATTGATATAGTATTCTGAATCGATTCCATGATCCTATCGTTCCCCGCAGAATCACTGGACGCTCCTATTTGGTCTTGCAGAAGCGCAGTAATCGCTTCGACAGAGGGACAACTCTGGAGTCGCACAGTGAGTGGATGCTTTGCCAAAGTTATTCCCGTCTTCTTCTCGTACGCTTGTAGGGCGGACTCGAAAAGCGCCCGAAAATGAGTGGATCGCGACTGGTCACCCATGTCACAAGGAAGGAACTTGAAGAAATCTGATCTTCAGAAGGGGAGTTGGTTCTTTGTGAGTAAACGACAGAGAGACGGAGGGATACAATGGTAGAGGGTAGAGGGTTGGAGGCGAAAGGCAATGCACCGCACACCTGCCTCACCCGTCTCTTATATAGTCTCTGCAAAGAGACACATGGTGGATTGCTCGAAATGGATGGGCGCAAGGTTGGGGTTAAGCGCTGTACCGGGCTTGTAGCACGAGTTGACGATCATTGAATATTGTCACTGGGGCTCGAGAGCGTAGATATCTGTCGTCTCGAGGGTAAGACGACATACTAAGACGTGGTGGAAGAGTGAATAATTCCCTGACTGGTTAACTAGTCAGATGATAGCCTGGAGAAGAGAGAAAATCATATTTCGTTGAAGATGCAGGTACACAAACAGGACATAGCGGGTAGCAGCCCAAAACAACACGAAGTTCAGTGCCGTACATACGGTCGGGGGATATGTGTAAGGAGACAACGGAGCACTGGAATCCAAGTTTTGGCCACCTTGTCATATTAACGCCAAAAGTAAGGATACGCCATCTGTCAAGGTCGAGGACGCCAACCCGATGGAGTAGTTACGCAGGAACGGCTTAAGGAAGAAAACAAACCATCTGGTTCCCCTTACCCGTCCTTGCTTTACATTTCTGTTGCCCGCTGTCGTTCATCGTGGCACGACCTCCACCTGTAAGTTCAGCTCGTTCCCTCACAAACTCGTAACTTGGAGAGAGAGAGCGGCCAGGGACTTAGAATGGCTGGGTGAAGGCGGTGAAGGGGTGGTAAAGGGCTCCGGTACAGCGATCCGGAACCTCCCGGAAGTCCTCTCCGTTCTTTTGTTCGTCAGGCTTTCCCCAAGCCCGAAGAACTCCCTCCCGTAGATTCTTCTTCCAGTGTTCTTTGTTCCGGAACCATCGCAACGTATTTCCATTTAGACAAAGGCCCTGACAAAAGGTATTCTGATCAAGAAATGATCTGGACCTGTACAAAGATTTTATTCAGCCATGAGCGCGGCACTGCTGCGATGTTCAATTTGTGGCCCGAGACGATGAGCTCAACATCAAGCCCAACGCGACACCTCCCCGATAACGAAGAGCTATGCTTTTGAGGCCAGCCACTCATCGTTTGGTAGAGCGGGCAAAAATGTACCACATCGGACAGTTGACGCAGACAACATGCCACACAACTGGACGGACTTCGTCGTAGATGGCCAAGCTGGGGGAACTGTCATGGTAGTAGTTGGGGAAGAACGTGGAAGATTAAGAGAAGGAAGTGGGAAAACAGATCATCAAGTACGTCTTCGTGATACTGGTCCCTTATCTGTCCTTACCTGCCTTTTGCCTACAGGAGTCGTTCGTCGTCGTACGGCGTCCGCCTGCCAAGTGCAATCACCCTTTGAACCGCTGGTTCAACTCGATCCCCCACAATCTCGTGCTAACCGCGAACGCACCCCCTCCATGCACATTACTCCGTCTTCCCAGCGATCGGACGTCTCGAAGCCCTCAAGCAATTCTCCTGAGTCCTGTCACCCTTTTTCTCCTCGGTCTCGTCCATCTCCACGTCTTCGCGCAGGATGATGATGGCTATTCCACTTCATAATATCCAGGCGCATAACGTCATGACATCAGGGATCGTTTGATTCCGGAACAGATACTAAAAGCTCAGAGCAGCAAGGTTCCCGAAATGCGAGCTTGAGGTTATCGAGTACGCTGTACTTGAGCCCGTTAAGGTATTCACGCTGTATCTGCTCTTGCTTTCTTCCGGAGTCATGGATACGACATCCCACTGGGATCGCCTCCAGCTCCCTTATATGGCAGCCAGATAGCACACTTACCCACGCGACGGGCTCTTCCACGGGCTCAGGCCGTCTACGAGCCCTACATTCATATTTCTATTACAGTACCACGTTTGAAACCTGTGATCTTCGGCATTCGCCTTTCACGCGGCCCTTCGAAGCACCAACCTCAAGGCAGACCTCACAGCTACACGTTTTCACTGATCGACTGACGGATCGAACGAGGGTCTCTCGCAGACTGGGCGATGTGATTGGGCACACGAATTACCACTGTCTATCGGAGGAACAGCGACATTCGCGGGCTCCGCCAGGCCAGGGAAAGGCACCACGGAAGTTCGCGAACTTCCCTTTTTGCGTAGCCGGGGTAAGAGAAAGTCGAGCGATGACAACTAAACCGTCAACACGAACTGTCAGGCTAGCTGAAAGACAGGCACCGCGTCCTCGCTCAATCGTCTGGGATGATCGACGGAGGCAAATTGACGGTCTTAGAAAGGGGCTGTGCAGCGGGGAGGGGAGGGCACTCGCGGAACAACCCTTCATCGAGGACATCTCGAGCCGTTCTATATCGAAGGGCGGGGGTTATGCGAAGTTAGAATACCAGTGACAAGACCCGCGTGGTAAGGAACGACTAAAAATGAGAGTGAGGCGGCTAATTGAATGGTTGTAGGACACGGAGCGCAGCGAGCGGGAGGACTGTTCTCACACGTGCACTGTGACACGAGGGCGGCGAAATGCCAAACTATCGATCTCCAGAACCCGAACCAGGCCCACCGCTGTCATCCTCACCATCCTTGTCCAAGCGCGCTCTGGTCCCGATCTACGATCAGCCACCTATCCATCATCCTCTTTCTTCTCTCTGTAGCACAATCTGTGCACGATCGCGAGCGCGCACTTTCGCGCCAACATGAGGTCGCGGGCTGGCAGGATGTCACAGACCCCGATTGCGTGGTCCCGACCACAAAGGGGACTCGTAACTGCGGCGTCATAGAGGGGACGGGGGTATACGTCATGTCTTGAACCAACTGATATTATATGCGTTGAAGTATACCAGTAACTTGGCTTCAGAGTTTGTCCTATCAAAGTACGGAGAAGGTTTAAGTAGTTCGACTTAAGGGACCGCTAAACAAGCTACTTCACAGGCAGTCAACAAAGAAGGGGAAGGGGATGGAAATGGGGAAGACACAATAAGACCAATCCATCGAACTGCTCTCTGAATTTTGGGCTAAGGTGTGCGGGGAACTAAAAAGGGAAGTATAGAAGAATGACCCACGTCTCTTCGCCTAAATGCTAAAATGCTAAACCAATTCGCATCCAGCCGGGTTGGTGTTGTCTTTCGTGGTCATATGAGCAAGGCTGGGGATCGATCCGCCCGGAACGAATTCCGCGTGTATCTGGTCTCCTAGCAGGAACACTGGCGTGTCGCCTGTCGTCCGAGTCACCTCCGACTCGGACTGTGTAACGGACGCGAAATGAATCGGGCAGGAGATGTTGGCCTCTCTGCACTGCCCAGCGGGGGTCTGCGCCTTCGACGAGAGTTTGGGAAGATCCGTTGACCTAAAAGAAAAGGGGACAAAGAAAGCGGTGCGGAGTTTGGATTGAGAACAACTCTGCGGTCGGTGATTGGAACCAGCGATACGCACACGTATTCGGTGATAGATGCGCGGTCAGATAGAGAACGATACATGCGGGCAGCACCGATGGATCTGCGTACACCAAGTCAGAACTACTCGACTCCGCGTAGGGTAGAGGCAGAGAGGACGAACAGAATGGCGACTACAGAACAAAAACGTAAGAAAGACTCTATCAGAGCAGATTTCGACAGATTTAATTATTAGCTCTTACTTCCTACTGGAAGGAGCATCTGACGTCACAATGAAGGTCATATTAGCCCCGGACCGAAAAGAAAGTCATGGAGTGATAAACGATACTTTATCCCAAATATCTGTCAGGTCGCAGAGAGAGCTATCAGCACCCGTCCACGCCCGGGTATGCGTAAAAGGACAACACACCATTTAAATTCAGAACAGCGAAGACCTGCGAGATCGTGAGCTAAATATCATCCAACCGGGGAAAGGGGACTGACCAAAGGTGGTATCTCTGCAAAGAAGGCCAATGCTAACCAAATAATACACTAGAATGAACTCAGCACTTGGTACAAGACGGTGAAAACGGGTTGTGTCACCTGTTGGTAAAGCAATTTCCATATACCGGTTGAATTCTTGCTCGCATGTCGCAGAAGGCCGATCAACATTGTCAGGAGGAGCACTAAGTCGACCACTGGCACGAAAACGCCGGTAGCATCAATGAGGGGCCTGCGCGGATATACTGAGGCTGTGCAAGTATCCACAATGGGGTAATACATCACAGTGCCAGAGACCTTGTGAAATTTGCGTGGGAGTCAGCTCGTACCATCTAATAGGAGAACCCATGGAAAGTTCCTCACTCTTATTATATCTTTCAAGCGTAGGCATGGGACATAAGAAGTGGCTCAAATAACTGAGGATACGAACGTACGCCGGATGCTCAATGCGGCGGCACACAACCATAGACCAACCGCGATTACTGACACGACGATATTGCGGTTCCATATCGCGATTCTATAAAAAAGGAGAGAGAAGAAGGGCCGTTAATCATTGCGAGTGAGAGTCAAATGGTCGACTTACACGCGGAGAATGATAATGAAGGTGGCGAATGCCCAAGAAGCATAGGTCAATGTCTGGCGAGGCCGAATTCTCATTCAACAGGGAAGGAAAGGCTGATAGCTACTACGCCCTTACAAAAATGGTCTCGATCAATGCCTATAAGATAGACATTAATGACCATCTATACCCTGAACCCAAGTACTACCAAGGCCTTACCTCACAGGGAACCCTGGGGCCATCCATATCAATGAGAAGGAAGATGAAGTTAAGGAAGAGGGTGTAGCGGGTTCCGAGGTACAGCTACTATCATTGAAGGTCGTGAGGTCCAGTAGGGTGAAAAGAGCTTACCCATATGGTCCATCTGTATGGTCGTTTTCTTCGTAAAACGTCCAGTTCAAACCCAGCAGTGAACACAGTTTCCCAGCTGAGTTTATCGAAACTCGATATCAGTGCGCGCTTTCCGCCTAGGAAGAAGAACACACAAGTATAAACCAGCAATGACATGGTTCAGCTTGACAGAAGCAACTAGGTGACTGTAAATGGCGATACTGGGTGACACGGCCAGGAGAAGACGCACTATAGTCATTCAGAAAGATGGCGGGATCATTCCAATTGACCATCTTGTTGATACACGTCTGGAGAAGGTGGTGAAACAGCCTGGCTACAACGACCTCTATATATGGCCACCCAATGGTGGTTCGGGCGATGCAAACACATGACTGGACTGACAACGCCCGTCCACCATTCCATCACACCCGGAAGTGTCTTGTGGTCGACTTCTGCTTGCGCTCGCGTGGGTGCTTGACTAGCAAGCACATGGGGTCCGTGAAGGACTTCCTATAACGTTCGTTCACGTTTGACCGCTCACAATCATGAGCGCGAGAAGAACGGAATCGAAGGAGGGAATTGATGTATGGCTGTGGTCCCATGTCGCAGTTGCGTCCCCGGACACCATCATCGTCCCCCTCCGGGATGACGAGGAGACGAAACGGGGTGGCGGGAGCCGAGACCGATTTCGTGGCAACCCAAAAGCGGTAGAGAAAACACGGATACGTCCAGAACTGGTTTTCTCAGTAAAAAAAGGCTGCTTTTTATCTCTCAAATCTTTGATTAAGCGGCGGGGGCCTGCAAGTGCT
>WNFC01007798.1_pt1 | contig 11777 bp, 11 predicted proteins | sample 5400541 | NCBI WGS metagenome assembly WNFC01 (sample SAMN13153342, study PRJNA577476) | soil metagenome | isolation source: 120 cm saprolite under Douglas fir tree site 2 hole 2 replicate 1 | place: USA:California | collected 2015-04-18 | reverse complement strand
TTCAGAGCTCCTGACATGTTGCCATGAAAAATTGTTAAGAAGTGGTGTGTCGAGCTCTGCGTGCAGAATTTCATCCGCATCGTAATCGTACGTTCAGTTGCGTCTGTAACCGTCGGAGAAAATCGCTGCGCGTTGCCCCGGAGAGTCACTCTCCAAGCGCAACTGACCTGAGGTTTTGTGCCCGAGGGTGCGGACCAAAACCTGTCCGCTTTTTCAATTCGCATACATCCCGCTGCAGCTTGCTCGGCCGAGTGGTCGAGGAAAATGGCTGTGCGTTGAACCGCAGAAAGTCACTCTCCAGTCGCAACTGGCCTGAGGTTCTGTGCCCGAGGGTGCGGACCAAAACCTGTCCGCTTTTTCAATTCGCATACATCCCGTTGCAGTTTGCTCGGCCGAGCGGTCGAGGAAAATGGCTGCGCGTTGAACCGCAGAGAGTCACTCTCCAGCCGCAATTGGCTTGAGGTTTTGTGCCTGAGGGGTGCGGACCCAAACCTGTCCGCTTTTTTCCTTTCCGCCTTCGGGCATGCTAGCTGGCCATGACTCTGACGCCGCAGCAAGAGAAGCTTTTTGTGGATCCCGCTCCTGTTCCCCCGACGGTGTTCGTCAATGACCGGGTTTCCTTTCAGACGGAAGATAACCAGCGCGTGATTCTCGTCCACGGCATTGTGTTTTCCCACTACTCCCTGGACGATCGTTCCGCCGAAGCCTACGCATTGGTTTTGCTTTTCGAATCCGGATACGCCGATCAGAACGATCTGGCGCGCTGCTTCGGCTACTCCACTCGAACTTTACGACGATTTCAGGAACGCCTTAAGTCAGGAGGACTGAGCACCCTTGCCCGCCTGCAGGGGGGACGACCCTCGGGCAGTTCTGCTGAGCCTAAATCCATGGCGGCGCGCGACCGTAGCATTCTCCGCCTCAAAGCCAAGGGAATGAGCAATCGCTGGATCGGTGGACGGTTCGGTCTCGACGAGAAGATGATTCGCAAAACTCTCCGTCGCCTCGGCTGGAAACCTGCTCCACAACCTACTCTTCCTCTCCTGCCAAAAATCGATTCCCACGCTCAGCCGGTGGTCGTCGATGACAGCTCATTAAACCAGATTCCAACTTCCGCCGCTTCACCGTCCCCGCCTAAGAGCAAGAAGCCAGAGTCTAGCCACTCCGCATTCAACAGTCTCGACCCAAACCCTCTGGATCGTTCCGCAGATCGACTCCTGGCCGCTCTGGGACTTCTCGACGATGCAGTTCCCTTGTTTGCCCCGGCCCGCAATCTGCCCCGCGCCGGAGTTCTGTTGGCTATCCCAGCGCTGGTGGGCAGTGGCCTGCTTTCAGCGGCGGAGAAGATTTACCGCAGTATCGGTCCGTCCTTCTATGGTCTGCGCACTACGCTGGTGGCCTATATCCTACTAGCCCTTCTCCGCATCCCACGCCCTGAGGCGCTCAAGGAATATGCTCCCGGAGAACTGGGCCGCATCGTGGGTTTGGACCGCATGCCGGAAGTCAAAACCTTGCGCCGCAAACTGACCCGTTTGGCAGCCTCCAAAGCCAGCCATGAACTGGGCCGGGAGATCGCTCGCCAGCGCATCCGAGAACATGGCCACGTGCTCGGCTTCCTCTATGTCGACGGTCATGTGCGCGCCTATCATGGTAAACACACCATTGCTAAAGCCTATGTGACCCGAACGCGACTCGCTGCCCCCGCCACCACCGATTATTGGGTGAATGATCAGCGGGGCGATCCTTTATTCGTGGTCACGGCCGAGGCTAACGCCGCTCTGACCCGCATGCTCCCCATCTTGCTCGGCGAGGTACGTCAGTTGTTGGGGCCAGAGAGAAAGACCACCGTGGTCTTTGACCGTGGAGGGTGGAGCCCCAAACTGTTTCGCGAATTGATGAGCTTGGGCTTTGACATCTTGACCTACCGCAAGGGGCGCACCCGCCGCATTGCGGAATCTCGCTTTACCCGGCATAAAGCCAAGCTGGACGGGCGGTGGGTGCAATACCTGCTCCACGATCATCCCGTCCGTTTCCTCAAAGGAAAGCTTCGCCTCCGCCAGATCACTCGCCTCATCCAAGGGCACCAGACGCCGATCATCACCAGCCGCTGGGATCTGCGCGCGATCGTCCTGGCTTATCGCATGTTCGAGCGCTGGCGACAAGAGAATTTCTTCAAGTACTTGCGCGAGGAGTACTTGATCGATGCTCTCGCTGATTATCAAGTCGAACCCGACGATCCCAATCGTTCCGTCCCCAACCCGGCACGCAAAGCGGTGGAGAAGGAGCTTCACCGATCCCGGGCTCAGCTGGTCAAGCTAAGCGCAAAGTATGCCTCCAGGACTCTCGGTTCGCGCTCTCGTCGTCTTTCCCGGGCTGGTTCCAAGAAAGAGAAAGAGAAACTCCGAACTCAGATCGCTCAGGCCCAGGCTCGTCTTGAAAAACTCCGGGCCCAACACCGCGTTCTCCCCCTGCGCGTGCCTTTAGCCCAGGCACAAAAGAAACAAGAAGTAGTAAAACTATCCACCGAACGTAAGCACCTCACCAACGTCTTAAAAATGGTGGCTTACCAGATCGAGAGTGAGCTGCTGGAGTTGATCCGCCCTCATTACAAACGGGTGGAAGACGAAGGACGCACTTTCATTCAGGCGGCTTTCCAAGATGCCGCCCATATCGAACCCACGCAGGATCAGCTGCGCATTACCCTACTCCCGCTCAGTTCGTCACATCGGTCGCGAGTTCTGCAAGCTCTTTGCGAGGCACTCAACGAGGCCAACCCACCGTTTCCTGGCACTCAACTCCGAATGTATTACTCGGTTGCAACCTCCCCCTGAAGGCAAAAAGCGGACAGCTTTCCGATGTACCATGTCAGGAGTTCTGAACTTAGGTGCCACGAACGTGCCCCGGGCTTTGCTCCCATTCACGTCAATTGGGCTTTTCTCGATACTTTCCCAGAGTGCCTCCGTGCGGGCTTCGTAGTGGGTAAGTAGTTGACGCCAGAATGAGTTGAGAAGAAATCCTGACCTGAGCCGCACTGACCGTCAGTCGCGCACTTGCTGGGCGCCCACAGTATGCCTTATCAAATTTGGCACCCTCCCAGCACACAAGCCTGGCACAACGGCTTGTGTCAGATTCGTGGATAAGAAAGCGAATAGGTTAACCGGTGAGAGTGCAGTAGAGTTCAAGATCGACTGTTCCACTTTTCTGGGATGTCGATAACCGCCGTTCGCACTTCAACATGCCAGTTTTCGTACCAGCCAATAAATGTTTTTATTACTTTCGAATCGCCAGATTCTCAGTCCGCTCTTAGTCCGCTTGGCGGTGGCCTGCTCGGTATAGGGCCGTCAAAAAATCCCTTGCCCGGTCCTGTTGTGTGTGATACAAGCGCTGTGCACAACAGGAGCGGATATGGCTTACCTTCGAGAGCGGGGCAACCAGCTGGCCATTGTTCATGGGGAACGTGACCCAGAGACCGGCAAGGTCTCGCAACGAATTCTGTTCACCCTCTATTCCAAGGCCGAGGCGCTCGAAGCACTTGGTCGTCGAGAGGGAACCAGCGCCGAGCAATTTCGGCTCCTCCTCGAACGCCAACACCCCGATATCAAGTTCAACTGGAAAGACATTCGAAAGGGCATGTTGAAGCACCTCGACCTGCTACCGGATCTCTACGAGTATCGCGCAGTCCGTTTGCGTGGGCGATTCCGGAAAGACCTCTGCGCTTTCACTCGCCAGCTCATCCTGGCTGATCCGCAAGACCTGGCTTCAGCCGCGCAGCTTATTCAAGAGCATCGCCACGAGCTCGAATACCTGGCAGATCTCATTCACTGGCGACTGAAGCTGCGCGAGCAGGAGCAGAACGAGTGGAACGTAGACAATGTCTTCTATTGGCGTTTCGCTCTCCACGGCTGCGAAGTTCCTCCAGATGCCGAGGAGGATGCGGCGGGCTTCTACGAAAGGGGAGAATACGAACGGGGGGAGGCCGTTTTCCGTCTACTCATCGACTGCTTCGATGGATACGCCGAGGGCTACAACTACCTCGGACTTATCGCGCTCCAGCAGAACAGACTTGATGAAGCGATTGCCCATTTTGAGAAAACGATCGAGCTCGGTCGGAGGCTGTTCCCCGAGCGGATTAAGAAAAAGGACTACTGGAGCGACCACTCGACGCGCCCGTACATGCGGGGCCTACGAAACCTAACCCTCACGCTGAACCAAGCCGGTCGCTATGACGAGGCTTTGGCATTATGTGCTCGTCTCGAACAGGAATGCGGTGACGACATTACGGTTCTTTCATTCCATTCAGCCATCTACCTGAACACGGGGCGCTGGCAACTGGCTGCGGATGCGGCTCTGCGCTTGCATCGGCTGTATGCGTCGGAGAGCCTCACGGCGGGTTTTGCTTTGTTCGAGCTTGGCCGTCCTGCAGAGGCCTTCGCCTTCTTCTTACATGGGGCGTTGAATCATCCTAGGGCTGCCCGAATGCTCATTCGGGTTAAGTTGGGCACACCCAAGACCCACCAGGAAAAGGAGGACTACAACAGGGGCGTAGAATTCTGCCGTCAGCTGCGTGGCTTTCTCACAGGCCAAAGTCGATCATCGCGGCGATTTTTTGAGCGTCTTGTCCGCGATCCAAGAGTCGCTCCGCTGCTTTCGGAAATCGAGGCCGCGGTTGAGCGCCGGTACGAGCAGCAGTCAACCGGCGAACGTGAAGCGGTCGACCGCATCAATCGGATGCGTACGGCTGAGTTCGCGAGGGAGAAGGCCGGAGAGTTTGCCGACCTGATTGAAAAAAACCGCCAGCTCTGGAACCGATCGTCGAGTCGCTGCTCAACTAATCCAGTAAGGGTCGCAACTCAGGAGGGATGAACGATGAGGATCGCAGGAAAATGGCGCATCGCCGCAATGGATCTTTGGGAGCAGGAGGCCATCGACCTCGTTGGTCCTGCCTTCATCGAGTTCGGCGAGGGGCGATCCGGTCAGTTCCGATTTATCGCCGTGGACGGTTGGATGGATTGCCTGCACAAGGAACGCAACGGGCGGCCCTATGTCGAATTCACTTGGGACGGCAATGACGAGTGCGATCCAGCCAGCGGTCGCGGCTGGACAAGGCTTCAGAAGGACGGCTGCTTGCGTGGCCGGATTTACATTCATGGTGGCGACGACTCGGGTTTCAAGGCGATCCGCTTTGAAGAAGAGACGACCTCCGTAGAGGCTGCAATGAGGCGAAAATTGTGATGAGGAAGACACCTCGCAACCTGACGGCTCAGATGGAACGATCGATCGAGATGGTACTTGGCCAGGACACTTCATCTCTTACAAGGCCAACTTCGACTTCGTGCGCGACCTCGAGGCTGCCGAAAAGCAGATCGCCCTTCTTGTTCTAACTGAGCCTAAACGGGCAGTTTCGCTCTACGAGTCGTTTCTCGCCGGTTGCTGCGCAAAAGCGGAGGAGATCGACGACTCGAGCGGTAGTTTCGGCCAATTCGTTGGCGAGCTGTTCTGTGCTTGGATCAAGGCCCGGCAGGCGAGTGGTGCCGACCCTGATAAAACGGCAGCGCGGCTACTGGCTTGGATGGACAATGACTCGTACGGATTCTGCTATCAGCTGGAAAAAGATGCGGCGAAGATCCTCGACAGAGCTGGGCGCGCTGCGTTCGAGACGCAGGTCCGCACGCGTTTCGAGGCGACCACGACCGCGACGTCGGCAGCCGGCGAGCCATCCCGACGGAACACCGACTACCAGCGCCGTCGCTGGAGCGAGATGCTTCGGGCAATCTACCTCAAACAAAACAATGTAGGCTCCTACATCAGGCTTTGCGAGGCGACTCAGCTCAAGGGACAGGACTGCCACGCCCTGGCAACCATGCTCGTAGCGCAGCGCAAATCGGAGGAGGCCCTCACGTGGGTGGAACGGGGCCTTGCCCTCGACCAGCAGAACCCCTACGCTTCGATGGCGGGACACGACCTTGCGCGCCTCAAGCGCAGGCTGCTAACGAAGCTTGGGCGCGGGAATGAGGCGCTCGAGGCGGCCTGGGCAGAATTCCATAAGCACCCGAGCAAGTACTCCTATGACGATCTCATGAAATATGTGCCCAAAGAGAAGCGGGCAGCCTGGCATGAGAAAGCCGTGGATGCGGCGAGAACAGCAGACCTGCATTTGCTCATGCAGCTACTGCTTGAGACCAAGGAGCTGGAACGGCTCGCAGACCTCGTCGGCCAGAGCAAAGACGGCGCGCTCGAGGACGTGAGCCACTACACAACCGAGCCGGCGGCAAAAAGGCTAGAGAAGACCCACCCTGAGGCGGCGGCGCGCCTCTGGTGCGCCCAGGGGATGCGCGTCATCAAAGCGAAAAAGAGCAAATATTACGGCGCTGCCCTTGAGAACTTTGAACGAGCGCGAAGATGCTACGAGAGAGCTGGACTGATAAACGATTGGCAGCGCGTCGTAGATGAAGTGTGCTCCGAGCACTATCGCAAGACCGGCTTCATGTCCGGTTTCGAGGAAGTGGTCGCTGGCTCTGGACAGAGTGAGAAACCGTCGTTTTTGGAACGCGCGAAAGCACGCTGGAGTGCTCCTCAGGCTGAGAGCAAGGATTGAGACCAACCCAGGTAGCTGACGGCGAGGCAAAATCCGCCTCCTGTGGAGAGCCAAAGCCGAGAGAACAGCGGACATGGTGTCCGCAGACCACGCTGGTAAATTCACGGTGGGGATTTCCTGCGGGAAGCGGCGGTGTTAACTTCCTAAGACTCTCCGCCATATCAGGAAGGACGTAGACACCATGGAGCAGGTTCTCAATGATGTCCATAACTGCGTTCACCTCGGCTTTCGGCGCGTGCGCGTCCCCTGTGCGCGACCGCGCTTCCCACATCGAGGGCCGCAGAGAGGACTTCGCGGTTGTGCGAGCTGACAAATCCACAAATCGCTTGTCCTCGAGTTGCTTTAACTTTTGGTCGGACGTGCCAACATCGCCTACCTTCTCAGTCACGCTGAAGAAAGCGCCAACCGCTCTTCGATGCCCCTAAGGGACAATTGCAAGACCGGTTCGTCCGTGAAGGCGATAGACGGCGAAATCTTTGCGGTCCACTGTGAAGATCCTTCCGATGCCTTCTCGCTCAGCGACTCTGACGAGCGCAGCGTCCGCGAGATCCATCGGACGGTCTGCATACTTGATCACGAGCTCTCGTATGCGGGGTATGTCTGCCAGGTCGAGGCGGAGAAGTTGCACCGCTCCACGCGCCAAAGTCTCCCAAAGAGCTTCCTGGGCTTTCGGAAGATCCCCCAGCAAATAGACGGCTTCGACGAGCGGAGGCCACACTGTAACTAAGGGTTCTCGCAAACTCTTCAAGCAAGCGACGCACTTTTCGTGGTGCTGATCATCCGCGTCGACAAGAGCTACGAGCGGTCCAGCGTCGATAAGAATCACTTGCGGCTCCGCCGGCTCTTGAGAATTTCGGAAAATCGAGTGCCCATCTGGGTGGAGCGCCCCGGCATCCCGCCGCGGACCACCCCGATCAAGTCCGCGATCGCCTCATACGGCGCGGCGATTGGCTCTTGCTGCTCCGCCCAAGCTGCGATCGCCAGGCGAATCACCTCGGAGACGGAGATTTGTCTGCGGCGAGCGATGCGCTCGATGCGTTTTCTGGTCTTAGGATCAAGTCTCAAAGTCAAAGGAGAGGCCATAAGGTCACTGCCTAAAAAGGCTATCGTATTACAGAGTGTAATACAAGACAATTTTAGAAAGGCCTGCTATGTTATTGTAATTACAGATAGTTCCTTTCGAGGAAACGAAATGCATTTGTAATATTGATTTATTGATACTTAGCATGCATAATATTTCCTGGCAGAGTCCATTGTGCATGTAAAGACTAAAACGCTCGGACGGCAGACCTCCAAGCTCTTTGTGGAACTGAACCAGCTGAACAAGACCACATTCCGCTTGCGCGATGTGGAGAAGATTACGGGTTTACGCGGAACCTCGGCACGTACTTTGATGCACAAGGCAGTGCGGCGCGGCTTGGTGACTCGACTCCAGTCCGGCCTCTACACTCTGGTTCCGTTCGAACTAGGCAGGGAGACCGAGTACGTCGGCGATCCCTACGTGATCGCCCGCGAACTTGTACGCCAGCGAAAATACTTCGTTTCTCATGCGTCGGCGATGGAGCTTCATCGCATGGTTACTCAGCCCCAGCTCTCCATCTTCGTTAGCTGTCCGGACCAACTGCGACCACGGACGATCCACGGCTACGAATATCGCTTTGTGCTTGTAAGACCGAAGGACTTCTTTGGTCTGACCAAGATCTGGGTGACGAAACAGCAGTCGGTTGCCGTGAGCGATCGAGAACGAACCATCGTCGACGTGCTGCGACACCCGCAGTACGCCGGCGGGATTACCGAAGCAGCAAAAGCACTTTGGATAACCCGAGACAAGCTCAACGTCAGTCGTCTGGTCGAGTACGCCCGTAGACTGGATGTCGGTGCCGTCGTTCGCAGACTCGGCCTGCTCCTTGAACTTTATAAGATGGGATCAGAGGAAAACATTCAGATGCTGCAGTCTCAGCTGACCCAAACGTTTGATCGGCTTGACCCGACCCTGCCCAAAACTGGGCGATTCTGGTCCCGCTGGCGCCTCCAGTTGAATGTTGGTCTCGAAGAGCTGGAAGCAGTGCGTCACACGTAGATGATTCCCCAACGCAATCTATCGCTGCTGGCAAATCGTCTGCAACGGGAGCACGGCGGGCGCCGAATCCCGGAAGTTGTGTTGGAGCGCGACTACTGCCTGGCATTGGTTGCTGGCCGGATTCGACGCGACTTCCCTGAAAGATTTGCTGATCTTCAAAGGCGCGACGGCCTTGAAGCGCTGCTATTTTGGCGACTACCGCTTCTCCGAGGACTTGGACTTTACGTTGGGCCGACGTGAGGACTTTCCAGAAATCCGCAGAGGTTTGGACGAGGTCTTCGGGAAAGTAACAACCGACTCCGGCATCAACTTTGCGTTTGAGAACCAAGAGCAGGCGGGCCACACGAACAGCTACGCATTTTATCTCGGGTACCAGGGACCGCTTCCGAAACCAAACTCCGTCAAAGTTGATATCACTATCGAAGAAGTGATCGTTCTTCCTCTGGAGCAGCGCCCGGTGTTGCGTGCCTATGATGAATTCGAGGACCTGCCCAACAACCGCACGCTTACCGTGTACAGCCTGGCAGAAATCGCCGTGGAAAAGACCGTGGCCCTCAGCGATCGAGCGCGCAGCGAACCGCGAGACCTTTACGATCTGTGGTTCCTCACGGACGGCGCCGGAATCGAGCTACAGGATTTGGTCCCGGCAATTCAGGAGAAACTTCGGTTTCGCGGCCGGCAGATTGCCGGCACTGAGGAGAACATTCTTGCGAAAGAAACACGACTCAAGGCGTTATGGACGACGCGCCTCGGACATCAGATCGCGCAGTTACCCGAATTCGAGGAAGTATTTCGTGCGGTGCGACGGCACCTGCGGCAGGCAAATTTCCCAAAAGACGCCGATGGGTGAAAACACTCTGCGTCCTATGGGCAAGCGCGCGGTGATCAAGGACTCCTCTGTTCATTCCTCGGGTCTAAACTCGGGAGCGGTTTATGGGGAAGTCTAAAAATGTGCATGCAAACAATGGAGATCGGTCAGTGTTTCCAACCAGATGCGAGATTAGGCGGTCTAAGGATGAGTCGGCTTACGGGCGGGAACGACCCCGCCTTCGGCTGCCGCGTGCTCGCCTGCACGCTGGTCGTTCCCGCCCGTTGCGTTACTCGTTGCCGTGATGAAAGGAATCCCAGTTGGATCAATGCGGTATCCCGAACTGATCTCGATCTGATCGGGACCGGGGACTCTATCTCCCTGGTTGCTGCTTCTTCTCTGCTGGTTCTGCTACCACCGCGACATCCTGAGTCTTGCTCCACCGCTGCAGCGCGATTAACACAGGTCTCAGTGCGGCGCATCCAAGAGCAGGGATGCCTCCGAGTCTACACATAGTCCGTTTGACCCTGTGTTCTGGTGGTGTAAGACGCAAAGCAGCAGAACCGCAGTGGAGTTAGCCATGTTCGCAGGATATCTCGCTCTAGTGACCGCAGCCTTGTTCACAGGTGCGGCGTTTTACGTCAGTTTTGCTGAACAGCCGGCACGACTAGGTCTTAACGATCGCGCGCTTCTCGCGCAATGGAAGCCCGCGTATAAACGCGGATTTGCAATGCAGGCCCCGCTCGCGGTCGCAGGTTTTGTTCTGGGAATCGTCGCTTAGCGGCTCACAGGCGGCGTGATGTTCCTTATTGGAGGGGCGTTGTTGCTTGCAAATTGGCCATGGACCATTTTCGCCATCATGCCGACCAACAGGGTGCTGATGGCGACAGGGCTGGAGGCTGCGAGTTCACAAAGCCGGGCTTTGATTGTGAAGTGGAATCGTCTTCACTCTGTTCGGACAGTCCTTAGATGCCTCGCGATCCTAGCCTTTCTGATCGGACTCCGCATGACCGGCGAACACGCCACTGATGTGGCTGACGCTTCCGGCACGCTGATGCTGGACGTCGCTCGCCGGCGCTGGTCCTCGGAGCTCATGGCCGCAGTGGGCCTACCCGAAGCTTGTTTACCACGGCTTTTCGAGTCGGAGGAAATATGCGCGCGTGTTTGTGACGAGGGTGCGCGCGCCACTGGCTTACGGGCGGGAACACCGGTCGTCGCGGGAGCCGGTGACCAAGCTGGAGGCGCTGTCGGGCTGGGAATAGTGCGGCCAGGAGATGTGAGCGCCACGATTGGAACGTCTGGCGTGGTGTTTGCCGCAACGGATCGACCGGCGATGGATCTGCAAGGCAGTGTGCATACGTTCTGCCACGCAACGCCCGAGCGCTGGCATGTGATGGGAGTGACACAAGCGGCTGGATTGTCGCTGCGCTGGTTTCGCGATCTGCTGCTGGGATTACCGACTTATCACAAAGGTTATCAGGAACTCATAAATGAGGCAGCAGCTACGCCGGCTGGCGCTGATGGCTTGTTGTGGGCTCCCTATCTCATGAGTGAGCGTACGCCCCATCTCGATCCAAGGGCACGTGGGGCACTCGTGGGTTTGTCGGCAAGCCACACTCGAGGCCATGTGGTTCGTGCCATTCTCGAAGGGATCGCATTTAGTTTGAAGGATACCCTTACGCTATTCGATCAGATGAAAGTACCCATTCGCACCGTGCGCCTTGGAGGAGGTGGCGCCCGTTCACCATTATGGTGCCAAATACAGGCAGATATTTACGGCCATGAGGAAACTCCAGACTCCATTGGTCACACCGGCCAGCAGCGCCGCACCATAAGCTGCGCCTTCTTCGGCATCGACGATTTCCGCACATTCGGGGCGACCTGCACGTGTTTCATTTTCAAACGTTTTACACAACGTATGATGCTCTGACGCTCGGCGTTTATCGGCGCCCTCACGCACTGGTTGTGCAAGTGTAGGTTGCGATGGACGCCACTCCAAACGGGGCATGAGTTCCAAGGCGAGCGCAGCGAACTGCGTCGCATCGATTGCGGATCGCAGCCGCATCTCGGCATCAGAATTCCAACACGCGCAGTCGAAAGTTCCCAGACGCGTGTCCGGCTGATCGTCTCCCTTCGGGGGCAGCCGGCCTCATTCGTACGGGATTTCGAGCTTTATCATCTTGTGGTCGCGGAACACGTTGATGTGCAGCCTCTGCTGCCACTTGTGGCTCGCCTGGAGAACGAGGAGCATCGGCGCGTCGTCGACGCGGAAATTGGATCCTCCCACATCAACGGAC
>WNFC01027430.1_pt1 | contig 11779 bp, 5 predicted proteins | sample 5400541 | NCBI WGS metagenome assembly WNFC01 (sample SAMN13153342, study PRJNA577476) | soil metagenome | isolation source: 120 cm saprolite under Douglas fir tree site 2 hole 2 replicate 1 | place: USA:California | collected 2015-04-18 | reverse complement strand
TCGCCGAGGTGGCGACCGCGATCGCCGGCGGCGACCTTTCCCGCAAGATCACGGTGAACGTCAGCGGCGAGATCCTGCAGCTCAAGGAGACCATCAACACGATGGTCGACCAGCTCAACGCCTTCGCCGGCGAGGTCACCCGCGTCGCGCGCGAGGTCGGCACCGAGGGGCGGCTCGGAGGGCAGGCCAACGTGCTCGGCGTCGCCGGCACCTGGAAGGATCTGACCGACAGCGTCATCGCCGAGGTGGCGACCGCGATCGCCGGCGGCGACCTTTCCCGCAAGATCACGGTGAACGTCAGCGGCGAGATCCTGCAGCTCAAGGAGACCATCAACACGATGGTCGACCAGCTCAACGCCTTCGCCGGCGAGGTCACTCGCGTGGCGCGCGAGGTCGGCACCGAAGGCAAGCTCGGCGGCCAGGCCATGGTGCGCGGCGTCGCCGGCACCTGGAAGGATCTGACCGACAGCGTCAACTCGATGGCGTCGAACCTGACCGCGCAGGTCCGCAACATCGCCGAGGTCGCGACCGCGGTGGCGAAGGGCGACCTGTCGAAGAAGATCACCGTCAACGTCAGCGGCGAAATCCTGCAGCTGAAAGAAACGCTCAATACCATGGTCGACCAGCTCAACGCCTTCGCGGCCGAGGTCACCCGCGTGGCGCGCGAGGTCGGCACCGAAGGCAAGCTCGGCGGCCAGGCCGAGGTGCCGGGCGTCGCGGGTACCTGGAAGGACCTGACCGACAGCGTCAACTCGATGGCGGGCAACCTGACGGCGCAAGTCCGCAACATCGCCGAGGTGGCGACCGCGATCGCCGGCGGCGACCTCTCCCGCAAGATCACCGTCGACGTGCGCGGCGAGATCCTTCAGCTGAAGGAAACGCTCAATACCATGGTCGATCAGCTCAACCGCTTCGCCGGCGAGGTGACGCGCGTGGCGCGCGAAGTCGGCACCGAAGGGCGGCTCGGCGGCCAGGCCAACGTCCCCGGCGTCGCCGGCACCTGGAAGGACTTGACCGACAGCGTGAACTCGATGGCGGGCAATCTCACCGCCCAGGTGCGCAACATCGCCGAGGTGACGACCGCGGTGGCACGCGGCGACCTCTCCCGCAAGATCACCGTCGACGTGAAGGGCGAAATCCTCGAGCTCAAGAACACCATCAACACCATGGTGGACCAGCTCAACGCCTTTGCCTCGGAAGTGACCCGCGTGGCGCGCGAGGTCGGCACCGAGGGCAAGCTCGGCGGCCAGGCGCAGGTGCCGGGCGTCGCCGGCACCTGGAAGGACCTGACCGACAACGTCAACTTCATGGCGTCGAACCTGACCGCGCAGGTCCGCAACATCGCCGAGGTGGCGACCGCGATCGCCGGCGGCGACCTCTCCAAGAAGATCACCGTCGACGTGCGCGGCGAAATCCTGCTGCTGAAGGAAACGCTCAACACGATGGTCGAGCAGTTGCGCTCGTTCGCGGCCGAGGTGACCCGCGTCGCGCGCGAGGTCGGCACCGACGGGCGGCTCGGCGGCCAGGCGGTGGTGCCGGGCGTCGCCGGCACCTGGAAGGACTTGACCGACAACGTCAATCTGCTCGCCGCCAATCTCACGACCCAGGTCCGCAACATCGCCGAGGTCACGACCGCGGTGGCGCGCGGCGATCTCTCCCGCAAGATCACCGTCGACGTGAAGGGCGAAATCCTCGAGCTCAAGAACACCATCAACACCATGGTGGACCAGCTCAACGCCTTCGCCTCGGAGGTGACCCGGGTGGCGCGCGAGGTCGGAACCGAAGGCAAGCTCGGCGGCCAGGCGCAGGTGCCGGGCGTCGCCGGCACCTGGAAGGACCTGACCGACACCGTCAACGTGATGGCGGCGAATCTGACCGAGCAGGTGCGCGGCATCGTGAAGGTGGTGACCGCGGTCGCCAACGGTGACCTCAAGCAGAACCTGGCGGTGAAATCGAAGGGCGAGGTCGCGGCGCTGGCCGAGACCATCAACAACATGACCGACACGCTCGCGACCTTCGCCGATCAGGTCACCAGTGTGGCGCGCGAGGTCGGCGTGGAAGGACGCCTCGGCGGCCAAGCCAACGTGCCCGGCGCGGCCGGCACCTGGAAGGACCTGACCGGCAACGTCAACCTGCTCGCCGCGAACCTGACCACGCAGGTGCGCGCGATCGCCGAGGTCGCCACCGCCGTGACCAAGGGCGACCTGACCCGCTCGATTCAGGTCGATGCGCGTGGCGAGGTGGCCGAGCTCAAGGACAACATCAATACGATGATCGACAACCTGCGGCTCACCACCGACCGCAATACCGAGCAGGATTGGCTGAAGACCAATATCGCCAAGTTCATCAACATGCTGCAGGGCCAGCGCGATCTGGCCACCGTCGGCCGGCTGCTGCTGTCCGAGCTCACCCCGCTGGTCAACGCCCAGCTCGGCGTCATCTACCAGGTGACGAGCGAGGGCACGCAGCGGCTGCAGCTGCTCGCGTCCTATGCCGACGACGGGCCCAAGGGCCATCCCGCGCAGATGCTGATCGGCGAGGGATTGATCGGCCAATGCGCCGCCGACCGGCGGCGCATGCTGATCAGCGAAATGCCCGCCGACGCCGTCCCGATCGGATCGGCGCTGTTCAAGGCGGCGCCGCGCAACATCGTCGTGCTGCCGGTGCTGTTCGAGAACCAGGTCAAGGCGGTGATCGAGCTCGCGTCGGTGAGCGAATTCACCGCCCTGCAGCTCACCTTCCTCGAGCAGCTCACGACCAATATCGGCATCGTGGTCAACAGCATCGAGGCGACGATGCAGACCGAGGGCCTGCTCAAGCAATCGCAGCAGCTTGCCGCCGAATTGCAGGCGCAGCAGCGCGAGCTGCAGCAGACCAACGAGCAGCTCGAGCAGAAGGCGCAGCAGCTCGCCGAGCGCAACGTCGAGGTGGAGCGCAAGAACCAGGAAATCGAGCAGGCGCGCGGAGCGCTGGAGGAGAAGGCCACCGAGCTGGCGCTGACCTCGAAATACAAGTCCGAATTCCTCGCCAACATGTCGCACGAGCTGCGCACCCCGCTCAACAGCATCCTGATCCTGGGTCAACAGCTGGCTGACAACCCCGACTGCAATCTCTCGCCCAAACAGGTCGAGTTCGCCCGCACCATCCACGGCGCCGGCACCGACCTGCTGCACCTGATCAGCGACATTCTCGACCTGTCGAAGATCGAGTCGGGAACGGTCACGGTCGACGCCGAGGAGATCGCGTTCGCTAATCTGGTCGACATGGTGGCGCGCCCGTTCCGGCACGAAGCCGAGCGCAAGCAGCTGTCGTTCGAGGTCAGCCTCGACGCCAATCTAGGGCGCAGCATCACCACCGATTCGAAGCGCCTCCAGCAGGTGCTCAACAACCTGCTCTCGAACGCATTCAAGTTCACCACGCAGGGCGGCGTGCGCCTGAGCATTTCCGCGGCCCAGGGCGGCTGGAGCGGCAATCATGCGGTGCTCGACCAGGCGCCCACGGTCGTCGCCTTCGAGGTCTCCGACACCGGCATCGGCATTCCGCTGGACAAGCAGAAGGTCATCTTCGAGGCCTTCATGCAGGCGGACGCCAGCACCAGCCGCAAATACGGCGGCACCGGCTTGGGCCTCGCGATCAGCCGCGAGCTGTCGAACCTGCTCGGCGGCGAAATCCATCTGCGCAGCGCCCCCAATGCGGGCAGCACCTTCACGCTCTATCTCCCGCTCAAATATGTCGGCCCGTCCGCGCCGCCGAAGCCGGCGAGTATCGCCTCGGCACAGCACTCGCTCGGCACGCTCGCGGCGCCGGAGCGCCCGATCGAGCAGATCCCCGACGACCGGCTCGAAATCCAGCCCGGCGACACGATCCTGCTGATCGTCGAGGACGATCCGCATTACGCCCGAATCATGGTCGACCTGGCGCGCGAGAAGGGCTTCAAGGTGCTGGTCGCGATGCGCGGCGCCGACGCGCTCGATCTCGCCAAGCAGTACCAGCCGACCGCCGTGTCGCTCGACGTGTTCCTGCCCGACATGCTGGGGTGGACGGTGCTCAGCCAGCTCAAGCAGAACCCGCTGACCCGGCACATCCCGGTGCAGATCATCACGCTCGACGAAGACCGCCAGCATGGGCTCGCCCGCGGCGCCTTCTCCTTCATCACCAAGCCGACCTCCACCGAAGGCGTGCAGCAAGCCCTGGGGCGCATCAAGGAATATGCCAAGCCGCGCCGCAAGCGGCTGCTGGTCGTCGAGGACGACCACGCCGAGCAAATGAGCATCGCCGAGCTGCTCGGCCACGACGACGTCGAGATCGTCCCCGCCGGCACCGGGGCGGAGGCGCTGAGCGTGCTGCGGGAAGAGCCCTGCGACTGCGTGGTGCTCGACCTGCGGCTGCCGGACATGTCGGGCTTCGAGGTGCTGGAAGAGCTCCGCGCCGACGCCGGCCTGTCCGACGTGCCGGTGGTGGTGTTCACCGGCCGCGAATTGTCGGCGGAGGAAGATGCCCAGCTGCACACCATGGCGCGCAGCATCGTGGTCAAGGGCGTCGAATCGCCGGAGCGCCTGCTCGACGAAACCGCCTTGTTCCTGCATCGCATCGTCACCAATCTGCCGCCGGAGAAACAGCGTATGCTGGAGCGGCTCAACACCTCCGACGAGGATCTGGTCGGCCGCACCGTGCTGCTGGTCGACGACGATGCCCGCAACATCTTCGCGCTGTCGAGCGTGCTGGAGCGGCGCGGCATGCGCGTGCTCACGGCCACGACCGGCAGCGAGGCGATCGCGCTCATCGAATCGACGCCCGACCTCGCCATCGTGCTCATGGACATCATGATGCCGGAGATGGACGGGTATCAGACCATCGCCGCGATCCGGGACGAGCCGTCGTTCCGGCGGCTGCCGATCGTCGCGCTCACCGCCAAGGCCATGAAGGGCGACCGCGAGAAGTGCCTGGAGGCGGGCGCCTCCGACTATCTGGCCAAGCCGGTCAACACCGAGCAGCTGCTGTCGGCGTTGCGCATGTGGCTGCATCGCTAGCGCGCACGCCGGGGCAGCGGAGGACACGATGGCCGTGGGCGACAAGGTCAACATCCTGCTGGTCGACGACCAGCCGGCCAAGCTCATGAGCTACGAGACGATCCTCGCGGGCCTCGGCGAGAATCTGCTCAAGGCCACCTCGGCGCGCGAGGCGCTGGAGCAGCTGCTCCGGCACGACGTTGCGGTGATCCTGGTCGACGTGTGCATGCCGGAGCTCGACGGCTTCCAACTGGCGGCGATGATCCGCGAGCACCCGCGCTTTCAGGAAACCGCGATCATCTTCATCTCGGCCATTCATTTGACCGACCTCGACCGCCTGCGCGCCTACGAGATGGGGGCGGTCGACTATGTTCCGGTGCCGGTCGTCGCGGAGGTGCTGCGCGCGAAGGTCAGGATCTTCTCCGAGCTCTATCGCAAGACCCGTCAGCTCGAGCAGCTCAACCGGGAGCTCGAGCGCCGGGTGGCGGAGCGAACCTCGGAGCTGCAAGCCTCGACCGCGCGATTGCTGCAGAGCGAGCAGCGCCGCAGCCTGACGCTGGCCGCGGGCCAGATGGGATCCTGGGAATGGGACCCGGTCAACGGCGACTTCGTCTGGGACGACGGCCAATACCGGATTTTCGGGGTCGATCCCGCGAGCTTCGAGCTCACCATCGACAACATCAGGGCCCTGATCCATCCCGAGGACTGGAAGCATCTGCAGAACGCGATCAAGCCGGCGGCCCAGAACTCGCCCAGCTTCCAGTCCGAATTCCGCGTCTGCCGGCCGAACGGCGAGCTGCGCTGGTGCATCGGAACCGCGGTCGCGAGCGTCGACGCGACCGACAATATCGTCCGCATCAGCGGCGTGACCGTCGACATCACCGACCGCAAGCAGGCCGAGGAGCGCCAGGCGCTGCTCGCGCGCGAGGTCGACCACCGGGCGCGCAATGCCTTGGCGCTGGTGCAATCGATCGTCCGACTGACCCGGTCGGACACCATCAAATCCTACATTGCGGCGGTCGACGGGCGCATCGGGGCGCTGTCGCGCGCCCACACGCTGCTCGCCCAGAGCCGCTGGCAGGGCGCCAACCTCGCCCGCCTGGTCGAGGAGGAGCTCGCCGCCTATCGCATGGGCGACGTCGAGAAGGTCGCGGCCGCCGGCCCCGACATATCGCTCGAGCCGCGCACCGCCCAGACGATCGCGCTCGCCTTGCACGAGCTCTCCACCAACGCCGCCAAATACGGCGCGCTGTCGGTGATGGCGGGCCGCGTCGAGGTGGCCTGGGAATTGGAGCCGGTGCGCCTCGTCCTGCGCTGGACCGAAAGCGGCGGGCCGTCCATCCAGCCGCCGGCCTCGCCGGGCTTCGGCATCCGGATGATCAGCGCCAGCATCGAGCGCCAACTCGAGGGCGAGGCGACTTTCGACTGGCGTCCCGACGGCCTGCATTGCACTGGTCGCCATGATGATGCGCGACATCCTGACCGAGCTCGGATTTTCCGTCGTCGGCCCCTTCAGCCGGCTCTCGGAGTCGATGGTGGCGGCGGTGCACGAGGAGATCGACGCCGGCGTCATCGACGTCAACCTCGGCGGAGAGTTCGTCTATCCGGTCGCCGACGTGCTGGTTGCGCGCAACATCCCGTTCGTGTTCGTCACCGGATACGGGGTGGAGAGCATCGACGGCCGGTTCGGATACGTGCCGATCATCAAGAAGCCGGTGCAACGCCAGCTGCTGCAGAAGCTCTTCCTCGCCCCGGAAGGCGGCCAGCCGGCGCCGTTTCCCAAGCGGCGACACGGCGCCGAGCGCGTCGGCCACGCGGCGGCGGCGGGGCGGCCGTGACTTGAGCCGGCAGCCCCCCGGCGGACCCACTGCCCAGATTTTCAACTGAGCGCCGCGCACCTGCCCAGGACGGCGGCGGTCCGCTTCCGGTGGAACTAATTTTCTCGAAATAAAACAATGCCGAGCGCCTTGGCACGCTGTTTGCTGCTTTGCAGCATAACGGCCGCCATCGGCCACCAGGACTGCGGACAATGCGGCTACAGTTGCCAGGATTATTCCGACGCCGTATTCGCGAGGAAAGAACAGCGGCTCTTTCGCTGCGTGCCCGGTGGCAAGCACAGCGCCCGGTTGCTCGGAGCGCTGCACCAGGAGCTTTCGTCGCCGGCGCCGCCGAGCGCCACGATGCGAGCCGCGACGGCGACGCCTGCCGATGCTACGGCTGCAGCGGTCGCCGCGCCGGCATGCTGGCGCGAGCGCCCGGCCGAGACGCGCTTTCCCTCCCGCACCCACCTCAATAAGCCCGGCATGGCCAGGGACGTCGGGGGCGCGCCGATCGCGCTCGTCGCCGAGCTCAACAAGCGCGGGCGCTATCGGCAGGACGTGCATTGATGGCGGAGGAACGACGCCCCTCGCAACGATGCCCGCCGCGCATGGAGCCGCTGGCGCGGCTGCCGGTGTTCCTCGCGCTCGACGGCAAGCGTGCCGTCGTCGCCGGCGACGGGCCGGCGGCGGCGTGGAAAGCGGAGTTGCTTGCGGCCGCCGGAGCCGCCGTCGACGTCTTTGCCGAGAACCCCGGCGAGGAGCTTTGCGCCCTCCCCGCGCAGGCGCCGCGCGGCGCGATCGCATTGCATCATCGGGGTTGGCAGGCCGCGGACCTCGCCGGCGCGGCGATCGCGGTGGGCGGCTTCGAGGACGACGGCGATGCCGGGCGCTTCGCCGCGGCGGCGCGCGCGTGTGGCGTGCCGGTCAACGTGATCGACAAGCCGGCCTATAGCGATTTTTCCTTCGGCGCCGTCGTCAACCGCTCGCCGCTGGTGATCGGCATTTCGACCGACGGCGCGGCGCCGGTCTTCGCGCAGGCGATCCGCGGCAAGCTCGAAGCCATGCTGCCGCGCGGCTTCGCACGCTGGGCGGAGGCGGCGCGGCGCTGGCGGACGGCGGTCAAGGCGTCGGGGCTGCCGTTTGCGGCCCGGCGGCGGTTCTGGCAGCTGTTCACCGGCTTTGCGGTCAGCCATCCCGACCGTGCGCCGGCGCCGTCCGATCTCGACGCGTTGCTGGCGACGACGCGGGACCAGACATCCGTTGCCGCTGCCGGCGCCGTCACGTTGGTCGGCGCCGGCCCGGGCGATCCGGAGCTCCTCACGCTGCGCGCGGTGCGCGCGCTGCAATCGGCCGACGTCATCCTGATCGACGACCTGGTCGCGCCTGAAATCCTCGATTTTGCCCGCCGCGAGGCGAAGAAGATGCTGGTCGGCAAGACCGGCTATGGGCCGTCCTGCCGGCAGGGCGAGATCAATGCGCTGATGATCGCGCTCGCCAAGGCCGGCAGGCGCGTGGTGCGGCTCAAGGGCGGCGACCCCATGATTTTCGGCCGCGGCGGCGAGGAGATCGCGGCTTGTCGGGCGGCTGGAATCGCGGTCGAGGTCGTGCCCGGCATCACCGCCGCCCAGGGCGCGGCGGCGCGGATCGCGGTCTCGCTCACGCGACGGCGCGACGTCCGCCGGGTGCAATACGTCACCGGCCACGCCGAGAACGGCCGCCTGCCGGAGGATACGGATTGGGCGAGCCTCGCCGATCCCGCCGCCACCACCGTGGTCTATATGCCGAAGCGAACGATCGGCGAATTGACGGCGCGGGCGATCGCGAGCGGGCTTGCGCCGGATACCCCCGCCGTCGCGGTCGCCGCGGCGACCCGGCCGGAGGAGACGATCGTCGCGGGGACCGTGTCCGATATCGAAGAGAGACTCGGCGCCGCGTCGGCGGCGGGCCCGGTGCTGGTGTTCATCGGCCGCGTGTTTCGCGACCTCGGCGCCGCCGCCCGCGTTACGCCTGCTCCTGGAACGCCTCCTCGCGCTTGCTGCGGATCGCCGGCAATGCCACCAGCACGCACAACGCCAGCGCGGCGATGAGCAGGCCGAGGCTGATCGGCCGGTCGAGGAAAATCATCGGGTCGCCGCCGGAGATGCGCATGGCGCGCCGCAGGTTCTCCTCCATGAGCGGGCCCAGCACGAAGCCGAGGATCATCGGCGCCGGCTCGCATTCGAGCCGCGTGAAGACGTAACCGACGACGCCGAACAACGCCGCCAGCAGGACCGCGGCGGCGCTGTTGCTCACGGTGTAGACGCCGATGCCGCAGAACAACAGGATCGCGAGATAGAGAAAGCGGTACGGAACCTTCAACAGCTGAACCCACATGCCGATCAGCGGCAGATTGATGATCACCAGCATCAGGTTGCCGATCCACATGCTGGCGATCATGCCCCAGAACATGCCGGGGCGCTCGGTCATGATCTGCGGTCCGGGCTGGATGCCGTGAATGGTGAGCGCGCCGATCATCAGCGCCATCACCGCGTTGCCCGGTATCCCGAGCGTCAGCATGGGGATGAACGAGGTCTGCGCGCCGGCATTGTTGGCCGATTCCGGCCCCGCCACGCCCTCGACCGCGCCGCGGCCGAATTGCTCGGGGTGCTTCGACGACTTCTTCTCGAGCGCGTAGGCGGCAAACGAGCTCAGCGTCGCGCCGCCGCCGGGAAGGACGCCCAGGACCGAGCCGAGCGCGGTGCCGCGCAGCACCGCCGGCCAGGCGCGCCGGAAATCGTCGCGCGTCGGCCACAGCCGGCTGATCTTCTGCGCGACCAGCGAGCGCGTCTCCTGCGGCTGCGCCAGATTGGTGATGATCTCGCCGATGCCGAATATGCCGATGGCGAGGGTGGCGACGTCGATGCCGTCGGTGAGCTCGGTGATGCCGAAGGTGAAGCGCGTCCCGCCGGTATTGCCGTCGGTGCCGACGAGGCCGAGCAGCAGGCCGAGAATGATCATGGCGACGGCCTTGACCACCGGGCCGTGCGCCAGCACGACCGCGGCGATCAGGCCGAGCACCATCAGCGAGAAATATTCCGGCGCCCCGAACGACTGGCCGACCTTGGCGAGCGGCGGCGCGAACATGGCGATCAGCAGGGTCGAGACGCAGCCGGCGAAGAACGAGCCGAGCGCCGCCACCGCCAGCGCCGCCCCGGCGCGGCCCTGGCGCGCCATCTGGTGGCCGTCGATGCAGGTGACTACCGACGAGGTCTCGCCCGGCAAGTTCACCAGGATGGCGGTGGTCGAGCCGCCGTACTGGGCGCCGTAGAAAATGCCGGCGAGCATGATCAGGCCCGACGTCGGCTCGAGATGGAAGGTCAGCGGCAGCAGCATGGCGATGGTCGCGATCGGGCCGATGCCGGGAAGCACGCCGATCAGCGTCCCGATCAGCGCGCCGGCGAGCGCGAAGAACAGGTTCGCGGGCGTCAGGGCGATGCCGAAGCCAAGCGCGAGATTTTGCAGAAGCTCCATCTACCACTCCGGCCAGACCGGGATCGTGAGCCCGAGCCCGAGAATGAAAACCGCCCAGGAGAGAACGATCAGCGCCAGCGCCGCCGCCAGCGTCTCGACGGGCTTGAGCTCGCGCGCCGCGACGGCGCCCACGCCGATCAACAGGAAAATCGAGACGACGAGCCCGAGCCGCTCGATCGTGAGCCCGAAAATCACGAGACTCGCGGTGACGAATACGAGCGGACGCCACGCCGAGCCGCCGGCCGCCAGCACCCGCGCGGCTTGCGCCTCGCGCAATCCCTGGACCAGAACGACGACGCCCAGGCCGAGCAGGATCCAGCACAGCAGACGCGGCACGTAGCCGGTCCCCATGCGCAACGCGCTGCCGATCGGGTAATCGCGCGACAGCCACAGTCCGAGCAGCGCGACCGCGCTGAAGAGAAGCCCCGCCAGCACGTCCTTGCGCGTCAACAGATGCCGCAGGGGCGGGTACGACCGTGGCTGTTGCTCGCCGAGCGACATTGCCGATCCCGACCCAGCCTCAGCGCGGTGGAATGACCGGCAGCAGGAGATGGGATTCCTTGTCGCCGCCGGCATGGATCGTATTCGTGCCGGCGTTGTAGTCGGCGTGATAGTGCATGTAGGAGGCGCTGCCGACGCCGTCGCGCGGCTGCACGTCGAGGCGGATGCGGTGGCCCTTCCGAAATACCATCGAGGTCGGCCAGATCTCGACCTCGACCCGCACGATCTCGCCGGGCGTCAGATAAAGCCGCCGGACGTGGCGATGATAAGGACGATAGGGCAGCGACAGCTGCGGATCGAGCTCGCGGTGCGATACCCGCAGCCATCCCTTCGCTACCGGGACCGGTGTTCCCTGCTGTCCGGTCTCCAGCACCTCTTTGCCGTCGGCATCGAAATTGCGGATGGTGAGAAAGAGGTCCATGTCCTCGGTCGAGCTCGAGACCCAGAGCACCGCCGCGACCGGCCCGGTGACCTCGACGTCTTCCGGCAGCGGCTCGGTCTCGAACGCGAGGCCCATGCCCGGCGGGATGCCGCCGCCCATCACCTGCGAGGAGGCCGCCGAGGTCGAGCCCATCGAGCCCAGGCTGGTGGCGGGATAGCTGCGCGCGGCCGGCACGCTCGGATTGGTGGGGACGAGGCGGCCTGCGCCCGGCGCCGGCGGGGACAGGTCGAAATAGAGCCTGGTCCAGCGCGTGCGCGCGAGCGGCCATTCGTGCTCGTATCGCCACTCGACCTGGTCGCGGCCCTTGCGGATCGCGAGTTTCACCGGCGGCTCGTCCATGACGCCGTTGTCGATGCCTTTGAGCCAGTGGTCGAAGAAGCGAAGCTGATCGCGCCGCCCCTCCTCGGTGTAGAACGGATGCACGTGCGTGCCGGCATGGATGCGCAGCTTCTTGTGCGGCGTCGCGGCGCGCATGAAGGCCTCGGTATTGCCGCGCA
>WNFC01012638.1_pt1 | contig 11780 bp, 12 predicted proteins | sample 5400541 | NCBI WGS metagenome assembly WNFC01 (sample SAMN13153342, study PRJNA577476) | soil metagenome | isolation source: 120 cm saprolite under Douglas fir tree site 2 hole 2 replicate 1 | place: USA:California | collected 2015-04-18 | reverse complement strand
ACGGTCCCGCACCACTCATCTTCCGCCGAATCCGCCAAGCCCCCTCGAAAGAGCGGAAAAATCCCTGTCCCGCGCGGCCGAACGAGGGCCGGTGTGGCATTTCGGGCTCACCTCTGTGGAAACGTCCGGCCGCTTTGCGTAAAGGACTCGACTCATGGAAGCCTGCACTGCACGATCATACACGGTGTTGCGCCGTCGCATCCGACGATCGCTCTCGGGACAGATCGGGGGAATAAGGGGTCTCTCTGTCCCAGGTCGCAGCCGCCACTTGGGGCGCGACGGCGATCGGTGAGCTGCGCGGGGGGCTCGGGCGCGTCGATCGCGCCTGACGAAAAAGCCGGCCATCAAGGCCGGCTTTTTTGTGCCTGCGGTTCAGGAGATTTATCGTTCAATACGTCCCGCGCAGGCGGCGCGGAGCAAAGTTTGCCGTGCCGCAGGCTGGCCGGGGCCGCTGCCTGCCGGGGGGCGAAGGCAGCGGAGTGTCCGACGGCGAGCTTGCGGCAACGGCGGGCCGCTCATGCGAACATGCCATGTCGTTTGGTCGCGCCAGGGCGGCGCAAGGTTCATTTCCGACGCGGCCGAATGGTTAACGAATGGTTAACGAGAGATTGCGCCCCGCTCAGGCGCGCACCGCGAAGTAGGCGCCGAAGCCCGCCATCATGGTGGCGACGATGAGCGCCGCGAGCGTCGCGAGCGCATGGCCGAGCGCGGCCACATCGGCCGGCATCACGGCGTCATGCCCGACGCTCGCGAGCGCGACGATGAGCGCCACGGCGGCCGCGCCGCGCAGGAAGCGCAGGTAGAGCCAGGAGACGTGCAACATGATCGCCGCGATCGCAAAGCTCGCGATGAACGCGGCGCCGGCGATCGCCCACCACGCGAGCGCCGCGCGAAAATGCGCGCCCGCGGCGGGCGAGAGGTTTTGCCATGTCCCGAGCGCGATGCCGCGCTGGCCGAGCATGATCTGCACCACCATCGCCATCATCACGCCGCCCGTCGTGGCGGCGGTGAGCGTCCACAGGCGAAAGGCGGCATTCGGCGTGGCCATCAGGGATCCGATCGGTTGGGAATCCGCGGGGCGATCCTCTTAGCCGCCGCAGCCGCTGCCTGACAACACAGGGATTTCACCAACACACAGGATTCGACCGAGCCGGACCCGGCGCGAGGCAGGCCCACCCGCCATATTTTCCGAAGCGAGGCTCGCGGCCAAGGCTCGCGGCCAAGCGAGAACCTTCGCCGCGCCGTGCCAAGGCCGACGAAGCAATCTCCGCCGCGCGCGCATGCGTTCCTGGCCGAGATTGCTTCGCTTATTTCGGCTTCACGCTCTGGTCCCCGCCCGGCGCGCCGGGCGGCGGAATGATCGGCGTGCGCCCGCCGCCGGGCGGCGGCACGTTCATCTGCGGATCGACGCCGGCCGGCGGACAGATGACGCCGCTCGAAGCCGCCAGCTGATCGCTCAGGTTCCGGTTCGACTCGCCGCTGCCCACGGTCGGCGAGTTGGGCTTCACATCGGGCGGGCAGGCGGCCTGGCTCGATCCGCCGGGCAGCGTTTTCTGCGCGGGCGGCGCCGACGGCGAATTCTGCGCCCACGCAACGCCGGTTCCACACAAAAGAATGACGGCCAGCGCCGCAGGTCGACGCATGTGCTCCTCCTTCCAGTGAAAACGTTGGCGTGCGCGCGATGTTCCCGCTGAGGCCAGGGGCGGCGCTGTGTGCCCTGCGCCCCAAGAATCCGGCGCAGGGGGGCCGGAATCAGGCTATGGCAATGCCCCGAAGAGACCCCGCCGCCCGCCATGACCATCACCGCACCGCTGCCCAGCCTGAAACGGCACCAGCCGTTCGCGCTGTTCTGGACCATGCGGGTGACGACCACGACCGCCTATATGATGCAGTCGGTCGCGGTCGGCTGGCAGATCTACGACATGACGGGCAATGCGCTCGACCTCGGCCTGGTCGGCCTCGTCCAGTTCGTGCCGCTCTTCCTGCTCGCCGTGGTGGTCGGGCAGATCATCGATCGCTACGACCGCCGCGCCATCGCGCGCACCTGCCAGATCGTCAAGGCGGTGTGCGCGCTCCTGCTCGCCTACGGCAGCGCGCGCGGATGGCTCAGCCGCGACGCGATGTTCGCCATCCTCCTGGTGGTCGGGGTGGCGCGCGCCTTCGAGACGCCCACCCTGCACGCGCTGCTCCCGAGCCTGGTGCCGCCGCTCCTCCTGCCGCGCGCGATCGCGGCGTCGGCGAGCGCGGGCCAGACCGCCATCATCTGCGGGCCGGCGCTCGGCGGCCTCATCTATGCGTTCGGTCCGACCACGGTTTACGTGTGCTGCGCCGTCGTGTTCACCGGCGCGAGCGTGCTCGCTCGGCGGCGTGACCGCGCTGCTGCCGATCTATGCCCGCGACATCCTGGAGACGGGGCCCTGGGGACTGGGTCTGTTGCGCTCGGGGCCGGCGATCGGCGCGCTTCTCATGTCGATCTGGCTTGCGCACTTTCCGATCGAGCGGCGCGCCGGATTGCTGATGTTCGCCTCCACCGGCATGTTCGGCCTCGCGATCATGGCGTTCGCGCTCTCGCGCTCGCTCCTCCTGTCCATCCTGGCGCTGGTCGTCTACGGCGCGAGCGACGCGGTGAGCGTCGTCATCCGCATGGCGCTGGTGCAGATGCGCACGCCCAGCGAGATGCTGGGACGCGTCATGGCGGTGAACTCGATGTTCACCGGATCCTCCGGCGCGCTCGGGGAATTCCGCGCCGGCGTCATCGCGGCCGGCTTCGGCGCGGTCGCGTCCGCGCTGGTGGGCGGCTGCGGCGCGCTCCTGATGGTGCTGTTGTGGATGCGGCTTTTCCCCGACCTCGCGCACGTCAAGCGGATCGCGCCCGAGGCGGCTGAGGCCGAGCGGAGCCGGTGAGGATAAACGGCAACACTCCGGAAAAATCGAATCCGCCGGGCGGAACTGGACCGAATCAAGCGGTACAATGGCGCTGTCACGCGTGCGTTGCGCGCGTTTTTGGGCGCGCCGTCGTTGCGTCGGTCCGGCCGCCGCCCGCGTTGTTCCCCACGTTGTCCATGCGTCCCATGTCGTCGGCTCGCGCCGCGCACAGGTCATTGTCATGGCGATGGATTTTGCATACTCGGGACCGAGGTCGTACCGCGCTCATCTCGCCGGCCTGCACCAGCGCGAGAAGATCGACGTTGCGGTCGCAACACGCGTGCGCGCCGTGCTCGGCTCGATCGCGGAGATTTATGGGGGGAAGAATCCTGTCCTGCAGGAAGCGCTGCGCGATTTCCGCTATCCGCGCCCCGGCGAGTCCTTCGAGACGCTGACGCTCCATCTTCACTACGCGTGCACCGCGGCCGATCCGGTGGCGGGCGGCCTCGCGGACGGATTCCATCTGCTGTTCGACGATGAGGCCGCCCGCCATCGCCCGCGCGCCAGCGGCGAAGCCGAGCCGCTGATCGCGAAGATCGCGGCGCTCACCGCGCGCCAGCAATTCGGCGAGGCGCTGCGCTTTGTCAACGCGGTGCTCGTGGAATATCCCGCGCTCTGCGCGCAGGATTTGTGCTTCGAGCGGCTGCGCGCCGCGCTGCTCGCGGGCGTGCCCGGCCAGCCGAAGAGTGCGCAGCTCGTGGACCTGCCCGCGGCCGAGCGCGCCTGGTTCAACCTGGCCCTCAAGGCGGGCCGCGAACGGCCGGCCGAGGCGGCGGCCGCGTTCGTCGGCGCGGGCAAATGCGCCTATGCGGCCGGACGCCTCACCGACGCCGAGCGCCATTATTGCGCCGCGCTCGACCGCGCGCCGCGCTCCGGCGAGGCCAACTACCAGATGGCGCGGCTGCGCATGCACGAGGGCAACCAGCGCGCCGTGCGGGATTTCCTCATCCTCGCGTTCCAGGCGCATTTCTGCTTTGCGCTGCGGGCGGCGGGCGACGCGCTCTTCCGCGGCGACGTTGCGCTCGTGCGGTCCTGCGCGATCGCGGCGACGCGCCGCACCGCGCACGAGATGAAGGTGGAGCTCGCGCGTTTCCTCGCCGCGTTGAAATTCCTCGCGCACAACAGCGATCACGATCATCCGGCCGACCAGCTTGCCGGCTTTGCGTCGACGCGCGCCGAGATCGCGCGGCTCGCCGGGCAGCGCGCGGCCACGACCCTGAAGCACGTCCTGTCGCAGAAGAAAGAAGCGGACGCGCAATGGCCGCCGGTCGCGCGGCTCGCGGGCGACTATTGCGCCCTGCTGCGGGCGCAGGAGGAGCAGATCGTGCGGCGCGGGATCGCGCCGCGGCGCCGCGTCGACGCCGAGCGCGTCGCGCGCTGGCTCACGCGCGCCGCCGAGGTCTCCGTCGCCGCCGCCCTGATCGGCGTCGTCGCCGGCATGTTCGACTATGCGGCGGCCGCCCCGATGCTCGACTGGCAGGTCACGGCATCCGTCTCGGCGTTCGGCGTCGGGATGGCGACCCTATGGCTGATGCTGTACACGAGCCGCCTGCGGCGGCCCACCCGCAATTTCTTCGAGCGTGTCGTGCTCGCCGTGCAGGCCCGCGCGCAGGCGAGGGCGGAGCGCGCAATCCCGAAACGCATCGCGCGCAATCGCGCCCGCCTGCGCAAGCGTATCCGGCGGATCGAACGGTATTTTGGATTGGTGAATTCGTAGCCCGTAGGGTGGGTTGAGGCCGAAGGCCGAAACCCACCGGCAGAATCGCCGCGCGCAAAACGATGGGTTTCGCTTCACTCAACCCATCCTACAACGCTCTCCCACACCACCGCGCCACCTTGCACGCGAGATCGAGCAGCGCCTCGTCGCCGCCCGCCCAGCCGATGAACGAGAAGCCCACCGGGCATCCCGCGACGGTGCCGATCGGAATGCTGATCTGCGGCAGGCCGGCGAGCACCGCCGGCGTGCCGATCCGCATCACGCGCACGCGAAAAGATTCCGATTCCTCCGCCGACATGTCGATGCGCGGCGCGATGCACGGCGCGGTCGGCAGCGCCGCGATCGTGCCGGGCTTGAGAACGCCGCGCAGCTGATCCCTCGCCGCGTCGACGATCTTGCGAGAGGCGTCGGCCTGCTCCTGCGTCACCGTGGCCGCGAACGCCATGCGCTCCTTGATGCCGGGACCGAGCTTCGGCTTGGCGCGCGTGATGAAATCGCCGAACGAGGCCCAGGTCTCGCGCGCCTGCACGATGCGAAAGGCTTCGCGCCAAGCGTCGAAGCCGTCGGGCGCGATCGTCGTCTCCTCCGGCTTGGGCAGGTCGCGCGCCGCGCGGGCGAGGAAATCGCGGCCGAGCGCCGCCACCGGCGCATCCGCTTGCGCGAAGGCGTCCTGCGCGACGAGCAGACGGTTCAACGGCGCCGCCACCGTCTCGCCTTCGAGCAGCACCGCGCCGACGCGGCGCATCACGCCGGGCGCATTGGCAAAGAATCCGCCGACGTCGAAGGAGGGCGCCATCGCGATGGCGCCGCGCAAATCGACGCGGCCGTGCGTCGGGCGCAGCCCATAGACGCCGCAATAGGACGCCGGCATGCGCACCGAGCCGCCGGTGTCGCTGCCGAGCGCAAAATCACAGGCATCCGCCGCGGTGGCGGCGGCCGAGCCGCTCGAGGAGCCGCCCGGAATGCGGCCGGGCGCGCGCACGTTCACCGGCGTGCCGTAGTGCGAGCTGATGCCGGAGCCGCTGTAGAAGAATTCGTCGCAGATCGTCTTGCCCGTGATGGTCGCGCCGGCGGCGAGAATCTTTTCCACCGCGGCCGCGTGCACGCGCGCCGGCTGCTGCGCAGCGAGCCATTCCGGGTTGCCGCCGCCGGTGCGCGTGCCGGCGATGTCGTAGAGGTCCTTGACCACCGCGGTGAGACCCGCGAGCGGCCCGCTCGCGCTGCCCGCGATCGGCGCCTCGATGTCGTGCGGCACGAAGAAGGAGCCGGTGGGGTTGGGTTTGTTCACTTCTGCTTTCCTTGCACTGAGTTCGCGCTCCCTCCCCCGCGTGCGTCCGAAATCGGGCTTGCCCGATTTCGGCATCAACAGCGGGCCGAAGTCGGATAAATCCAACTTCGGCTGGAGGGCGGGGAGGGGGAAGCAGCATATGCAAGCGCAAGCGGCGCCCCCTCTCTGTCTCTCCAGCCGAAGTCGGATAAATCCGACTTCGGCCAATTATAGATGCCGAAATCGGGCAAGCCCGATTTCGGATGCAAGCGGGGGAGAGGACGCTGGAGCCGAGACGGCTTCATCTCTTCTGCCCCAGATACCAATCCAAAATCTTTGCCCCGTCCCACGCCGCGACTCCCGGCCGCGCCAGGATCTCCTCGAACGCGCGCTGCACGTGGCCGATGCGGTGCGGCACGCCCGACAGATAAGGGTGCATCGCGATCGACATGAACTTCGGCTGCGTGGCGGACTCGGCGTAGAGGCATTCGAACTGGTCCATCACGCGGCGGTGCATCTCAACGGACGGATGGTGTTGCAGCGCCATCATGACGATGTCGTGCAGCTCGAAATTATAGGGCAGCGCCACCACCGGCTTGTGCGTCGTCTTGAGCGTGACCGGCTCGTCGTCGAGCACCCAGTCGCCGATATATTCGATGCCGGCGGCCGAGAGATGGTCGAGCGTGTCGAAGGTCTGCGTCAGTCCCGGGCCGAACCAGCCGCGCGGCGGCTTGCCCCAGAATTTTGCGATGATGGCGACCGATTTCTCGATCACCGCCTTCTGGTCCTCGAGCTTGTGCATCGGCACCTGGTCGTAGCCGTGCGCGTTGAGCTCCCACCCCTGGTCGACGCAGGCCTGCGCCACCTGCGGATAGGTTTCGCACACGCGCGCATTGAGCGTGACGGTCGGACTGATCTTGAGGCCCTCCATCATGCGCTTGAGGCGCCAGAAGCCGACGCGCATGCCGTATTCGTGCCAGCTCCAGTTCGGGTGATCGGGCAGCATGGGTTGTCCCTGGGGCGGCGAGATCACCATGCGGGCCATCGGCCGCGCCATGTCCCACTCTTCGAGCGCCAGCAGCGGCCATACGATCAGCCGCAGGCCGTCCGGCAGTTTCAGCGGCGGCCGTTTGTCGATGGGGGAGAAGGCGATGCGTTCGCGCGGATGCATGGGGGGCCTATGGCGGGTGGAATGTGTCCATTTCGTCATTGCCGGGCTCGACCCGGCAATCCATCATCCTTGCGAAAAGATGGATGCGCGGGTCAATAGGCGAGCGAAGCGGCGCCGTTCTTCGAACGGCTGTGCCCGCGCATGACATAGTGCTGGAAGGGCCAACATGTCTCGCATGCTGATCACGGGCGGATGCGTCGTCACCATGGATGCGCAGCTCGGCGAGCTGCCGCAGGGCGACGTGCTGATCGAGAACGGCCGCATCGCCGCGATCGCGCCGCGGCTCGACCGGCCCGAGGGCGCCGAGGTGATCGACGCCGCCGGCATGATCGTGATGCCCGGCCTCGTCAACGGCCACCTGCACACCTGGCAGTCGGCGCTGCGCGGCATCGCGGGCGACTGGACGTTCGACCAGTACATGCAGGCGATGCATCGCGGCCTCGCGACGCATTATCGACCCGAGGACATCTACATCGCCAACCTCATGGGCGCGCTCAATCAGATCAACGCGGGCGCGACCACGCTGGTCGACTGGTGTCACAACAATCCGACGCCCGAGCACACCGACGCCGCGATCGACGGTCTCGCCGAGTCCGGCATCCGCGCGGTTTTTCTGCACGGCTCGCCCAAGCCGAACCCGAAGCCGGGCCAAAAGCATTTCAGCGAGATCCCGATGCCGCGCAGCGAGATCGAGCGCCTGCGCAAGGGACGCTTCGCGAGCGACGGCCTCATCACCTTCGGGCTCGCGATCCTCGGGCCTTATTATTCGATCTGGGACGTGACGCGCCACGACGTGGCGCTCGCCAACGAGTTCGACCTTCTGTGCAGCATGCACGTCGGCGGCGGCGTGCCGCTGGTCGCCGAGGGGTTCGAGCGGCTGGCCAAGGAAGGACTCATCAAGGAGAACTTCAACGTCGTGCACGGCAACGACATCCCGCCCGAGCAGATCGGCCGCATTGTCGAGCGCGGCGGCACCTTCACGGTCACCGCCGAGATAGAGCTGCAGATGGGCTACGGCCACCCGCTCACCGGCCGTATGCACGCGCTTGGCGCGCCCTTGTCGATCGGCACCGACGTCGAGGCGGCCTCGCGCGGCGACATGTTCACCGCCATGCGCGTCACGCTCCAGCACGAGCGCAACCGCAGCATCAGCGAGACGCGGGCGAAGACCGGCAGCGCGCCCGAGAAGATGCCGCTCACCTGCCGCGACGCGCTTGCGTGGACCACCGTGCAGGGCGCCAGGATCGCCGGCATCGAGCGCCGCACCGGCTCGCTCGGCATCGGCAAGGCCGCCGATATCGTGCTGCTCGCGGCGAGCGACATCGGCATGTTTCCGGTGCGCGATCCCGTAGGCTCGATCGTGATGCAGGGCGGCGTCGCCAGCGTCGACAGCGTGCTGATCGCCGGCAAGGTGATGAAGCGCCACGGCAAGCTCGTCTATCCGAAGCTCAAGGAGAAAATGGAGGCGCTCCGCCGCTCCGGCGACCGCATCCTCACCGATTTCGGCTATCTGCCGCGCAAGGCGGCGTAACGGGAGAGACGCCATGATGCTCCTTCGCCGTCGATTTCTGCAGCTCGCGGGCGCGGTTTCCGCAAGCCTCGCCGCGCCGCGCATCGCCGTCGCGCAGGCCTACCCGGCGCGTCCCGTGCGGGTGATCGTGCCCTTCGCGCCGGGCGGCCCGACCGACGTCTTCGCCCGCCTGATGGCGCAAAAGCTGTCCGAGCAGATGTCGCAGCAGTTCTACGTCGAGAACGTCGGCGGCGCCGGCGGCAACATCGGCGCGGGCCGCGCCGCCAAGTCGCCGCCCGACGGCTACACGCTGCTCGTCAATGGCCTCAACCATGTGGTCAATCCCACCCTTTACCAGCAGATCCCGTACGATCCGTTCAACGACTTCGACGCGGTCACGCTCGCCGTCACGGCGGCGGCGATCATCACGGTCCATCCCTCGCTGCCGGCGCGCACCGTGAAGGAGCTGGTCGAGCTCATCAGGTCCAATCCCGGCAAGTACAGCTATGCGTCGCCCGGTACCGGCACGCCGCCCCACCTCGTGGGCGAGCTGTTTCGCCTCACGCTCCACCTCGATCTCGTGCACGTGCCGTTCAACGGCGGCGGGCAGGCGATCGGCTCGGCGCTCGCCGGCCACACGCCGATCTCGTGGGGCTCGATGGCGCCGGCGGTGCCGTTGGTGAAGGAGGGCAAGCTGCGCGCGCTGGCGGTCACCGGCAAGGCGCGCTCTCCCGCGCTGCCCGACGTGCCCACGATGATCGAGTCCGGCTATCCGGAGATCGCCGGCGACTCCTGGTTCGTGGTGCTGGTGCCGGCCGGAACGCCGAAGGAGATCGTCGCGCTTCTGCAGCGCGAGATCGCGAAAAGCGTCGCGACGCCGGCGATGAAGGAACGCCTGGCGACGCTCGGCTACGAGCCGGTCGCCAGCACGCCCGACGAATGCACGGCGCAGCTCAAGTCGGAAGCGGCGAAGTGGACCAAGGTCATCCGCGACGCCGGCATCAAGGGCGAATGAGGCTTGTAGCCCGCATGGAGCGCAGCGGAATGCGGGGAAAGACCAGCCGGTAACACTGCGGCGCCGCTGTCCCCGGATTTCGCTTCGCCCCATCCGGGCTACGATTCTGCCGCTCGTCAAACCGGCCGCGAACTCTCGCAGGTTTGGTGAAACGAGTCCTAACGTGCGACGCGCTGCGTCAGCTGCCTCATCACGCAAGCAATTGATTTATCTCGTCGCCGGCTTCTCACGCTTAACGAATCCCTGTGCGCTGGCGCCGGATTTTCGTGCACCGCTTAAGCGATCCTTGCGACCTCGGGAGCATAACAAAAGCAAGTTGCTTCAAATTGTCAGAAAAGTTCTGGAAAAACTGGGAGTGTGACATGACCCTCACGACGACTCTCAAGCGCTTCATCGCCGACCAGAGCGGGGCAACCGCGGTGGAATACGGCCTGCTGACCGCGCTCCTGTCCGTCGCGATGATGGGCTCGCTCAAGGCGCTCGGCGAAAATCTGAGCAACACGTTCACCACGGTGTCGGAGGATCTCGCCTCGCATTGAACGAGGCGTCGCGGGAGCGCGTCGCCGCGCCTCCGCCTGCCCGTAGGGTGGGTTGAGCGGAGCGAAACCCACCGTCTGACTCGCCGATCTACGGTTCGTGAATTGCGCGTCTTTCGGGCATCACGCTGTGACGCGATCCCGAGATCGACATCCTGCAAATCTTCCCGCTTGTCCTGCTCGCCCGACACGACCGCGAGCGCCTTTTCTGAAAAACTCACCTGGCACGCGCCCCCCAACCCTCGGCTGACGAGCAAGCCGGAGCATGCGCGGCGCAGTTCGAGTGGATGCGGCCAGATGCGCGAAGGTCCTTGCGACCCCGGCATCGAATGGTCCGCGAACTCTCGCAGGTTTGGTGAAACGAGTCCTAACGTGCGACCCGCTGCGTCGGCTGCCTCATCACGCAAGCAATTGATTTATCTCGTCGCCGGCTTCCCACGCTTAACGAATCCCTGTGCGCTGGCGCCGGATTTTCGTGCACCGCTTAAGCGATCCTTGCGACCTCGGGAGCATAACAAAAGCAAGTTGCTTCAAATTGTCAGAAAAGTTCTGGAAAAACTGGGAGTGTGACATGGCCCTCAAGACGACCCTCAAGCGCTTCATCGCCGACGAGCGCGGCGCCACCGCGGTGGAATATGGCCTGCTCACCGCGCTCATTTCCGTCGCGATCATGGGCTCCCTCGGCACCGTCGGTGCCGGAATCAAGAACACCTTCTCCACCGTTTCGGCCGATCTCACTGCCTCCCACTGATCGTGACGGCGCGGACCTGATCACCGCGCCGACCGGCGGACGCACGGCTGCGATGCGTCCCCGCAGGTGAGCTCATCGCATTGTCGTGCTCGCGAGAAGCCGTGGGCAATACGCGCGGCAGCAGGAAGAAAGAATCACAGAAAGAAGACCTGCCTCAGTGCGGCGTGACCGCTCCGCATGTCACTCAAGGGTCACAGGCAATTGTGGCTCGATTGTCACCACCGATAATCATCCCCTGTTGCTCCGACGCTACATTGACGAATCGCCCTCCGGCTTACGTTGACCGCCAATAATAGGGGGCGTCGTCCGAGCTCAAGACCCGCCTGGCAGGCGCCGGCGCGACCGTCGGCGGCGTGATGTTCACCCCGATACCGAACGACAACGTGAACCTGAAGGCGACGGCCGACTCGGTGGCGCTGCGGCTGAGCTACAAGTTCGGTCCGGACTGGCGGCCGGGGCAATAGTCGCGCGGCTCGTGGGGCGGGCAATCGATCGTATTCGGCGCGCTGCGCGCGCCGACCGCGCTCACCAGGTCGAGGACGAACCGCCGAAAGGCGAGCGCCAGAAGAACTGCTGCTGGTCGCGCTGGCGCGCATAACGGAAGTCGGTCCTCGGGGGGCGCTTGCGCATGGCGAGGCCGCCTTGCGGCTCGTTGCTCAGCACGGCCACGAATTCCGTGCCTTTGCCGGTCTCGGGGCTCAATGCCTCGTCCGAAATGATCAGGGAGGCGCGCGGCGCCGCACCCGGCGCGATGCGATCGAGCACGTCCTGCGCAATGACGATGCGGTCGAGCGCGCTCTTGGCCGCGCTCGTGTCGGCCATGGCCGGCTCGACGTCGCGGCTGGCGTCGCGCTGCGGCCGCGCGTGCGCCTCGACGATGGCGCGCGG
>WNFC01007794.1_pt1 | contig 11780 bp, 13 predicted proteins | sample 5400541 | NCBI WGS metagenome assembly WNFC01 (sample SAMN13153342, study PRJNA577476) | soil metagenome | isolation source: 120 cm saprolite under Douglas fir tree site 2 hole 2 replicate 1 | place: USA:California | collected 2015-04-18 | reverse complement strand
GTGTGTGCCACGCTGGAAACATCGCACACCAGGTTCCACTCTTCGCTTGGCCGCTGCTCGGCCTTGCCTGCGCTACTTAGTTTGTCAGGGTTCCCTAAACCTAGATTTTTCAACACCCTTAAGAGCAGGTCGCGGAACTGCCGGACGCAGGTCGCTTCAGCTTGGCTCCAGAGAACATCCCATTGCGGCCCGCTGTTCCATTTTTGAACTTTCGCGGCCCGCTTCCCTGCGGAAGACTTACTTGCTTGAGAATTCCATCCGCCGGCTTGGCCGAGAGGAAATCGGGCGCAGACGGAATTGCTGGTGGCCTCGCTCCGTGGAGGAAACCAGTTCGGCCTCGTAGGCCACAGGGTTCGAGCGATCCGTGCTCATCGGCTGCAGCAGCCGCAAAAATACCACCGCGCCGTCGCTTAACGTGCGGCTCAACGTCACCTGTTTGCCAGATTCTTCGCACCATTCCAATTCGGAATTTTCCACGAAGAACGCCTTATTGCTGTCCCAGCCGGAGACCTCCACGCGGTACAGGTTTACAGCCGGGTTGGCGGACAAAATCATGCGCGCCTCCGAGAAGCTCTGGTGCAGACACAAGGCCACGTGCGCTCTGTGTATGTCCCACAAAATAAACAGATTGCGTAAGTTCTGGGAAGCTAGCGATGTGCACGGAAGAGACAACCCAGCGAAAATGTGCCCAATTGAACCAGGCGGGAAATGGCTAGAAATTACCGCGCAGCAGCAGATCGGTCGCGAAATTCTCCACCGGGCCGTAAAAATAGCGAAATACCACCAGCCCGACCAACAAACCCAACATGGCGAAGCTGTTGCCGCGCAGCCAGTCCAGGTAGCGCTGCGCGCCATTTTCGCTCATGAACAACATGATCGCGGCGCTTCCATCGAGAGGGGGCACGGGCAGGAGATTGAAGGTTCCCAGCAATAAGTTCAGCGAGAAAAACGCGACCAGTGCGACGGTGGCCAGGTCTGCCTGACCCGTGGCCGCGTCGCGGTGCAGCCATCCCATCGCGTGCCCCGCGCGGAGTCCGAGCACCGCCAGCAGCATCAACGAGTAGTTCGCGGCCGGACCGGCCAGCGCCATCCACGCCGCACGCCGCGGATGCCTTCGCTCCCAATGGGGATCGAAGGGCGCGCTGGCCCAGCCGATCATTCCGCGCGTAAGCAGAAAGGAAAGGATGGGAATCACCACCATGCCCCACGGCTCGCGCTGAATGTGCGGGACGGGGTTTAGCGTGACCTGTCCGCCGGATGCCGCGGTGTCGTCGCCGCCCAGCTTGGCGACGAAGGCATGCGCCGCTTCGTGGCAGGTGGTGGAAAACAGGAACGCCACGTACCACACAAATCCGAACGCCAAAAGTTGCGGTGAAAAATCGGGCATGAAGATTAAAGCGTAGAGCTTCCGGCAGGCATTTGCAACCGAGCGCCACGGGTTTGTCAGCGTCTATTCCTCTTTTAGGCCTTGGTCGTGAATGATGGCATGAGCGTGAAAGAAATGACCGCATTGAGAAAACGTGTCAGCATAGTGCAATGAAACACCCAAAGCAGAACAAGCGCACTCCACAGACCCATCCACCTGCGTTGGCAGTACCTTCGTATCACCGCATTCTGGTCAAGCATGGCCTGATTGAAAAGACGCTGCCCATCCCCGATGCATACAAAGTGTTTTTGAAAGTGGGTGCTGACCCGGAAGTGCAGAAACTCCGTCGCAAGGTAGAACGCGGCAGCAAAATGAAACACGTTCCCGCTTTGTATCTGGCCACGGCGATGGCTCTGCAAGGCATGACCAAGCAGGAGCTTGAAGCCCTGAAATCGCGGATTGAAAAGAAGGCCGCTATTCCTTAACGACAACCGCCACGCCAAGAGAGGCCTTTTTGAATGTGAACGCCCTCAGTTTTTCGCGTTTTTCGCGTTCCTTTTCAGCTTGCGCCTTGGTTGTGAAGAGCCGCGACAGACGGATAAATTCCCCGTTACGATGCTCGTACACAATCCATCGGCGCTTCGTTCGTTTTGACATGGGAAAAGTTATAGCATAGCTCCACGAGGATTATGGCGAAGGCCGGAACCTTACATTAAATCGTGCTGCGAGTGTTCTTACCGAATCTGGCTTGCAAGGGCAAACGTCTTGGTTTGGCCCCCGCGATAATGGACACCCGTTCCCCTGTTTGACCATCATAAATGACGTACTGGCCTGGGCGTAATTTTGCGAGTGCTTTGATACGCCGCCTTGCGGCTTCAAGGCTTTGCGCTGCCTCTACGAAATGCAGCTCGCCGCCGTCGAGCATGTCACCGAGGGCATTGAGAATGCAAAAGGGCCGACGCATGCAAACTCCGAATGGGGGACGACCTACCAGGAGGGACAGTGGAGCCATTATCGCATCAATCTGATGTGTTTGGTACAAGATATGTGCGACCGGCCGGACCACAGATAGGTGGCGCGCCCGGAGGGACTCGAACCCCCGACCCTCTGCTTCGAAGGCAGACGCTCTATCCAGCTGAGCTACGGGCGCGCGGAAAACAGTATAACCATGGGAATCGGTTTCTGACTATTGCGTCGCAGATACCAGCATGGGCTATATCCCAGGTGCGGGAACAGCGCGCGCACGCAAGAGACCGTAACTTCCGGCTGCCGCGCGTCCAGTTGATATTCGGTCCTGCCGTTCTTCAACGTGATCGCGTACGCTGCTCCATTTGCACGGAGTCGAAAGCGAGTCCCAATCGGGGGTAGGCCGCGCGCAAGCGAACAACAGCGTAGTCGCCGGCGTATACGATGGCCACCAGCGCCACGCCCCATACCAGCGTGCGCCTCAGGAAATCCCCCAATGGGTTCACGAGTTGCGCTTTCGGCAGTGAATGCGCTTGGCTTTGGTTTCCGCTTCGTTCATGAATTTCTGGCAGTCGTGGCATGCTTGCCGTTTGCTGGGACGCCAATCGGGAGATTGGCGTTCCCGGGAAGGAGCGCGCGGACCGCGCTTCATCGGGGTTCGGACTGTTTGCCGTCCCGAGTCCCCGTTTCTTTGGACTCCAACACCGCCGCTTTCACGAGCGTTTTGTCGGCTTCGGCGAGGACGGCGTCGCGGCCGCGTTGCAGGTCGAACATGGTTGGGACGACAACCTGATCGGGAATGATTCCGGTGCCTTCGAGCTTGCGGCCTTTGGGAGAAAACCAGAGCACTTCGCTCATTTCCAGGACGCTTCCGCCTTTCATAACGCGCGGTTTGGCGATGCCCAGCACGCAGCCGCAGGACTGGCTGCCGAAAATTTTCGCGCGCTGCGTGTCCTGCATACCAGCGGCGAAAACTTCCGAAGAGCTTGCGGAGTGGGCATCGACGAGAACAGCGACCGGCCCGGAATAAATCTGGTCGCCGGGCCTGCCGACATAGAGTTGCAGCGGCAACTTGAAGAGTCCGACGTAGGAGGAGAGCGGCTTGCCGGTTCGCGTGGAATCCTTGGCGAAGAGAGTTTTCTTGCCGAAGAAGTAGCCGGCAATCGGCAGCACTACCGCCAGGTCGCCGCCGCCGTTGCGGCGCAAGTCCACGATAAGACCTGGCGCGTCGCGAAACTTCTGCAGCGCCTGCCGGAATTCCTTGGTGATGGGGCGCTGGAAGCCGTCAAAACGGATATAGACATTGCCGGAAGGCAAGACGTGAGTGGTCACTTCCGGCGCCGCGGAATGGAGCTGGCGGGTGATGGTGACTTCGAAGCTTGAGCCATTGGGGCGCTGCAAACCGATTTCGAGCGGTGTATCCAGAGGGCCGGCAAAAACGCGGTTGTAAATGAACCAGCGGGTGGCGCGCTCGGAAGAAGACGGCAGGCGCTTTTTTTCGATTTCGGCGATGCGCTCGGCGACGGGCGTGCCGTCAACGGTCAGCACCACCATACCGGGCTCGATTCCGGCGCGAGCGGCATTCGAATGCCGGATGACGTTGGTCACCACGGTTTTTCCGTCCAGGTCATCGACGCTGAAGCCGACGGTGATGCCTTGCTGGCGCTGGAAATTTCTCCATTGTTCCGGCGAGCTGAAACGGGTATGCGCGTCGTGCAACTCGCTGGTCATCTGGCTCATCAGGACGTAGAACTCCTGATCGCTTTTGACCGCGGCCACCAGGGGAAGGTAACGCTGGTGCACCTCGTTCCAATCCACGGCGTTAAAGTTGGAGTCGTAGTAGTGGTCGCGAATTTCCTTCCAGACTTTTTCGAAGACTTCTTTGCGGTCCTTGGGTGAGAGACGTTGCTTTGCGACCGTGCCTAGCGGCGTGTTGGGTGCGGGTTGTTGCTGAGAAAAGACCGGACGGCCCGCGACGCCCGCCGCCACCAGGAATAAAAAGAAAGAGAACCGGAGAAGGATGCGGCGAGGGCTGGAGGGCGTGGAGTTCATTTTGGTAGCAGCTCGCTTACATAGTACCTGCGTCGGACGGCTCGTTGGCGAATAACTTCGCTAATTCCGCGTGTTCCATCACCACGGCGGGGTCGCGTTGAATGGCGTCAAAGTAACGCTTCTGGAAGGCGTCGCCCGATTCTGACGGTGCGAACATCTTGCGGGCGAGCATGATGGCGCCGTGAGTGTCTTGCGGGGTCACGGGTTCCTCGGCGGCGAGCGCTTCATCCAGGCGCACGACAAACTCGGAGAGATTGTGCAGCCAGGCGAATTGCTGGTGGTCGATGACCAGGCGGAAGAGCTCTCCGGTGGAGACGTGGCCGTTGGCGCGCTCGTAATCGCGTCGCTCCATTTCCAGCAGGGTCTTGTGCAAGCGCAGCAGCGTGACGCGGAGAGCCACGAGTTTCTGCCGCGCGGGATTCTCGGGTCCGCCATTGTCGGCGGAATAGAGGTCGGAAGCGCCCATAGCCGGCGCACCGACTGGCGCGCCAAGTTTATTGTCCGACACAATGCGGCGGATTTCCAGAGGATCGGCAGGGGAGAAAGGCTGTAACACGGAGGGCACCGAGTTCACGGAGAAGAAATTCCGCGGCGGAGAGGCAGGCACATTACTCATGGTAGCGCTGCTCGCCTACGGGGAGGGGAATGGGAAGGCGGTTTTGTTTTGGAGGAAGGGGGCAGGTGGCGAAAGGGGTGTACGCGCAGGGGGGATTTTCGAGGCGATTGAAATCGAGGAGGAGTTCTCCGGGGTGGTCGAGGCCGTGATCGGGGAAGCCGGTATAGAGGAAGCGGCAGGCACCGTAGGTCTTGGTGGTGCTGGTGGTGTCGCGCAGAACGAAGAAAAGCTTTTCGACGGCGGGATCTTCGAGAATGGGGTCGAGGCGATAGGTTTTGGCGTCGAGGGTAAATTCTGCTGAGCCGGGAATCTGCACGGGATAGCTGGTGCCGATCAGCGTGGCGATGGTGAAGGTTTTCTGCGGCGTGTAGGGAATCCAACGCGCCTTGACGCGATAATGCGCGCTGGGCGGATACCACTTGAGGCCGTGAAAGCCGGTGAGGGCGGCGGACTTTGCGTCCTTGACGCGCAGGGCGAAGCGCTCGCCGCGCTTAATGACATAGAAATTCAGCGTGCCGATGGTCATGCGCGGATCATTTTTGTCGTGATCGGGATCGACATGCAGGGCTTGTGGGCTTGGCGGATTGCCGTCGATGAGAAAGCCTTGGGGGAAACCGCCTGCCGGCGGGTTCAGGGTCACAATGTCGCCTTCGAGATGCAGAACGCCGAGGCGGGCCGGAGCGCTGGCGGGCATGTGAATTTTGTTGTCGGCGGCGGAGCCGAAGGAGTTATCGCCGGATTCAAGCCATTCGAGGCCGGCGAGGGCCAGCCAGCCGTCTGGCTTCTGAAGCTCGGCGGCGTGTTGCTCGCGCCAGGAGGCGATTTCGCGCTGCCACGCGGAGCCTTGCGGCAAACCCGGGGGCGAGAAGAAAAAGGAGATGGCGAGGATTAAGAATGCGGCTGATAGGATCTGCGTCTTTCTTTTCTGTCGCGTGTTCATTTGTGCCTGGTTCTGTTAGTTGCGTGGACGGCGCAAAACGTTACGTTACTCCAGGCGTTTACGCTGGCGTTCGCGGCTTACGCTGAACTAAACCCTAGGGAGCGGCAAAAGCGGCGGCAAGACCGCCGCACTCCAAAAAAATCATTTCGATACTTTCAGGAGGACGACGCCGTGCTTGGGAACCTCGGCGGTGTAGGAGTTCTTCATGGTGCCGAGGTCTTTGCGCTGCCAGAGATCGCGCAGCTTAGCGGAGGACGGGGCGCCGATTTTATTGAAGTCGAGCGTGATCTGGAGGGGCGACTCGCCGCGATTGAACAGGCCCACGGCTTGCGAGCCATCGGCGAGCGGCTTCACCCAGATCTCGAGCGGACCTTCATCCCAAACGCGATGGCCCTGCACACCTTTGGCGTCTTGATCGATCGCGATTACTTCGGGATTCATCAAGATGGATTTGGTTTCGTCGGACATGCTGCGGATGTCGTTTCCGGCAAGGAGCGGGGCGGCGAGAATGGCCCACAGGGACATGTGTGTGAGGTATTCGTCGTGCTTCATACCGCCATTACCCAGTTCCAGCATGTCGGGGTCGTTCCAGTGACCGGGCCCGGCGAATTTTTCCAGGCCGTCTTGTGAGAAACCGATGACGGACATCCTGTCGTAATGGTCGGAGATGTCGCCGGTAGTGCGCCAAAGATTGCCGGTGCGCGGTCCCCAAGTCCACGGAGCTTTCACGCCCCAATTGCAGATGCTGAAGACGATGGGGCGGCCGGATTGCGCAATGGCATCGCGGAACTTCGCATATTGCACGGGGGGCTCAAGGCCTTCGGCATAGCACCAATCGATTTTGACGTAGTCGACGCCCCAGGAGGCGTAGGTCTGGATGTCTTGCACTTCGTGCTCGTAGCTGCCGGGACGCTTTTCGCAGGTCATGCGGCCGGCATCGGTGTAAACGCCGAATTTCAAGCCTTTGGAGTGAACGTAATCGGCGAGCGGCTTCATGCCGTTGGGGAAGCGCTCGGGGTCGACAACGATAGCGCCGTCAGCGGCGCGGCTGACTTGCCAGCAATCATCAATGTTCACGAACCGATAGCCGGCGTCCTTCATGCCGGTGCTGACCACGGCGTCGGCAATCTCGCGAATCAGTTTGTCGCTGACGTTACAGCCGAACTTGTTCCAACTGTTCCAGCCCATGGGAGGTGTGGCAGCCGCGGCGGGAGTTGCCTGCGCTGGGGTCGCCCGCGGGAGGGCAGCCGCCACCAGAGCAAGGACCAGGACCGACAGGAGCGCGGAGATTAGGCGGCAGGAGCCTAGAGCTGGAGTGTTTGGGTTGACCATGATCGGCGCACCTCCTTTGGAAGTGCAGATTATAAAGGACTTTCATCCGATTTGACCCATAACGTTTGTAAACCTATATACCGAGATATAGCGCGGGCCGAAGATGCCGCTTAAGGGGTGAAGGGTGTCAGAAGATACTGGAATTTTTGGGGTAGGGAACTGACGGTCGGTTGCCCTGTGGTGGTTAGCCCCCTACCCCGCGAGTGGTCTTGCTTGTATAGACGAGGTCAGGGCGCAAGAAGTTTCCTGATTCGGCGAAGTTTTTTCGGGAAACTCTTGGGTCGCCGGCCCCTTGGGTCAGCAAAAAAGCGCGTTCCTCACCTGCTTCCTGGAGGTTCGGGATAACACCTAAATACGGCAAAGGCGTCCCAGCCGGAAGCGTTGGGTCAGGAGAGGTCTACGGTATCCAGATATCTTGCGACGGAAACGTTCCATTTAAATTGTTGTTGGATGGAAGATTGCAATGATTGTGCCGCGGCGGGCTCGCCGTGGACGAGGTAGGTCCGCCTGGGCGGCGCGGGAAGACCCGTGAGCCAGCGCATCAATTCGCTTTTGCCGGCATGCGCTGAAAATTGTCCCAATTCGACAACTTCAGCGTTCACCGGGACTTCCTGGCCGAAGAGTCGCAGGGTCTTTGCCCCTTCCTGCAGCGCGCGACCTCGCGTGCCTTGCGCTTGAAATCCCGCCAGGATCACGGCATTGCGCGAATCCGGCAAGCGCTGCGCGAGATGGTGCATGACGCGGCCGCCAGTTACCATGCCGCTCGCGGAAACGATGATGCAAGGTGTCTTGACGTTATTGATTTGCTTGGATTCTTCGGCAGTGCGCGTCAGATGGAACTGGCGCACGTCGAGCGGATCGCCCTTGCCGCCACTCTCTTCGCGGGTAAATTCCAAATCATGATCTTCCTTGTACTTCAAGTACAGGTCCGTGGCGCTCAGGGCCATGGGGCTGTCGACATAGACCGGCAACTTGGGGATTCTCTGCTGATCCTCAAGTTGCCGCAGGTAGTACATAAAGGTTTGCGTGCGCCCAATGGCAAACGCGGGAATCACGATGGAGCCGCCGCGCTTGGCCACGCGATTCACGATTGCGGCGAGCATCTCGGCTGGATCGCCAGCCTGGTGCTCGCGATCTCCGTACGTCGACTCGCATAACAGCGCATCGGCTTTGGAAGGCGGTGTGACGGGATCGTTCAAGATTGGCTGGTTGTAGCGCCCGATGTCCCCGGAAAACACAACGACCGTTTTCTGTCCGCTTTCAGTGATTGTGAGTTCGAGGCTCGAGGAACCGAGGATGTGTCCCGCGTCGTAGGAGACTATGTGAAATTCGGGGCTGATGTCGAAGCCGCCGCTCCTGGGCATGGGCTTCATGCGCTGCAAAACAGGATCGACATCTTCCGTGGTGTAAAGCGGCTCGGTCTCGGAATGCCGGTCGGGCTTGTGTTTTTGCGCGTGCAGCGCGTCTTCTTCTTGCAGGTGTGCGGAATCTTTCAGCAACAGAGTGGTCAGCTCGATGGTCGCGGGATTGGCATAAATGGAGCCGCGATATCCTTCTTTAACGAGGCGAGGAAGCCAGCCGGTGTGATCCAAATGGGCGTGCGTGAGCACGGCGTAGTCGAATGTTTTGGGATCGGCCGGTAACGGCTTGTAGTTGCGGTCGCTGAGCTCATCGGAGCCTTGAAAAATGCCGCAGTCGACGAGCAGGCGCTTTCCTGCGGCTTCCACGAGATACTTCGATCCGGTTACCGTTCCTGCGGCGCCCAAAAAGGTGAGTTTAGCCATAAGCGTGTCATTGTACAGAATTCCACCTTTCGTGCCATACCGCGGGCTCAGTGCGTCTCCAAATACAAAACGGGACGAGCTTCCCGCTCGTCCCGTTTGCATCGGCTACCGCGCTATCCGGACCCTGAGCTCGACGCTCCGCGCCCCTACTGAGCGACCAGCGAGATTTCTCCGATCACCGGCTTAGCGTCCTCCGCCGGCGTCCCCGACGGCGCGATGGTCAATGCCGGCTTTTCGGTCAAGAGCCCTCTTTCCTGCAAGCTCTTGGCTATCGATGTCACGTTTAGCCCAAAGAATTTCGGCGTGCCTTTCGCTTCCACTGCCCCCTCGTGATCTCCATGCGCCGTGGCGTCGAAAAAGTTAATCGCCCCAACATAGTGGGGCTTTCCTTTCTCCAGTGGAGTGGCTTCCGGCAAATCGAGATACACATGATAGAGCACGCCGGGCTGAGCCTCCGCGCGCAGTCCTCGCAGCACCAGATACAACTTCTTCTCCGCTGCAAGACTCTTTACTCGCTCAGGAAGCGCACCGGCGACGCCCTCGGGCGCGGGCGCAGGCTCCAGATTTACGCGAACTGGCCCAGCGCCCAGCGCCAGCGCTCCACTCGGAGCGCTCGCGATCGCCTGGGGTTGAATGGGCAGCAACGTTTGCGCCGCCGGCACAAAGCCTGGCGGGGCCGGCTCGAAGCGGTCATAGGTATAGCCCAACGGATTGATACTCAGGAAATCCTTAACGGTGCCAATCACTTGCTGTCCCTTTTCATCGGCGAATGTAAACTGCTGGTTCAAAAACGCGGCATCGGCAGGGTTCTTGCCGCCATTCTTATTCCAGCTGGCCCACAGTCGATCGATATTGCAGTGATGCATCCAGAAAATCGCGTCGTAGGCAGCGAACGGCACGCTACCCATTCCCTGGCTGTTTCCAATCAATACGTGGACGTTGCCGTGAATCCCGAAATCCAAATCCTGACAGAAGCCCGGCGCCGCTCCTTGGGGGGAATACGTGGACTGTTGTAGCGCGGTCAGGTCTAGCGCCCCGGGATCACCCGCGTCGATGGCCTGGCCTTGATTGGCTCCGGGATTGCGATTGGTCCGATACAGAGGGTTTGTTTGGGTGCTGGCCGGTGAACGAAACGCCCGCGGCAAGACTCCGTGCAGGCTCGTGATCGGTGTCGAATAATTCCAGTAGGGTAGAGTGAACGGCTTGTGGTTGGAGACTTCGCGCACGATGTGCTCCAAAAAGTATACGAACATGCGATGCCAGGGCAGAAAGAAGTTTTCGTCCTCTCCCGGACCATGCGCCTCACAGGTACTCCACATGGCCTGCGCGAGCGCCTTATTTGCACTGGGATTGGCGCCGTAGATGCGCGTGAGCTCGGCCGCTTTGCTGGTCGAGCCCTTGACCCAGTGCGTATAAAACTGAAAAGTCCAACCTGTCGGATCGCCTTCCGCCATCTTCATCATTTTGCCCACGGCGTCCGCGTAAATCTTCAGCATGGCCTGCCCTTGGGGCGTGTGCACTTCGTGCCGCACCCGCGGATGCGGGGAAGGTCCGAGCTTTCCCGCCCAGGCCAAGAATGGAATCGCACCCATCCCGGTGACAAACGAGCGCCTCGAAACGTTGTGCATAGATTTTGCCTTTCGACGTAATTGGGGTAGGGGCTGAACTGGTGGCTGAATCTTATACCTAAGCGGTAAGATGTCAAGATGTCTAGCATAAAGCGAGTGAAGGGTAATCCGCTAAACGGCGCGCTTCGCGACGCGTCAAATCATTGACGCGGGAAACCCTACTGTTCCACAACTTCAATTCGCCCAATCGTTGCTTCGGCGTTGGCGGCCGGAGTTGCCCCGGGAATGATCGTGACGGTACTGGGCTCACTCAGGAGTTTCTGGGCATGAAGGCTCTTTGCCAGGTTGGTGATATCGTAACTTCGGAGCGCCGTCGCCTGTGTTTTTCCCGAGTCCGTGAGCCGCGTCGCCGCGAAAAAGTTGAGCACACCGGCATGATGCGCATCGTTCTTTCTCGGCTTCGCGCCGTTCGGTAGGTCGAGGTAGAGGTGATACAAGACGCCAGGCTGTTGCGCAGCACTGAGACTCCTTAAGACCAAGTACACGCGGCGTCCCGGCGGCAGCTCTCGAACGTGGGCATCGAGGCCTCGCCCCGCCGCTTGCGTTCCACTGTCCTGAAGAACCACGCGGGTCGGCCCGCTGCCCAAGGTGACGGGCCCGGTGAACGCGGCAATTTGCATCGCGTTCTCTTGCTGGTGCGAACCGTTCCCGGAACGGGGGTCGCTAACCCCAGCGAACGCATGCGCTGAAAGCACGGTCCACAGAACCAGTGCCAATAGTCCCGACGCTGCGACCGCGCTTACTTTCTTGCGCCTAGGTTCGACGTTGTGTTTCCGGTCCATGCATCACTTTGGTTTTGGTCGCGCCAACTTCACGCGATTCTCCCACTTTGTGTGAAGCCAATCAGAGGCCAGAGGTTGTAGACCGAGCAGCGTAGAGGCAGAGCCGCTTTCCCATTGCGTCTTGCTGGCACTGCCCGCAGCTACAACAACTGCGGAGACCAGGTTCCAGCCGGGCCCGACCATTTGGGCCGACTGTGCCGACAACTTAGCGTCCCTAACTGGTCCCGCCCATATGGACGGACCGCGCGCGCCGATGCTAGCATGGGAGAGTCTCGGTGGGGCCGTGGCGCAGTTGGGAGCGCGCCTCGATGGCA
>WNFC01029777.1_pt1 | contig 11781 bp, 11 predicted proteins | sample 5400541 | NCBI WGS metagenome assembly WNFC01 (sample SAMN13153342, study PRJNA577476) | soil metagenome | isolation source: 120 cm saprolite under Douglas fir tree site 2 hole 2 replicate 1 | place: USA:California | collected 2015-04-18 | reverse complement strand
CGGCACCGGCACCCGCTCCCGCGCCGGCCGCCAAACCGGCGCCCGCGGGCGGCTTGATCGCCGGGGCCGCGCCGGTCGTGTCCTCGAACAGCTTCGACAACCGCTGGGGCGCCTGGCGCTAGCCTTTCCGGTTTCTCTCTCCATTTCCGTGTAATCGCACAATCCATCGCGGGTCGCGCCGCCGGCAAATGCCATGGCCCGGCGCGCGCCGGATGCTATGCTGCGCTCCTACAGCGCAAGGAGAGGCGCCATGATGCGGTTTGCCGCAACGATTGCCGTTATCGCAAGCTTGACCTGCACCGCGCAGGCGCACGGGCCGAATGATCCGCCGCACCAGACTTTTGCGCTCGGCGACCTCAAGCTCGAAAGCGGGGACACGATCAAGGATTTCTCGATCTCCTACGTCACGCACGGCACGCTCAACGCCAACAAGTCGAACGCGATCCTTATGGTGACCGCGATCGGCGGCAATCACCACCGCATCGATTACCTGATCGGCCCCGGCCGCGCCCTCGATCCCGCCAAGTATTTCATCATCTGCACCGACGCGATCGGCAACGGGCTGAGCACCTCGCCTTCGAACAGCAAGGCTCAGCCGCGCATGCAATTTCCCAAGTTCAATATCCGCGACATGGTCACGTCGCAGCAGCGGCTGATCAAGGAGAAGTTCGGTATCACCAAGCTGGTCACCGTCATCGGCGCTTCGATGGGCGGCATGCAGGCCCTGCAATGGGCGGCAAGCCATCCCGACATGACGGACTCGGTCGTCGCGATCATTCCGCTCGGCCGCACGCCGGCATGGACCACCGGCGTCCTCGAAATGCTGCGCCAGAGCATCATGGCCGACCCGAAATTCAACGGCGGCAATTACGCGAGCTCCGATCCGCCCGAGCAGGGCATGCGGCTGTGGGCCGCCTGGCTCTCCGGCGTCATCGTGCGCACGCCGGGCTATGACGAGTCGCTGTTCCCGAACAATCTCGACGTCATCGCCAATCTGAAGGGTGTCGCCGACGTGGGCTGGAAGCGCATGGATGCGGTCGACTGGATCTACCAGAGCTGGGCCTACGACCAGCATAATCTCGGCACCACGCCCGGCATGAACGGCGACTATCGCAAGGCGCTCAAATCGATCAAAGCGAAGACGCTGATCCTCGCCGGCAGCGGCGACCTGCTCAATCCAGAATACGAAGCTATGGAGGCGGCGCGCTACATTCCGGACGTGCGCTACGTCGCGATCAACGCCACCCGGCCGCTCGGTCACCTCTCAGGCGCAGGCGTGACCGCGCCGGAAAACGAGGTGCAGAACCGCGAAACTGCGGGCTTCCTCGATCTCGTGACGGATCACGGCCGCAAGATGCAGTGACTTCGCGCAGGGTTACGCGAACCGCCCGTGGCAGTGCTTGTACTTCTTGCCTGAGCCGCACGGGCAGTTCTCGTTGCGGCCGACCTTGCCCCAGCTCGCGGGATTGTTGGGATCGCGCTTGGTGGCGACCGCCGCGGCGGCCCCGCCCGTGATGCCGGCGCGCGCCAGCGTCTCGCCGCCCGCCATGGCGAGCGCCATCTCGTCCTCGCCGGTGTTCGGGTCGACCTTGTGGGCCTCCATGTAGGGCAGGTTCGGCGCCTGCTGCTGCTCCGGCGGCGCCTGCACGATCTCGACGCGCATGAGCTGCGCGGTGACGGCCTCGCGCAAATTGGAGGTGAGCGTCTCGAACAGGCTGAAGGCCTCGGCCTTGTATTCGTTGAGCGGATCGCGCTGCCCGTAGCCGCGCAGCCCGATGACGTTGCGCAGGTGATCGAGCATGAGCAGGTGCTCGCGCCAGAGGTGGTCGAGCGTCTGCAGCAGGATCGAGCGCTCGATGTAGCGCAGCACGTCCGGGCCCCACTGCGCGACCTTGCCGGCCATGTGCTCGTCGGCGCGCCGCTCGATGCGGGAGATCAGCTCCTCCTCGGCGATGCCCTCTTCCTTCGCCCATTCGTCGACCGGCAGCTCGAGGCCGAGCACGCGATTGAGCTCCTCCTTGAGCCCCTTGGTGTCCCATTGCTCGGGGTAGGCGTTCTCCGGCACGTGCTTGGCGACCAGCGTGTCGATCACGTCGTGGCGCATGTCGGCGACGGTCTCCGCCACCGTCTCGTCGCGCATGAGCTCGACGCGGTGCTCGAAGATCACCTTGCGCTGATCGTTCATCACGTTGTCGAACTTGAGCAGGTTCTTGCGGATGTCGAAGTTGCGCGCCTCGACCTTCTGCTGCGCCTTCTCCAGCGCCTTGTTGATCCACGGATGGATGATCGCCTCGTTCTCCTTGAGCCCGAGCTTCTGCAGCATGCCGTCGAGCTTGTTCGACCCGAAGATGCGCATGAGGTCGTCTTCGAGCGAGAGGAAGAACTTCGAGCGGCCGGGATCGCCCTGGCGGCCGGAGCGGCCGCGCAGCTGGTTGTCGATGCGCCGCGACTCGTGGCGCTCGGTGCCGATGATGTAGAGGCCGCCCGGCTTGACCACCGTCTTCGCCGGCCGCTCGCCCTTGGCGGGCTCGATCTCGATCGTCTCCTCCGCGTTGAGCACGATGTCGCGGAAGCGCTCGACCTCGGCGCGGATCTCCGCGGTCTTCTTTTCCTTCTCGGCCGCATCCTCGATGCCGGCGGTCTCCTGCGCGATGCGCATCGTCACGTTGCCGCCGAGCTGGATGTCGGTGCCGCGGCCCGCCATGTTGGTCGCGATCGTGATCGCGCCCGGCACGCCGGCCTCGGCGATGATGTAGGCCTCCTGCTCGTGGAAGCGCGCGTTGAGCACGGCGAACTGCTTGCTCGGCTTGCCGGAGCGCGCCGCCGCGTAGAGGCGATCGAGCGCCTTCGGATCGTCGAAGTCGATCTGCTTGTAGCCGTGCTTGGTGAGGATGCCGGCCAGCAGCTCGGATTTCTCGATCGAGGCGGTGCCGACCAGCAGCGGCTGCTGGCGCTGGTTCGCGCGCTCGATCTCGCCCAGCACCGCGCGGTACTTCTCCTCCGCCGTGCGATAGACCTCGTCGTCGTCGTCGATGCGCGCGAGCGGCATGTTGGTCGGGACCTCGAGCACCTCGAGCCCGTAGATGTCCATGAACTCGTCCGCCTCGGTCGCCGCCGTGCCGGTCATGCCGGCGAGCTTCTCGTACATGCGGAAATAGTTCTGGAAGGTGATCGAGGCGAGCGTCTGGTTCTCCGGCTGGATGGGCTGGTGCTCCTTCGCCTCCAGCGCCTGGTGCAGCCCGTCCGAATAGCGCCGGCCCGGCATCATGCGGCCGGTGAACTCGTCGATGATGACGACCTCGCCGTTGCGCACGATGTAGTCCTTGTCGCGCGAAAAGAGCTTGTGCGCGCGCAGCGCCTGGTTGACGTGATGCACGGTCGAGACGTTCTCGACGTCGTAGAGCGAATCGCCCTTGAGCAGGTCCGCCTCGCGCAAACGCTGCTCCAGCTTCTCCATGCCGACCTCGGTCAACGTCACGGTGCGTTGCTTCTCGTCGACGTCGAAGTCGGTCTTGTCGAGATTGGGGATGAAGGCGTCGATGGTGTTGTAGAAGTCGGAGCGGTCGTCGAGCGGTCCGGAGATGATCAGCGGCGTGCGCGCCTCGTCGATCAGGATCGAGTCCACCTCGTCGACGATGGCGTAGATGTGCCCGCGCTGGACCATGTCCTCCAGGCGGTACTTCATGTTGTCGCGCAGATAGTCGAAGCCGAGCTCGTTGTTGGTGCCGTAGGTGATGTCGCAGTCGTAGGCGGCCTTGCGCTGCTCGTCGTCGAGCCCGTGCACGATCACGCCGACGGTGAGGCCGAGGAACTTGTAGATCTGGCCCATCCACTCGGCGTCGCGGCGGGCGAGGTAATCATTGACCGTCACCACGTGCATGCCGCGGCCGGCGATGGCATTGAGATAGACCGGCAGCGTCGCGACCAGCGTCTTGCCTTCGCCGGTCTTCATCTCGGAGATCTTGCCCTCGTGCAGGATCATGCCGCCGACGAGCTGCACGTCGAAATGGCGCTGCCCGAGCGTGCGCTTGGCCGCCTCGCGCACCGTCGCGAAGGCCGGAACCAGCATGTCGTCGAGGGCGACGCCGTCGGCGACCTGCTTCTTGAATTCATCGGTGCGCGCACGCAGCTCGTCGTCGGAGAGCTTGGCGATCTCCTCCTCGAGCGCGTTGATCTCGTCGACGCGGGGCTGATAGCTGCGGATGCGCCGATCGTTCGCGGAGCCAAACAGCTTTCGGGCAACGGCGCCAAACATGCCGGATCCTCTCTTGTCCCGCCGAAGTGTTGCGCGGCTGGCCGCCGCGCGGCCGGCATGACGCCCGAACGCATCCGTTATTCGGCGCTTTTCGGGCTACGATGAGGCGGAAGGGCTACATCGGAAACCGGCGAGTTTGCCGAGACATAGGAGGGGGTCCGATCCTTGTCAATCGGCCGCTTCCGGCGTCGCAAACCGGTCATCGAACGCGCCGCAATCACGCCCTCGTTAGCGCCTAGACGACAATCTGGCGTTGCCAATCCGGGGCGATTGCGCGACTGTCCGCCCCGACCGCCGCACCCGCGGATGAGCCGGCTCTCCCAGGGATATCTCTATGACCAAGCTGCCTGTTTTGCCATTGTGTGCCGGGCTGCGGCGCGCATTGATTGCCGCCGCGACCGCCGCCCTCTTGGGCGCCAGCGTGCCGCCCGCGTTCGCCCAGGTGACCGATCCGGTCGTCGCGCGGGTCAATGGCATCGAAGTGCACCAGAGCGACCTCGCCATCGCCGAGGAAGACGTCGGACAGAACCTGCCGCAACAGGGCGGCGCCGAGGCCAAACGCGACTATCTCATCAGCTACATCACCGACATGATCCTGCTCGCCCAGGCCGCGGAGGCGAAGCGCCTCCAGGACGACGCCGAGTTCAAGCAGCGCGCCGCGTTCGCGCGCAACAAGGTGCTGATGGAAGCCCTGTTGCAGAGCGAGGGCAAACGCTCCGTCACGGATCAGGCGCTGCGCAAGACCTATGAGGAAGCCGTCAAGCAGATGAGCAACGAGGAGGAGGTGCACGCGCGCCATATCCTCTTCCGCGTCGCCAATCCGACCGACGAGAAGGCGAGCAAGGAAGCCGAGGCGAAGATCACGGCGGTGATCGAGCGGCTGAAGAAGGGCGAGGATTTCGTGACGCTCGCCAAGGAGCTGACCGAGGATCCGGCCGGCCGGCAGGACGGCGGCGATCTCGGCTACTTCACCAAGGAGCAGATGGTGCCGGAATTCTCCGCGGTCGCCTTCAAGCTCGACAAGGGCAAGGTGTCCGAGCCGGTGAAGACGCAGTTCGGATGGCACGTGCTCAAGGTCGAGGACAAGCGCATGCGTCAGCCGCCCGAGTTCGCCAAGGTCAAGGAGCAGCTTGAGAACTATGTGGTGCGCAAGGCGCAGGTCGATCTCGTCACCAAGCTGCGCACCGAAGCCAAGATCGAGCGCCTCGACAAGCCGGCCGAGAAGAAATGACGGCGTCACCCCGGCGCCGCTGCCGGTGACATCGTCGCCTGCGCAAGTCCGTCGCTCTTGACGAACGCCCGGTCCTTTGATGGATGAGCGGCTCGATCCCGCGCGTCGCGGGAAAAGGCTCGGCTCCCCATGGCACCCCCCGTCTCTCCGCTCGCGCCGGCGCGCTTTCCGGACATGCCGGCGGTCGCCGGCTTGCGGCCGGACGCACCGACGTGCTGCTGGCGGTATTCGACAAGGGCACGACCGTTGCGGGCGTGCTGACGCGCTCGAAATGTCCGTCCGCTCCGGTCGACTGGTGCCGCGCCCGCCTCAAGGCCGGCAGGGCGCGCGCGCTCGTGGTCAATTCCGGCAACGCCAATGCGTTCACCGGCAAGACCGGCCGCGATGCGGCGAAGTTCACGGCCGAGGTCGCCGCCAAGGCGGTCGACTGCAAGCCGAACGACGTTTTCCTCGCCTCCACGGGCGTCATCGGCGAGCCGCTCAAGGCCTCCGCCTTCGACGGCGTGATGGAGACCCTGGTGGCGTCCGCGGCACCCGGCCGCTGGCAGGACGCCGCCAAGGCGATCATGACCACCGATACGTTCCCCAAGGGCGCGACCGCGACCGCGCGTATCGGCAAGAGCAATGTCTCGATCTGCGGCATCGCCAAGGGCGCCGGCATGATCGCGCCCGACATGGCGACCATGCTCGCCTTCGTGTTCACCGACGCGGCGATCGCGGCGCCGGCGCTGCAGTCGCTGCTCGCGCGCGGCGTCGAGGACAGCTTCAACGCCGTGACGATCGATGGCGATACCTCGACCTCGGACACGCTGCTCGCCTTCGCGACCGGCGCGGCGCGCGGCGCCCCCGTCATCACGCGCGGCTCCGATCCGCGGCTGTGCGATTTCCGCAACGCGCTCGACGGCGTGCTCAAGAACCTCGCCGAGCAGGTCGCGCGCGACGGCGAAGGCGCCCGCAAGCTGGTCGAGATCACGGTGGAAGGCGCGGTGTCGAAAGCCTCGGCGCGGCGGATCGCCATGTCGATCGCGAACTCGCCGCTGGTGAAGACCGCGATCGCGGGCGAGGACGCCAACTGGGGCCGCGTCGTGATGGCGGTCGGCAAGGCGGGCGAGCCGGCCGATCGCGATCGCCTGTCGATCTGGTTCGGCGGTATTCGCGTCGCCCACCGGGGGCTGCGCGACCCGGGCTACGATGAGGCCGCGGTCTCGGCGGCGATGAAGAAGCCGGTGATCCCGGTGAAGGTCGCGCTCGGACTGGGCCGCGGGCACGACCGCGTGCTCACCTGCGACCTCACCAAAGACTATGTCGCCATCAACGGCGACTATCGCTCATGATCCGTCGGTAACGATCCGTTAACCAGTTGTCGAGCCGCGCCCGTGGTGGTTCGAACACGCGCAAGTTTTGCCGGTGGAAATTGAACCGTCCTTTACCACGGACTGCTTGGATGCCGGGCTCGGGGCGATGAGCGCGAAAGTGATCCTTGTCGCGGCTTGCGCCCTGATCGACGCTGACGGGCGTGTGCTGATCGCCGAACGTCCACCGGGTCGAACGATGGCAGGCCTCTGGGAATTCCCCGGCGGCAAGGTTGAGAATGGCGAGCGTCCGGAGGAAACGCTCATCCGCGAGCTCGAGGAGGAACTGGGGATCACCGTCAACGAGGCGTGTCTCGCGCCGCTGACCTTCGCGAGCCACAGCTATCCCGATTTTCATCTGCTGATGCCGCTCTATGTGTGCCGGCGCTGGAGCGGAACGGTCACGCCGAAGGAAGGCCAAAGGCTCGCCTGGGTGAAGCCAAATCGATTGAAGGAATATCCGATGCCGCCCGCCGACACGCCGCTCATTCCGCACCTCACCGGGCTGCTGTAATCCGCGAAGCGAGGACAGGGACCATGACTCCAGAAGCTTTCCGCACCGAACTGGCGCGCAACTTCGGACGCTTCCTCGCCGATCAGCGCGGCGCGACCGCGATCGAGTATGGACTGATGGCGGCACTCATCGGCGTGGCGATCATGGGGGTCGTGTTTTCGACCGGCCAGGGCATCAAGACCACGCTCTACGACGCGATCTCCAACGCGCTCGCCAATATGTAAGGCGACACACGTAACTCGACTCCCGCGCCGGCCCCAGTCGAAGGCTGTCGCGCCGCAAGCCGGTTCCCCACACCCCCCGCGACTGGTAGCGTTCGCCTCGATCCCGAACGTCCGGGCAACGTGGCTATTGCAGGGGTCCGTCATGAAAAAGCTGATTGCAGCGCTGTGGCTCGCGTCTAGCCTCACGGCAGGCACCGCATGGGCGCAGCCGTTCACGCCCAACGACGCGGGCGTGACCATGGGGCACTTGCATCTCAACTCGCGCGACATCGCGGCCAACAAAAGGATTTTCTTGGGCCTCGGCGGCGCCGACGTGGGCGGCGAGTTCAACATCGTGCGATTCCCCGGCGTCAACGTCTACATGAATCAGCGCGCGGGAGCGCCGCCCGCGACCGGGGGCACGGTCGGAACGGTCGTCAACCACTTCGGATTCCTCGTACCGAACGTCCAGGAGTCCGTCGCCAAATGGAAGGCCGCGGGCCTGGCGATGGAGCCCGGTTCCAACGGCCGCACCGATCAAGCCTGGATCACGACGGCGGACGGCGTGCGCATCGAAATCCTGGAAGACAAGTCCCAGACGATCCCGATCCGCCATCACCATGTGCATTTCTACGTCCCGCAGACCGCTATCCCGGACATGCAGGCGTGGTACGCAAAACTGTTCGGCGCCAAGCCGGGGATGCGCGGCGCCAACCAGGCGGCCGACGTTCCGGGCGCGAACCTGACGTTCACCAAGACCGATACGCCGACTGTAACCACCAAGGGGCGCACGCTCGATCACATCGGCTTCGACGTGCTCGACCTTGAGGCGTTCCTGCAGAAGCTGGAGGCGGCCGGCACCAAGGCGGCCGTGCCGATCAGCAAGAATCCGACGAACGGCGTCTCGCTCACCTTCATCTACGATCCCTGGGGTACCTATATCGAGCTCAACCAGCGGCCCAACCAAGTCTACTTCCGGGGGATGTAGCCGCTAACGCCCGGCTTCTCGCCGGCCGAAATTTCCCTGGTGTGGAGCGCGTCGGCGAGCCGCGCTTTCGCCGAACCCGGCTTGAGCGGCTGCTGCTGGCCCGGATGCGGCGCCCAGCCGGACAGCCACACCACGTCGAAGCTCGCGCGGATGCGGCCGTCGGGATCGGAAAAGCGCGCGGCGTAGATTTCCGTCATGCGCAGGAGCGTGGCGCGCCGCAACGGCGAGCGCCGGCGCTCGGCGAGCGCATTGGTCGCGCCCATGCGCCGCAAGTCCTGCATCAGCGCGAGCGGCGAAGCGTAGCGCACCGTGATCCGCTCGACGTCGGCAACCGGCAAGGCGAAGCCCGCGCGCTGCAGCAGCGCACCCACCTCGCGCGTATCGGCGAAGGGCGCGACGTGCGGCGACACGCCGCTCTCCATCTCGCTCTCGGCCTCGGCAAAGCTCTGGCGCAGCTCGGTGAGCGTCTCGCCGCCGAGCAGCGCGGCGAGAAAGAGCCCGTCCGGCTTGAGCGCGCGGCAGATCTGCACCAGAGCGCCGGGCAGGTCGTTCACCGCCTGCAGCGCGAGCGCCGAGACCACGAGGTCGAGCGAGGCGTCCGCGAAGGGCAACGCCTCCTCGTCGGCCGCGACTTTCAGGCCCGCATGTCCCGCGAGGTGCTGCGGAACGGCATCGACCGCAACGATCGCGCCCGCGCGGGAGGCCAGCGTGCGGCGCACCGCCTCGGTCGGCGAGCCGAGATCGACCGCGAGGTCGAACCGGCGCAGCACGGCGGCGAGACGGTCGCCCATGTCCTCGGCGACGCGGTCGATCAGGAACGTGGCGGCGCCGAGCGCCCGCGCGCGGCGGCGGCGCTGCCGCAGCAGGAGGCGGTCGAAGACGCGCGGAGCGGACATGTGCGCCTTATCGCGCCGGCCGGTCCCGCGGTCAAAGCCATAGACGAGGGGCTGGCGCATGGGCGCGGCCAGGCCGTAGCGACTTCGGCGACAGATGCGCTAGCATCGCCGCATGCAGCCAGTGGAAACCGTGGCGCCGGCGCCGCGATCGCGCCTCGCGCGCGCCGCAAACGCGGTGCGCTCCGGCTGGCGCTCGACGTTGCGCTTCACGCTCGACTTCGGATTGCCACCGCTCTGTCCCGCCTGCCGCGGCGTGCTGGGCGATGACGGCGGCCTGTGCGCTTCCTGCTGGTCCAAGCTGTCCTTCATCGCGCGGCCCTACTGCGAGCGGCTCGGCATTCCGTTCGGCTACGATCCCGGTCCGGGCGTGCTGTCGACCGAGGCGGTGGCGAACCCGCCCGCCTTCCACCGGGCGCGTGCCGCCGTGCGCTATGACGAGATCGCGCGCGCCCTGGTGCATTCGCTCAAATACGGCGACCGGCTCGATCTCGCGCCCGCCATGGGGCGCTGGATGGCGCGGGCCGGCCGCGAACTGACCGAGGGCGCCGACGCGCTGGTGCCGGTGCCGCTGCATTGGCGGCGGCTGTGGACGCGGCGCTTCAACCAGGCGGCGGCGCTTGCGGCCACAATTTCCGCAGCGAACGGCGTGCCGGTGCTCGACGAGGCCTTGAAGCGGGTGCGCGCGACCGCTCAACAGGTCGGCCTGGCGAAGGCCGAGCGCGCCACCAACGTGCAGGGCGCCTTCCAGGTGCCCGACGACCGCCGCGCCCAGGTCGACGGAAAGCGGCTGGTGCTGATCGACGACGTGCTGACCTCCGGCGCGACCCTCGATGCCTGCGCCCGCGCCCTGTTGCGCGCCGGCGCCGCTCAGGTCGACGTGCTCACGTTTGCCCGGGTTGTCGACGGCATCCGCAACCCCATATAAATAAAGCGTTTGGCGCCATTTACTTAGCCGCTACCGCCGGAAGATAGACTAGCGTCCATGGCCGCGATCGAGGTTTACACGACCCCTTATTGTGCCTATTGCGTCGCAGCGAAGGATCTCCTTCGCCGCAAGGGCGTGGAGTACGTCGAGATCAATGTCGCGGGCGATCGGGAGCGGCGGACCGAGATGGTCGAGCGGGCGGGCGGACGCGTGACCGTGCCGCAGATCTTCATCGGGGACACCCATGTGGGCGGCTGCGACGAGCTTTACGCGCTGGACGAAGCGGGCGGTCTCGATCCGCTGCTTGCGGTCTGAGAGGGCATGATGACACAGGCGACCGGCAAGCCTTCGACCTTTCGGGTCGGCCTCGTGCAGATGCGCTCGGGCCGCGCTCCGCAGGCGAATGTCGAGGCCGCCGCGAAGCTGATCGGCGAAGCGAAAGCCGCCGGCGCCGATTACGTGCAGACGCCCGAAATGACCAACATCATGGAGATCCGGCGCGAAAGCCTCTTTGGCGCCATCGTGCCGGAGGAAGCCGACGCGGGGCTCGCGGTCATGCGCGATCTCGCGCGCAAGCACGCCCTCTGGGTCCATGTCGGATCGTTCGCCATCAAGGTGTCGCCCGAAAAGGCGGCCAACCGCTCGTTCCTCATCGATCCGAAGGGCGAGATCGCCGCGCGCTACGACAAGATCCACATGTTCGACGTCGATCTCGCGAACGGCGAGACCTATCGCGAATCGCGCAATTTCCGCGCCGGCGAGCTTGCGATCGCCGCCGACCTGCCGTGGGGCCGGCTCGGTCTCACCGTGTGCTATGACCTGCGCTTCCCCGCGCTCTACCGCGCGCTTGCCGAAGCGGGCGCCTCCTTCCTCGCGATCCCGTCCGCCTTCACCCGGCAGACCGGCGAAGCGCACTGGCACACGCTCATGCGCGCGCGCGCGATCGAGAACACCTGCTACGTCTTTGCCGCCGCCCAGGGCGGCCGGCACGAGAACGGACGCGAGACGTTCGGCCATTCGCTCGTGGTGGACCCGTGGGGCCGCGTGGTCGCGGAGGGCGGCACCGATCCGGGCGTCGTGATCGCCGAGATCGATCCCGCTGAAATCGCCGCCGCGCGTGCGCGCATTCCCTCGCTCCAGCACGGCCGGCGCTTCGAGGTGATCGCGCCGGTCGCCGAGCCCGCGCATCTGCACACGGTCGGGGGCAAGGCATGATCCGCTACGCCCTCGTGTGCGAGCGCCAGCACGATTTCGAAAGCTGGTTCCAGAGCTCGGCCGCCTACGACAAGCAGGTCAAGCGCGGCCTCGTCGCCTGCCCGCTGTGCGGCTCGATGAAGGTCGAGAAGGCGATCATGGCGCCACGGCTCGGCCATTCGCAGAAGCCGATCGATGTGCCGCAGCCTGCCACGCCGGCCGC
>WNFC01010401.1_pt1 | contig 11781 bp, 13 predicted proteins | sample 5400541 | NCBI WGS metagenome assembly WNFC01 (sample SAMN13153342, study PRJNA577476) | soil metagenome | isolation source: 120 cm saprolite under Douglas fir tree site 2 hole 2 replicate 1 | place: USA:California | collected 2015-04-18 | reverse complement strand
AGGGGATTGAGTGCACTGTCACCGTGATTCGCCGCGCCCGCCGCGCCGACGCCGAATAGTACCGCCGGGGCAGTGGCGGGGGCGCTCGGCACGCTGCCCTGGACAGCCGGGCGGGCGATTTGCCTCCGCGATCCCGCGCATGCGATCATCGCCGATCCAAACTCCGTCGCGAGGGTCCGTCATGCCGAAATATCTGCTGGTCAGCTTCAAGACCTGCCCCTGGGTGCAGCGCGCGGCGATCGTGCTGCGCGAGAAGAAGGTCGCGTTCGAATTCCGCCACATCGACCCGGACGACCGGCCCGACTGGTTTTTCGCCATCTCGCCGCACAGGAAGGTGCCGGTGCTGCGCATCGACGAGACGGTGTCGCTGTTCGAATCGAACGCCATCGCCGAGTACCTGGACGAGACGATCGCGCCGCGCCTGCATCCCGAGGCCCCGGTCGCCCGCGCCGTGAACCGCGCCTGGACCGACTATCTGCCGACCTTCGCCGCCGCGGTGACCGCGACCGCCTATGCCGACAGCGAAGCCGACTACCTCAAGGCGGCGGCGCAGATCCCGCTCCCGTCCTCGACCGGGTGAAGAAGCTCGGCCATCTCGAGAAATTCCCGCGCCTCAGTGCGTGGAGCGACGCGCTGCTCCGGCGCCCTTCGACGCATTCCTTCCCGCCAGCCGAGTTCGAGGCGATGTATCGCGCGGCCCTCAAGCGCCGCGACAAATTTGTCTCGCAGTTCGTCGATACGGCGAAGGCGGCGGCGTAAGCGGAAGCGGCGCTCGCTCTCCCGGCCTCGTCTACGCGACCAGCGCGGCAAGCCCTCGCTTCTCGACGATGGAAAGCAATCGCTTCGTCGGGCCCGCGGGTTTCTTGATGCCGCGCTCCCAGTCGCTGACCAGGTTCTTCGAGACGGCAAGGTAATGCGCGAAGACCGGTTGGGAGACGTTTTCGCGCTCTCTGATCTGCCTGATCTGCCGTCCGGTGTAATTCGGCAGCGGCGCCAGGCATGCCTCGTCGAACTCGCGCATGGTGCGCTTGTCGATTGCACCGATGTCGCGGAGCGCCTCCGCTGTCTCGTGAATGGAAGCGAAGGCGTCGCTCTTGTATTTCTGCTTAGCTATGGCACGTCACCTCGATCAGGGCCTTCGTCTTCTTCAAGCTCTCGATCTCAACATCGTTCAACGCGAGCATCTCCTTGGCGAGCTTCTTGAAGGCTCTCAGCTCGTCCTTCTTGATGTTGGCGAGCCGCTTCTTCGCGAAACCGAACACAAAGAACGCCCGCTTTCCTCGCCGGTACACGACGATCGAACGGAAGCCGCCGGAGGCACCTTGCCCCCCGCGAGCGATCCGCAGCTTGACGACCCCGCCACCGAGATCGGCATCGATCAGGCCTTTCTCGGCATCGGTGATCGCCTTGCACAGCGTCGCGTCGTCGATATCCTCTGCGGTCGCGAATCGTACGAACCACCCCGTATTCGGGATATATCACACTTTGTGTGATAGTCAAGATGTACGACAAGCGCGCCGGCGTTGCACCCGCCTTTGAGTTCCTGAGGCTCCAACCGAACCACGGGAATTATGTTGACAGTGCATTTAATCGTCGGACAACTTGCCGCTCATCATCGGACACCGGCTCGGCGACGCACGCTTCATCACGAGATTGGCGGCGCTGACACGCCGCACCCTCAAGCCGGGTAAACGCGGGCCGAAGCCGTCGCGACCAGACGAATCCGGAGGGGATTGAGTGCACCGTCCTGCCGGTCTCCCGGCGCACCCGTCCACCCCATCACTCCAGTACTTATATCGGCGAATGCTCCGGCGTAATTCGATCTCCAGCCGTCAATTATGTATCCTGTCGGCGCAATTGCTCATCGGGCTCAACATGTGGAAAGTCATCATCCTGCTGATGCTGACCATGAAGGTGTCCGCCGCCCTGGCGGTCGATGTCGTGAAAATCTTTCAGGCAGAGGCTGACGATGCCCGTCATGCTTTCGCGCTGCAGCTACTAGACGAGATCCTGAAAAGCACGGAGACCTCCTACGGGCCATATGTCAAAGAACCCTATACCGGACCTCTTTCTCCAGCCCGGTCACGCCAACTTACGGCGGAGGGACGGTTGATCAACGTGATCATCAGGGCACCAGGCCGCCCCGAAGACGACTACGGCTTAATCCCCGTCATGTTGCCGATTGACAAGGGTCTCCTCGGTTACCGAGTTGCACTTATTGCGCCGGAGAACCAGGAAAAAATCAGTCGGATCAGGAATAGGGAGCAGCTGCGCGCGCTGCATATCGGTCAAGTCCGGGGCTGGTCGGATGTCGAGATATACGAGCACAACAATATACCGGTCACGCTCGCACCAAATTATACGTCGCTGATCCTCATGCTAGAGCGTGGCCGCTTCGATCTGTTTCCTCGCGGCGCCATCGAGGTGCTTCCCGAACTGCAGGCTCGCGGCTCATCCCACCCTCGATTGGCCGTCGAGGATCACTTGCTGATTAGGTATCCCTTTGCTGAATTCTATTACGTCAGCAATTCCGCGCCGCGCCTCGCGAGCCGTCTCACGCAGGGATTCGAGCAATCCGTCAAGGCCGGCCGTTTCGACGCCATGTTCAATCAACATTACAAAAAAATGTTTGATGAGCTCAAGTTGACGAAACGGGTTCTCATCGAGCTCGACAATCCGTTTCTTCCCGCGTGGGTCCCGCTCAATCGCAAAGAATTTTGGTTCGATCCGATTTTCGCCGATCCTAGCGCTCCATAGCGGCTTTTTCGTAACCCGGGGCACGTAAACCGGGGAAACAGTACTTATATCGCCGAACGTTCCGGCGTAATTCGATTTCCAGCACTCAATTATGTATTATGTCCCCGCAACTCCCCCGCAACTCCACTCCTCCCCCATCGAAGGCTGGACCAATAAAATGAGGACTTTTATGAAACGACGTCGCTTTCTCGTCCAGGCAAGCACCACGATCGGCCTTGCCACGGCCGCGACGGTCGGGCTCGTCGCGCGTCCGGCCCGCGCTGAAGCAAGCCAGGTTCGCCTCTCCCATGGCTATGGGCTGCTCTACCTGCCGCTGATGATCCTGCGCGACCGGAAGTTGCTGGAGAAGCACGGCGACGCCGCCGGCCTCGGCACGCTCGACGTCACCTGGCAGCTGCTCGATGGCGGCAACGTCATCAACGACGCGATGCTGGCCGGGGCGCTCGACATCGCCGGCACGGGCTCGCCCGGCTTCGTCACGCTCTGGGCGAAGGCGCGTGGCATCGCGCGCTCGGAGATCATCGGGGTTTGCGGCCTCAGCACCTGCGCGCTGGCGCTCAACACCAACCGTCCGGAGATCAAGTCCCTCGCGGATTTCACCGCGAAAGACAAGATCGCGCTGCCCGGCATCAAGACCTCGCTCGCCGCGGTGGTGCTGCAGATGCTGGTCGCCAAGCAATTCGGCCAGGCGAATTACGCCAAGCTCGACGCGCTGACGGTCGGCCTGCCGCACCCCGAGGCCTATGCCTCGCTGTTGAGCGGCAAGACCGAGATCACGGCGCATTTCGCCTCGCCGCCCTTCTCCATCCTGGAGCTTGCCGATCCCAAGATCCATACGGTGATCGCGGCGAGCGAGGTGCTGGGCAACTCGACGCTCGACGTCGTCTTCGCGATGAAGCGCTTCGTCGACGCCAATCCGAAAATCATGGCGGCCTTCCTCGCGGCGATGGACGAGGCCAACAAATCCATCGCCGACGATCCGAAAGCGGCGGCGCAGAGCTTCATCCGCATCACCAACGCCAAGCAGTCCGAGGCCGAGGTGGTCGAGATGATCCAGCACAAAGACACGAAGTTCTCCACCACCCCGGACGGCGTCATGCAGTATGCCGATTTCATGCACGCGGTGGGCAGCGTCAAGATCCGCCCCGCCAGCTGGAAGGATCTGTTCATGCCGGAATTGCAGCATCTGCCGGGATCGTGACGGCGGGCTTTCTCGTGGATATCCCGACCGCGCTGCCGTGCGAGGACAGCGTCAATTACATATCGTGTCCCTGGAACTCAGTGCGAGGACGGCGTCAATTACATATCGTGTCCCTGGAACTCAGTGTCCCCCGCACTCCATCTGGAAGAATGTCGGCTGATACCGTTTCTTCCTTGCGGAACTCCGGACCTGTCGCGTTGCTTCAGGCGGCGATGCGCTCCGCATATCCGGCGGATGTCGCTACGAACTCGTCGAGGGTCTGGCAGACGGTCGCGGTCGGCGTGCGATCGCGACCGCGCGGCCATATCGTGGCATTGCGCGCATAGATAGCGTCTTCGATCCGGCGATAGCGATAGCTGGGGCTCAAGCCCTTGCCCGCGATCCATGTGTCGAAGGCATAACCATCGGCGCGCTTGAGGACCGGTCCGATGACGATACCCATGTCAGCATCCTCCAGAGCAAGAGGCCGCGATCGCGTGCCGCAGGAACGAGGCGGCCGGAGACCGCGCTTGGACGAGGAGAAGCAGGGAGGGGACCATGCCGCTCATTCCCAAGGCAAGGAACACGGCGGAGAGTCTCTCGACCCGAGTCCATTTCCGCCAATCAGCCCTGAGATCTTTCATGACAACCTCCGCGTTTTCATCGGGATCATCGAGATCGTCTGGAACCTTGCCCGCTAACGGGCGCTCATCGAGCTACCAGGACGATCAGCAGACTGGACCGTCGCGTGGCTGCGCGCGAGCCGGGCAGAAGTGCAGCGCCGGTCGGGCAGAAGTGCAGCGCCGGTCGGGGCAGAAGTGCAGCGCCGGTCGGGCAGAACCACAGCGTTGTCGGGGAATCCCCGTCGAGCCTTGCGCAGCCCACTCCCGTCGCAAGACCTCGAGCGTCCTGCGAGACGGGCATCCACATCGATTGGGGATCGGCGACGACGGAAGTTATCGGAGGGCGGCGGTGGGCTTCGCGGCGCACATCACATCGTCGACGGCGAGACCTGAAGTGGACCCCGATTTTGAGACCGGTTGACTAATTGGACGACAGGCCGTTCCGTCGAGGCAGACGGAGCGGAAGATGACGAAGCGGACGAGACGGAAGATCGATGCGGCGCTGAAGGCGAAGATTGCCTTGGAGGCGCTGCGGGAACAGGCGACTGTTCGGGCTTGCGGACAATGTGGGCGGGGCACCGTGCTCAGGAACGGTCTTCCAATACCAAGGAGCCCGTGGGCTCCCGCCCGCACCCGACCGATCATCAATGATCATCGGCCAAGCTCAAGATACAAGGAGCGCTCGCAGAGCGCGTCTCGCCGTTCGAGACCCCGCCTTGCGGCGGCTCCTCACGATGGGGGGACGCATGTTGTCAATCCAATGCTTTGCGATCCACCCCACGGCCGCTCAGGGGGCAAAGACCTCGTTGGCGGCCGACGCGGTGCCGCCCGGCCTGGGTCCGCCGGCAATCACGTAGATCCTTCCCCCCACCGCCGCCGCGCCGAGCCCATGGCGCGCCGTCGGCATCGCCGCGTGGCTCTGCCAGCGATCGGAACCGGGGTCGTAGGATTCCACTTGGTTGAAGGTGCCGGCGGGCGCCTCGCCGCCGAAGACGAAGATGCGGCCGTCGAGCACGGCGGCGGCGATGCCGCTGCGGATCGTCGGCATTTTCTGGCGCTGCTCCCAGCGATCGCTCGCCGGGTCATACGCCTCGTTGACGGCAAGATTGCGCGCGTAGCCGCCGTCGACGCGCCCGCCGACCGCATAAAGCCGTCCGCCGATCGCGGCGAGCGCGAAATGGTCGCGCGGCGTCGGGACCGGGGCGAGCGTCGTCCACTGCCCGGTGGCGAAATCATAGGCCTCGTGCACCGGCGTGTTCCGCCCGCCGGCGCCGACGCCGCCGACGACATGCAGCTTGCCGTCGAGGACCGCCGCGGCGGGCGAGCCGCGTGACGTAGGCAGCGCCGCCAACGCGCGCCAGCGATCGCCGGCCGGGTCGTATTCATGGAATTCGGCGGTCGGCGTCCCGTCCCTGAGATAGCCGCCGACGACATAGAGCCGGCCCTCAAACCCGACGGCGGCGGTATGGTGGAGCGCGTGCGGAAAGGCGGCGCCGCGGCTCCATTGGTCCGTCGCCGGGTCGTAGATCTCGAGCGCCGTCTCGCCGAAATAGCCGCCGACGACATAGATCTTGCCGCCGACCGCCGCCGCCGCCACCTCGGAGCGCGCCGACGGCATCGGCGCGGCGGTCGTCCAGCGGCCGCCGTCTTGCGCCCGCGCATCGGTGCTGAGCAACGACATGGCGACGAGCAGGACGGCAGGGAGCACTCCGAGACTGGGCATGTGATCCTCTCCAGAGTTCGGGAGATCTGATACTAAACGCCGCGAGCCGCCTCGCCCTTTCGACGGCCCAGCCACGAGCCGGTGCCAGTTGATATCAAGGCCCCCCGAACTCCGAAACTCCCGCAACGGTGTTCCCGGCTTTCCAGTCAGGCGAAGGCGAGAACATCGAGCATGTAATGGCCGACCACCATCGGCCAGAGCGCCCCAGGGCCTCCCTGGCGACCGCCGCCGCGCCTACCATATTACTGATAGAGGGCAACCCCACGCCCGCTTCGCGTCGGGCGGGGCGCAGCGGAGGCGGCAGCATGGCTTACAAGGATCTCCTGGTCCACGTCGACTCGTCCTCGCATTGCGCGGCGCGGCTCGCCCTGGCGGTGACGCTGGCGCGGCGTTTCGGCGCCCATCTGACCGGGCTTCATGTCATGCCCACCTTGGCGCTCTCGCCGTTCATCGCCGACCAGTACCCGACCACGATGCTCGAGGAGGCGCATGCCCGGATCGCCCAGCTTCGCGACGATGCGAGGGCATCATTCGCGGCTGCTTCGCAGCCGCTCGGGAACGAGACCGAATGGCGCGAGATGCGCGGCGACACCGTCGATGCGGTGCGGCTGGCCGCGCGCAGCGCCGATCTCGCGATCCTCGGCCAGCCCGACCCCCGCGGAGACGCGGCGGACGCGGTCGATCTGCCTGCGCAGGTCGTCATGGGGAGCGGCCGCCCGGTCTTGCTCGAGCCCTATGCCGGCACTTTCGCCAATGTCGGCAGCCGCATCATGGTGGCCTGGAACGGCAGTGCCCAGGCGGCCCGCGCGGTCAACGACGCGCTACCGTTCCTGCAAGATGCCGAGCGCGTCGTCGTCGTGACGGTCAACTCGGCACGGGGCAATCGCGCCGACGACACTGCTATTGTTCGCCACCTGGCCCGGCACGGCGTCGCCGCCGAAATCAACGACATCGTCAGCGCTCGCGATGGCAGCGTCGGCGACGTCTTGTTGTCGCGGGCGGCCGACGAATCCGCCGACCTGATCGTCATGGGTGCCTACGGCCACTCGCGCCTGCGCGAGCTGGTGCTCGGCGGCGTCTCGCGCGCATTGCTCCGCCATATGACCGTGCCGGTGCTGATGGCGCATTGAGGGCGATGCGGAAGCCCGGATCGGCTTAGCTCTGGAGATCGGCCATGGCTGAGCCGATCTTGTCGCGCTCGTCCCGGACTCGCCGTAAGATCGAGCGGTTGATGTCACAACACGGCGTAGCCGGGAAGCCAAGACAGGACCTGCCATGAAAATCTGCATCTACGGCGCCGGCGCGATCGGCGGCTATCTTGGCGTGCTGCTCAAGCAAGGTGGCGCGGATGTCTCGCTGATCGCCCGCGGTGCTCATCTCGAAGCCATCAAGAAAGACGGGCTCAAGCTCCTCATCGATGGCGGCGAGAAGATCGCCCGCATGCCGGCGACCGCCAATCCCGCCGAGCTCGGCCCACAGGACTACGTCATCATCGCGCTGAAATCGCACCAGGCGTGGGAGGCGGCGGAAGCGATCAAGCCGCTGCTCGGACCCCACACGGCCGTGGTCACCGCGCAGAATGGAATTCCCTGGTGGTATTTCCACGGCTTCGAGGGGCAATACGCCAATCTGCAGCTGCAGAGCGTCGATCCCGAGGGACGGCAATGGAACATCATAGGGCCGGAGCGCGCCATCGGCTGCACCGTCTATCCGGCGACCGAGATCGTCGCGCCCGGCATCGTCAAGCACATCTACGGCGACCGCTTCGGGCTCGGCGAGCCCAGCCGCAAGGAAACCGAACGCGTGCGGAACCTCGCCGAGGCGTTCACGGCGGGCGGGCTCAAGGCGAAGATCAATCCCGAGATCCGCAACGACATCTGGCTCAAGCTGTGGGGCAATCTCTGCTTCAACCCGATCTCGGCGCTGACCCATGCGACGCTCGACGTCGTCGCCACCGATCCCGGCACGCGCATGGTCTCGCGCAAGATGATGGAGGAAGCCGAGAAGATCGCGCGCCGCATCGGCGTGCATTTTCGCGTCAATATCGAGCGCCGCATCGACGGCGCCGCGGCGGTCGGCGCGCATCGCACCTCAATGCTGCAGGATCTCGACAAGAAACGCCCGCTCGAGCTCGACGCCCTCCTGACGGTGGTGCAGGAATTGGGGCGCCTGGTCAACGTCGACACGCCGATCATCGACGCGGTCTTGGCGCTCACCCAGCAGATGGGCCGCGTCGCCGGCGTCTACCCGACCTTCCCCGAGCCGAAGATCGACGAGGACCCCGAGCTCACGACGATGGATTGATCGGGCGCCACGGCGAAGACGCCGGCGGCGAGGGCGATCGGGAGAACCCCGTACGGCGGGCGGTGAGGCTCCGGGTTACATCGCTCGAACGTTGAGGAGGAACTGGTCGACCTGCTCGCCGAGGCTGGCTGCCTGCTTCGAAAGCGACTGCGCCTCATTGAGGACGGTCGTCGAATTGCGGCCGGTATCGCCGGCGGCCTGGGTGACGCCGCTGATGTTCTCCGAGACTTCGCGCGTCGCCGCCGACTGCTCCTCGATCGCACCCGAAATCGAGGTGCTGATCTCGCTGACCTGCGAGATGATCCGGGTGATCTCGCGGATGCCGTCCGCCGTGCTTTGGCTCGAGCCCTGAATGCCCTTGATCTGCTGCTCGATCTCCTCGGTCGCCTTGGCGGTCTGGCTGGCGAGCGATTTGACCTCGTTGGCGACGACGGCAAATCCCTTGCCGGCCTCGCCGGCGCGGGCCGCCTCGATCGTCGCATTGAGCGCCAGCAGGTTGGTCTGGCTGGCGATGTCGTTGATCAACTTGCTGACATCGCCGATCTTCGTCGCGGCATCGATCAGATTACCGACCATGCTTTCCGATTTCTGCGCCTCGGTCACCGCGTCATCGATGACCCGGCTGGCCTCGCCGATCTGACGGGAGATCTCGTTGACCGAAGCGGCCAGCTCCTCCGAGGTCGCCGAGACGGTGGCGGATTGCTTGCTGGTCTGCTCGGCCGCGGCGGCCAGCGATTGCGCCGTCGCCTCCATGTTGCCGGCCGACGCCGAGACGGCCGTCACCAGGCTTTTGACGCCATTCTCGAAGTCGCGGGCGAGCGCCGCGTTCTGCTGCTTGCGCGCCGACAGATCGGTGGCGAATTTGACGATTTTGCAGAGCTTGCCGTTGAGGTCGCGGACGGGGTTGTACGACGCCTCGATCCAGATCTCCTTGCCGCCCTTGCCGATGCGCTTGTACTGGGTCGCCTGGAATTCGCCGCGATTGAGCTTTTCCCAGAATTCGCGGTATCCGGCGCTCTGCCGAAAGGCCGGCTCGACGAACATGCCGTGGTGCTTGCCCTGGATTTCGTCCAGCCGATATCCCAAGAGGCCGAGGAAATTCTCGTTGGCGGTGATGACGGTCCCGTCGAGGTTGAACTCGATGACGCCCTGCGAGCGACCGATCGCGTCGACCTTGCCGAGCAGGTCGGCAAACACCGCCTTCTCCTTGGAGACGTCGGTGGCGAACTTGACGACCTTGTAGAGCCGGCCGCGACGGCTGAAAATCGGATTGTACGATGCCTCGATCCAGACTTCCTTGCCGTCTTTGCCGATCCGCTTGTACTGGGCGGCTTGGTATTCGCCGCGATTGAGCTTCTCCCAGAACTGCCGGTACTCGGCGCTGTCCCGATAGGCGGGATCGACGAACATGCTGTGATGACGGCCTTTGATATCCTCCAGTCTGTAGCCCAAGGCGCCGAGAAAATTCTCGTTGGCGGTGATGACCGTGCCATCCAGCTCGAATTCGATGATCGCTTGCGACTTGTTCAGGGCGGTGAGGATTGCGGTCTTGTCGCCGCCGGCGCTGAAAATAGACATTCGAGATTCCCTGCCAGTTGGTCGCTTCGCGACGTGATATGTTCATCATGCAAACTAGACGCAACCGATTGATGGATTCTTAACCGAGACCGCTCGCCTTCTAAGCATCGCATAAGATCGCCGACGGGCGGACCCGCTTGGCATAGGCGCAAGGAGGGGAGCCGCGGCGTCGGCGGCATTGCTCCGGCACATCTCATCGGGCGATGATCGCGGCGATACGGCTCGGGCGGCATGGCGGAGGTGCGGGGATGCGGAAATCGGCGGCGGCCTTTCTGCTGTTGGCAGGCGTGATCGGATGGACGGCGGCTTCGGCTGCCGAGGTCAAGGTGCTGACCGCCGGCGCTTTCAAGACGGTGGTGATGGCGGTCGTGCCGGATTTCGAAAAACAGTCCGGCCATCGAGTGTTCGTCGACAACGACACTGCCGGCGGGCTCGCGCGGCGCATCGCCGGCGGCGAGGCCTTCGACGTCGCCATCCTCACCCCGCAGGCGATCGACCAGCTCGTCCAGAGCGGCAAGGTGGCGAGCGGATCGCCAGTGCGCCTGGCGCGGGTCGGGATCGGCGTCGCGGTCAAGAAAGGCGCGCCCAACCCCGATATCGCCAGCGTCGCCGCGTTCAAGGCGGCGTTGCTGCAGGCGCGTTCGGTTGCCTATATCGACCCGGCGGCGGGCGGCTCGAGCGGCATCTATCTCGCCCAGCTCTTCGAGAAAATCGGCATCGCCGACGCCATCAAGCCCAAAGCCGTGCTGGTGCCGGGCGGGCTGGTGGCCGAACGCGTCGTCAGAGGGGAGGCCGAGCTCGGCATCCATCAGATCAGCGAGATCCTCGCCGTGCCGGGCGTGACGCTGGTCGGCCCGCTCCCGGCGGAGCTCCAAAACTACACGGTCTATGCCGGCGGCGTATCGGCCGCTTCGCGCGACAGTGCAGTGGCGCAGGCATTTCTCGCCGCGCTCAGCCCTCCGCACAGCCTGGCGGTCCTGCAAGAGAAAGGGATGGAAGCGCCCTGACCGGCTTCCTCACCGAACCCGCGACTGGGAAACAAAAAAGCCGCCCGAGGGCGGCCTTTTCGACGTCAACGATTGTGGGAGCTAGGCGCTTGCCCCGATCGCGCGCTCGCGACGACGCATCTGCACGGCGACGCCGCCGAAGCCGATGATCATCATCGCCCAAGTCGAAAGCTCGGGAACGCCAGTGGTGGTGAAGATCAGGTCGGACGGCGCGCCATTGCCCTCGACATAGGTGATGGCGAACAGGCCCGCAGGCAACACGAAATTGCCGGTAATGACGCTCGTCTCGGTCGGCGACGAGTAGACCGGCAAACCGAGGCCCACGTAAACCGACGCACCGTCGTCGTGCATGATCGTGGCGGCGGTGGGCGTCGCGTTAAACCCGAAGATCTCGAAGAACGATGCGTAGGCATCGCCGGCGATGCTGAGGCTCGAATTGCCGAAGGCGGTGGCGTCGGCGTAGGCGCCGCTCGGCGAGCTGAAGTTCGTGATCGCGGCGATATTCAGGAAGTCTTTCGCGAGATTGCCGCTGGTGTCGTGATTCTGCGGCTGGTTGTTCACCCAGTTGATCGCGCCGTTGTACTGGAACTCCGCAGAAGGACTGCCGCT
>WNFC01007792.1_pt1 | contig 11781 bp, 19 predicted proteins | sample 5400541 | NCBI WGS metagenome assembly WNFC01 (sample SAMN13153342, study PRJNA577476) | soil metagenome | isolation source: 120 cm saprolite under Douglas fir tree site 2 hole 2 replicate 1 | place: USA:California | collected 2015-04-18 | reverse complement strand
GCGTTCCGGAAACAACAACGACGGGCGCCGGAAAAGCGAGCACTGGCAGAGCCCGAGCCCTCGCGGCGGGCAAAAGCCCAATCTGATGAGATCGACCGACGGCTACGGGAAGAGTCGAGACGTCGCAGGCAACGACCGCAGCATGACGTCCTGTTGTTCGGTTCGCGTTCCCCCCGCCCTCCCCCCTCTTGCGGACGGGCTGACCTGCATCGATTCGACAGGTACTCCCGGATCCGAAGAAGAAGGATTCGACATGGTCAAGCGCATGAAAACCCATCACGGAGGTGACGCAAGTCCAAGTGAACAACGACTGGCCGAGTTCCGGTTGGTCATCTGGAACATCCTCCTCGAAAACTCGCGTGGGATGGTCCAGGTTCTACGAAGCCTAGACCTCGAACACCTGAATTGCTCGACCGAGGTGCGTAGCTTTCCTCTACACGTTTTACTTTGTGCGTTGCGGTGGACATATGCGTGTGTGTGCTTCTCCATAGGCCAATTGTGAATACATTATGAAACATAGAAATGACACCGACGACCCAGACTTCCAGTTCCTACCCAGGTTCGCTCAAGTCATTCAGGACCTGTGGATTGAGGAGATCATTCCTTTGTTGTTGGACCGTCCACACGCGGCCTTCCCCTTAGATGATAACGCAGAGTAGTAAGTACCGTTCGTCAATTCATAATTATCGTCGAATTTTTGCCCCGGTGGAGCGCTGCTACACTTTCAAACATCGCTTTGTCACTTGCACCGATGACTCAAATACGTCTAGCTTTTTTGTGGAGGCAGAGCGAATTGTTACGGAAGATTATGTCCCGTCGATAGAGGACATTGAACAATCCTCCAAGAGGGGGATCGTGGAGACACACTTCAGTGCTGATGAGTCGTCGATTCGAGTATTGCAAATCTACTGTCAACTGGGCCACTTCACAAAGTGGATGCGCATATTTGACCCGAAGGACATCACGAGCATCATGTTCTACGCCTCTCTCTGTGACTATGATGAGCCCTGCGTCGATTCCAGCCTGGGGGAACAGGTATGTGTCCTCCCTTCCCGTATTGGCCTCGATTATTCGTGACCAAAGGTTGCACTGGCAGACGCGATTGGCCGAATCCCTCCTCTTCTTCAACAGAGTCGTCAACTCGGGCTGGCACAGACGAACATCGATCATATTAATCTTGACCGGAATCTACGAGTTCATAGCTAAACTCCACGAAGTACGCCACCGGAAATTCCACTCATCTCCCCCGATCCTACGTTTCCGTTCACGAACGCCTCTTCTTTTCTTCAGGTGCCCCTGGACGAGTACTTTCCGGGTTATACGGGTGGCACGAATGCAGATGAGGGCATGGAGTATATCCGCGAACAATTCGAGATGCGCAATCGTGATGGTTTACCGATATTCATCTTGTAAATCCTCCCTCTCTTTTCCACTGGCACGCAGTAATTACCTGTAACTCACTCACCTCTGGGGCGATGACAGGACAACCGAAGTTATCGACCCGAACATTAACCGGTGGTTAGTGATGGTGGTCAGGGCCACGGTCGATGAGAATTTACAGATGGATGCATTCGCCGCATTCCCGGAGTGATTCTCCTCCTCTCCATCTGCAATCTGCGAGGTGAGCGAACAACTCTTGCGTTCGCTGGCGCTGCGGAAAACGCTAGTGCCGGATGCTTCTGACGACGGCAGCTGCTCTACCACCCCACCATCATCTCGACACCCACCGTTCGCTCGGTTCGCCCCCCGCCTCTCGTTTTCCCAAGTATGATATAATTGGGTATTCGCATTCTCCTCATACCGCGCCTACACTGGCATGTATTCCCTTAATGCCACGTCACGGTGTCGTTACGAGATCATTGATCATCTCTTTCATGTTGCCACCACCTCCTTTTCCCTTACTGCGGTAATTGGCCCATTTTCTACGGCTACATTATTATGATGGGATTATTTGTTTTACACGACTAGGATACCTGACGGGACAGCCCATACTCGTACCTACCCACTCACATATTTACTAAAACGGTTCACGCAATGAGTCACCTATTGGAAGAAGAGAGCGAAGGGCCACGACGCGAGGGACGGAGAGAGGCAGGAGTCCGAGGGAAGAAGACGGGCATTGATCAAAGGAGGGAGTCGTACTTTAGTATATTATGCCAGTGCACACGGAGATCAGACCAAGAAGCGCACCATGTGGTGGAACGCAAAGAAGGGGGTTCGGCCCGGGCTTCGATCTCCATGACAGAGCCTGTTTCGGAATAGCCCCATCATGCGTCACGCATGGGCACAGGCACCTTCTCTCGCATATCTCAGGCAGACTGACGTGTTTCTATAACCCCCGAAAGTTGATCCAATATCCCATATAGAATCCAAGCCTTTTGAACTCCTTTTGCGGGGCGTCTTGAATGTGTCTATCCCACTGCTGACGCACCTTATCCCAGATCCCCGGTCCTGACATATGCACGCGCGCCCGCCCTTTATTAAAAAAATCTCTGAAGATATGTTATGTGTCATATGCGGTTTGTTATCTATCGTGTGTGTGTGTGACAGCCAAATGAAGTGATGGAAAAGGAAAAGAGAAGGAAACAAAGGACGTGCGGTGGTCTGTGACGGTCATTAGAGTACGTTAAAAGGAGATACTGAGCGGAGATAGAATGTCTCAGTAGAATATATTTACGTTCCATTCTACCTACATGATACACGACGTGGCATACACGCACCAAGAAAGGTGTTCGTTAATACATTTCATGCACTCCGCACAAGCGCGTAAAATAAATTATGCCTGCTGGTCACACAAACGCAACTTGGGGGAGTCTATCGTAGTCTTGTGCGTTGCCTGAGTTGGTGGGAGAGGGGGCGGAGTGTGATTCGTTTGTCGAGAGCGAGAGCGAGAGATTCCAAAGGAGATTCGTCACAAGAAGCGCGTCTTGTCCCACGGGAAACCCTGCGCCGCGCGCAGCATGCCGACATTAGACGTCATGGTCGAAAACTAATTAATATTATTGATAAACCCGCGGTCCCCGGACAGTTCCGATTAGCCGTTAAAAAAAAACGCACCCCTGTACCGAGAAAGACCTCCGCGCGCTGCGCGACGGCCATGTCTATCCCCTGCCCGACACGCTGCTGCTCGCGCGTGAGGCGCAAATCGCGGCTCGTCGCGATGTGCTTCCATGGGTCCATGTGCTCCCGCGCCGCGTCCTCTTGCAGCGCGTCCTTGAGTTCCTGGAGCCATTCCGACCTCCCGTTCGTCAGCACGTACAGGCGCGTGAGCCTCGTCGTCGACAGGAGCGACCTGCGCACTTCGCGCACCCGCGAAACGATCTGCTCGGTGTCCGGAAAGCAGTGCGCGCGGTACAGCGCCGCTTGTTCTTCCTCTTCCTCTTCCGGCGTCAGCGCCGGTCGTGCCTCGCTCGCGGTTGGCAGCGGGGAGAACCTGTCCGGTAGCCCGGGAAACTCGTTGAAGCCCATGAAGTGCGAGGACCAGCCGGCGAGAGACCGACAATGGCCGACGTAGTCTCCGCGGCGGATGTGCAGCGCGAGCAGCCCCGAGAGCGGCGTGGGGTTGGAATATGGCGAGAAGGAAGATGGAGTGAGGGAGGAGAGCGAGGGGTGGATGGTATGTGCATTTGCGGCGAGCGCGGCCGTAATGAGCGGTGACCAGCCAAAGTGGGTCAGGATTGGAGATTTGGAGTACGAAGGCCATATGTCGAGGAGTCTGCTCGAATCGCCAAATAGCCTTTCGCCCCACCACCAAGACACAAGCAAATTAAACCATTCGGCTAAGCGGGAAAAGAGTAGACTGAGGACGCACATATAATCGAAGATCTGCATTGTATGCGCCTTGATCTCTACACACCGATCTTCGGTCCTATCGAGCTCGTCCAACCAAGCCTGGACAAGATTCGCACCGGAGGCGCCCGGCAGCGCGTCCTTGATCTCGGCAGGATCGATGACGGTAGGATTCGGGCATACTTCCTTGAAGAACTCGACGATGACCGCGGGCGTGCCACCGGAGGATGACGGAAATGGGTCCCCAGCAACGGGACCTGGAGTAACATGAAAGATTGGATGCGCAGATGTGGGCAGGGGAAAGGGAGCAGCAGCATACCGGAAAGCAGCGCAGTCAAGGGTACTCGCGCGGGGATACGCTTATCTCCGTACAACGAAAAGTCGCCCGCTGTGGGGTCCCATGTATAATTTTGAAATACATAACTGCCAAAGGATAAACAAGACGACGGGGAGAAAGAAGAGGGGGGGCGACCGCCAGGAGGAGAATGAACAAAAGACGCACGTTCGGCGGGAGAGGTATGCGAGGTGGGCCTCGAGGAGGATCCCTTGCATGACGTTGCCCCAGCCTATGCCTTTATGAGAAGTTCAACAGCGGGCCATGGTCAAGGACAGGCTTGGTGCGCGTATACGAGAATAAAAGGACGCACAACAGGCCTGGTTGGCGAAATAGATGTAGCGGCCCTCGCGGCCCTGGGGGAAGGGCAGGGCGGGGTCATGCTGGGGCAGGCGTTTTTCGCGGTCGTGCCATTCGTAAAAGCGTGGTGGATCTCTGCCATTGCTGCCGCCCTCTGGCTCTGGGAGACCTTGGAGGTAGGCGAGGATGTCGTCGGGATAGGGGATTGGGGGGGGTGCATAACTCTGACGATATAGGAGGGCGACGGTCGCGATGATGACGAGGACGAGGAAGGAGAAGGAGGCGCGCAGACGACGAGGGAGGACGACGCGAGGACGGAAAGGATGGGAAATTTGCTTTTCGGCTGTCATTTAGGATTTCAGACAGACGTGTGTTGTGAGCGCTGCGCCCAAAATTTCCAATTGGCTTTATACCCTCTGAGCTCTCCTCCTCCTCCTCCGCATTCTCTCCGCCGCCGTATGAGGCCTCCCGCGCCTTCGCATATTAGTATACCCCGGTCAACCTGAAACATCACGATCCGCAGTACCTTCTCCACCAAAAAGCGTCCTCGTAGTCCACCTCTGCGAGCCACCGTAATCGTGATGAAATAATATAACTGGCGGTTGCCGCGCTTCACGCGCTCCCAGAGGTCCATATGTTGTTGGACACTCGTAAGACTTGGATCTTGAAACACAATACAAAAAGTGAACAAAGTACATGGGGTATGCAAGTTTAAATTCGTGCAGCAAGGATTATCGGACGACGACAGACCGTCAAGCGCGTCAAGCGAGATGATATAAGTGGCTGTTTGCCCTTGCCCATTTTGGAAATTGCCCAGGGGTTATAGACTTATAGTGTGCCTCATCGGATTTGTGAAGAAAAGGATAAGAGCTGCATAAAGCCACCAGCACACGAGCATCGACTCTTTTTCGGGGACTCCGACATAAGTTCATTCCGCAGTTTGATTCGACAAACCGCAGTATGAACTCATGCCAGACCCCCATCAAGTCCCTTGTTATGTCCGCGTGTGGCGTTACGACGCCACATTGGTATTATTGACAGTTAGTGACACTTATCAAACGATTATCTCCCTTTGTTGGATTATTACTCAATTATCTGGGTTTATCTCTCTCGCGCGGGAAGTTTTTCCTGATGAGGCACAAGTCAGATTTAGATTTGAGATAAGAAAAAGAGACTAAAGTATTGGAGACTAGCAGGCCCTGCGCTCCGCACAGGCCAGCTAGGTCTGTGTTGTTCATTGGCCCGACGCCAATTAGTCGCTAATTACAGCATCGTCCCACCGTCCTCCTGAAAAATTTCCCCGATCGCGACACTCCGCATCTAATTCCCACCTCGCTCTTCCCTCTCTGCGCACTCCATAGCCTCTAAAAGCCAGCTTTGCGTCATTGCCACCACCTCCTGTCCTCCGCAGCATGTCCGAGCCTCGTCAGCACCGCCGGTTCTCGCCCAATACAGCCTGTGTTCCTGATACCGCTGCTGCGGAGTTCGCGTCTCACGCTCCACACGGTCTCCAATGCTCTCCACCGCCAATATACTGTAATGTCCAGCGCCGTCCGAGAGCTGTATGACCCAGGGAACCAAAAAGTACGAACCTTCGCGTCGCCTGAGACATCCGTGCACTGTTGCTAGGGTAGCCTTTTTCGCTTCCTGATCTTCGTCTTCCTTTCCCGTACGTCACCCGAGCCGGAACTATGGCCCCCGAGCACATATTGATCCGTCCGAGCCTGCGATGCTATTATGCCAAAGTATTACACCGTCCATGGTGGCGTATGCTCGTGCTTCTAGTACACAGTATGAGTACGTGGGGAATATCCTATCCACGTCGCGTGGCAAGGAGAAATATGACAACTTGCTTGCTTTGGCGGGTCGTTACGACATAATCACGTGACCTTCGACGACAACATTAGCGCGCGAGCCATTCAGTCACGGTCACGGCTCAGGTAACAAATCCACATCCACTCAAAGCTAAGCTGTTTCGGGATACACCGTGACGGTACAGTATTTTGATGAGGCTTGGATCTCCGGACTAACTCCTAGTGCATTTATTCGCGAACACTGATGGACGAGCTCCCCAGAGCCTTCCGCGTGGTTCCGGGTCATGCCACGTTGGGTGTTCTTTCAATGTGTTCCTGAGGCCTGATGCCTGATGCCTGATGACGTGAGTAAAGCCCTTGACAAACGGGGTATTTTCATTGGACTACGCCAAATTGAAAGATGTCATTCCAACGTCTTTGATGACCGTAGTAAGCGCCCACAGCAATCAAGCCAAAGTACAACTCACTCGTACTCACCAACAAACGCATCTCCGGAGATTAGTATTAGTAGCCTGCGCTCGATCACCGGTGAAGCAGCCCGCTTTCCGTCCAGGTGAAGGCCTTACCTTGGCCGGATCCACAATGCGACTTGTACGTGCCTCATGTCTCTATTGAGGGTTTTAGATTAAAAAAAACGTCCGAGTGGTTGATTGACTGACAGATCCGGACGGCAACACCCTAACATAAGACTCGGAACTCGTCCGGCTGCCCTGACCTTCCGTGCAACCACGCCAGAAGCTGATTGTCCGGCGCCCATCGGCCCCATTTACGCACGCAGGAGGCGCTCACTGCAGCCGTCTGTTACAATGAACTCCCTTTCGAAGTTCCTTATCCATGGAGCGCTGGCGAGCACGGCTTCCAGGTTCCAGTTGGCGTGTCAAACGTGCTCTTAGCCGCCAGGCACATACTGTGGTGATTGCATTATACACACAGGATCCGGCGGCCACGAAGCTTTCTCTCTTAGTCGAAAGTATGGGAAGTGGATAATGCCAGTCATTCTTGGAGTGGTGTTTAAGGGTGCAAAAGGACGTAAATCATCAGAATTCCCTCGAGGTGTCAAGCCAGATTGAGGAAAGTATATGGGCGCTCCCTCCCCAAATGGGGTCATACCAGATATTAACGATGCAGGGGTAATTCAATGAATGATCGCGCAACACCGGAGTCTGTCCGTTCAGTCGACTCACATACGAGAAAGGAGTTAGGATATCTTGTAGTAAGTAGGCTGTATAATTTTCAGGAATAACAGGTTTCATGACGCAATGAATGGTTGATTACTGTACCTCATATCTGTCCAAAGTTTACAGTAGAGTATAATTTGCCATAGGCAGCGGGAACTTGCGAAGCAAAGCGCGTAGCCCCAAGCATGTGAAGACCCTAATCAATCTAGGTGGCGTCCTCATCCTTCCATCTTGACATCGCCCTCGGTGTCTTTCGCGGCCGAAGTGTCATTCCCGAGCTTCACCGCGGCATCTTGCGCACCCATACTCTGCCTGTTATCATGCGATGCCCCCAGCGGACTTGCTCCGCGGTCCTGCGCTGCGGCATTCTCGCGCGCCTCGCGCTCACGATCGATCTCCGCCGCCAGCGCAACGATGTCGCCCACGCCGATCTTTGCGAACTGCGCGAGGTGTTGGTCACGCGCAGTGCGCAGGGCGAGCCACGCCCAGCGCTGCTTGTTCTGTAAGACAACACATCCCATTTCAGGTCGCGCGCTCATGTGTAGGTTTAAGGTGAAGTGGAAAACAATTACCTCTTCCAGTTTGACAATCTGTTCGTCTGGAGGCGTGGTGGCGGGTGTGGCGGGTGCCGGCGTTGGAGTCGGTACCCGCTCCGCCGGGGTAGGTGCCGGTATTGGTGGAGGAGGCGTCGGCGTTGGTTGCGCTTGTGATGATTCCGATGCTTTCGATGAAGAAGACCCCGGTTTCGCAGGAAGAGAGGGATGCAATGTGCTACCCGCGGCCGTAGAGGAGGCGGTGGGCTTATTCTGGTCGACAACAGCTTCCTGTGCACCCGGTGTTGATGTGCCTGTCCCTCCCCCTGCCGCTTTGGCACGCGCAGCAGCGATGCGCTCCGCCTGGCGCGCGAGGGCTTTCTTGCGCATCTCTATTCTGTTGTCTTCTAGCTTGATCTTCCTAACGAAGTCCTTCACGTCCCCAGGCCTTGAGAAAACATATAAGCATGGTCGACTAATGATGCACCTGGTATACGCACTGGAATGGATTCTCGAGATCTCCAAGGCCTCTGTATCCCATCTCCCAAATATCCGTGAGGGGTGCCGAGCCAAGTGAATGGGGCCATTCTTCGGGCTCTCCGCGCATTGTTTCCCTTTTCGCGCGAGTTATCTCTTCCAGAGTAGAGCCTAGCTCGGATTCGCGGTCAAATGGAGAACAGAGGTCGTCCTTCCAGCGCACCCAATTGCGTTCCCGCTCGAGCACACCTACGACTGCGTCCGCGAACACCCGTCCGGCAGGAGCTGTCTGCCTGAGCTCCTCAAGTGTCCGCACTATCGTGTCAGAGACCCACTGTATGGCGTCTCCTTCAAGAGTAAACTCCATTTGAAGCGAGCGATTACGCGCGTGGATCCAGGACGCCTTGGTCTCCTTTGTGAACGTCTGCAGGTGGTAGAGCAGTACGAGCAGCTGAAACAAAAATTGCCTTCGGAAATGGGTGTCGGCGATCTGCGCATGACGTCAAATTGTAATCAGACCATAACGGGGACAAGAGCGTACTTCAAGGTCAAGAAGATCGGGACTCGTCAAGAACTTGGCGAAGAAGTATTCCTTCCCAGAGGCCTGCTCTGCGGCGGGATCCGCTTCCCGCTTTCGCTTGAGAGGATTTGCTGCTGCAGCGCCGGTCATGACCGTGCGACTACCAGTAAGAGCACGCTCTTTAACTGTTGCCTCCTTGATCACAGGCAGCACCTTGTTGACTGCTTCCTGGAATTCGCCGAAGGTCTGAGGCAAAGCAAAGTGTGACGGCTTGGAGAACGGCAGTTGAAGTGACCAGAACGTATTGTAAAAGTCTGAGAAAATGCTGAGCGTTTGCGGGGAATATGTAGATAGTCGACTTGCCCTCTTTTTTCTCAATCGTCTCTGTCGAAGATTTGGACACCGCACCAGGCTTTTCTGGTGACCCGTCGACCGCCATGAGCTCGTTGGGCTTTACCTCCGCTCGGTCATCAGGCTTCTCGTCCTGAGCTCCCTTTTTGCTAGAGAACAGTACAGTGTCCCACGTTGGACCATATTCGCCGCGCAAGTTCACTCCGCTACGCTCCCCGAGCGGGAATACCCCGCTGAGGAAGGTGAGAATACGGCCACAGAAGATGGTATTGGATCCCATCTTGGACAAGCGGCGCAGAAGGTCGTTAAGAGTGCGGAGGAGGATGAGTGCCTTTCCTTTTTGGGGCACCATCCCTACGGTGAGACGGGCGGCACGCGACTCGATCCAGGAGAATATGTGGGAACAAGAGGGGATAGTTTGCATTTCGAGAAGATCCTGGAGGATGGTGAACGGAAATGTTTGATCACAGACATCTGTTTCGGGGTATCAGTGGATGCTAGACTGGTAGGGGGGAGGTTGCGCACCTTGTTCGGTAAAGGTCAGCACGAGCTCCAGCCTATCCTCCAATTCGTCGTAGTAAGTGGTACCCGGATCGTTGAGTGCGTTCCCTTCTTTCATCTGAGGCACATGTCAACATCGCGCGTTGAGAAAAGAGGGTCGCGCATACTGCGAGGGTGAATATCTCGTTCTTGAGCGCGAGTTCCCATTGTCCACGCCTTACATCCAGGGACACTTTTGAGGGCTTATCTTGCAGGACCTCCGACACGAGCTTGTCAAGCTCATCTTTTTGGAATGGACGCGGTGGTAGCGACTGTAATAAGTAGCTGAGAGCAACGTCGGGTGAACGGTGCAGCATGAAGAGAGGATAAAGCGAAAGGCGCGCGTCATGGACCCCGGCTTATCCTTGCTCTTATCCCCACTGGCATGACCGACTCAAATTCAAACAACACGACATCACTTTCCTCTGTCACCACCTCCTCAGAGCCAGCGTCATCTCTCTCTGGAGATATTGAAAAAATATTCGAGCTGCTAGGACATGACATTCCTGACGATGTTGCGGATCAGGACATCGGAACCTTGCTGCGGCAGCTAGAACAGGCTGACTCCATCGGCCAAAATGTCGAAGGGAGAATAGATGCGGTTTTAGGCAAATTAGATCACCTTCTTGCCACCCTACAGCCCGAAGGAGAGCCTCAGATCGTAGATGCGCAAGCTGGCCATTCTCGGCCTCAAAAGGCAGACAAGGATCCAGGACGTTGACAAATATTGCATTCTAGTAGTTATCAGTAGGTGCGTCCGCATACCAGAATGGCTTCTCAGAGCATAGATAGGGCCATATAACTGATATTGATCACAAGGCTTTCGTCTTCGCTGCCGTCGTTGCCCCTTCGCGCAACCATCCTACATTCGTCGAGACGTATCACCCTCTAGACAAGCACTATGCTGTGGAATCGTGTTGATCCGTGATGAATAAATGCCATCCTTTCTTCCCCAACATCCAGACTACTCTTGTCTATCTTCCAAGGCGATCTTCGCCTCACACAAGCAGCAAGCAGGTATATTTATTGTAAGAAGACCTCTCCGTGGATTACTTTATCCCATCCCGGCTTGTTCGGAGGTGCGAGCAATCTTACGATCCGAGGAATAACGACGGCGACTTGTGCTGATTGGCTAAGAGTCGTTTAGCATCCAAACCTCGTCGTGATTGATTATGCCGCGCATTCAGACATGCCCTACTCTAGTCCAATGAACGAACGACTTCGTCAACATTTGGCAGGTGTCTGCTGTGAGATGGAAGAGATGGTCTCTCCCGAAGTAAAGGCCAGCGAAGCGCGTGCCCAACGGGAATGAAATCCAGGCCGGGCGACAGACTGCAGGGCCAAGCGCCGTCCGACACAGCTATTGTGTGGGCAATGCATGGCTAGACGCCAGCGATCGTCGGTGCCTTTGACAGCTTTCGGCCAAAACACGGAGTCGCAGAGACACATTCGGCGAGCCAAACGCGCGGCGAAGCCAAACTCCTACCACCCCTCCGCGCTCTGGTCGCGGCCGTTCCAGGATCATTTCGGACCTGGAGGTTCTAGACTGAGCCCGAGGTACCGAGCCCGACGTCGTTCTAATAACCTCTGTCCAGAACCTTCTCCGTACCCTAATGAGCGTCTTCCGGGCTACCAAGGATAATAAAGTTCAGCGTCGAATAAGAATTCTGAAACCGGGATAGACATCTACCCAGCTGGACCTGTGGCACAGGAACCTGAAGCTAAATCACCAACCAAACCAGGGAACATTGTTTTCTTCTCATCATAGCGACTTTTTGTACGGCCCCGGGGCGAGGGCAACGGCACTCCGGAAACCGCCTAGAGCAAGTCATTCCCAGTTCCGAAGCTCTTCGCCAAGATATTTCCACATATCGAACAGACATAGTTCGACCAGAGAATTGAACTGCGAAACCAGTGAAAACGCATCGTCGTGCAGCGTCCGCAT
>WNFC01016134.1_pt1 | contig 11782 bp, 9 predicted proteins | sample 5400541 | NCBI WGS metagenome assembly WNFC01 (sample SAMN13153342, study PRJNA577476) | soil metagenome | isolation source: 120 cm saprolite under Douglas fir tree site 2 hole 2 replicate 1 | place: USA:California | collected 2015-04-18 | reverse complement strand
TGCGACTGGGATGTGATGTCGGACGTTACTAAATCGCGCCGCTTCGGCTTCCACGATGTGGTCGATAGCGAAGAGATGTTCGTGCGGCTCATGCGCGAGTTCCGCGCAGAGCGGATCGTTCCCTGAGACCCATCGCCGCCGCGACAACGATCGTCTGCATGACGTCGGCTCAGGGTCTTGGTCGTGTAAAAACGCTCGGACGTGAGCTGTCGGGTGTGCGCGGTGAACTGGCGCGGCTCGATTGCATTTGTTCGACGCATGGTCGCTCCGGCAGTTGCTGTCCTTTTTTTCTGTTTCGAACTGGCCAGAGCGGCGTGGGAACCGCGTTTTCGGGCGGGCGCTAGGCCCTGATCGCTGCGATTAGCTGTCCAGGCCCCATAATGTTTATGACGCGCGTGAGATTATAGGCCAGCACGTGCAGGGCCATTTCGGTGCTGACCCGTTTCAGAGTCTTCGTCAGGAAGTGGGTCGCTCCCATCCGAGCCTTGATCGTGCCGAAGGGGTGCTCGACCGCGACGCTGACGCATCTTCTCTGGATGCTCGTCGAGCCGGCGCTGCACCGCCTCGAGAACATGCTCGTGCTCCCAGCGGGTGATCCGCCGCTCGTGGCCTGTAGTGCACTTTGGCTTGAGCGCACACGTCAGACACGACATTGTCCAGTAACGGCGCATCCTCTTGCCGTCCTCCTCGTTCGTGTACCGGTAGGTCAGCCGCTCGCCGGCCGGACAACGATAAACATCGTCCTCCGGCAGATAGACGAAGTCCTGCTTGCCGAAGCGGCCTTCCGACTTCGCGCCCGATGTCATCGGCTTCGGCAGCGTCACCGTGATGCCGGCCTCTTCGCACGCCAAGATCTCCTCGCCGTTGAAGTAGCCTCGATCGGCGACCGCTTCGAGCTCCTCCGTTTGCAAAGTCGCCTTCGCGTCCTTTGCGACGGTTGCGAGTTGTGAGCGATCCGAGCCCACATTCGTCACCTCGTGCGTCACAATCAAATGGTTCTCGGTATCGACCGCGACCTGCACGTTGTACCCGACGACGCCGGAACCGCGCCCACTCGTCGCCATCGAGCGGGAGTCAGGATCGGTGAGCGAGATCTGCTGGTCGGACGAGGCGAGCATCTGTTTCTCGATCGCCGCGAGTCGCTGCATCTCACTTTCGAGTTTCGCGAGTTTCTCCTTGAGCCGCGTCGTTTTGAGCGCGAGCGTCTCAGAAGGCTCCTGCCGATCGGCCGTATCGAGCTGGCTGAGATACCGGGCTACGCTCTCTTCAAGCTGTGTCCGGCGCCGCTCCACCTTGGCGCGTGTGAAGTTCCGATCGCGGTTGTTCACAGCCTTAAATTTACTGCCGTCGATGGCAACGCTGGCTTTCGTCAGCAGGCCCATCACGCGGCAGAGCTCGACGAAGCGTGCGCACACCTTGCGGATCGCAGGGCCATTGTCCTTGCGGAAATCCGCAATTGTCTTGTGATCGGGAACGAGCCGCCCCGTAAGCCACATCACCTCAACGTTGCGCCCGGCGTCACGCTCAAGCCGGCGGCTTGACTGAACCCGATTAAGATAGCCGTAGATATATAGCTTCAGCAGCGCCGAGGGATGATACGAAGGCCGACCGGTCATCTCAGGATCGACCCCACTGAACCCAAGCTCGGCCAGATCGAGTTCATCGACAAAGACATCGATCACCCGAACGGGATTATCCTCGCCAATCCAATCTTCCAAGCATTCGGGAAACAGCGTGCTCTGCCCGCGATCCAGCCCCTCAACGAAGCGTCTCATCCGATCCCCCCGCAAATAACGCCGGAATCATACCGCGGGAATCATATGAAGCAGTGCGTTTTCACACAGCCAGGGTCAAAAGCTGACTTCCAGAGAATGTCGGCTTTTGGCGGATAGTGTTGAAAAAGTCTTTTTTGGGTGACGAGCGAAATTTTCTAGAACCGCTGATGCGTTTCGTACGTGGCGACGTGAGGGACCACATTGTTTCGCACAAAAACGACCACGGACCATCGTATCGGCGCTACAGGGCGCTGCAGCAGTAGAGACATCTAAAAATCTAGTTTCGCGAGATTTTCGGTATCGTTCGATTTTCGACTTTTGCAACAGTATCGGCGCAAAGCCGACATTCGCCAGGCGACCCGCCTCAGCGAGGTGCGGGCTGGCGGCTTCAAACCCGCCGTTGTTTCTGCGCCATTTCCGCGGCAAGCAGGATAGCCGCGCGTGCGGCTCCGATTCCTGCGATTCCCTTTCCGGCGATGTCGTAGGCCGTTCCGTGCGCCGGCGTACATATAGGAAAAGGAAAGCCACCAAGCAGCGTAACGCCGCGATCGAAGCCCATCAGTTTGATCGCGATCTGGCCTTGGTCATGATACATGGTCAGCACGGCGTCGAATGCGCCGCTTTTTGCGCGCAGGAACACGGTATCTGCGGGAAACGGGCCTTCTGTCGCGATCCCGTCAGCGCCGGCTTCTTCCACCGCGGGTCCAATCGCGTCGATCTCTTCCCGCCCGAAATTTCCGCCATCGCCGGCATGGGGGTTGAGGCCGGCGACCGCGATGCGCGGACGCTTGAATCCGGCCGTTCGCATCGAGGCATCCGTGAGCCTGAGGGCGCGCAGGACGCGTTCCCTGGTGATATGCGCTGCGACCTCCGCAAGCGAGATATGCGATGTGACGCGCGCGTTCCAAAGCCCGTCCAGTACGTTGAATTCGCTCGCCGGGCCGTCAAGCCCGACCACGTCGGCCGAAAAGCTGATCTCGTCATCAAAGACGGGATGTGCAAGGCGCATTGCATTCTTGTTGAATGGCGTAAAGCAGACGGCGTGGGCCCGGCCGTCACGTGCCATCGTCAGCGCGTGACGATAATTTGCCAGCGCAAACCGGCCGCCTTCGGCCGTCGCGGTGCTTCGCGCGACCGATGCCGGATCGAGATGGCCGAGATCGATGAAAATCGGTGCCCGCTCTTCTTTCGACAGGTCGGCGTCCGGTGGGGCAGATATCAAGTCAAGCTTCACCGCGGCAACTCGCGCTCCGTCGTCGAGGACGCGGCGATCGCCGATGACGACGATCTGCGCTTTGGTGACGACGTCATCGAGGGCGAGGAGTCTGGCAGTCAATTCCGGACTGATGCCGGCAGGATCACCCATGGCGAGCGCTATAATCGGTCTCATCAGGATCTCCCGGGCCTTTCTGCGGTCAATTTGTTCTGCTCGATCATCATGGCCTTAACTGCGACCGCGGCATGACTCTGCCGATCGTTCGCCAGATCCCTGGCATCAGCAGCAGCGCCGCGCCGAGCAAGATGAGCGTTGTCACCAGCGGTTTCGCAAAAAATATTCCCAGCGAACCTCTCGACATCAGCATGGACTGGCGAAATGCATCTTCCGCCTTGTCGCCAATCACGATCGCGAGCACCAGCGGCGCCAGGGGATAATGAAGTTTCTTGAACAGATATCCCAAAATGCCGAATCCCATCATCAACACGACATCGAGATAGGAATTAGAAACCGAATAGGCTCCGACCGTGCAGATGATGACGATCACTGGCGCGATGATGAAGAACGGCACGCGCATCAGCGCCGCGAAGATCGGCACCGTCAATAGCACCAGAACCACGGCCACGACGTTGCCGAGATACATTGAAGCGATCAATCCCCAGACGAAGTCCTTTTGCTCGACGAACAGCATGGGTCCGGGATTCAGTCCCCAGATCATCAGGCCGCCCATCATGACGGCTGCGGTAGCCGATCCGGGGATGCCCAACGACAGCATGGGAAGCAGGGCGCTGGTGCCGGCCGCATGATCCGCGGTTTCCGGAGCGATGATGCCCTCCGGCTCTCCTTTGCCAAAATTCGCGTGCCGGGGTGAAAGACGCTTGGCGATCCCGTAGCTCATGAACGATGCTGCGGTCGGGCCTCCCGGTGTAATACCCATCCAGCAGCCGATCGCCGCGCTGCGCGACAGCGCCCAGCTGTATCGCGGAAGACCAGCGAGCGTACGGAAGACTTCGCGCCACTCCACTTTGGAAGAGATGGCCTTGACGTGAAATTCGTCTTCGACGGCAATCAGCAACTCGCCGATACCGAACAGGCCCATGACAGCGACCACGAAGCTGATGCCCTTCACCAGTTCGTCGATGCCCATGGTGAGCCGCACGCTGCCGGAGACCGTGTCGATCCCGACGGCCGCCAAGGCAAAGCCGATCGCGAGCGACACCAGCGTCTTGATCGGCGGCGAGCCGCCCATGCCCACGAAGCTCGCAAACGCGAGAAAATAAACCGCGAAATATTCGGGCGGTCCAAAGGCCAGCGCCACCTGCGCTACCCAAGACGCCGAGAGCGTAATGAGAACGACACCGGCGAGCGCGCCAAAAGCGGCCGAGCCAAAAGCAGTTGCCAGCGCCGTGGTCGGCCTGCCGTCGCGCGCCATTGGATAGCCGTCAAACGTGGTCGCGACCGAGGAGGGCTCGCCTGGAATGTTGAAGAGGATGGAAGTGACCGAGCCGCCGAACAAGGCGCCCCAATACATCGATGAGAGCAGGATGATGGCCGATACCGGCTGCATCCCGAAGGTGAGCGGCAGCAGCAGCGATACGCCATTGGGCGCCCCGAGGCCGGGCAACACGCCGACGAGAATGCCGAGCAGCACACCGATCAACATCAGGAAAATATGATTGCCAGACAGCGCGATGCCAAAACCATGCATGAGAGCTTCGAGATTTTCCAACGAAGCCCTCCCTTAGAAACCGATGATGGTGCCGAGCGCGCCGCGCGGCAACGAGATCTGGAACGTCAGCTCGAATATCAGATAAAGCGCCAACGCCGCGCCGATCGCGGCGAGGGCCGAGAAGAGGAGCGATCCTCGCTTGTGCCAGGCCAGCGCTCCGAACACATAGCCGGCAGAGGCCAGATACATCCCGATCAACGGAATGATTCCGACATAAACCGCGGCCGGGACGAATAATATTCCCAACCGCTTGAGTTCGCTTGGCCCGAGGATGACGACCCGGGCGTGCAGCCATCCCTGTACGAGATTGAACACACTGCCGGCCAGAATGACGAGGCCGACGATGAACGGAAAGGTGCCAGACTCGACGCCGGCGGCGGACCAGCCGATACCGTTGTCCAGGCTGGAGACGACGACGGCTGCGCCGAACGCCCCGGTGATGAGCGCCGTCGCCGTTTCCAGACTGCGTCCAGAGACCATCATCCCGACTCTAGTTGGAGACGAGCCAGCCCTCATCAGCGGCAATCTTGTGGGTGCGCTCGATGTCGTCCCTGATGAATTTGCCGAACGCCTCGCCGGTCAGGAAGGTGTCGGTTTGCGACGTCCGCTCGATATATTCCTTCCATTCCGGCGTGCCCTGCACCTTCTTCATCAGATCGGCATAGAAGGCGGCCTGATCTGCGGTCACCTTTCCCGGCAGCCAGACGGTGGGGGGTTGCTGGAATTGCGGAATGTCGAGGCCGGATTCAACGCAGGTCGGGATATCGTGCCAGTTTTGTGTTTGCGTGACCTTTGGTCCGTCAGGAAGACGCTGCGGGCTGAAGGCGCATAGGGGGCGCTGGGTGCTGCCCTTCCACTGTCCAATGCTTTCGCTGGGATTGTTGATGTGGGAGTCGATATGGCCTCCGGCCAATTGCACCGCGGCTTCAGCACCGCTCTTGAAGGGAATGTATGTAAACTTCACCTTCGCCGCCTTGTCGATCATGCGGGTGAGGGTTTCATCGGTGTCCTTTGATTGCGCGCCCCCCATCTTGAAATCGCCCGGCTGTTTCGCAGCAACGGCTTTGAGAAAATCCTGCACGTTTTGGTATGGCGCATCCTGCTTTACCCAGAGCAGAAACTCGTCCTGCACCATTGCCGCAATCGGCGTCAGGTCGGTGTAGTTATAGGCGACCTTGGAGACCATCGGTTGGGTCCAGGCATTCGATGTGCCGAACACGATCTTATAGGGATCGCCCGCCATCGCCTTGGTGTAAGTATAGCCTTCGGCGCCGCTACCCCCGCCCTTGTTGGTGACGACGATCGGCTGCTCGACCAGTTTGTGTTTGGTGATGATGTTCTGGATGGCACGCGCGAAATTATCCGTGCCGCCGCCCGGGCCCGCTGTTGCAATGAATTCGATCGGTTTGGCTGGTTGCCACGCGGCATTTGCCGCTCCCGCTAGGCCAATTGCGAGACCGAAGGCGATCGCAGCGAATTTCGGCTTCTGAGACATTTAGTCCTCCCATGTGTCTTTTGTTGATTTTGTTTTCTTGTTCTTGGCTTTTTGCATTAGCCCACTTCATCCTCAGCAAAATCTGCTGCGGCAATAGCTCCTTCTTCGTGAAGCGCGGCAATTTCGTCGGGGTCAAAACCGTGAGCGCCCAAAATTGCGCTGGTGTGCTCGCCGTAGAGCGGTGCGCCCGATCGCACCTTGCCGGGCGTCTGCGAGAACTTGATCGGTAATCCAATCGTCTTTACTCTGCCGAGAGTGGAATGCTCGACCTCAACCACCATCCCGCGTGCGATCGTTTGCGGGTCAGCCAGGGCCTGAAGCATGTCGTTGACGGGCCCGCAGGGTACGCCGGCCTCCTCAAGCGCACCCAGCCAGTATTCGGCGGGTTTGGTTTTAAAGCGCGCTGTGAGCAGGGTTTCCAGTTCCTTCAAATGTCCCATTCGGTCGGCGCCGGTCGCAAACCGTGGATCCCGCGCCAGTTCGGGCGCGCCCAGTACTTCGAGCGTACGCAGCCAGTGTTTTTGATTGGCGCCACCGACCACGATCCACTTATCGGAGGTCTCGAACGCCTGGTACGGAGCATTGAGCGGGTGGGCCGAGCCCATCGCTTTCGGCGCCACGCCGGTGGCCAGCGCAATGGCGGCCTGCCAATAGGTCTGGACCAGCGCGGCCTCGAACAATGAGGTTTCAACCCATTGACCCTGACCGGTTTTGAGACGGTGCGTATAGGCTGCGAGAATGCCCATGGCTGCAAGGATTCCGGCCGTGATGTCGGACAACGGCGCGCCGCATTTGACCGGTGGTCCATCGGGCCTTTCGCCGGTGAAGCTCATGATGCCGCTCATCGCCTGCGCCACGAGATCGAAGCCGCGGCGATGCTTGTAAGGGCCGGTACGGCCAAAGCCGGACAGCGAGCAGTAAATCAGGGCGGGATTGTCCTTTTTGATTTCCGCGTAGCCGAAACCAAGTCGATCCATCACGCCAGGACCGAAATTTTCCACGAGAACATCCGCCGACCCGATCAGGCGCCGCAAGACCTTGGCGCCGCCGGGTGTCTTCAGGTCCAGCGCGATGCCCTTCTTGTTGCGGTTCATTATCAGGAATGACGCCGCTTCGTCGCCGATTTTGGGAGGCACCATGTAGCGGGTGTCATCGCCAGTTGGGATCTTCTCGATCTTGATAACCTCGGCGCCCATGTCTGCGAGCATCAGCGTACAGGTCGGGCCTGCCATAACGTGTGTCAGATCGACAACCTTCAATCCCGTCAGTGGGCCCATGGTCTCTCCCCCGATTCTATTATGGCTGTTTGCGATTATTCGCCGGTCCATTGCGGCTGGCGCTTGTTGAGAAAAGCATCCATGCCTTCGCGGAAATCCCGGCTTTGGTAACACATCAGAATCAGGTCTTCGTCTTCGTCAGGTTTTGGCTGCATGCGATGCAGGCCCTGCTTGGTGGCCCGCAGCGTCAGCGGCGCGTGGCCCGCGATGAGCCGCGCCAGTTCATCCGCCCGTCGTTCAAGGGCAGGGCCGTCCTCCACCACTTCATTCAGCAGGCCAAGGCGGAGCGCTTCTTCGGCTTCGATCAGGCGCGCGGTAAAAATGATCTCCTTGAGGCGTGCCGCTCCGATCAATGCGGAGAGCCGGCCGAGGCTGGACATCGACAAACAGTTGCCGAGCGTGCGGGCGATTGGAAATCCGAATTTCGCGGTCCTGCTGCCGATGCGGAGGTCGCAGCACGCGGCAATCCCGGCGCCGCGACCGGCGCAAGCGCCATGGATCGCGGCAATCGTCGGGACCTGGCACTGCACCAGTGCGCCCAATATCCGGTCAATCCTTGCCTCGTAGTCGATGGCATCCTGCGGAGTCTTGAAGGCGCGAAACTGATTGATGTCGGTGCCGGACGCGAATGCCTTGTCGCCGGCGCCGCTAAGGATCAGCACCTTGAGCGAACGAGTCAGCGAATTTCTGGCCTGCGGCCGGTTGAAGGTGATCCGGCCGATGCCGTGGCGGACCTCGTAGAGCAAGTCGGTATCAGGGGTGGCGATTTCATTCATGTTGCTTGCAGACTGCTCAGGGATGGGAATGGCCGGGCCGCCCGATGGTCCGTCGCCGCATTTTTGAATGCAAAAATAGGCATATGCAATAGAGATTTGTTAAATCTGCTGGTCATTGCGATATTTTGCATTCAAAATTGATTGAACCCAGGCTGCCGGAGGAAATGCGGGATGATGCACGACGAGGTGGTTTCCCGCCTCAGACACATATTGACCGAGGGCGAGATTGCGCCGGGCGCGCGGATCCCGGAGCGCGAATTGTGCGCTTCGTTGGGCATCTCACGCACGCCGCTGCGCGAGGCCCTCAAGGTCTTGGCCGCCGAGGGCCTTGTGGTGTTGTTGCCCAATCGCGGATCGCGCGCCGCGAAGCTTACGCAAAAGGACGTCAAGGAACTGTTTGAAGTCTGCGAGGCGCTGGAGGCGACCGCAGGCGAATTGGCCTGTCCGCGCATCTCTGACCAACAACTGCAGGAAATCGCCGCGCTGCAGCTCGACATGGTCGAACATTATCGCGCGCGCGACCTGTTGTCGTATTATCGCTGCAACCGGCAGATCCACGAGTGCATTGTTCGCGCTGCAGATAACGCGGTGCTTGCCGGTTTTTATGAATCGGTAGCGGCGCGTATTCGCCGTGCACGGTTCATCACACCAATGAACCCAGAGCATTGGGCGCTGGCGGTCCAGGAACATGAAGGAATCCTCAATGCGCTGCAACGCCGCGATGCCCGCGGGCTTGCGCATATTTTACGGACGCACCTTCGGCGCAAGCGCGAAGAAGTCGTGCAGGCGGGATTCGCTGAGGCGAGCAACCAACGAAGTTCGTCCGACGACGCTTGATGCTTGCCTTGCGCGCGTCCACGTCGCGGGGAATGTCTGCAATTGGCGGCGGGCATTCGTTGCAAGCAATCAAGAACGCGTCACGAATGGCACGATGGCGAGAAGTTCAGCTCGCCGCTCGATCAAAAGAAAAAGGCCGGCGGGCATTACGCCGCCGACCTTGTCCTGCAACTGCCGGCTCGCGGGTCCGGTTCCGTTGCTTTGCATTCCGTCTTGCTGGATCGATTTGATTGGTAGCGCCGAGCGCCGGCTGACGCCATTGCACGCAGGTATGGTTCGGCCGTACCGAGGTAGGCTCCCACTACGCAATTGGAATGGAGCCGGCTATCCGTTGGTTTAGGGCGCGTACTCGTGCGACCGTACTCTTCAGCCCGCAATTACGGTGACAGTGCATTCAACTAGCGGGCTTTTCGTTGGCCTGATGGCCCCGATCGCCTTCATCATGTGGCCCGCCCACTTATTAAGTGTACTGTCACCGTAATTTCCGGCGGGGTCGACTCGCTGATATCGTGCTCCCGGATTGCCTTGAGATTAGTATCTGGCGCGCTTCGCGCGAGCCGTTGGCTCCATCCGGGCGACGAGTACCGCCCCCAGATGGGCGCTACCAATATTCGCATTGTGGTTGGTTATGGAATGACTGCTCCTGGCGCGAAGCAGACGTTTACCGAAAAGCCGACGTTTGAGATGTGCCAGAAGCCGGGCGATCATCGTGGTTCGCCAGAGAATGCCTGCCGCAGTGCTGACAGCCGGTCGAGCGCAGCTCGCGGTAGTGGGCCCTTTTGGACCGCGGCGAGTGCGTCCTGACAGCGCAAACCGTGTGGCGGCCTCGGTCAGGCTGGTGGCGAACCCCTCCTTTACCAGCGGGATTAGACGGCGTGCGCGCTCGACATCGGCGTCGTAGCTCATCGCCGAACCAATCGGCTCGGGCGCCGGACTCGCAATCGGGTGACGCTCGGCTGAGCCCGACAGTGCTCCGCCGGCGAGCACGCGGATGCCCACTACGCCAACGCCGGCTGCCTTGGTATGATCGAACAATCGCCCATAATCCTGTGCCGGATAGTTCGTCGGCAATTCTTCGGCGGCGGATGAATTGAGCATGTTGTAGACGACTTGAGCGCTGTCGAAGGCGTTTGCATCAATCACTCGATGCAGGGCCGCCGTGTCACCCACTGCGGTAATCCCGAGGAAACGAGTCTTCCCCTGCTGACGCAGGCGCTCGAACGCCGGTACCACGTCGCCGAGCACCTGTCCGACGCTCAGCGCCGATCCGCCTCCTGTCTCGGTAATCGCATTGTGCAGGTGAAAGATGTCGACCCGGTCAAGACGGAGTCGCGCCAGACTGCCTTCGAGCGACATCGTTACGGCATCGGCAATGCGGCCGAACTCACTGGGCGGCAACCGGACCTTGGTGCCGACGGCCACGTTGGCCGGCTTCAGCTTTTGCAAAACGCGGCCAAGGTTCTTTTCCGATTCGCCATGACCGTACTGCACCGCAGTGTCGAAGTAGTTCACGCCAGCGGCGATTGCCCGCGCGATGGTACGCTCCTGGTCGGCAGGATCGCCGCGCACCATGATTCCGCCGACTGCGCCGCAGCCGAAGCCCAGCACCGAGAGCTGCATTCCCGTGCGCCCAAAGACCCGCAATTGCATCGCTGTTCCTCCCACTACATGCACAATATTCTAAAAGACGCGCCGGACTTGCGCCACGCCGATGTCGTGGCGTGGGGGGCGCGCCGACGTAAAGCCGGTCATCCATCTCCGTTGTAGGTCAAAAGCGAGATCGAAGGCATGCCAGTTTGTGGCGCGAAACTGACGGTTGGCGAAGGGCCCGGATCCGGTAAAGTGGCCTCCAATGATTGGCGGACCGGTTGCGTCGAGGGCCGCAGGAAATGCCAGGGGGAAAGCATGGGTCGGAAGATAGCTATCGTCGGAGCTGGTGCCGTCGGCGGGTATGCCGGCGCCCATATGGCGCAGGCGGGCGAGGACGTTACGTTCATCGATCCCTGGCCCGAGCACATCGAGCACATGAAGAGGCACGGACTGCGCGTCACCCACGCAAGGGACGTCGCGGAATTCTCGGTTCCCGTGCGCGCGCTGCACGTCACGGACGCGCAGCAACTCGCCAAGGAGAAACCGGTCGACATCGCCTTCGTGTGCATGAAGTCGTACGACACGGCCTGGGCTACCACGCTGATCCGGCAGTATCTGGCGCCGGACGGCCATGTCGTGTCGCTGCAGAACTGCATGAATGAAGAGACGATCGCCGGCATCGTCGGCTGGGGCAAGACGCTGGGGTGCATTGCCAGCAGTATCACGGTCAACCTTCCTGAGCCCGGCCACATCCACCGGGGCGCTGGCAAGGGCGGGGCGGCGCACACCGTATTTCGCGCCGGCGAAGTGCACGGCCGTATCACGCAACGGGCAGAGGAAATTTGCCGTCTGGTCGGCTACGCCGACAGCGCCAAGGTAACGAGCAATCTATGGGGCGAGCGCTGGTCGAAACTGGTCGCCAATGCCATGGGCAATGGTCTCTCCGCATGCACGGGTCTGCCCGGTGGAGAAATGTTGCAAAGCGAGCCGATTCGCCGCTTCTCCACGCGGCTCGGAAGCGAAGCGATCCGCGTCGGGCAAGCGCACGGCTATCAACTGGAAGAGATCCTGCATCTGCCGGCTGAGA
>WNFC01007790.1_pt1 | contig 11783 bp, 12 predicted proteins | sample 5400541 | NCBI WGS metagenome assembly WNFC01 (sample SAMN13153342, study PRJNA577476) | soil metagenome | isolation source: 120 cm saprolite under Douglas fir tree site 2 hole 2 replicate 1 | place: USA:California | collected 2015-04-18 | reverse complement strand
CGTCGGCGACGGCAACGCGTTCAGCCAGCGATTCCGGCAACTTCGTGAACAGCACCTCCGAAAGCCCAGCCTGATCCAGCGTTTCGATAAAGCAGGGCTGGGGCTGAAGCCCAGCGGAGCGGTATGACTCGGGTCTGACCGCTGGCATCTGTGCCCCATGGCCCGGAAGATTGGATCATCTGTGATGCCGTCAAGCCCGTACGGTTCCGAACGTTTCCGTACGGTTTCTCTGGTACCCTAGCGGCATGACCACGATCAGGGCAGAGGAAGTCCGGATCCCCCGCCGTGCCCGGGAGGCCGTCGCCCGTCACGAGCAGGTAGTAGTGGTCAACCGCGAGCGGCCGGCCTACGTCATCGTTCACCCAGACGATCGTGCCGCGATCTCTCGCCCTGCCCGCCGCGGAAGGCCGCTGCGGGAGGCACTGGGGCTGCTGGCCAGCGCAGCGCCGCCCGATCCTGGATTCGCCGAGGACATGGAGGCCGTCCTCGGCGAAGTCGGACCTTCCCCGGACAATCCATGGGCACCCTCCTAGACACCACCGTTTTCATCGAGCTAGAGCGCGGCATACGCTGCCTGCCCGCAGCAACGGCGATGGACGAGATCAGCAAGCGCCTGGAAGAGCAGCTCGGGCCCACCGAACAGGTGGGGATCGCCGCTATTACGGCGTCAGAACTGCTGCACGGCGTGCACCGGGCAACGCCGGAGCACCGCGCACGCCGGGAAGCGTTCGTCGAGGGGGTGCTGGCCGCGTTTCCCCCGTTCGCCTTCGATCTGCTGGCAGCGCGCGCACATGCGCGGCTTTGGGCAGGGCTGGCCATGGCAGGGACAGACGTAGGGGCGCACGACCGGCTCGTCGCGGCCACTGCCATCACCGCCGGATGGCGCGTCGGAACAGCCAACATCCGTCACTTCGACCGCATCCCTGGCTTGGACGTTGTGGTCATCAACATGACGAACTGATGTCGGACCGGCTCGCCACCTGCGGGGGCTTCAAGGGCGGGCCGCGTCGGCGCGCTAGGAGCGCCATCGCAGGACGCTCGCGATCTAGCGGCACCATCCGTCGATCACCCGGTGGGAGACGTTTGGGCCGCTTCGGTGACCTCGCCGGGGTCGCACTGGCTGAGCCGAAGGTGCCGCGAGGACTACTCCGGCTTGGCCATGCCGGTGCGGGGCAGCCGGGAGACGTCGGGTTCGATCAAGGCACGGCATACATCGGTGATGTCGACCATGCCGACCAGACCGGCGTCGCCGACGACCGGCAGGTGCCGGAAACGGCCGGTCGTCATGATCTTGGCCGCGTCACGGACGCTTGTCGTGGTGTTGATGACGGTCGGGCGAGTGGTCATCAGGTCATGGATCCGGACACTGTTCACGTCCTTCCCATCCGCGACCGCGTGGGCAACGTCCGCCTCCGTGATAATGCCTATCGGCTGGTCGGTCTGCGCGTCCAGGACCGTGAGAGCGGTCGCGCCCCCGTGCTTCATCAGGTAGGCGGCCGCGGCCACGTGGTCGTCCTGTTCTACCGTCGTCAGCGGTGGCCGCATTATGTCCGCGACGGTGGCCGGAGTCGGTGGTGGCTGATGGGGCTGCTGCGCAAAGGCCTCTGCCATGATCTGCTCCCCTGGAGATTCGATCACACTGTTCAAAGAGGTGGCGTCGCCGTGTGGCATTCACGCCGGGTGCTGCCCGGCGCTCGCACGTGCTGATCCGCGGTGCGCCGGGAACGAGCAACGCGCTGTGCTCGACGACGACGATGGTAGTCGTGGCTTCCGGTCGCTGGTCGGAGACGGCGGGCCATTGGGCTTCTCGCCTCGCCGTTCATGGCAGTGATGTCGTATGCGCAGTATCCCAGCCGGCCGGGGACGCCCTGGCCTTGCGCGCGGCAATTCGAGCGAAGGATCGTGCGAAACGGCTCACGTGTCGGTCTTCACGTCACTCGCCGACCTGGTAGACCATCTGGTCAAGATTGGTCCAGTCTTCGCTTTGAATGGGAGCACCGGTCAGGCTCGATGAGACGGAGACCTCGATGCGGTCGGGATCGACGCCGACGATTGCCTGCCAGGTTTCAGTTCGCCTGCGCCCGATGAGTGCCTGCCGTTCAGCCAGCCTGTGCTCGATCACATCGAGCTCACCGGGCGATCCGGCTTCAAGAGCAAGCAGCCGCGGCCCGATGCTGCCCCTTCCCACGTGGATGGGATTCGGGCCGCCCGCCTCACGCAGCACCAGCACTTGCCGGCGGTTCGTTTCGTCGATCATCAGGGCGGCAGCTCGGTCAGCTCGATGCTACCCGCGTGCGGGCAGGTCGCGCTCATCTGGCCAGCGCTTCCAGCAAGGCGGCCGCGTCGTAGCCGCCCCTGTGCACCACGCCGTCGATGAACAAGGTGGGGGTGCCCAGTACCTCCCCGGACGCGATGCCACTCTCGACGTCCCGGCGGATACGCCCCAGCACGCCGGCGCCGGCCCGGTCACGGTCGAACAGCGCCAGATCGAGCCCGAGCCCGGCGGCATACCGGCGCAGGTCGCCGTCGCCGAGCGCCCGCTGGCGGTGAAACAGCAGCCCGTGCATGTCCCAGAACCGGCCCTGCAGCGCCGCGGCCTCGGCCGCGGCCGCCGCGGCGAGGGCGTGCGGGTGGATGCTGGTCAGCGGGAAATGCCGGAACGCGAAGCGGACGCCCCCGCCAAGCTCTGCCTCGACGAGCTCGATCGCCCGGAACGCCTGCCGCGAGTACGGGCATTCATAATCCCCGTACTCCAGGATGAGCCGGCCGGCCGGCGAGCCGCGCACATGATCGACCGCCTCGTCCACCGGCTCAACGGCCGGCTCCTGCTCCTGTCGCGTCGCGTTACGGGTCATGGGAAGTTCTCCTGGTGTGGGCTGGCTGGCGGCGGATCTGGAGGGGCGCGGCCGGTTAGAAGCCGACCTGCTGGCGGATGAGGACGACGTGGATGCGGCCGGGCAGTTCCTGGTGGATCTCCAGGATCTTCCCGACCGAGCTGTGCTGCCCGTAGGCGGCCTGCGCGCGGGCGTCTTCCAGCGGCAGGCTGTGCTGGTAGATCCGCTGGTGCGCCGCGGCCAGGTCGGGGACGAGCTTCTGCGCGCCGGCGACGAAGATGACGCTGGCGGCGCCCCAGGCGTAGGAGGCGAGCTGGCTGCCCGACGCCGAGGCGATGACCAGGGTTCCGTCGCGGGTGATGGCGTGCACGCTGCCGAGGGCGTAGTCGGGCTGGCCGCCGATCGCCTTCATCTCCTGCGCCTGGGTCGCGAAGTCGAGCGCGAACATCTTGTTGCGCGCCGACTCATACCGGCCGTCGCCGTCGTTGATCGCGTCCGCGATCCCGGTGTCGTCCAGGGTCACCGAGGTGTTGGTCATCACCGAAGACCCCTTGGGGATGCGGGCCAGCACAGCTTCGCGCGCGGCGTCGAGATCACCGACGACCTCGACGCTGAACCCGTGCTCTTCCAGCGCAACGACGGCCGACGCGAGCGTCTGCTCGTCAGGCAGCGCGGTGAAGCGGTCAGCTGTGCGGGTCGTGCTCATTGATGGTCCTCCTTCATTGTTGGTCCTCCTTCGTGGCAGATCGCTGCCGGCGACGCCCGGGAGCTTGCCCGGCAGCTGGGAGAGCTGGCCGATCTCATCGGCGGAGAGGTCGCGTCAGTCCACTAACTTGAAGATTCAAGTCAAACGTACGCCTTCTTACTTGAACCGTCAAGTGACGTGATAGCCTCTGCCGCGTGACCCGCTTCCCCACCCGGACGCCGCCGGCCGCGGCAGAAATCGCCCGCTGGCTGGACGGCGAGCAGCAAGACAGCTGGCGGGCCTTCAGCGCGGCGATGCATAAGCTGCGCTGGGCGCTGGAATGCCAGCTGCAGCACGACGCCGGGCTCAGCTTCACCGAGTACCACACGCTGGCCAGGCTGTCGGAAAATCCCGGCCACACGATGCGGATGAGCGAGCTTGCCGAGGTCACCAACGCCTCGCTGTCGCGGCTGTCGCACCTGGTCAAGCGGCTGGAGTTGCGCAAGCTCGTCCGGCGAGAACCCGACCCGGACGACGGCCGGTACACCAACGCGATCCTGACCCGGGCCGGGCTCCGCCTCCTTACCGCCAGCGCACCCGCCCACGTCGCCAAGGTCCGCGAGCTGGTGATCGACGCTCTCACCCCGGCCGAGCTGCGACAGCTACGCACCGCGTCCGAGCGAATCCTCGGACGAATCGAATCCAGCGCCGGATAGTTGGCCATCGACGGTCCAATGAACCGAGTCTGGGACTCAGCGGCGCTGGCGCCCCACCACCCGTGGTCTTCGTGCCAGCCCGGCGGGTCGCCGCGTCTACGAGGCGATGAACAACAGGCGGCAGCCACCCACGCCCCACGATGCGGACTTCGACGACTACACCCGCGCCAAGGCAGCGTTCTTCGACCAGGTCCAACGGGAGTACGAAGCCTATCGGCCGCCCGCTTCTCATAAAATGTCCGTAACCGGCCAGACGCCGGTCGCCGGTCATCACACTCGCCTGCGGGCCGCACCCGAGCCGAAGGAACACCCATGATCTTCATCGTCGTCAAGTGGACCATCCGGCCCGAGCGGAGCGAGGAGTGGCTCACCCTCGTCGAGCCATTCACCCGGGCCACCAGGAGCGAGCCGGGCAACATCTTCTTCGAGTGGTCAAAGAGCGTCGACAATCCGGACCAGTTCGTGCTGGTCGAGGCGTTCCAGGACGACGCGGCCGCGGCGCACGTGAACTCCGGCCACTTCAAGGCCGCGATGGCGTGGATGCCCGAGGTGGTCGCGGAGACGCCGCAGATCATCAACGTGCAGGTGCCGGGTGAGGACTGGTCGCGGATGGCAGAGGTCACGCCAGCCAGGGACTGATCGCGGTCGCTGCTCCCTGACCGCCGCGCAGGGGCGCGAGCACCGGGTCAGGCGGCGCGGAGCACCGGGTCAGGCCGCTGCGAACCGGTCGAGCAGCAGCGGAAGGTCCACGATGGCGAACCGTACGGAGGAATCGCTGCAGCCGTAGGGAAGCACCACCGTGTCCCCGTGCAGCAGCGAACCGCAGGAGTACACCACGTCAGGCACGTATCCCTCACGTTCAGGCCCCTCCGCCACCAGCAGCGGCTCGGGCAGCGCGGCTATCAGCCGCTCGGGCTCGGCCAGGTCGAGCAGGATGGCGCCAATCGCATACTCCCGCATCGGCCCGACACCGTGCGTGAAGACCAGCCAGCCGGCCGGGGTCGGCAGCGGAGAGCCGCAGTTGCCGAGCTGGATGAGCTCCCATGGCCGGGCAGGCGCCTGCACCGTGACGGCCTCGCCCCAGCAATGGCCGTCGGCGGAGTACGCGACCGCGTTGCTCTCCCTGTCCCAGCGGGACAGCGCGGCGTACCGGCCCCCGATGCGGCGCGGGAACAGTGCCATGCCCTTGTTACCGGTCGACTGGCCGGAGAGCTGCGACACGGTGAAGATCCGGAAGTCCGCGGTCTCGAGCAGGTGCGAGGCGACCCTCCGGCCATCGAACGCCGAGTACGTCGCGAAATAGACCGGACCACCGCCGCGGCCGGCGCTGGCGTCCTCGTCATCGACAAAGCGCACGAACCGCGCGTCCTCCATGCCGTGGCTCTCGGCCGGGCCGCTGGGCCACAGCACCCGCTCGGAGATCTCGTGCCGCTCGTCGAACTCGACCTCGTAGTTGGATGCCGCCATCCAGCGGACCCAGTCGACCAGCCCCACCGAGTCGCCGCGCATCACCTGCTGGAGGGAAAGCTCTGCGACGGCGGCATCAAGCTCGGCCATGCTGAAGCGGGCAGGCAGCAGGCTCCAGAGGAACTGCGCATTCTCGTCCTCGTGGCCAAGCTCGGCGAGCTTGTCCTGGAAGAGCACCCGGTCGTAGGCGACGGGACGAGAGCGCCCGATATCGGGAAACGGGCCAGGCGGGTCAACGCTGATCTCGCCACTGCCGCTGACCGTTCCGGTCCTGAACTCAATGCTGGACAGATGGCCTTCGCCGACCGCCCGCAGGCTCATCACGAAGCGGACGTCTCCCGGCGCGCAGCCAGCCTGGTCAGGATGCGGCACGATCGACGGGTTGAACAGCGCGGCAGCTTCCAGCGCGTACTGCTGGGTGAAGTATGCCCCGATCAGGCGGCGGCGCGTACAGCCGACCTCGATCTCGCCGCCGAGCCGGTGGGCGACGAGCCCGAAGTTGCGCTCCAGGGTCTCCGCCAGGTCGCGGTACCGGCCGGAGCACCTGGCCATCGTCCGGTCGAGCGTGCGGGCTGCCTCGTCCTCGCTCATCGCCAGCACGCGGTCGATGACGGCCATCGCCCGCGACTCGCCCGGGGTCAGGGTCTCCTGGCCCGGCACGAACAGCCGGCTCAGCAGGCGGGATGCATCCGGGCGCAGCCGGTGGTGCGTCCTGGTCAGCAGCCCGCGCGCAGAGCCCGGGCCGGTCACCGGGCCGCGGCGATCAGGCGGCGTCCCTGCTGCAGCACGGAGATCATCGCGATCGTGGACTCGGCGCCCTGGTTGCCGTTGCGGCCGGTGGCCGTCAGGCCGTCGCAGCCGCCGCCCGTTTCCTCGTCCAGCAGGGGGACCTTGCCGTCGTTGTCGCCGAGGAACCAGGCCACGCACATTTCCACGGCCGCCAGCCAGCTGGTGTCGCCGGTGGCGGCAGCCGCGCGCACGCACGCGTCGGCAAGCGCAGCCACCTCGATCGGCTGCTGGTCGAACGCAGGGCGCGGCTCGCCGCGGCCCCAGCCTCCGGCCGGCACTACCGACAGATGTCCGTTCCTGATCTCACCCGCCAGCAGCCATTCGAGCATCCGCAGGCCATTGCGCAGCACCTTGTCATCCCCAAGCTTCCAGCCCGCCACGATGACCGCCTCGGCCATCGCCCCGTTAGCGTAGCTGAGCCTCGGTTCCGGCCACGGCCATGCCGGGTCCGCGGCTGGCTCGCCGATAACGGCGGCCGCGCTGGCCAGCAGGCTGAGCGCGCCCGAATGGGCAGGCCAGCCGTCCAGGATTTCCGCGGCGCCAAGCGCCGCGAACGCCATTGCATGCGGCCACGGCGACCGGGCCCGCGCGCCCTGGCTGAACCGGTCCAGAGATTCTGAACGGATACCTGGGGCTGGCCCCCGTAGCGCAGCCGTACCGAGGCCCCACAGGGCACGACCCCAGCAGTCCTGCGTACCGGGATCGTCATGCCAGCACCGGTCGTAGCCGAGGCGGTTGCGGAACCGGCCGCCGGCCGCCTGTGCCTGCACGAGGAAGCTGAGGTAGCGGTGCGCCAGGGCAACGAGCTCCGCCGATGGTGATGGCTCGCGGCATACCACGATCAGGCCGCGGGCGACGTCGTCGACGCAGTAACCGTGCTCGTACCGGGGCACGATGCCCTTGGCGTGCTCCAGCAAGCCGACGTCGTCGGTCATCCGCTCCAGATGCTGGAACGGGGCGGGCGGGCAGGTCATACCACGGCTCCCGCCGGAGTCCTGGTGAGCGCGGCGGCAAGCTCCCGGTAGCACGCCGCCACGGCCGGCCATAGCAGCTGCGGCGCGATGTCGGCTGCGCGGCGGCTCATCCGATCGGCCAGGCCGGGCTCGGTGAGCGCGCTGCGCAGGGCAGTGGCGATGCCGCCAGGGTCTCGTCGCTCGACGAGCAGCCCCGCGCCGCCGCGGAGCAGCTCGACCGCGTGCGGGAACCGGGTGGAGATGACCGGCTTGGCCGCGGTAACGGCCTCGATCAGGACGCCGGAGGTGACCTGCTCCACCGAGTCGTAGGGCAGCAGCACCACATCTGCGGTGCCGACGAGGTCAACCAGTGCGCTGACCGGCAGGTACCGGTCGTCGAAGTGCACGCTGTCGCCGACCCCCCGGGCCCGGGCCAGCGTCTCCAGCGACCGGCGATAGGCCTCGCCGCTGCGCGCGCGTACGCGCGGATGGGTCTGCCCGGCGACCGCGTAGTCCACCCGCAGCCCGTCTTCGCGGAGCAGCGCGACCGCCTCGATCGCATGCTCGATGCCCTTGCCCGGCCCCAGCAGCCCCCAGGTCAGCACCCGCGGCCGGCCAGGCCGGCGGCGCGACGATGACCTGGCCGCGAGGGTGCCCGCGGCGCCATGCGGGATCACGAAGACCTTGTCGGGGCTCGTGCCGTAGATGTCGAGTACCCGCGAGCGCCCGGTCTGCGTCATCGTGACGACCGTATCGGCGGCAGCAATGACCTCATCAAGGACCATGCGCTGATGCGCTGTCGGATCCGCCAGGACCGTGTGCAGAACCACGATGCTCGGCACGGTCAGCGCGTTCAGCAACGGGATGAGCTCCTCGCCATCATGCCCGCCGTAGATGCCGTATTCATGCTGCACTATCGCGACGTCGAAGCCGTCGATTATCCCGACCGCGCCCGCAGCGCTCGCTGCGGAGCCGTTCATGAGGTCATGCACGACTAGCGGCGAATTCCGCGGTGCGGGCTCATCGAGCACCCGTACGACGCCTATGCTGTCGGCTGGCTCTGGAAGGTGAGCGATCAATGCCGCGCTGAACGTCGCCAGGCCGCACTGGGTCGGCGGATAGGTACTGAGCATGGCGTAATCCGTTGGCACGAATGACTCCTTAATCGGCGCTCGCGGCAGGCAAGGACGCAGCGTGCGCTCATCTTCAGATCGCGGGATGCCGATCGGCACAGTTAGGAAATGACGCGCCTCGCAACGGCTCCGTCAGCCGGACCGCCCCAGGCCGGGGCCACAATTTCCGAGCCGGAATCGCCCGGCGAGACACTCACCGCGACAGCCTCAGGGCTGGCTCAGCAGGCCTGACGGGCCTGCCGGCATTCCGGGCAGTGGCTGAGCGCCAGCTGCCGCCTCGCGTAGTCAACGTACCCTCCCCCAGGATAGCCGACTGCCGACCTATTTTCCCTGAGCCAGCGATATGCGCCCGGCCGCCTGCCAATAATCCCGGCAGGCCCGGATCACTTGCCGGCCCGGCGGGATGTTTACCCGCACGACCACGGGCTAATCCCGGATACCGGGAATTCAGTGCCGAGCCGGACTATCTACTTGCCACTGCGTTAACATTCCGTGGCCGGCGACTTGCCAGCGCAGTTCTGCCGCCTGGCGGTCCGCATTCCGCCCGCCCAGCAATCTCGGCCGACTGCTGACCCGGCTCGGGCCTTGTGCCCAAGGGTTACGGGACGGCGGTGGACCGCTCGGCGAGCTGATCGGGTTCCGGGCTTGGCTCCCTTGCGAGCCTGCTCGGCCACCAGATCCACTGCCCGATGTCCAGGTTGAGGGCAGTGACAAGGACAGACCGCACGACGATGGTGTCCAGCAGCACGCCGAAGGCCACCGCGAAGCCGAGCTCGGTCAGGAACGTGACCGGCAGCGTGCCCAGGACGGCGAAGGTGCCGGCCAGCACCGCGCCGGCCGAGGTGATGACCCCGCCGGTCGCGGCAAGCCCGGTGAGCGCGCCCCGCCTGGTACCCTGCCGCTTCGCCTCCTCCCTTACCCGGGTCATCAGGAATATGTTGTAGTCGATGCCCAGGGCGACCAGGAACACGAAGACGAACAGCGGGAATGAGGTGTCCGCGCCACCGAAGTTGAACAGGTTGTTGAAGACCAGCGCGCTGACGCCGAGCGCGGCGCCGAACGACAGCACCACGGTGGCGATGAGCAGCACCGGCGCGACAATTGCCCGCAGCAGCAGCGCGAGGATGAGGAACACCACGGCCAGGATGATCGGGATAATGATGCTCCGGTCATGCGCGGCAGCGCGCTGCACGTCGAGGTTGATGGCCGTGTTTCCGCCCACCAGGGCGTCAGCGCCGGGAACGGCATGGACTGCCGACCGCACCCTGTCGATCGTCGTATAGGCCGACTGGCTGTCCGGCGGGACTGTGAGCGTTCCCTCCAGGTAGGCATGGCCCGCCCGGACGGCCGGCCGGGTGACGCCAGTGATGCCGCTGGTGCCGCTGAACGCGGACCGGAGCTGCCCAGCCGCTGACTCGTTGCCGACCACGACGACGGGCTGCCCCGCGCCGGCCGGGAAGTGGCGCGCCAGCACCGTCTCGCCGACTACCGAGTCCGGGTGGCCGCGGAAGGACTCGGCATTCGAAAGGCCGCTGGCCTTCAGGCCGGTCAGCCCGAGTGCCATCGCGCCGAGCACCAGCGCGGTGCTGACCCAGACGATCCGCGGCCGGGAGGCAATGCCCCGGCCGACCCGCGCCCAGACACCCGCGTGAGTGGGCTCGGCCGAGCCGTACTTCGGCTTGGCCGGCCAGAAAACCCACCGGCCGCAGATCACCAGGAGCGCCGGGAGCAGCGTGATCATGGCCAGCAGCGCGACCCCGACGCCGATGGCCAGCACCGGGCCCATGCCCTTGGTGGAGTTCAGCTCGGCGACGACCAGCGTCAGCAGACTGAGCATGACCGTGCCCGCGCTCGCGATAATCGCCGGACCTGCCCGGCGGAGGGCCACGGCCATCGCGTGGTGCCTGTCCTCGTGGCGGCGCAGCTCTTCCCGGTACCGTGCGGTCAGCAGCAGGGCATAGTCAGTGCCGGCGCCGAAGACAAGCACGTACAGGATGCCCGCGCTCTGCGCGTTCACGGTCAGGCCGGCGTGCCTGGCGAGGAGGTAAATGAGCGCCTCCGCGCTGGTCAGGGCGACGCCCGCGGTGATGACTGGCAGCAGCCACAGGACCGGGCTGCGGTAGGTGATCAGCAGCAGCACGATGACAACCGCCAGTGTCGCGTACAGCAGCGTGCTGTCGATGCCCTTGAACGCCTTGCTCGAGTCAGCGGCAGTGCCCAGCGGGCCGGTGATGTGCACGCTCAGGCCGCGTGCGTCGGACGTCGCCGCCGCGCGAAGTGAGGTGGCGGCCTTCCCGGCGCCGTTCCAGCCGTTCTTGCCCAGGTTCACCGGGACGATGGTCTCGATCGCCTGACCGTCCCTGGCGGCGATCGGGCCGGCGACTTGCCTGCTCACGACGCCCGGCAGCTGTTTGAAGCTCCGCACGTCAGCGGCCGCTTTCGCCCGGTCGGCAGCGGTCAGGCCGGAGGCGCGGTCGTACACCACGACAGCGGGAAACACGTTGCTGGAGATGAACCGTGATTGCAAGTCAAGGACCTTAGTCGACTCCGCCCTGGCTGGCAGCCACGCCGACGCGTCGTTCTTCTCGACGCCCATCAGCTTGCCGGCCAGCGGACCCGCCAGCGCGACAACGATCAGCCAGAAAACCAGGACCAGCCACTTAGTCCGGCGCCCGCTGGGCACGCTCGCAACCGCCTTGACTCTCCTCATCGGATCCCCTAGGTCAGCGACGGCCGGCTGCCCCGGCCCGTCTTCCTGGTTATAGGACGCAGCCGCTCTTCCAGACTCATCGGACGTGGCCGCCCTTCCTGAATATCGGACGCGGCCGGCGGTGTCAAGATATATCGCGTTAACACTTTCCGGATAGGGCTGCGGCCCCGGCTGTTCGCCTGCCGTTCGACCGTAAGTTGGCGGCGCCGCAACGGTCAAACGATTTGCCGGGCCAGCCCGCCGGGGCCGGCAGCTGATGCGGCCGCCGGCCAGCTGCCCCGGCTGGCCGGCTACCGTGCGGCGAACTCGGGGATAAGCAGCTCGGCGACCTGCGCGGCGTTCAGGGCAGCGCCCTTGCGCAGGTTGTCGCCGCAGATGAACATGTCGAGCGCGGCGGGATCGTCCAGGCTCCGCCGCACCCGGCCTACCCAGGTCGGGTCGGTGCCGACCACGTCGGCCGGCGTCGGGTACTCCGAGCCGGCCGGATCGTCCGTGA
>WNFC01034270.1_pt1 | contig 11784 bp, 6 predicted proteins | sample 5400541 | NCBI WGS metagenome assembly WNFC01 (sample SAMN13153342, study PRJNA577476) | soil metagenome | isolation source: 120 cm saprolite under Douglas fir tree site 2 hole 2 replicate 1 | place: USA:California | collected 2015-04-18 | reverse complement strand
AGGACCGCTTCGGTTAGTTGGGCATTCGGTGCTGCTGTCAGGGTCACGGTGCGTGGCTGGCGTTTGCTCTGGGATTGCGCGAGTGCTTTATGGAGGGGGCGGATGTCGCGGGCGGATTGCCCGCCGTCGGCGGTGAGGGTGATTATCCCGTCCGGGCCGGGGTGCCCCGCATCCCCACAGATACCCGGGGTTACGGAGCCACCAGCGACCAGAACACGTCCACATCGAAGTCGCCGGCCGGGTCGGGATCGCCGTAGATTTCCCAGCGGGGGCCGGCCAGCCGGTACCCGTTGGCCTTGCTCCACTCGCACACCGCGTGATGGGTGTCGCCGATCTCGGCGATCGGGCCGGCGTGGGTTGCGGTGGCGACGAGCCCGCCCGGCAGTGTTGACGCGACCACATGACCGGCGGGATCGAATGGGCCGTTTACCTGAACGCCGACTTCGACGTGGGGGACGTCGTCCTTGTAGAGCATGATGTTGTGTCCTTGCTTGTAGAGCCCCTCTGGAGCGTCGCCGCGGAGGAAGCTCCACACCTTGTCCAGCATCGGCCCCCACGTCTTCGGGAACTCCGCCCACGTCGTCGCGGCCACTACCACCGCTGTTGGCGTCGGCTCGACGGTCTTCACGGTCACATCGACGGTCATGCCGCGGGAGCATACGCCGTAGCCGTGACCGGCGCACGGGCCGTCCGCCGGAGCCTCTCGCGGTCGCCGCCGAGCACGCGCTGATCTCCTTGCTAGCGCTGAAACCGCTGCGGATTTCGCAGGCCACGGGCGCCGACGGGCTGCTGTCCGCTGGGCATGCGGGCGAATATGGGATGGCCATCTCCCTTGTACGGATTGTCGGATCGTCTTAGTGTTTGGATCTGTCTGACTATGTTTGGTGTTGTTGTCGAGGCAGTTCGGGACCCGGAGGCGCCATGCGCACGAACCAGGTCGGCCAGCCGGTCGGAGCGCGCAGAGGGAGGCGCCTGCTGCTCACGCTGCTCGCCGCGACAACGCTCGTTATCGCGCTCGCGGGGGCGATACGGCCCGCGGCAGCGCACCCGGCCGCCCCAGGCTCGTCCACGCCGGCCGCCGGCACCTCGCACACCGTCAGCTTCGACGGCTACTCGTTTCTGATCGACGGCAAGCGGACCTACATCTGGTCCGGAGAGTTCCACTACTTCCGGCTGCCGAGCCCTGGCCTCTGGCTCGACATCTTCCAGAAGATGAAGGCGGCCGGGTTCAACGCGGCATCGATCTATTTCGACTGGGGCTACCACTCGCCGGCGCCGGGCGTCTACGACTTCACCGGCGTGCGCGACGTGGACAAGCTGCTCGACATGGCGCAGGAGGCCGGGATCTACGTGATCGCCCGCCCGGCGCCCTACATCAACGCCGAGGTCGACGGCGGCGGCCTGCCCGCCTGGATGTCGACCGAGCCGGGCGCGAACCGCAGCGACGACCCGCAGTTCCTCAAGTACTCCGACGAGTGGATGACGCAGATCGACCGCATCCTCGCCCGGCACCAGCTGACCAACGGCACCGGGCCGGTGATCGCCTACCAGGTCGAGAACGAGTACTACAAGGGCTCGGCCGCGGGCCGCGCCTACATGCAGCACCTTGAGGACAAGGCGCGTGCGGACGGCATCACCGTGCCGCTGACCGGCAACAACAACGGCACCTTCAACTCCGGCGTCGGCGCGCTCGATATCGACGGCCCGGACTCCTACCCGCAGGGCTTCAACTGCTCCAACCCAACAAAGTGGAACGGTGTCCCGGACATCAGCTACGACCACCCCGCGGGGCGGCCGCTGTACACGCCGGAGTTCCAGGGCGGCGCGTTCGACCCGTGGGGCGGGCCCGGCTACGACAAGTGCTCGCAGCTGATCAACGATCAGTTCGCCGACGTGTTCTACAAGCAGAACATCGACATCGCCGTCGGAGCGACCGCTCAGAGCTTCTACATGACCTACGGCGGGACGAACTGGGGCTGGCTCGGTCAGCCGGAGAACTACACCTCCTACGACTACGGCGCGGCGATCCGTGAGACCCGCCAGCTCGACCCGAAATACTACGAGGACAAGCTCATCGGCTACTTCACCCACGCAGTCGCGCCGCTGACCAAGACCGACCGGATCAACGTAACACCGCCGGACAACCCCGCGATCCTCGACACCGCGCGGATGAACCCGGACACCAGGACACAGTTCCACGTCCTGCGGCACGCCAGCTCCACGTCCACGTCGGTTGACACCACGCACATCTCCATCGACTTCAACGCCCAGCCCGCCGCGAACGTCACCTACACCTACGACGACACCGATCCAGCACTGCAGTACTCGGGCAGCTGGTCACACGTGGCCAACCAGAGCTACACCGGCGGCGACTACCAGAACACCGAATCGTTCTCCAACCAGGCCGGTGACTCGCTCACCGTCCCGTTCAGCGGAACCGCGGTCCGCTGGATCGGCCCGCGGACCAGCAACCACGGCCTGGCCGACGTCTACGTGGACGGCACGAAGCAGGCCACCGTCGACGCGTCCGGCAGCCAGAACCAGGCCGTGCTGTTCGCCGCGAGCGGGCTCGCCGACGGGCCGCATACCCTCAAGATCGTCGTCGACGGGACGCACAGCTCAGGCTCGACGGACAACTACGTGTCGGTCGACGCAATCGACGTGCCGACAGGATCGGCCGCGACCAATCCCACCTACCCGGTGGTGCCGCAGCAGCCGGGCACCGCGATCACCCTGAACGGCCGCGACTCGCACATCATCGTCGCCAACTACAAGCTCGGCGACTCGCAGCTGCAGTACTCGACGTCGGAGATCATGACGAACGCGACGATCGGGCACCGTGACGTCGCGGTGCTCTACGGCGACCAGGCCAGCGACGGCGAGACGGTGCTGCGTTACGCGTCCCGGCCGGCCGTGCAGGCGAGCGGCGGCGCGGTGGCCACGACGTGGGACCCCGCCACCGGAGACCTCCGGCTGAATTACACCCACGACGGCCTGACCCGGGTCACGATCTCCGGCGGCGGCTCACGCCCGCTGCTGCTCCTGCTCGCCGACAAGGCGACCGCCGAGACGTTCTGGCAGCAGGACACCGCGGCCGGCCCGGTGCTGGTGCGCGAGACCCACCTGCTGCGCGCCGCGACGAGCAGCGACCACGGCCGCACGGTCGCGCTGACCGGCGACAACGGCACCGACCCGGACATCGAGGTCTTCACCTCGGCCTCAACCGTCACCTGGAACGGCAGGGCGGTGCATACCAAGCTCACGCCCGCCGGCAGCCTCACCGGGGCGATACCGACGGCCGCTTCGATCTCGCTTCCCGGCCTGGCGAACTGGAAGCATCAGGAGGAGTCTCCGGAAGCGCAGCCGGGCTTCGACGACTCCGGCTGGCAGGTGGCCGACAAGATGACCACCAACAGCGTCAGCGGGGTGAACACCCTGCCGGTGCTCTACGCGGATGACTACGGCATCCACACCGGCAACACCTGGTACCGCGGGCGGTTCAGCGCCAGCGGCAACGAGACCGGCATCCACCTGGTCTCGGACTCCGGCGGCGGGGCGCAGGCCTTCTCGGCCTGGCTCAACGGCACCTTCCTCGGCAGCTCCACCACCGGCAGCGCCAACTTCACCTTCCCGGCTGGCGCGCTGAAGTCCGGCGGCGACAACATCGTCTCGGTGCTCACGGTGAACATGGGTCACGAGGAGGACTACAACTCCACCAACGGCAACAAGGCAGCCCGCGGGCTTACCAGCGCCTCGCTCACCGGCGCCCCGCTGACCTCGATCACCTGGAGGCTGCAGGGGGTGCGTGGCGGCGAGGACATGATCGACCCGGTACGCGGCCCGCTATCGACCGGCGGCCTCTACGGCGAGCGGGCCGGCTGGTCGCTGCCTGGCTACCCGGACGGCAACTGGACGCCGGTCACCCTGCCGGCGACCGACACCACGCCGGGTGTGTCGTGGTACCGCACCGACGTCGCCCTGCACCTGCCGAAGGGGCAGGACACCTCGCTCGGGCTGACGATCAGCGACGACCCGTCCCGCCAGTACCGGGCGCTGCTGTTCGTGAACGGCTGGCAGGTCGGCGACTACGTCAACTACAAGGGGCCGCAGCACAGCTTCCCGGTGCCGAACGGCATCCTGAACCCCGACGGTACGAACAGCATCGCGATTGCGGTGTGGAATCTCGATGGCGCGACCGGCGGGCTGGGCCAGGTCTCGCTCACCAACTTCGGCAGTTACGCGTCGCCGCTGAGGGTCGTGCAGAACTACAGCCCGCGCTACGACTCGCGCAAGTACGCGATGCTCAAGCCGCCGGGTACGACCGTCGACCTCCAGGTGCCCGACGACGTCCAGGCCGGGCAGACGTTCACGGCCACGGCAACGGTGACCGTGCCGGCCGACGCCCCGAACGCGACCGGCCTCACCGCGTCGCTGAACCTGCCCGACGGGTGGACGGCCGGGCCTGCCAGCCCGGCCTCGGTGAGTGCGGTGCATCCCGGCGGCTCGGCCACGTTCACCTGGCAGGTCCAGACGGCCTCCGGCCAGCTGGCTCCGGCCTCGGCCGTCACCGCGGTCGTCAGCTACACCCAGCGCGCCCGCACGGCGAGCAATTCCGACGAGCGGATCATCCGGTCGGTGCCACCGCCACCGCCGGCCGGCACCGACGCGGTCAGCGACCTGCCCTTCCTGTCGGCCACCAACGGCTGGGGGCCGGTCGAGCGCGACACCAGCAACGGTGAGCAGGCCGCAGGCGACGGCCACCCGATCACCATCAACGGCGTCACCTACGCCAAGGGCCTCGGCACCAACTCGATCAGCGACGTGGAGGTCTACCTCGGCGGGCACTGCACGCGGTTCACCGCCATGGTCGGCGTCGACGACGAGCAGAACGGGGCGGGCACGGTGACCTTCAGCGTGGCCGCCGACGGCAAGACCCTGGTGACGACCCCGACCATCCGCGGGCACCAGCCGGCCACGTCGCTCGACGTCGAGATCACCGGCGCCCAGGTCCTGGACCTCATCGTCGGCGACGCAGGCGACGGCAACGGCAACGACCACGGCGACTGGGCAATGCCGACCCTCACCTGCGCGTGACCGATCCGCGCGGACCCGGTGCACCAACGGATCGGGGTCACGCGTTGGCGATGCTGCACCCGGATAGCACGGGGGCAATCACGAGATAGACATCCGCTTCTGCATGAGCGCGCGCATGCTCATCGGGGTTATGTCGGTGATCTGTCATGCTGATTTGAGTGGCATGCGCTGATGGGGTGGGCTCACAGGTCGAGTACTGCAGGCATTCCTGGACGCCGGCGAGCTCGATGTCCGTGCGCCGGGTCTGGGCCCAGCGGTCCCGGGTTAGCTGTGGCGCCGACCCGGCATGTCTGATTGCTTACCACGATCGCCGGGCCTGGGACTATCCCGACAGGGGCGAGGTCCAGGTTGACAGCGGCACTGATCAGAGCCAGGAGGCGGGAGTCTGGCATGCGGCCGACGGAACGGGCAGTCGCCACTGCAGCCAGCGCTGGATGGTCGACGCGCGTCTAGGCGAGCGTAACCGCGATAGCGGCACGCCGTGAGAATCTGGGTTTCAGTACCAGGTCAGGCGGCATTCTGCCACGTCGGTAGACGGTGGATACTTGACCACAGGTGCTCTTCCAGCTGAGCTATAGCCCTAGGAAACCGCACGTCAGCGGCCCCTGACATTAGCCCGTCCGCCCGGCTGGTCGCAGCCCGGCCACAAGCGCAGGCCCGTACACCCTAGTGATTAACCGCATTGGTGAACTACCACCTGATTTTCGCAGGGTCGCCGCGCCAGCGACGCACGAAATGTCAGATTGTTAAACCATCAAGCTGATGACCACGGGCAAGCTCCCGTTCTTTGCGCGCGGGCCAGAGGCGACCGCGGCACCTAGGTACGCCCGGTGTGCTGCTGGGCTTGGGTGATGGCCCAGGCGGCGTTTATCAGGCCGATGTGGCTGAACGCCTGCGGGAAGTTGCCGATCATCTCGCCGTTGCGGGGGTCGACCTCCTCGGCGAGCAGGCCGACATCGTTGACGGCGGCCACGGCACGCTCGAAGGTCGCGGTGGCTGTCTCGACGTCTCCGGCGAGTGCCTGCGCCTGCGCTAGTCGCCTTCATCCGCGGGTCATCCCCGGCCAGGAACCCGGTGATGGTCAGCATCAGGCTCGACGCGTCGAGGTCCTCGCTGCCGAACGCCTGGGTGAAGGCACCGGCCCGCTCGTTCCAGCCCCGCTCCAGAATGGCCGCCCGGATTTCGTCACGGGTGGCCGCCCAGTCAGTCACCCGGTCTTCGGCGCCGAGGTGGCGGGCCAGGGCGATCGCCCGGTCCAGCGCCACCCAGCACATCAGCTTCGAGTACAGGAAGTCCCGCGGCTCGCCGCGGATCTCCCAGATCCCCTGGTCCTTCTCCCGCCAGCGGGCGGCGGCGGTGTCCGCGGCCGCGGCCAAAAACCGCCGGGTCACCGGGTCCAGCTCGCCGAGCTGGTCGACCAGCCGCTGCGCGGCGCCGAGCAGCTCACCGTAGACGTCGAGCTGCCGCTGGAGCCACGCGCCGTTGCCGACCCGGACCGGGCGGCTGCCCCGCCAGCCGGCCAGATGCGGCAGCTCCCGCTCGGTCAGGTCCCGCTCGCCGCCGATCCCGAACATGATCTGCAGGTCAGCGCCGCGCTGCAGCTGGGAGGCGGCGGCGTCGGCGAGGAAGGTGAAGAACTTGTTCGCCTCGTCCGGGCAGGCCGCCACCCACAGGGCCTCCATGGTCAGGCTCGCGTCGCGCACCCAGGTGTAGCGGTAGTCCCAGTTCCGCTCGCCGCCCACGGTCTCCGGCAGCGACGTCGTCGGCGCCGCTACGATCGCGCCGGTCGGGGCGAACGTCAGCGCCTGCAGCACCCGCCCGGAGTGGTGGACAAGCTCCCGCCACGGCCCCTCATAGCTCTGGTGAATCGCCGACCAGGACCGCCAGCCCGCCACCGTGTCGTCCAGACGGCCGGTGATCTCCTCCGCGGTCCACGGGGCCAGCGGCGGGCCGGCCATCTGCCCGTGGCCAAGCGCGAACACGGCGGCCTGCCCGGCGGCCAGCCGGACCTGGGCGGTCGCGGTGGCGCCGTCCACGCCGAAGCTGACTGAGGTGGACAAGAGCAGCCGGTCGGCGCCGCCCCGGGCAGCGAGCCCGCCGGGGACCGGAACCAAGATGGGGTGGATGACGCCGTACTCCGGCCGGGGCGCGTAGCTGACCTCCGCCTCGATCTCGCCGCCGGTGCAGGCGAGCCGGCGCAGCAGCATACTCGGGGAGCGCGCACCCAGGTCGTGGCCGCGCTCGTTGCGGCCGACCGCGAGGCCGTCGGTCAGCACGGCGGTGCCGACCGCGGTGGTGAAGGTGGTCTCCAGCACCATCGTCTGGTCCACGTACCGGCGGCTGGCCTGGAACTCGCCTGCGGGCCGGATCGCGAAACGCCCGCCGGCGGGGTCAAGCAGGCGGCAGAACACCGACGGCCCGTCGAAGCGCGGGAAGCACAGCCAGTCCACCGAGCCGTCCCGGCTGACCAGCGCCGCGGAGCGGCAGTCCGACAGCAGCGCATAGTCACCGATCGGCAGGCTGTCCATCGTGTTCCCTTCCTGGGCCGGCCAGAGGACGCAGGCCTCGAGCAGATGCAGCCAGACCTCGCTGACCGTCGGGAAGGACGGCACCGGGCGCCAGAGCCGGTCCGCGCCTGGCCGGGATGGCCGGCATCCGGACAGCCCGGACGCATCCCCACATGCTCCTGCACACCTTCGTCACCACCATTCGACGCCGGAGTCGATCTGCGCGACGTCCAGATCGCCGCCCGGCATGCCGATCTACGGACCACCCTGCACTGAGCGGGCTCGCAAGAACCTCGACCGCCACCCTAACTACATCCTCGCTGCCTACATGGCTTCCGGCACCTGACGACCCGCGTGGTCAGGAGATGTCCGGCCAGCCGAATTTGAACCCCAGGCCCCCTCGATGCGAATGAGGGAAGTGTGTAGTGGGAGGGTGCCGCCGCGCAAGTGTCGGCTGTTCACTCCCACGGCGCCGGATGTGACGTCCGCCACATTTTGTGAACGCCAGATGCCTCAGAATGCCGCCAGAACCTGCCGTCAACGTGCGCTCCAGGCTGGGCTTCATGGCGACCAGGGTGGCGACCGGCATCCAGTCGGCATTGGGCAGGTGCAGCCCGAAGGCGATAGCGACGGCGACCGACAAAGCGATAGCCCGGATCAGCACGAACAGGATCACTGGCCTGGTCAGCTTGACCGGCGCGGTGTCCCCGGGCAGGACGTCGGCACCGGGCTGCGGCTGCGCTGTCCGCCCGCGGGCCAGCCAGATGATGCCGGTGTAGCGATGGTGAGCGCTGATCCGATCAGCCAGGCCAGGGCCTGCGCCCAGGCGTTGGTATGGACATGGTCGAGGTGGTAGGCGGCGGGCAGGGCGAGAGTGATGAGGAACCAGATGTTGAGCAGCAGGGCCGCGGTGAATCTGTGCAGGCCGTATTTCACCGTCAGCCCGGCCAGCACGGTGATCACGAAAGCGGCCAGGACCACCAGCCCCCAGGCCCAGCCGCCGATGCCAAATCCCAGGGCCGTCAGCAGCGCTCCGGCGGCGGCGACCAGGGCCATGCGGGGCACCCGGTAGCCGTAATCACCGCCAGGGTCGCTCAGCCCCACGAACAGCGCTGCGAAGGCCACGCTGCGGAAGTACTTCTCCTGGTGGAGCACGCCCAGGACGATCAGAGGCACCAGCATGACCGCTGCGACGCCGATGCCTCTGCGCAGGTTGAATCCCTGCTGCTTGATTTCGAGCACTTCCGCCAGCTTGGTCATGGCTGTTCCTTTATCCGGGTTGCTGCTGTGGCTGCTCTGGCGGGTCAGCTGGCCCGGCGGGGTCCGGATGCGCCTGCCGGGCGAGTTGCACAGCTCCGATGAACACGCGGATACCCAGGCCGAGGGCCAGCAAGTCCAGGATCATCTGGGCGGTAACCACCAGCCTGGCGGACTGGCTGACCGCGGTGATGTCTCCGTATCCCACGGTGCTGAACGTGGTGACCGTGAAGTACAGCGAATCGGTGCGGGTCAGGGGATGGCTGAAGCTCGCCGGGCTCGCCTTGGCCATGGCGAAGTAAGCCGAGGCGAACAGCAGCAGGAACAACGGCACGGTAGTGGCCAGGGCCTCGCCAGCGCGCACGGCCGGGTACCTGGCTCCGATGACCAGGCGCAGCTGCCAGGCGCTGACGGCGAGCAGAACCAGCAGCCCCACCACCAAAATCACCGCCAACGGCACGCCCGTGAGATGACCCAGCGGCAGCAGGTAGTACAAGGCGACGAGCACGACGGCCGCTGCGAGCGAGCGAAGCACCCCCATCCCAACCTGCCGACGGCGCCTAGCCGACGCCACCATCCGCGCAGGCGGGCTAGTCATACCGACTCAGCCTCGGATGGGCCAGGACCAAGCGAGGCGCATGTCCCCAATCCGGGTGCCATGGCCGTGTCCCTGTCGCTCGTCAAGCTGGATGATCTGCCAACTGCGAGTCTGAGCCCGCCGACACAGCCCGGCATCACCCACCAGGAGTGAATGCAGCCCGGCCAAGATCAGCCGGATAGAGAACGGCATCGTCAGTGTCCGCGTGGTGGACCTGCGGCTTCTGCTCGACCGTTATGGGTTAGATGATCGTGAGCATCGTGCTTACCTCGAGCGTCTGGCGCGTGAGAGCAACAAGCGCGGCTGGTGGCAGGACTACGGCGACACCATCCCGCCGTACTACACGGACTTCATCGGGCTTGAAGCAGATGCCAGCTACATCAAGACCTGGGAACCAACGATCATCCCCGGCCTCTTGCAGACGCCCCGAGTATGCACGCGCTGTCATGCTGGCCAACCCAGCCATGATCTCTCCCGGCAAGCTCGACAACTTCCTCAGCGTCAGGCGTGAGCGCCAGAGCCGGCTTGAAGATGGAACCGGCGTCCGGCTTGATGCTGTGGTGTGGGAGGCGGCGTTGCTCACCACGGTCGGTGACACCTCCATACAGAAAGCCCAGCTCGAACACCTGGCCGATCTCACGAAGCGGCCGAACATCAGCGTGCAGGTCCTGCCGCTTGAAGCGGGTGACCATGCCAGCATGTCCGGATCATTCGTCTTGTTCTCGTTCGGCAGGGGTCAAGTCGGGGGACTTTGGGTAGACGACGCGGTTGTTCGTCTTCCTCGCTCCCGATTTTCCCGCTCACGGCTGCCGTTTCAAAGCCCCCTACGGCATCGTGGTGCGCTACTTTACCTAACGCGCCGTGGCGTGCTCAATATCAAACGGGGAAGCTGTTGCGCAAACTCTTTGTAGCGCTCAAAGATACGTTCTGGTGAGGCTAGCTCTGCTGAGGATAGGGTCGTGTGCCGAGATCCCTCCAGGACCTTCAAGTAACTGTCGGGCGGAGATCCCACCAACTGAAAATACCTTGCCGTCAAGAGATCCATCATCGAATGCCATTTTCTGGCCGGATCTTCCGACGCAAAGTGCGCCATGAGTCGGTATTGAATAGCATCGCCGGCTGTCCGGGTACGCACGTAGACGTCATCCAAGGCCTTGCGCTCACGAGGCATATCTCGCCATGACTCTGGGTAATCCACAAGGTGCTCGTAGTGGCGTAGGGCAAGGGATAGTGCGCTTGAGGCCTCAAGAAGTTCGCGGATGAGAGATTCCCGAAGCGCTGCATCCTCCTTTCGTGCTTGCCATCTTTGCGTTACCCAGGCGGCCCAGAGGCCGAGCAGAAACGTGCCGATCACTGCCGTAGATAGAGGCCCCAAGAGACTGAGGATTAACTGCTGCCAAAATGGACGCATGCCGAATTCTATCCAGGCTGCGAGCAGGGAGTAAAGCGGCTAAAGTTGTCCGACTCGAATATCGCCTCAACGCTGCTGCCCGCCGGTCGGCTACTCCCGCCGCGGGAAGCGATCTGAGCCGCCACACGGTCGCTCCGCGAGCCTTGACACGTCGGGCTCGGCTAAGGGATCGCAGCTACGAGGACGGGGGAGGACCAGGATGCCGGGCGATCTGACGGCGGACTTCGCAGCTGCCAGCAACCGAGCTTGCCCGAGCGCAGGTCGAACTCCCCAGTTGCGCTCGCGAACTCCTCGGTAGTCATGAGGACGTCAAGCCCCATCTTGCGGACGCGGCAACGCTCGCCGGCCGTCGGGTCATGCTCGGACAGTGGCACTATGGCATCGGTCCACGTGAGGCCGAGCGCTGTGGATCCTCCACGACTACCCACGGGACACCCGGGTCGAGGGCGCAGGTACAAGGCGCGAAGGCCTGGCCGGCTGCACGCGCACCGCATGGAGCCCGGTTGCTTCGCTCAGGTAGATGTCGGACACGGTCAGCATGAACGCGGGCTATCCCGCTGGTATGGCGCAGATGTGGGACATACGCGGGATCAGGCCTGAGCATAAGGCGGCAGGGACGGAGGAAGACGCAGGTCACAACCAGCAACAGGTCCGCAGAGGTCGCCGTCTGTAAAGCCGTCGGCCCAAGGTGGGACCTATCAGGGTTAAAGCCCGGGTGCGTTCACCCTTGCGAACCATCTGCCTGAATCGTGTATGAGCGTAGTTCGCCGCTGAGGGCCGCGAGGCGCTCCACCACGTAGCTAGCTGCGTCATAGGCAGTGCAGCCAAGGTAGATCGTGCCGTGATCATCGAACAGGCGACCGGCCTGCGGAATCTTTGCCCCGCGCGGACGAGATCAAGTCGCAGCTAGGTTAGCC
>WNFC01009084.1_pt1 | contig 11785 bp, 10 predicted proteins | sample 5400541 | NCBI WGS metagenome assembly WNFC01 (sample SAMN13153342, study PRJNA577476) | soil metagenome | isolation source: 120 cm saprolite under Douglas fir tree site 2 hole 2 replicate 1 | place: USA:California | collected 2015-04-18 | reverse complement strand
TTTTCCGAATTCCTGCATGCGAAGGCGGCTGACCGGCAGGGCCTGCTAGTGGAATTGCTGGCGTTCGGCGTCTACGAGCTGGTGGGACAGCAAGCCCGCAGGCGTGCTGAGCTCGCCAGGGAACGGCTTGCCGCGGCCCGGTCAAGGTCGCCGCCGCGATGGCGACCGGCCAAGCAGGGTCGGCCGGAGCCCGCTGCAGCTGTTCGGCGACTACTTGGCCGAGCAGAACGTAGCCGATCCCCGGATCGCAGCCATGTTCGCCGAGCTGCTCGATGAGGTCACCGGTGCACCCGACGGGACCGAGTTCACTGGCGCGGGCCAGATCAACGGCACTGGCGGCGCGGCGGTCAGTACACGGGGCGCCTGATGCGCCCGCTGCGCCTGCTGCTCGACGGGTTCGGCTCCTACCGCGAGCCGGCCGACATCGACCTGCATGACGTGGACTTCTTCGCGCTCGTCGGGCCGACAGGCTCAGGCAAGAGCACAGTGATCGACGGCCTGTGCTTCGCCCTGTATGGCACGGTCCCGCGCTGGGGCAAGGAGAACGTGATCGCTCAGGCACTCGCTCCCGCGGCCAACTCGTGCCGGGTCTGCCTGATCTTCGAGGCCGCCGGCCAGCGGTACGGGGCGGTCAGGGCGCTGACCCGCGACAAGAAAGGCCTTGTTCACACCAAGGAGGCGCGGCTTGAGCGGCTCGATCCGCAGATCCCAGCGAGCTCGCCGCTGACTGACCTGCTCGCGGCGAGCATCGAGCCGCTCGCCGAGGGACCAGACCAGGTCAAGGCGCAGGTTTTCCGAATTCCTGCATGCGAAGGCGGCTGACCGGCAGGGCCTGCTAGTGGAATTGCTGGCGTTCGGCGTCTACGAGCTGGTGGGACAGCAAGCCCGCAGGCGTGCTGAGCTCGCCAGGGAACGGCTTGCCGCGGCCCAGAACGCGCGGGGCGACCTCGCTGACGCGAGCGAGGAGGCAGAGAGACTGGCCGCCGAGCGGGTGCGAACGCTGGCCGCCCTGGCTCGCGCCGCCGAGGAGAAGCTAGCGGTCATGCGCGACCTCGGGGCCGAGGCCGAACTGGCCGCCCGGCGGGCGCAGGCGGCCGTCGGCGAGGCGGCGCTGCTGGCCGAGGTGTGCGCTCCTGCTGAGCTAGCAGGCCTGGCGAGCCGGATCAGCGCGGCCGACAAGCTCGTGGCTGAGCGGACGGCTGAGCGCGACCGTGCGGACCGAGGGGAGTGGCAGGCGCAGCAGGCCAGGGACGCGCTCGGGGACAAGGCAAGCGCGGAGCGGCTGCGCGAGACGTACCAGAACAGGCGCAGTCTGGAAGCCGCCATGCAGCGCCTGGAACGTGAGCTGGCCGGCAGACTGGCGGAGGCTGAAGGGCGGCGGGCCGATCTTGAGGCCGCTGAGCGCAAGCTGCAGGGAGCCCGCGATGACGTCGCGGCGGCGGAGCGGTCGCACGCCGCCGTCGCGCTGGCGCAGGACCTGCGGGTCGGGGCAGAATGCCCGGTCTGTCTCGGGTCGGTCACCGCGCTGCCGCATCACGAGGTGCCCGCCGATCTTCTGGAGGCCGCGGCTGCTGCAGACTGGGCCAGCCAGGCTGCCAAGCGGGCCCGGACCGGCCAGGAGAAGGCCGCCGAGGCGGCCGCCGTCGCGCGCAGGGACGTGGACGAGACGGCCAGGCAGCTTGCTGACACCTCCGCTGCCCTGGCGGGCGCCCGGCCGGAGGCTGACGTCGCTGAGTCGGTCGATGCGATCGTTAACGCCGACCAGACGCTAGCCGTGGCGCAGCAGTCAGCCAGGACAGCGCGGCAGGGACTCATCACGGCCGAGAAGGAGCGTGCCGAGCTGACCGAGGACGAACGGCGAGCCTGGGCCGGCCTCGCGGCCGCGCGAGACTCCGTGGTTCAGCTGGGCGCCCCGGCAACGACCGACACCGACCTGGCCGCTGCCTGGGACGGGCTGACCCGTTGGGCCCGCGCCGAGCATGACCAGCGTCGCGGCAGCCTGCCGGACCTCGATGCGGTGGCGGCCTCGCTCCGGCGGGCGCTCACCGACGCCCGGGACTCGCTCACTGCGCTGCTCGTCGAGCACGAGATCACCGGCGTCACTGATCCCGCCAGGTGCGAGGCGGCGATCGCCAAGCACGCCGAACGGGCCGCGAGCCAGTTCGATGCGATCCGGGCCGACCGGCGCATGGCCGCCAGACTCGACGAGGACATCCGGGCACATCGCGAGGACGACCACGTCGCCAGCATGCTCGGTCGGCTGCTCCGTGCGTCATCGTTCGAGCGATGGCTGTGCGGCGAGGCGCTGGACTCACTGATGGCCGAGGCATCGCAAACGCTGATGGAACTGTCCGGCGGCCAGTATCAGCTCGACCGGGATGACCGCAATGAGCTATGGGTGATCGACTACGCCGATGCCGCCGCCAGGCGCCCGGTGCACACGCTGTCAGGCGGCGAGACGTTCCAGGCCTCGCTGGCCCTAGCGCTGGCGTTGTCCAGGCAGGTCATCGGCCTGTCCGGCGGCATGCGCGACCTTAACTCGATGTTCCTCGACGAAGGGTTCGGCAGCCTAGACGAGGACACTCTGGAGACGGTCGGAACCACGCTCGAACGCCTGTCCGCCGACAGCGACCGGATGATCGGCATCATCACCCACGTACCCGCCCTGGCCGAGCGGGTTCCCGTTCGCTTCGTGGTCAGCCGGGCCGGAACGACCTCGAGGGTGCGCAGGGAAGGCGGGGCGTGACGGCGCCAGCGGGCGCGTGGTCGTTCACCGTCGATCCCTGGGATCCCGGCTACGGGCTCGCGTTCAGCGACGATCAGGACGGCGGGACGCTGGCGGGCTCAACGGCCGAGCTGATGCTCGATCTAGAGGTGCCCGCTGCTGACTGGCGTCCGGTCGACCCTGACCTCCGTCCCGCATTGCCCGGCGTCGTACTGTTCCTTGACGGGGTCAGGCGGATCGACGCGCGAGTCTGGGTGCACGGCAGCGATCCGCAGCCAGGCCCTGGGATAGCCGCCTCGCTGGCGGCCGGGCTCGTTGCTTGCGACGGAACTGCTCAGGTGGTCGGTGTACGAGTTGAGCGCGGTCTGTTCACGGCCGCGCCCGAGGCGACGGACATCGTCACCCGCTCGGCGTCCTACCCGGCCCGCCGCGTCGCCGGGACTGGGCTCGACCAGCTCTCCCTGGCACTGCAGCAGCGGCTGACCGATGCCGAAATCGAGCTCGCCATCGACATCCGTGCGGCCCGACCTGACGCCGACGACCTGCTTGTCGTCGATGGCCCGCTGCGCGGCCGGACGCACCTGGCCAGGACGGTCGGCTACATCAAGACCCACCACGCTTCCTACCTGCCTCCCGAGCAAGCCGCCGTGGTTGGCGAGCTGCGGCCTGGACAGCGGACACCGGCCTTCACGATGGGCACTTCCTGGCGGCGCAACTCCTGGTATCTGCAGCTTCCCGGCACCTTGGGGGCGCCCTGGTCGGGTGTGGTCCGGATCGAGTGCTCGGCCGATCTTCGTGCACCGGAAGTCACGCACCTGGCTGACCTGACTGCCCGGGTACTGCCGCCGCTGGCCAGCGCGCCGCACAAGGACCCGCGGGCGCCGCAGAACCTGGTGCCGATCGGCGGCCTGGAACGCGAGCTGCGCCGCAGGCTCGGTGATCAGCAATTGCTCTATCGCGCCCTTCGCTCGGCTGCGACAATGTAAGGCGAAAGGGGAGGGCAATGACCGATACACCATTTGTCTGGGATGATCTGGCACGGTACAAGGCCGAGAAACGCTTCCTTGACGGATACCCCGATGATCAGCGAACCTTCTTCGCGCCTCGGGACGACGTGCACGGCCTGCTGGTCGCGGTGCTCGGCAACGCTCAGCACTCGATCGTCGTCAACATGTTCGGCTACGACGACGACGAGCTCAACTCGATCATCCAGGCCAAGCTCGCCGACCAGAAGGTCTACGTGCAGATGAGCCTGGATCGCCGCCAGGCGGCCGGCGCGCACGAGCGGCAGATCCTCGCCAAGTGGCAGAACAACGCGTTCGGCAATAGCATCGCCATCGGCACCAGCTCGGTACACAATGCGATCTCGCACCTCAAGATCGTGATCGTCGACGGGATTTACACCGTCAAGGGCTCGACTAACTGGTCCCTGTCGGGGGAGCAGCAGCAGGACAACGAGCTCACCCTGAGCCGGAACGCGGTGGTCGCAGCGGAGACCCGCGCGATACTCGACCTCAACCATGACTTCATGCTGAAGCAAATGGTCGGCACCAAGCTGGACGTCAGCAAGCTCCTGGCCAGCAAGGCGGCTGACAACACGCCTCCGCTGCCGTCGCCACCGGGCTAGCTGATCCAGGGTCAGCCTACGCGCCGCCCGGCGAGCCTGGCCTTGAACGATGGCTCGCGAATCAGCGGGCCCGTGGTGCGCGCCAGGAATTCACGATAGGTATCTGGCGCCTTGTGCGGGTTCATGATGTACCGATCAGGCGCCAGCGAGAGCACCGCCGTCCTGCGCTGCCAGTAATCGAGTTCCCGCAGGAATTGCAATATCCGGCCCACCGTTCGCCTGACTCCCCGTGCCGCCCGCCGTACCCCGCTCATGACTGACCATCTCCGCCGTACCATGCGCTACCCGGTTCCTGATCCTGACCTGATACTCGCACTAAGCTCGGCACGCGGCATCGGGCATATGTCCTACCTTCCATCCGGCCAGACGCCTTAACCAGGCGCTGCTGGTCACTGATACGAGATCATGACCGGCGCAGGGGTACTGGCCATCGTTTGCAGCGGGCTGAGGGTCGGATGGTCTTTGTCGTAGAAGTTCTTCCAGCCAAAGAAGACGCCGGGCGGAGCATTGTGGACGACGGCGTTCCAGGTTTGCAGCTTTTCGGCGGGCGTGCCTTGCCCGTCCATGTGGATGACGATCGCGATATTGTCGTGCCCGATATCCAGCCGCTGCTCACCGCTGATCATCGAAAGCCTAAACTGGTGCAATACCAGCAGCTTCTGCGGCAGGTGGTACTGGGCGGTGAGCCGCGCCAGCCAGCTGATCACGCCGTTCACTTCATTGATGCCGACATGGCCGATCTGGCGGAGCGGCCGCTGTCCAGGCCGCAGCTTCCACTCGGGGTCGAGCGCCAGCCCGACATTTGGCAGCCTTAGCAGTTGCCGGTACCGCCTGGCCTGGGCGAGCAGGCTCGCGCGGCCCGGCTGCAGGTCAAGGACGACGTACATGCCACTGGCCGTAGCCCGTTTGACCCAGGGCCGCAGCGAGCTCACAGCCGACGCAGATGAATACGTGCCGTCCGGGCCCGGGCTTGCCTGGGCCACCGTGGCGATGATCTCGAAGGTAGGCACGACGGGCACGCTGCTGAGCGGCTGGTAGGCCGCGGCGATCCGGCGAATGCGCGCGATGGCATCGGTCAGGCCCTGCTGGCCGAGGGCCCCGAGCGCAGGAGTGCCGGGATAGCCGTACAAGGCGAGCAGGCGGTGCATCGGGAACAGCACCTGGCCGCCGCCTGGCAGCTGGACCCCGGTCGCGGCGACGGCAACCCGGGATGCCAGCAACCGGGCCGGGCCGAAGCCCGCGCCGACGGCCAGCACCTGCTGCGGCCTGGCGGCCGAGAGCGCCGTGATGGCCGCCGGATCGGTCCGCGGATCATTACCGTTCACAGTAATTACCTGGGCTCCAGCCGCCAGAGCAGTGGCGGTCGCTGCCTCGGTTCCTGCACTGCGGTCCTGCCGCCGGACGAGGATGACTACATGACGTAGCGGCTTCGGGGCTCCGGTGGCTGGCAGCTTGGCCGGATCGGTGATCACGCTGATGCCGGGCAGTTCCGCGGCGAGCCCGCCCGCGGACATGCCGACATCGAGTACCTCGCGAGCGGCCAGGGCATGCACCTCGGTCCGCACAAGCTCCGCGGCGGAGAGCATGGGCGCGGGTCGCTGCCCTGGCGTCCGGCTCGCAGCCCGCGCCCGTACCGCCGCGCCGCGCGCCACGCCGCCGCCGGCTCCGCTTCCATGCCCGGCCGGCATCCCCCCGGAGACGAGTAGCAGGGGCGCGTGCGCGCGCCCGGCGCTGGCGGCCGCGACCGCGAGCGCGGCCTTGTTGCGCGCGTTCGCGAGGACGACGACGGCTGCGGAAGCGAACAGCCGGCTCGCAGCACCGGCCGCAACCGCGGCCGGCCGGCCGGCCAGCACCGTCGTCGTCGTCGCGGGTGGCCTCGTCACCTCGGTCATGACGCCACCGGCAAGCCCGTCCTGCCCGGCCGTGATCGCGCACGAGGTTGCCGCCGCCGCGAGTGCCAGCGCCAGCGCGCTGCCGATAAGGGCCACCCTGCCAGCTGCGCCGATCGTGCGCCATGTCCAGGGCACCGGATTTCTCCCCCGTGAGATCCATTGCTCGCCAGGCGCTCACACGCCGGATGAATCATAGCGCCGGCAAAGAAGCAGAGGGACGTTCTCAGATGCATTTCAGCGAGATTTAACGTTAACCTTGTGATGCCATTAATTAAGGACCACAAAAACGTCTATGCCTTTGTCATGACATAAACAATCTGCAGGATGGCCGGCGTTACGCGGCAGGCCGACCGCTGGCGCACGGGCTCGACACCAGGCCCGCAAGCACTGCCAGCGCCGCACAGGCCTGGACGTTTCTCACAACCTGGTCGCTATTCAGTACATATGCAGATAGAAGTCCAGGATCATGGAAAGCCCGCGAGAAGCCCGGCGGGGCGCCGCAGAGCGGCGGAGAACTCGGCGGCAGCGGGTTAGTCAGCCTCTCGCGGCGCGTGACCGGCGCCCGTGCACTGGCCACGCGCCCGAGGGCTGGCGTCAGCTCACGCCGAGCTGGAAGTGGAAGTAACCGACATGGAAGGTAAGGGCGAATCCGCCGAAGTGGTGGACCAGCAGGGCGGCGAAGAGAACCAGCAAGATCGCCACGACAATCCAGAACAGCGTCCACAGGAGGTTTGGCACTCTGCTGCTAATGCTCATGCCGGGCCATCTGCCCGCAAATGACCAAAGTATGCCGGCACTCCCGCGCAAGGTTCAACCCTCCGTTCCAGCACGGCACCGGGACAACTATGGGCAGGCTTCGCATCGTGCGCGGCCGGTTTGGCCCGGGCGAGATGGGGCAGCACTCCATGTCGTCAGGTTAATGAGAGGTGAACTGCGCAATAGCTATAGTTCTGCTAGCCCTGCTGGTCATCCTGATCCTGTTCGGCCTGGGTTTCACGCTGCACGTCCTGTGGTGGATCGCGATCGGCGCGCTCGTGATTTGGCTGCTTGGCTTCGTGCTGCGGATAGGCGAGTCAGCTGGCAGATCCCGTCGCCGCCGGTACTACTGGTAGGCCATCCAGGGGGTCCGAGCCGGTCAGGCGATCGGCTCGTATCCCCGCTTGTTACGAGGAACAGATGGCGGCCAACTCGACCGAGACCGAGATCAAATACGAGGCTGCGCCCGGTGCCGCGCTGCCGTCATTCGATGAGCTGCCGCAGGTGGCTCGCACCGAGGGCGCTCCAGAGGAGCGGCTCGATGCGGAGTACTTCGACACCGACGATCTGCGGCTGATCCGCGCCGGAATCACGTTGCGCCGGCGCACGGGCGGTCACGACGCAGGCTGGCACCTGAAGCTTCCCGCGGGCGACCACAGCAGGCGCGAGATCATGATGCCGCTCGGTCGCGCCCGCAAGCACGTCCCGGCCGAACTGGCCAGGCTCGTCCTGGTGCATGCGCGTGGTCAGGAGCTCACGCCGGTGGCCAGGATCAGCACGGCGCGGCGACGCCAGCTCCTAGTGGACAGTGCGGGCGCGTCGCTGGCCGAGGTGGCCAGCGATGACGTGACCGCCCGGGCTATGCGCTGGACGGCGGAGGTGTCGCGGTGGCATGAGGTTGAAGTCGAGCTGACCGGCGGGAGCCGCGACCTCCTGGACGCTGCGGACAAGCTGCTGCGGCGCCATGGCCTCCGCCGCGCGGGCCAGTTCGCGAAGCTTGCCCGCGTGCTTGACCTGCCGCCGCCAGGGCACCGTCGCCAGACGGGACCGGCGGCGCCGGCGGGCGAGGTGCTGGTCGGCTGCATCGAGGCCCTGGTCACCGCGATGAAGGCGCTTGACCCCATGGTCCGCGGCAACGAGCCTGACGCAGTCCATCAGATGCGGACCACCACGCGCCGCCTGCGGAGCACGCTGCAGTCCTTCAAGCGGTTCTTCAGCCCGTCCGACACTAAGCCGCTAATCAGCGAGCTCCGGTGGCTAGGCGCAGTGCTCGGCGAGGCACGCGACGCTGAGGTACTCGCCGCGCACGTGGCGGCGCGTCTCGGCCAGCTATCCGCCGAGCAGGTGATCGGACCCGTCGCGGCAAGAGTAAGCGCGCACTTCGCCAGCGTCGGCGCGGAGGCGCAGGCCAGCGTGGCTGAGGCGCTCGCTTCGCCCAGGTATTTCGCAGTGCTCGACCGCCTCGACCAGCTGATCGCCGCGCCACCCGGGACCGATCTTGCCGGCCGTGCCGCAGGGAAGGCGCTGCCGGCTGTGGTCCGCCGTGTCTACAACAAGACCAGCCGCCAGATGAGGCGCGCGCTGCGCGAAGCGGAGGGCGAGCGCGGGGATGTGGCCCTGCACCAGGCCAGAAAGGCGGCCAAGCGGGCCAGGTATGCCGGCGAGGCCGTCGCGCCCGCCTACGGGAGCGCGGCGAGCCGGTTCGCCAGGCAGATGAAGAAGCTGCAGTCGGTGCTCGGGGAGCATCAGGATGCCGTGATCGCACGGCAGGTGGAGCGAGAACTTGGCGTCAGCGCGCACCAGGCCGGGGAAAACGCGTTCACCTACGGCCTCCTGTACGACCACGATGACCAGGAGGCGGCCCGGCTGCGGCAGCGCGCCATGCGGACATGGCGGACCGCGTCCCGTCCGCGTTACCGTCGCTGGATGCGCTAGCGTCCCGATTCTCGCTAGCGCTCCGGCGCCGGCCAGCCGGTTCCGCCTGGTGTCCTCGTCTCCCGGTATGGCGATATCCGCCTTCTCGGCCAGCCGCTCGATCACCCTCGCCGGGCCTCACTTGCCGGTCGGCTGCGGATGGCCATGTCGGCATAGCTCACCCCGTTCAAGGCCGCGAGTTACTTCAGCGCGGCGCGAATGTTCCGGCCGGAATCCTTGAGCTGTTCGCCGACCTGCCTCGTCGCGCCGACGATCCGCTGGCGTCGAGCCTTGACCTCGAGCGAGCGGTTACCGGTGGCGCGGCCGTAGCGCGCCCTTGCCCGTCCCGCGTTGATCTGCATTCTGTTTCTGAGCTTTTTAACCAACCCCATCGCGCACTCTCCTTGGCTAGCCGGTCATCTGCCCGCCTTTGCTTCCCCGCCTGCGGCGAGCTGCACATCTCGCGGCAGGCTCTTGTGCCAGGGCGGTCGCGGGCCGCGTTGGCTGACCGGACCGCCAGGGGCCGCCGGTGAGCCCGAGCTACCTTGCTCCTGCCTGCGTGCTGGCAGCTTGATCGCAACTGGCCTGGCCAAAACCAGGTACGTGGCGCGCCAGACCTTGCCGAATCCACCTTGGGCCACCCGGCGATCGAGCTCGTACCTGCCTGAGAGCACGTCACCGCTGACGAACGGCATCGCAGACGACATAACGGGCGGTTACCCCGCGGATGCCACCTAACCGCCAACGCACCCCGTCAGCGACCGCGCCGCTTGTTTGATCCAGCGATTCGGGGTTAGGGGAAATGTTTGTGAGTATCGGCACCAGCGACGCAGCCGTCTCTTCCGGCGGCAGGAACGTCCTCGGTCTCCTCGATCAGCGAGTGCCGACATCCTTCTACTGGTCGCTGACGCTGCTGGCGACGATCGGCGGCTTCCTGTTCGGATACGACACAGCCAACATCGGCTCCGCGCTGCCGTTCATTCCCTACCCGCTGAGCGGCTTCGCGCTCGGCTACCTGGTAGCGAGCGCCTCGCTCGGCGCAGCGGTCGGCGCGCTTGCGGCCGGCCGACTCGCGGACATGCTGGGGCGCAAGTCCTTGCTGGTGGCTGACGCGCTGATCTACGCGCTCGGGTCGCTGTTGTCGGCGCTCACGCCGAGCGCCACGGTACTGCTGATCGCCAGGACAATCATCGGCCTGGCGATCGGTGCCGACTCGGCGATCGCCACCGGCTACATCGCCGAATATGCTCCGCGGGACCGGCGGGGTGCGCTGAGCATCCTGCAGCAGTGGATGATTACTGTTGGCATCGTGGCAGCGTTCCTGGTCGCGCTCCTTATCTTGTGGACGCTGCCGCACAGCGCCAGGACCCTGGACTGATGGGGATGGGGTTGCGTACCCGGATGCCAGAGTCGCCGCGGTGGCTGCTCAGGCGTGGCCGCTTTGAAGACACCAAGAGCGCGCTCGCCAAGCTGGGCATCGAGGTGTCTGTACAGGACGTCAGGTTCACGGCCAGCCAGCTGCATGCCGCCGACGAACGCGTCGAGCGGGAGCGGCGCCGCATCTGGACGCCGGGGGTAAAGCGGGCGCTGATCGTCGTATGCGCGTTCTTTATCTTCCAGCAGATCAGCGGCATCAACGTTCCGCTGTACTACGGGCCCAAGCTCCTCGGTCCGCTGTTCCAGTCCGGCGGTTCCAAGCTGTCCTCGACGATGGCCGGAGTGGAGGTCACCGCGATCATCGCCGCGGTCAACGTCGTCGCTACCTACTTCGCTTTCCGGTGGATCGACCGGATGGGCCGCCGCAAGATCTCGATGGTCGGCTACGCAGGCATGGCGGCCGCCGCTGCGCTCGCGGCGGCCGGGCTGCTGGCGCTCCATGGCACGGTCGGGATCATCGTGGTGATGATCGCCCTGAACGCCTTCGTCGCGTCGTTCGCGATCGGCGTCGGCGGCACCGGCTGGCTGATCCAGGGCGAATCCTTCCCTACGGCGATCAGGGGCCAGGCCGCGGCGATCGCAGCGAGCGTGGACTGGGCAGCGAACTTCGCCCTGATCGAGGTCTTCCCGACCTGGGAGTCAGCCGTCGGCCTGGGCTGGATAATGCTCTCCTTCGCCGGGATATCGCTGATCGCCATCGGCTTCATCTACCGGTTCCTGCCGGAGACCAAGAACCGCTCGGTCGAGGAGATCACTGCGTTGTTCGAACGGCAGGCGGCCGGAGACTGGCGGGCCGGCATAACCTCGGCACGGGATGCTGATGCTGCCGCAGCGTGACCAAACGGACTCCGGGAGCCGCGGGCCCGAGGTGGCGGTGCCCAGGCCAGCCATGGCCAGCGAACGAGAGCGGGTCCCCGAAATGCCTGATGCGGACAAGTCGCCGGTCGTCGCGATCGCGAACAGGCTGCCGATCCGCCCTGGCGACGGTGGCTGGGAACTGTCGCCCGGCGGCCTCGCGACGGCGCTGCGGCCGGTGATGCGGACGCGCAGCGGCGCATGGGTCGGGTGGGACGGCGGCAGTAAGGGCATGCCGACGACGCTACCCGGGCTGCGGACCAGGCTGCTGCCGATCAGCTTGTCCGTCGCCCAGGTGCGCCAGTACTACCACGGATTCGCCAACGCGACCCTGTGGCCGCTGCTGCACGACGCCATCGAGAAGCCGCGGTTCGAGCGCGGCTGGTGGCGGAGCTACCAGGACGTGAACTCCGTCTTCGCCGGCGCGGCGCTGGCCGCGCTCAGCGATTGCCCAGGAGCGATCGCGTGGGTGCACGACTACCACCTGGCACTCGTCCCGCGGCTGCTGCGCGAACGTCGGCCCGATCAGCCCATCGGGTTCTTCCTGCACATTCCCTGGCCGGCGCCCGAGATCTTCGC
>WNFC01020447.1_pt1 | contig 11786 bp, 8 predicted proteins | sample 5400541 | NCBI WGS metagenome assembly WNFC01 (sample SAMN13153342, study PRJNA577476) | soil metagenome | isolation source: 120 cm saprolite under Douglas fir tree site 2 hole 2 replicate 1 | place: USA:California | collected 2015-04-18 | reverse complement strand
TTTGAACCATGACAGCGACCGCACGTGGGCGGTGAGTACACCATGGGATCCCTTGGCCGGCTCGACTCGCCACGCCCCGTTCACCTGATGTCCCAACAGGGCCTGATCGGCATCGTTGCCTGCCGGCAGGGTTACTGCAACGGTGCCGGACCATGCAGCAGCGATGTGCACGTCCCAAGCCCCGTTAGGCTCCGGGGTAATGGACGCGGTGGCCGGTGCCCTGAGCACGTTCTTAGGCACCTCAAGCACCACGCCAGCCTGATTCGCGAGCCGCCCGCCAGACTGGTCAATCGTGGCGCTCAACGTCCCAGCCATGAGGGCCCTAGCCGATGGACGCGCGGTACTGCTGGATCTGCCTATTCCGCAGCTGGCCAGTGCCATCAGCACGGCCACCGCCGCCGCGGCGGCAGTTACAGCCCGCATACGACGGTGAAAAATGCACGATGGCGCCATGCTCCGAACCCCCAAAGGTGTTAAGCAGGCGTGCCCTGAGGTCCCTGCAACCGCGGCCTGATAGGCCTACACGACATTTGACGCGGAACCCCTCTTTTTGGTTTACCGCTCTGTCAAGCTTTCGTTCGGCGCCGCCCCAAGTATTTGCTGACCCTGAGGGCGGGGGCGGAGAAGTCTGCAGAGCGCCACTGATACGCTAGATCTTCTTAGCAAGCGCGAATCGGTCGTGCGCGGCGTAAACAAGGTACCAGGGACGATATGCGGACATAAGGGGAGATCGATCCACTGATAAACGCGAGTCCAAGCCGCGCTTGGACCAGACCGCGATGGTCTCCGGGCGATCCTTGCCGCTCGAATAATCGATTGCGTGGCTGACCTGCGCCGTCGCCAGCAGGCTTGACGCGGTGATGATTGGCTTTGTCGGGTGCTGCTCAAGATCGTCTACTTGCTAGTTCGCCGGATACTCGGCCTCGCTGTCTTGGTGTTCCGCGGGGACGGGCGAAGGATGCTGAGCTACTGGTACTCCGGCACGAGAACGCTGTGCTGCGCCGCCACGCCGGCCGGGTGCGTTACGAGCCGGCCGACCGGGTGTGGTTCGCAGCGGTAGCGCCATTCATACCTCGCAGGCGCTGGACCGAAGCCTTCCCCGTGACGCCAGCGACACTGCTGGCCTGGCACCGCAAGCTGGTCGCGAAGAATTACGACACGAGCAATCGGCGCAAGCCTGGCCGCCCACCGACGGTCCGGAAAATGACGACTACTGTTGCGCGGTCCCGAAGGTCGAGGTGCCATGCTGGGCCGTGCATAAGTATGCGCGCAGGCAACGCACTCAATTCAGGCAGAAGCGGTAACTGATGGCTGGCATCGTCCCAGGGTCGAGTGGCCTCGCGCACGCGGCGGCCGACTCGGAGCGGCCGCAATCACAGAGGTCATCATCGCCGCAGCTCCTGCGGTAACACCCCCCGCTGGCGCCGCGTTAACGGATGATCTTGCAGTGCGCAGTAGCGGGCAGGCAAATCCGGGGAGCCCGCTCTGGCCCGAACTCGTGACCTCTTGCGCATCACCAAAGCCCTGCGCCGTGACGGAATCGGCTGACCACAAGTTCCCGCTGGTCAGCAAGCTGGCCGTGGCCAGGTCTGCCCCTCGGATTGCCCCTCAGAAGCGGGCCGGTCACTGGTTGGCTGTTCGAATTATGCTTGTGACCTGGGTGGAGCTATGGGGATTCGAACCCCAGACCTCTTGCATGCCATGAAACGCTAACCGGTTCCCTGAACAGGCCATATACGGCCCGAACAGGCCAAACGCTAGCTCACACTAGCTGTCGCTAGCTCAGACTGGCGCTCGCTAGCACCATCCTGCCCCTCAAAGTGCCCCCCGAAATGATCTCCCGGTAACTCACCGAACTGCCTGATCTGACAGTGACAGACCATACATTCGAAGGTCTGTGCGCGGCCGCACGATGCCTGTAACAGCGGCCATGATTCCGGCGCCGTGGCCTCGTCAGGGGCCCGCGGTGACCCGTCCGCCCCAGCCATCGGCGACCCAGCTCGAGAGCCGCTACATAGGTGAGCGCGACACAGGTGTCCCGAGTCCTGCGACAGCGACAGATCGACTATGCGCTGGAGGTCGATGGCGAGCCGACCGCGCGGGGCGACACAGAACGGCCAGTTCTGGTGTCGTCGCTCCTGCGCTGTCGTCTTCCTGAACAGGACGGCATTTGCCGACGTCGCCTGCGCCTAGGCCGCAGGTTCGGGCCCCTGGCAGGCACGTAAAACATAGGCACGGTCGGTCGGGGATTCCGCTGCCGGCGGCCTGAAATGCCTGCGCACCCTTTCCGGTCTGGAAGATGGGCCAGCCGATCTCGGTCCGCCACGCTGACTCGTCCGCTGTGTCGTGCTGGCCGACGAGGCAGTACTCGCGGATGGGCCCATCGACTGCCAGCGCGTGCTGCGTCAGGTATGTGGCCAGCGAACCGTAGGCGCGGTCGATGTCGGTGTGGGGTCCGGTATGCACGGTGGTTGCCAGCCGGTCAGTTCGGTTGCCATGGGCTTGTCAATCCTCTCTGTCGATCGGCCGTGCGGCCGGGACTTCCTACCTTCGTCGCGCCAGGCACCCCGACGACTGTGGATAACCCGCCTCTGGGCGGTGCCGCAGAGTTCTTCGCCGCCCTCGTGCCGCCGTAGCCCGCTGACGGCCCGCCGTGTCAAGGGACACCGGGATCTCCTTGTGGGCGGACAGCTGATCTCCTTGCGGGTGGACAGGTTATGTCCGTGCTGGCGGTCAGCTGATCTCCTTGCGGGTCAGGTCAGCGGTGTGACTCCTTTGCCTGTGGTGGCCTCGGCGAGCCGGAGGCTGGTGCCTTCGGTGAGGACGAGGTGGGCGTGGTGGAGCAGCCGAAAGCGCGCAGGTTCGCTGATTCCCGGCCGTTGGCGGCGCCGAACTTGAGCGTGATCGCGGCTTGGGGCTGTGGAGCGGGTTGGGTTCGGGTCTCTCACTTCGAGCGGCGTTCGGGATGGGCCGCCTGGACGTAGTTCATGGCGGGCTTGGCGCTGAGGCCGAAGACGCGCATGAGGTGGACGGGGTCGGCAGTGTGCCTGGCCTCGTCCAGGATCCGGTCCTGCCGGAGTTTGGAGGGGCTGAGGCCGAGCCTGGCGAAGGTGGCGTCCATGACGGTGAGGGCGATCGGCGGGCCGGCGTCGGCGACGGCGGTCTGCTGGGTGACCAGCAGGTGGGGGTTGCCGGTAAGGGGCCAGTGGCGGTGCCGTTCGAGGAGCCAGCTGGTCACGAGCGTGCGGGAGAGCTCGTCGAGGTAGACGGTGTGCCGTCCGGTTGGGCGCCGGACGAGGAGGTGGCCGCGGGACAGGTCGAGGTCATCGAGTAGCAGGAGGGTTGTCTCTTTCTTGCCGAGCCCGTGAATGGCGACCAGCGCGACGGTGAGCTTGGCTATCGGGGTGCCGGCCCGGTCGATCAGGCCGCGGAGCAGGTCGGTGGGGATCGGGGCGGGCAGGCGGCGCATCGCTGACAGGGTGATCCCGCGGGTCGGGTCCCGGAAGATGATCCGCTCTTGCCTGAGCGCCCGGAACAGGCTGCGCAGGGCCGGCAGCAAGTTGCGTGCCGTGACGCCGGGCCGTTCGTCGAGCGCCGCCTGGACGTCGTCGCCGGTGATCTCGCGAAGGCTGGCGATGTGCTGGCTCCAGGCGGCCAGTACCGGGTAGAGGCAGTTGAGGTAGCTGCGGATGGTCGCGAACGGTAGTTCCCGGTGCGCGCGGCGGCCTTCGCCGCGCACCACCTTCACCCATTGGAGGAGCTCGCCGCCGATGCCCTCGGGGAGAGCCTGGATGCGCTGCTGGATGGTGCGCTGGACGGCGGTGCCCTGCCGGGCGGGGTCGGGGATGACCATGCCGCGCTCGTCGAGGAACTGCAGGACTCGCCGGATGGTGGTGCCAGGACGGCTGCTGAGCGCCCTGACGTCGGCCTCCGGGACGGGGGCGCTGGCTCCTATCCAGGCCAGCAGTATCCGCAGGGTCTTGGTTCCGTTGTTGCGTGAGGCCTTGTTCCAGCCGCGGAGCCGGGCCTGGCGGTCGAGTTCCCCGACCATGGCCCCGGCGGCAGGGGTGAGACTGGGGAGCTGGTCCAGGGTGCCGGCGGTCAGGCAGCTCCAGTCCCGGCAAGCGTCGAACAGGACGGTCTGCGCGGGGTCGACCAGGTGCGGCGAGAGCGGCTGCGCCGGCCGCTGCCGGTCAGGCGGCTGCCGTCTCGCCTGCCTGGCGGCGGTGACATCGCCGGGGGCCTGCTGGAGGAGCTTGTCCTTGCGGTTCGCGGGAAGCAGCAGCGACGATGCCCTCGGCAGGCGCACTCCGGGGAGAAGGAACCCGAGCTGGAGCGGTCTTCCGGGCAGTGGCCTGAGTACCCACCCGGGATCCTGGGAGCGGATGACCTGCAGGCAGGGGCGGCATAGCCCGTCGCGGCTGACGTGGCTCACGCGGCCGCAGCGCAGGCAGGCGACCTGACCGGGGAAGGCCCGTCGCCACTTGGCGCAGGCAGCGCAGCAGGTGCTCTGCCTCAGCTGGCCCCAGCCAAGGCAGACCGGACACTGCCCGACCGGCCAGTTCCTCGGTGACGGCACGGGTCAGTTCGGCGGCAGTGACCGGCGGGGGCCGCCGTGCCGTGGTGCTGGCCGGGCAGGCCCGCCAGGCTGGCCGCCCGCGCCGGCCGCCCGCTGCTCCTGTTCCGTGCCACTGGCATCGGCGACGGGCTCGGCCTCAAGCAGGTCGGCGACGGTGCAGCCCAGTGCGGCGCACATCTTGTCGAGGTCGTCCAGCCGTACCGAGATCGGCTTGCTGCTCCACAGAGCCGCGACCTTGGACAGGGACGGGGCGAACCCGACATCCTCGAAGGCCTTCAGCAGGTCGCTGGGCCGCCAGATGTCGCGCTTGGCCGCTGCCCAGCGCAGGTTCCACTTCACCGCAGGTTCCCCTTGTCCATCGTCAGGCGCTGCACCGCCCGGCCAGCGGCCACGAGGCCGGCTTTCTCCGGGTCGGCGTGCGCGGTGGCCAGGTACGAGACCGTGGTTGTCGGCCGGTCATGACCCAGTAGCTTCTGCACTTCCCAAAGCGACATTCCCCGCTCATAGTTGTGGGTCGCCGCAGCGTGGCGGAGCAGGTGGGGGTGCAGGTGCTGGACCGGGCCGGTCAGGAACCGCTCCCCGGCGACCTGCAGCGCCCGCCGGAACGTCGATGGCGTGACCGCCATCCCCGGTGCCGGGACGTTCAGCGCTGAGACGGCCTGCGGGATGCGCTCGGAGGGGAACAACGGCGCGCTGGGGTCGCTGGGATCGTCGCAGAACCCGCCGCGGACGTCCTCGATCCACCACCACAGCAGTGCCCGGCCCTCGTCGAACATGTAGGCCTCCCGCTGCCGCGGCCCTGACCCGCGGGCGCCCTTGCCGTTGACCAGGAACCGGCCCCACTGCCCGGATTCCCAGTGCAGGTCACCGATCTTCACGCCGCACAGCTCAGCGGCACGGACTCCGGAGATATAGGTGAGCTTGCCCATCACGTAGTCCCGGCGGGCGACCGCGGGCTTGCGGGCCGGTTCGAGTGCTTCGCGCCAGCGGGTGAAGAACTCGCGGACCGCCCGCTGTGAAGGCGGCACCCGCAGGCCGAAGTCGCCGCGGTGGCGGGGCCGGTTGAACAGGTCGACGGGCGATTCCACGGCCACCCCGTAACGGCGGGCGATCTCGCCTGCGTACCGCTGCTCCAGGAAGGCAAAGTAGCCGTCGATCTGGTTCATCTTCCGCCGCACCGTGGCGCTCGCGCGCTTGCCGGCCCCGGCGAAGTACTTGTCGACCTGGCGGGGAGTCAGCCGCCACGGGGCCAGGCCGTAATGCTGGCAGACCTCGATGATCGGCTTGGTCAGCCCCTCCAGGGTGGCCGGAGCCAGTCCGGCGGCATCGCGGGCCCACTGGTACTCGGCGACGGTGTCCAGGAAGAAGCTCTCCTCGTCGCCTTCGCTGACCTCGGCAGCCTTGCGCCGCTGCAGGGTGACGACGTCGGCCAGGCCCTGCTCGCCGGCCAGGAGCCGCGGATCGCGCTGCTCGCCGCAGGCAACGGGCAGCTGCACCACGGACAACAGGCGACTTCTGGAATCAGCCACGAAACGGAAGATTACACGAGTATCTCCAGGAATCCTGGTGACACTGGCAGATTCCCATAGGCTTCCGGCCGGGCGGCTCAGCAAGCGCTGACCTGCTGACATGCGGTCATTCGTCGTCGGCCGGGCCGGGGGAACCCGTGCTTACTCCGGTTGTCCACGGTCGCGGTGGCCAGTGTCTTGGGCATGATCGTGTCCAGGCCGCTGGGGTGCAGGTTGGATGTGAGGATCAGGGACCGGCGTTCGTAGGCGGCGTCGACGAGCCGGTAGAGCGCTTCGGCGGCGGCCTGCCCGGCGGGGAGCATGCCGATGTCATCGATCGTGATGAGGTCGCACCGGGTGATCCTGGCGATGGCTTTGGCGGTGGTGCCGTCGACGGCGGCCCGTCCGATGGTGGCGGTGAGCGTTTCGAGGGTGAACCAGGCGACCCGCATCCCGGTGTCGATGGCCTTGTGCGCGAGTGCCTCGGCGAAGTGTGATTTCCCGGTCCCGGACGGGCCGGCGATGGCAAGATTCTCCGCGCGGGTGACCCATTCCAGGGTCATCAGGGCGTGCTGGGCGGGCAGCGGGATGGAGGAGTCGGTTTCCCGCCAGGACGCGAAGGTCTTCCCTGCGGGCAGCCCGGCGGCCTTGCGGCGGCTGCGGCGCCCGGATTCGTCGCGGCCGCGGATTTCTTCTTCGAGCAGGATGCGGATGACCTCGGCGGGGTCCCACCGCTGGGCGCGGGCGGTAGCTAGGACTTCGGGTGCGGCTTTGCGGAGGTAGGGGAAGCGCATCCGGCGCAGCAGGGCGTCGAGCTGGTCAGGCAGCGGCGGCGGGACGGGGGCGGCGGGAGCGAGAGCGGTTCCGGTCATTGCTGGTCTCCTTTGCCGCCTGCGGCCCGGGGCAGCTTGCCGTTGCCGGGTGGGGTGAGGGCGGTGGTGAGGTGGCGCCGGTCGGCGCGTTCGGCATCCAGCTGCTGCTCGGCGCGTTCGGCGCGGGCGCGTTCAGCGGCGGTGAGCGCGGTGACGGCACCGAGCTGTGCCTGGTGCTGCTCGCGGAGGGTGTCACGTTCGCGGGCGGCGTCGGCGCGGGCGCGTTCTGTCTCCGCGCGGGCGTCGGCTTCGCCCTGGCGGGCGCGGCCGGTCTCGGCGTCAGCGCGGCTGGCGGCCCCGGCGGCGTCGTCGCGTTCCCGGGCGTGGCGGGCAGCCTCGGCCTGGGCGGCGGTGACCTGGGCCGCCGCTTCGGCCTGGGCCTGGGCGATCTGGGTGGCTGCCTGCTGGCGGGCCTGCTCGAGCCCGGTCATGGCGCTGGCGGCGTCCTGCCGGGCGGCTGCTTCGGCAGCCTGGGCGGCGCGGGCGTCCCGGCGGGCGGCGTCCAGGGCCTCGGCCAGGGCCAGGGTTTCGGCCTGGGCTTCAGCGGCGCGGGCTCCGGCGGTGACAGCGGCGGCCTCAGCGCGGCGGCGCGCGGCTTCGGCGTCGGCGATCTGGGCCCGGACCCTGGCCGGGTCCAGGCTGGCGGTCATCTCCAGGGCCGCGCGGGTCAGCACGGCGGCCTGGCGGATCACGGCGTCCAGGGCGGCCAGCGGGTCAGCGGAGCTGTCCGCGGCCAGCGGTGCCGCCGGGGCGGAGATGCGGGCATCGTTGTGGTAGCGGCGGGCGCACTGGTCGCTGCAGAACTGCCGCGTGCGGCCGCGGTCGCGGTCGGGCAGGGTGTTTCCGCAGCCGGGCCGCTTGCACAGGGCCGGCGCGGACGCGCCGGGCATCTGGGGATCGGGGTGGCCGGCGGGGGGATTGACGGTCATGACGGTACCTTCCGGTGCTGGTCATGCTTTTCTTTTCATTTCTGATCTGAGGAGAAATGAAAAGAAAGCAGTGATGGGAGAGGGAGGATCCCGGCGGCCCGGGAGCCGGGCCGCCGGGATGAAGGGGTTTCAGGAGCGCGGTGCCTGCTGCGCGGCCTGGCTGCGCAGCCACAACGCGGTGAAGCCGGCCGAGTCGATGAGGTAGCCGGCATTGAACCCGGCGGCACGGCTGCCGCCACAGGCGTAGAAGTCCTCCAGGGCAGCGTGCCCGGCCGGGGACCGCAGGAACTCACCGACCTCGGTCAGCGTGTCCGCCAGGCCGGCGAGCCACGCCGTGTCCTTGCGGCCGGTCATGACGCCGGCCCTGGCGTGGTGCCGAACCCGGCCCAGGCTGAGGTGCCGGGCTGGACCGAGTACGCCTCGTCAGCGGCCACCGCCGGCCCGTCCGGGTGCCCGGTGGCCTGGTAGCCGGCGATGGACAGCAGGTCACCGTCGCCGAACCGGCCGGCCAGCGCCGCGGTGCCCAGCGCGGCATCGACCGCGGCTGGGCCGGCGAGCGCGGCGAGCTCGACCGCCTCGGCCATCTTCGCCCGGACCCGCGACGCGCCCGCGGCAGCAGCCTCGGTCAGCCACGCCCGGGCGCCGCCGCCGATCGCCAGGAACGCCTCCTCCGCCTCGGTGGCCGCCTTGACGCGCGGCGGCCGCGGCGTCCCGTCCGGCTGCTGCGGATGATCCGGGTAGTGGGCCAGGTCGACCCGCGGGTTCCCTGGCGTGGACAGGGCGTGCCGGGCGACCTCGGCCAGGCCCAGCGGCCCGTCCCCGGCCCAGCCCGGGCGCAGCGGCAGCGCCGCCAGGTCCGCGGCCACGACCAGCTCATCACCCTGGACGCGGGCCCACACCTCCGCGCCCACCAGGCCCGGCGGGGTGGAATACCGTACGCTGCCGAACCGGATTGTCTGGTCGGTGTTCACCATCCGGGTCGTGCCGAGCGCGGCGGTATGCGGCGCGTCCGGCACCGGGTGCAGCCGCCCCCGCTCGGTCTCCAGCCACTGCGCCGGCACCGCGCACGTCTCCCGGTGCACCCGCCCGTTCACCACCTCGCAGAACGCCGCGCAGGCCTGCGCCAGCCCGGCGAAACTGCCGTAGGCATCCAGCAGGTTCGCCTCCGCGGGCACCAGGTCGGCCTTGGCGACCCGGACCGTCGCCTCCGACCCGCCCTTGGTCTCCGGGTCATAAGGGACGCAGGTATGCACCGTCATCCCGTAATGCCTGCCCACGGCTACTATTTCCGGATGCCGGACCGGGACCCCGGCGACATGCTCCACGGTGACCGTCTTCTCGTTATCAGTCAGCGCATACGCCGGCACCCCGCCGATCCGCCGCAGCATCACGTCCAGGCACGCGATCAGCGTCGGCAGCGTCCGGTCCCAGGTGGGCAGCACCACCCGGAACCGCGACCATGCCAGCCACCCGCAGAACAGCAGCGTGCCCCGCGGCGACCCGTCCGGCCCCGGCACCGCCGGGCCCTTGCCCCAGTCCCACTGCAGCCACAGGCCCGGCTCGGTGATCCACGGCCTATAGGTCCTGCGGTGCCCGGCCCGCCACCGGGCCTTCGCCACCGCCACCGCCCGCCGCGTGGTCCGCTCATTCCCGGTGAACCCCATCGCGGCCAGCCGCTCATGCACGATATCGGCCCGGACCTTGCCTTCGGTGCGGTCCACCCACTCCTCGATCTTGCCCAGGAACGGGTCGATCAGCTTCGGCCGCAGCACCGGCTCCGCCGCCAGCCGGCCCATGTCCCTGGCCTGCGCATACCGGCGCACCGTCTTCGGATCCGCATCGCACAGCGGTGCCGCCGAATGCGCGACCCCGGTCGCATCAAACGCTTCGAGAATTTCCATGATCTCCCTGTCAGACTTCTTCACGGTCCCTCCGGGCCCGTCGGCTGGTGTGTCATCACAGTCACCGAGCCAACTCCCGGAGGGGCCACAGACGCCGGACCGACACGTAACGGTCTGGCTCTGGCACAAAGATCGTGAAGGGGTGACTCACAGCTACGGCCGGCCCTGGCCATGATGATCGCGGTTCCGTAACACCCTGTCCATGGGTGCGGCCGCTTCGTGAAGATCTTGTTCGACCAAGAACTGATCATCAACGAGCGGCCGCGAGGGTCATTGTGCAGCATTCCCTGGCAGGCGAGGAAGCCTGCTGTCTCGATGTGTTCTTCCCGTACCTGGCTGACCTGCATGTCGACAAGGTCGAGGACCTTGGGGATGCCGTGCTGATCACGGCCCGGTCGCGTGCGCCGGAGGGGGCCTGTCACCGGTGCGGATTGTTCTCAGCCCGGGTCAACAGCCGGTACCGGCGGCGGCTTCATGATCTGGCGGCGGGCGGCCGGCCCGTGATGATCGACCTGGAGGTACGCCGGTTCTTCTGCGGCAACCCGGAATGTGAGCTGCGGACCTTCGCCGAGCAGGTACCTGCGGTGGCGCTGCGGCATCAGCGCCGGACACCGCTGCTGGGCAGCGTGCTGGAAGCTGTTGCGCTGGCCCTGGCCGGGCGGGCCGGGGCGCGGCTGGCCAGCGCGCTGGGCATCGAGGTCTCCCGGGCCACCCTGATCCGGCTGATCCGCGCTTTACCTGATCCCGGGATCGGCCAGGTCACGGTGGTGGGCGTCGATGACTTCGCCAAGAGGCGCGGCCATTCCTACGCGACGATCCTGATCGACATGGACACTCATCGGCCCATCGACGTGCTGGAGGACCGCCAGGCTGACACCCTGGCCCAGTGGCTGCGGGCACACCCGGGCGTGCAGGTTATCTGCCGGGACCGGGCGGGCGCTTACGCCGAGGGTGCGCGGGAGGGAGCACCAGATGCCATCCAGGTGGCTGACCGCTTTCACTTGTGGCAGAACCTGTGTGACGCGGTCGAGAAGACCGTCATTTCCTGCCGCGCTGATCTGCGGGAACCCGCCCCGGAACCCGTAGAGTCGGGGCCCGCGGAAGCAGGCACCGGTGACTGTGCCGGGACGGCCGGGCCAGCCGCCGGCCAGGACCCTGATCCTGGCCGCCTGGCGGTGCGGGCCCGGGAACGTCACGCCGCGGTCCACGACCTGCTCGCCCAGGGCAGGACTCACACCCAGATCTGCGCGATGCTGGGCCTGTCGCCCAAGACCGTCCGCAAGTTCATCCGCGCCGCCACCCCTGAGCAGGTAACCGCCGGGCCCAGGCCACCCTCCAGCGGCATCGACCGTTTCGGCCCTTACCTGCACGAACGGTGGAACCAGCGCTGCACCGATGCGGTCCAACTGCACGCCGAGATCCAGGCTCAGGGTTACCGCGGCAGCAGCCGGTCGGTGCGCCGCTACCTGCACCCGCTGCGCGCCACGCTCACCGCTCCCGTGCTCCTGCCGCCCCCGCCGACCGTCCGGGAGGTGACCCGGTGGATCACCAGCCACCCCGACCACCTCACCGATGAGGAGACAGTCAAGCTCGGCCAGGTCAAAGCCCGCAGCGCACCCCTGAACGGCACCGCTGGCCACGTCACGGCGTTCGCCGAGATGATGACCGGCCGCCACGGCGATCGCCTGCCTGCGTGGATCACCGCAGTCGACCTCGACGACCTGCCCAGCCTGCACTCCTTCACCAGCGGCATCCGCCGCGACCAGGCCGCCGTCACCAACGGGCTCACCCTGGAACACAGCAGCGGCGCGGTCGAGGGCAACGTATGCCGCATCAAAGCCCTCAAGCGCCAGATGTTCGGCCGAGCCAACCTCGACCTACTGCGAAAGAGAATCCTCCTCAGCACATAAATGCCACGCAGAGTCACCGGTTCATGATCTTTGTGCCAGAGCCAACCGTCATGTCCGTCTACAGGGATCTTGGCGTGTCCGCTGACA
>WNFC01007781.1_pt1 | contig 11787 bp, 16 predicted proteins | sample 5400541 | NCBI WGS metagenome assembly WNFC01 (sample SAMN13153342, study PRJNA577476) | soil metagenome | isolation source: 120 cm saprolite under Douglas fir tree site 2 hole 2 replicate 1 | place: USA:California | collected 2015-04-18 | reverse complement strand
CCGTTCCGAGGTTCTCTTCCAATGGTAAATTAGCATTCTTGCAGAGATTGATATCGAAACATGGCCGCGACGTGGCAGCAATGATGCGAGATGGTAAGTTGAATCCGGACCAGCGGACGGAGGGGGAGATACGTCGGGCCATCAGAAAGGCTGGAGGGTTTGAGAAACTTGGCGCGCAGATGTCATAACAGGATGAGGAGATGCGTTGCGCACACCCATTCCCGGTAACAGCGACAGCTTTCGGGAGCACGTAAGGATAACCTATTTTTGTCGGACGTGACGTTCCGAGGTTATTATTAACGAATCTTTGCTGTCCAATCGACAAAAGGGCGACAAGAGGAACAAAGCAATTTGAGGGGTACGTGTGTGTTGAAAGTGGTGCTCACGGTTGCGAATGTACGGGGTCTATCGCGTGCCGGAAACATTCAAAGCAAGGGCATAATTCCAGAATTGGACAAGGACAGGGGAACCGTCTCGACGCGGGGAAATGGAGCGAGTGGCGTGGATACCTTTTAGAGGAAGGCAGATAAACTCAGGGAGGAGCATCTGCATCTGTTGCTGTGCGTGTGGGAGGATAAAGTTGGCAGGCTACGCCCGGAAGGCTGGACATGCCGCGAGCCGAGGAACAGGAAGTGACAGGTCGAACGAAATTACGACATCGAGTGGACCTGTAGACGATGTAAACCGAAAACAAAACCGAACGAGGCATGTGGTCTGGTCCAGCCAGACACCATTGACGGGGAAAGGAGATAAAGACATGGGGCGTGGACACCGACGTAGACGTACAGTTCCAAGAAACCGTCGACGGTAAACCGCTGGCCTCTCCTCTTCCGAGCGCACGTCTTCCTTCTTCATTCATCCCAAAACCTTCAAATATCCCTCCCTCGTCCATCCCTTCTCGCCCCATCGCCATCACCTCTTTCCCCTCCCCTTCCCATCCAGATCCAATGCCTCTCAAATCTGCCTCCGTCCCCCGAAGTCCGGGCTCTGCCAGCCCTCCGTATCCTTCCACCCCCACTACCACTGCCACCACCTCTCGCCGGACGTCTTCGCAGCCAAAGTCTTCTCGTCAACAGTTCTCGGCCTGTGGGGCGTGTCGCATGAGAAGGTAGAGTAACTAGCGGCAACACTAATACACCCTGCTCCTGCTCATCCGTGGGAAAAAAACAGAGTTCGCTGTGACCTGAAAGACTTGCCTTTTTCGAGCACAGGCACACAGCCCCAGTGTTCGAACTGCAAAGAGCGCGGCCTCAAATGCGTGTCCGTTTGCTTTTCAATTTCAAATCTTCCTCTTTCCCTTGTCCGCTCACACACGGCTCGCTTGCAGCGACGAATTTGCCGAAGTCAAAGCTGTCAAATTACTCCGGCGCGGCCGCCGCCTCCAACAGGTCGAGTGCGTCCCCCGCTCCGTTTCTTTGTCGTCCTCTCTCTTCCTTTGTTCAACCGTCCGCGCAGGGCCGTCTATGGCAAGTCTATTGATGAGGAAGGCGGTCTCTTTACCGTCCCCTCCTTGTCGCCAGGGCTCATTCCCAGGCTCAAGCCCGAATTTTTCTCGTCCGCTTTCTTCCGCCGCTTCCACATCCAGCGTCAGCCTTGTCAGCTTCTTGTTTCCCTGCCTTTCGCGCTTATCTCTCGGCCCCCCTCGTACAGATCCTATCATTGATCCATCTGAGTTTTGTGCCCGCTTCTTCGAGTTCAGCAAGGGGAACTACAATGCCCTCGGCATCCCGGGCCAGCTTATCACAATGTTGCTTGCAGTTTGGGCCGCAAGCTTCGGCGTTAATGAATACGGCATTGAGGAGCTTCATCACGGCGAAGCCGCCATCCGCAGCCGTCGTGAGGCTACTAACGAGATGATTCGGGAGATACTTCACCTGGTCGATATCCATGGCATTATGAGGAAACCCACCTGGGATGGTGTGCGTGCCCTACACCTTTTGCTGCCTTTGACACAAGGTCCGTGATTCGTGCACAATCTCCCAACATCTTATCCCTATGCGCTCCATTTAGAGATCCAGTCTCCGATGGAACGGCTCGTGATGTATGAAGCTTTGGTCAGCCAGGTTTTCACCCTTTGTAGCCTGGCATCCGTTGCTTCCGTGGGAAGCGGTCAAGGACAGGCCGTTGATATCCTTGTCCGTGCGCGACTCTTCTGGTATTCGCATATCGTGGAGGGCGTCACTACCGGTCTTCGCGGGGGTCGTCTGCTCATGTAAGTCCACGATTCGCGCATGACCGGTTGTTAGAAGCTCACTTGTTTTGGCAGCTCGGATGATGACCTTGCATCGTTCCAGAAAACTTTACCCCCACTCAACAGCGATGCGATGACGCGGACCTCTACCATCGCATACGAGTTTACGTATCGTTACGCGATGGTTCCACTTGAGCTCGCCTCGGCCTGTCGGAAAGTGCACTCAGCCTTGACTGGTCCAAAAGCTCGACAGCAGAACGAGATTGAGGAGAAGGGCCTACATGAAGTCTGGGACGCACTTGAAAAGTCGTGGAAGGACTTCGACAATTTACGCATGCTAGGCACCTCGGGCAATGTTCACGAAGAGGATGTCGATCGCTACATCCACGGATGGCAGGTTTGTTATCCGCTTGTTAGCTGTGGGTTTTGTTTTGATCTTTTCCTTTCTTAGATCTTTATTTTCGAGTGCCGTAAGTAGCACGCTTCGTACTTTGGTTCTTCCAACGTCCCAACACTAATCGTTTGGTGATAGTAAATGTCATTCGTGAAGCACTCAAACAACGCACGGTCGTTCATCCGACCTGCGATAGAAATCTGAGTGTGACCCTCCCAAATTCGAGCCCGCGGAGCGCACAGCTCGATGCGGCAACTCGTCTGTTGAAAATCGCCGATGCCCGGTGTCACGAGGTTGTCCAACTGGTCGTCGCAATTATCCGCCAGCACCTGGGCACCCCCTTTTTCGAGTATGATGCTTCCCTCGTGCGAGACGGATGCTTTTTTGCGGGATTTTTACTCGCAGGCGAAGGGGGTTCTGATGAAGACATCCAAATCTGCTTGCAAGCTTTGCGCCAAATGAGATGGGCATTTTCCAAAGGCGAAGAGCGGGAGAAAACTATCCGGATGGTCTGGGAGTCACGCAAAGGGTCAAATACAAGGTCATGCATACCCATATCACCTACCCTAACCACGCCCGTGTTTGACTTCCAGCCCGGAACCCAATTTTTACGCACTCATTCCCAGCGTCCTCATCCCCCTCCCCTTTCCATCCCACCGTCTTCTACGTCTGGGATTCACAATTTGGACACATCGGCCCCAACCACGGCGTGTACTGACGACAGCAGCTGGGCTTCCCCACTTTCTGCAACGTCGTCGGGTCCTCATTCGCCCATCGACGGACCATTCGTTTCGGGTTCGAATGGGAGCTCGCCTTCCTCCACAGTGGTCTCCTCCGACGGGTCCCCGCCCTTTTTCGCGTTAGCTCAGGGACCAACTCCATTCTCGCAGCTGTCTCCGGGGATCAAATCGGATGGGCAACGTCATTCCCCCCCACTAATATTCTATCCGTGCTCTGACAGTGGCCACTACACCTTCACACCGCCATCTTCAAATGGCACTCTGTCTTCCCTGGCGAGCGCCCAGCCGCCCAGTTCAGGAGTGTCGCAAGTTCGGTCGATGGGTTCGTCTCTGTTGTGTTCTAGCCCAACGTCGCACAGCACTATTCCGGAAGACGTGGAGGCAGCCTTCAGCCATGCCAGCCCATCTTCTTTCTTTGATACAAGTTCCGTCGTGTATCCGATTGGTGGGACGTCGCCACCCGCACTCCACACAGGCTCCACCCTGGATCACACGTTTTCCCTCTCGTCCCCGTTCTTCTAGTGACATGGTACGGGATGAAGTACCAGCACTTTCCCCTCAGACACCTGATCGGACATTATTATTTGTTACATTCACTGCTTCTCGCTTCGTTTAGCTCAATTTGCTATGAGGTATATTTTTCTGAGCCTGGGACGGGATCGACCTGTTGTCTCTCTGCTTCATCTCATGTTGACCATTCTGTCTGTTCTTCATAGATATCTTTATTTGTCTGTAGTGCATTGCCGTCCTTTTGTCATGATGCATCGAAGTCCCCTTTACATCATAGGAGATTAACTGCGTAAAGAGAGAATAAAAAGTCATTTTCTGTTTACGGTCATAAGTGTGACGCGACGTGACCACGAATGGAGTCAAGCGCTCGGTTTGGTTCGACCGCAGCGTGAGGGGAGGGGAGGTCAGCCCCACTGCGGCCGTCTCTCCTTTCCCTCTACCACCATCGCGCTCGCGCTTGCACGCGAATTCGACCTCTATCAACTCTATATAGCTATATGTTTCGTGAGCCCTGGCGATCGCATTTTACTTATTCTGTTGCTGATGTCCCTCATTTATTTTAGTGTTTATCCCTCTTCTTTGTGCGCAGCGATCTTCCCTCTATCCCCACTTTATTCATTATTATCTTCCATAGTTGGTTTTCAGGACAAGCTCAAGGTCGTTGACGGCACCCTTCGCGTCTGTCCCAAATGTCATAACGGTAATCCCACTCCCACTCCCCTCACCTCCGGTTTGGGGTTTGGCCACTTGGATGATTCGACCGTTTATTCATATCTCTCTCCATCAGTGGCCGTTGTTCGCGCCACCACTCGCATGTGGTTTTCGTTCTTCCTCATACGCGTCATACCTTTTAGGAAGAGCCACATCTGGATATGTTCAACGTGTAACTGGAATGTTCCCACACAAAACGGGTACGTCCTGGCCAGGGCGTTTGTCTCACCTTTTCTGATTGGGACATGTCCTCAGATGGGAACCGGCTCTGCCAGCAGGGAATGCAGCGTGGGGTCTTTACCAGCCGGGATATCAGCATGCATCCCAGAGTCCGTACGCAGCAGGGTACCAGCCCTCTTACGACAGCCCGCCCCATGGTTACTGAAATCCTCTGGGCTTCCTTCTTCCATGTCTCGACCTCTAATCCTTTCATCTTGACACCGTGTATCACTGCATTCGATCCGTTTTGCCATGTATGCTTCCGTGTATTAACGAAGTTTCTTATCAGTGGATATCGCAACGTTCGCTGTCACCGCTAATGCGATTTTGAGTTCTCGCCCGCATTTTATACGCTTCAAGCTTTTCCACTCCGATTATCAATGCTGTTGTGAGCCTTCCAGGCCTCGGCCAGCCCTGCCTGTCGCAGACCCACCAATCAGAAGGAAACCACCAGCGTGATTGTGCAGATCAAGCCGACTCAATGTGGCCGGCCGTAAATATTACATACAAGTTCCGACCTGTGGGGCTCCTGCCCAGAGGTTCAACCGGGTCTTGGCTGCGGCTGCACTCACACGGGAAGCGGACAAGAGCCTCCGAAGGGTTTATAAGGTTGAACAGACCAATCAATACGGGTAAAATAGCAATTTCGACGTGGTGAATAACGTAAACATTTTCCTACGTCTGTGAGATACGAGGAATTACCGAGATATAGCAACATATACATGAAGAAAAGTCGCCCTCAGAGTTCAATCACTGGAACTTACTTGCGGTGAAGGCAGAATTAATTAATCTTCGTTTCCTCGTCAGAGCACGAAGCATACACAGTACTGTTGCTTTCTTGTATGCCTTCAGTGCACCACCCGTTGTCCGTAACATCCTCTCTTCGACTCATATCAGCCGGATCGACCACGTACTCCTGGTTGCACCGGCATCGCCGAGAACAAGACCGACAATCACCGCATGGTTCCATCTGACCTGCCATAGTCCGTCGTCTCTTCTAGAGACATCGGACATTCCTCAGAACGCCTGTACACCGGTAGATGGACCCAAGACAAACGTTGTGCCACAATCAAGGCCGGCGATAGAAGGGGAAGAGCTGGGGACCCGGAAAACAGAGCCACTTGAAGCGAGACAGCGCGGAGAGGGAGCTCGCAGAAATCGGGAGCAAGTTGAGAACCTTCATAAGACGAGTAATGGCAATAGTCAGTGAGAGAGTGATCAAGCTGACCAAAGACCAAAGGTACGACAGACGTTCTAAGACGGTTCTACCAGCAGCCGGAGGAATCCCCACGGACGTCAAAAGTGATGGCCCCATAATTCCACTGTTATCTGTGCCAGAGAAATGTGAGACCACTTTCACAAGAGCTGGTTACCAGTCATCGGAGACAGGTGTGAGAGTGTCCGAGACCCGGATACCTGGTACAGTTCAAGTGCGACCATCTCGAAGGTAACGACGCCCCTTAATAGATGCAACCAAGTAGCCCAGATCAAAGCTGTAATTCGACGGAGGCGGAGGCTGAGTGGGCTTTAAAACATCGCAACGCCACTATAACAGAGCAGTTTGAATCTGCGACCCACCCAAAGACACCGAATAGAGGGTAAACAAAGGGGAGAAAAGCCCAAAATTAGATCTCTGAGAAAGTAGGCGGGCGGGCGCATAAGTGGTCAGTAGGAGTGGTAACGCCGCGCCGAGAGGCAGCGTGACATTTCTCGTGTCACGGCCAACCGCGACACGACTCTTTCTCAATCCACTCTCGACAATCGCTTACCGCCTACCTTTGCTCTTTTCTCCCTCTCCCTCTTTAACATGCACACAAGCGAGTACGACTACCTCTTCAAGCTCCTTCTCATCGGTGACTCGGGCGTCGGAAAGGTACCACCGTCCCATTCCTGCTCACCCTGTTGACCCACGAATCCTCTCCTCTAGTCCTGCCTCCTCCTCCGTTTCGCAGACGATACCTACACAGAAAGCTACATCTCCACAATTGGCGTCGACTTCAAGATTCGTACCATTGAGCTCGAAGGCAAGACAGTCAAACTTCAGATCGTAAGTCCGCTATCCTTCCCCCTTCCCTGGCGCTTGGCGTCGTGGCACCGTCGCCACCCCTTACTAGTTCCCTCTTTTAATCATTTCCTTCCTCTTATCCACCTCCGTCTTCTCCTTTCTGGGATACTGTAAATTAACGCCCTTTCCCCCCTTTCCTATAGTGGGATACCGCAGGTACATAGCTCCCCCTCCTTCGCTAATATACCTGTCATGAATCGCTGTTGTACCAGGCCAAGAACGATTCCGCACTATCACCTCGTCATACTACCGTGGAGCACACGGTATCATTGTCGTTTATGATGTCACAGACAACGGTCGGTTCTTTCGGTCTTGTGGTCGTCTGCACCAACTTCCTTTCATATATGTTTATAGATACGTTCACCAACGTGAAGCAATGGTTGCAGGAAATCGACCGCTATGCTTCCGAGGGTGTAAACAAGTTGCTCGTCGGCAACAAGTCCGACCTGACCAGCAAGAAGGTTGTGGAGTACGGTGTCGCGAAGGTCCGTCCACGTCGTTAAGTTCATCCTATTTTATCAAGACATTGTTGTTGTAGGAATTTGCCGATCAACTTTCCATCCCCTTCCTTGAGACCTCGGCGAAGAATGCGACAAATGTCGAGCAGGCTTTCTTGACCATGGCGAAGCAAATCAAGGACCGGTACGCTTAGCTGAAGGTCTATCCTTTCCCTTTAATACTGACAGGACCTCCTCAGCATGGGATCCACCCCGTCGGCACCTGGTACGGGCAAGTCATCAACGATTACTCCTGGTCAGAACGTACAACAAGCTCAGTCTGGTGGATGCTGCTGATTGCCGACAAACTGGACATTTTGTTTATCCTACCAGCGCCCGGTAACATCGGGGAGGTACTTAATGATTGTCCTACTCTACATCTTCATCTTACCTTCACCCCGTGGCTTCTTTACCTCTGCGCTTGCTGTTCAATGCCATGTTTTCCATATGAGCTATGCGTGAGTCGCACCATGACCAAGAGGAAATGATAGTGGTACTGTAAACGAAGGAATGTATACGGCAACCATCGTACATCCTGTCAAGAAGTGTCCTACACCATAAAGACAGTAGCGCAGTCGCAACAAGACTAAGGAGGTACAGTGTCGTCGAGAGGAAGCTGATTCGTATCGCCCGCCTCGGAGGCCTCCTCGTATTTGCGCACCTTCTTTGCCCATCGGAGACCACAAGCATTGCATAAAGTTTTTGGGCCACGGGGACCCTACAATCCAGAGAGATTGGTGAGTAATCAAAGGGACAAAGGTGACAAGCTTACCTTTCTCCATTCTGGGGAATCCGTGCGACCACACGTATTGCAGATATACTGTTCGCCACCGAGTGATTTTTTGAGCTAGGAAGGGCATCAGGGAAACAAGCAACTCGGACTCGGGTTATAAGCCGATTACCTTCTTCCTCCGAGGTTCAGCGTCCCCATCGTCTTCAAGTGAGATGGCAGGCAAGGCGGCACCAGCTTCGTACCCATGCGGCATGGAGTAGTGCGCCCGGGATAAATCCCCGCCAGGCGTTGACCGCGATGGTAACCCTCCTAGGTTAGCTGCCAGCTGCGCAGACAGGTCGTCGCCGGCGTACGATCCCATGTGGAGAGCGGACTGTGTTGCGGATAGTTGCTGGGAATGAGCACGAAGCACGCTTAGATGTTGCTGCAGACGCTCGTTCTCGACTTTGAGTTCTAGCAGTGTATTTAACCTGCCACGGCGTAACGCAACGTTGGCTCTCGCGATTGAATCCCACAGATGACATGCAAGCAGTACTCACATGGCCGTATTTCGACTCGGGTACGGTTTGGCGACCGCAAAGAAGCACCTGCACGCGTTTTCTCCCAAAACGAAGTGCGGATAGCCCATTATTTCGAGGAGGACCTCTTTATCGGGGGGTGGAGGAGGGGCCACATTCATGTGAGTGAAGGAGTCGGATTTACAGAACAGCCGTGCATAGAAGTGCAACTCTTCACGACGCTCGATTGAGCGAGCGTATGTCTCGCAGAAACCGAGTCTGTCGTTTACTGGGTCGCACGTGCCCGTACGTGAGCTGGACGGGGGCGGTGGGGTCGAGAGGGATACAGACCATTGACGAAATCTTTGAAATCCTTGTCTATCAATTCTCCGTCCTGCCAGCCGAGAATCTCGCGCACGGCTGGGTTGCAGAAAAGGACTTTACGTCTTGGAGAAAGGACAAGCACGATGGCCTCGCTCAACTCTGTGATCAGGAGATCTGCCCAACGTTTGCGTCGTGTAAACTCCCATGGAGGAAGGGGCAGCTGATTTGGCTGTAGCTGGACAGTGTGCGAGGATGGTGGAGCTGATAGAGCATTCATGGGGGAGGCGATAGAGAAGGAATCGATTGAAGGAGGTACAGGTTATATACGGTACGAAAAACGACTTGCAGACGGACGAGCGGGCGTGAATTGTGGAGCGAGGAACGGGCTTTGCCTTGGGCAGCAGCCGACGGCATTGCTCGAAAAGGGAAAAGGGCGATTTTCACGGACTTTCCTATCTCGCCCACGCCAAAGTCGTTCCGAGTTCGATCTAGGTCTAGGTACAGCAATATCCACCGTCGATTCGCACCTCCGACCCGGTCATGAATCGTGAAGCATCACTCGCAAGGAAAACGACCGCGCCCTGCGTGTAGAGTCAGTACATCCTATCCTATCGTGCCACCGACCATCGGTCACCCACGTCTAGATCCTCTGGTTCTCCCATCTATCAAACGAGAACTCCGGTCAGTCACGTCCTCCGACGCTAGACGGCAAATTAATCTCCATACCCGTCCCATGGGCGTCAAACTTTCCCATGTTCTCTGACACGCCGCGTCAGCCTGAGAAAATTCTGTAGACAGTAAAGAAGCCAACGCCACCTTGAGTTCTGGGTTATTCGATAGTATCGTCCGCGTCAGTTTGGTCATCATATAGCCGGGGCTAAAGCGGAGAGGAGGGGGCACGTTTTTCAGTATCACGACGGAAACACCCGGATACAAAGCGCGGCTCATACCTTAATGCATTCACGCGTACTCCCTTCGTCGCCCACTCCACCGCGAGGCTGGATGCCATGTGCTTCACGGCTGCAACCGGTCAGTATCCCTCACTTATCGGGCCAAATGATAGCAAAGTACCTGCTTTCGACCCGTTGTATGGGGTTTGAAGCTTCGCAACAAGGTCAACATCCAACCTGGGCATCATCAGGGCGAGTGAGTTACCTGCGGTACGTTGACGATCTGGAAGTACAAGTTTCGTGGTGCAAATGTGAACAGTGGGAGGGTAGACACACGTTGGCGCTCATGCTAGCCACCAGAATAATGCTTCCTCCCCCTTGTGGAATCATGCACTTGGCGGCTTCGCGAGCGGTAAAGAAAGCACCGTGGACATTGACGTCGTACAGGCGTTTGATGCGATTCGATGGATAGCTACCGTGCGCGTGACATAATGTAATTTCCAGAGACGAGGGACAGGAGGGAGCCGCACTCAAGAGCAGAGTAGTTTTCAATAATCCCTGGTCACCTCGGTAATAGCTTGCGGTTGAAGTGACAAACCGACTTACCAGCGGACGCGACGACAGCGTCCACACGCCCGAAGGCATCGAGTGTCCTCGCGAAAGCCTCCACCACGGATTCTTCCGAAGATACATCACACTCGAGGCCAACGACCTTCAAAGCGTCGAGTCCCAAGTGTTCGCTAGCTCTGGGGACCTGAGACAGGAGGGGGGGATAGCAATTGTGAACACGTGCCTGCGAACTCAACAAGTTCTTCCGCGGCTGTCTGTGCTTCGGATTGCTTTAGATCAAGGAGGGCGATGGAGGCACACCCTCTTTACAAAGCCTCAACGATCTCACAAGTGCAACAACCGCAATAGAATGCTTACGACCGCATAAAAGCACGACAAAACTCGTTTCCAAGTCCTCGAGCGGCTCCGGTGACAAGGCAAACCTGTCGCTCTGTAATCAATCTACCAATTTCTGCGTTGGAAAGAAATCTGCGTGACTGACTTTTCCTTGTAGGGAGAACGATGGTAAACTCTCGGAATTTTTTTGTGGACCACTGCTTGACCAGCGAGCCTTTGACACACAAGGGGGACCATATGGTCGCAGTGTTCGGATAACAAATTCTGGGGAACGACGTAGGAGGTTCATGAGAACAATGTAAGATGGTAGTAAAACGGAGACAAGAGCGCGGATTGAATATTCCCGTCTGTCTCGAGTATGGCACAACAGAAGCGCCGCACTTCTCAAACCGTGCCAGAATCGGACAAACGTGGACTTGCCCCTGCCACCATCGCCTCAGAGACACGTCCCTTCCTTTCAACCTGGATCTTTGAATGCATATTAATATCCACATCCTGACGACTCAAGCACGCAAGGCGCCTGGCCTGATCTAAGTTACGCTAACAAGATCATGCTGCGAATCGCAATAGGTAAAACATATGGAGTAACAAGACGGCGAAAAAAATATAGGATGGTACATAAAGGGGACACGCGCATGCGCGGGTATAGTATCTGACATGTAAATTACCGAAGGACCGATAGACCAAATGCAAAGGGATGGGAATTGGGGAGCGGTGGGGTCTCACTGTCACGGTGACAACGAACAAAGATATACGCAGGGACAAAGGGAAAGTAGCATGAGTACAGGACAGGTAAAGTTGCGCAACGGTGGCGGCGACAAGAGATAATCTATATGCACACATATTTGGACTTCCGCTTTGAGAGTTCGTCCATGCGTGCGTCTAGTTGATGGCGGACCCGTTCCTTGGCCCTGCGTTCTTCGTCGAGACGTTGCTCGAGGGACTGCTTCTCCTCGACAACCGACCGGCGGACAAGCGTAACTTCACGTTTAGCTTCTGCTAGCTCGTTTCGGAGGCTCTCTACTTGGCCGTTGAGGTTGTCACGCTCACGAGCAAGCTCCGTGGCCTGCATGCGAGCTTTTCGGACTGACAGGAAATGTAAGAGAAAAA
>WNFC01017347.1_pt1 | contig 11788 bp, 11 predicted proteins | sample 5400541 | NCBI WGS metagenome assembly WNFC01 (sample SAMN13153342, study PRJNA577476) | soil metagenome | isolation source: 120 cm saprolite under Douglas fir tree site 2 hole 2 replicate 1 | place: USA:California | collected 2015-04-18 | reverse complement strand
GTCAAGCACACCATCGGGGGTGCGGAAAGGCGTGTGGTCGAACTTGGGGGCAAGCAGGTCATAGCCGCCCTCGACCGAGGACAGCGCCTGCATCGCCAGTTCACGCACAGACGGGCCCTGAGGCGAGAACACCGGCCAAGAGTACCTTCCCCGATGCCAGGCAGGCCGTCAGCCCCGGGTCCACCCACCGCACCGAGGGCCAGGCGAAGCGCACCCTGTGTGAGCAACGAGGCCACGCCAGAACGCGCGCCGAGCCGCCCGATCGGTACGCCAGCGCCTGCTTCGGTGTTGGTCAGTGATGGCGCGCAGATTGGCGAATATGCGTGCCGTTAACCGCTACTGCCACGCGGATGAGCCCAGAGCGGATGGTAACTGGTCAGGTGCCAGTGATCGGGTGCGTGACTACGCCGCGCCCGGTATCCAGGGCCGGCCTTCGGTGAGCATGACGAGGGCGTCAAAGAATTGCAGGCCGTGCTTGGCGGCGGTCGACAGGTAGCTGCGGATGGCGCAGAACTGCCTGGCGCCGGTGAGGGTGTGCAGGCAGCCGGATACTTTCTGTTTCAGTTTGGCCATGCGGATGTCGCGCTCGGAGCCGTTGTTCGACCGAGTCGTGGACTGCTCGTGATGCGGGTGCTGAGAAGCATCCGGGCCGGGTGCGGGTGACGCATCGGTTTCATCCGTTGTCCGGGCGGTCGTTTGAGTTCGTGAAGCGTGGCAGGACCTGGCAGTCCGATCGGGTGTACTTCTTCGACGCTGCCGGTGAGCTGGCGAGTCTGCCGGCGGAGTGGACCGACGTGGCGGCCGAGGATCCGTTCGTGGTGGTCTCGGCGGGGCGGTCCGCGTTTCGGACGGCGGATCTGCTGGAGCTCGCTGGGCTGGTCGTTGAGCTGCTCAGGAACGCGGACTCCGGATCTGGGGACGTCAAGCGGATTACGCCGTGAGTGTCCAGGTGATTCCGCCGCATCCGACCTTCATTGTTTCCCGGCTTGCCCATGCGATGGCAGTTATACTTGCTGGCCCGAGGAATTTTCTCCGCAACTGGCGGCGTGCCGCCATGATCCCGGTAGACCATTCCGGCATAGTCATATGGACACAACTGACATCCTGGAGGCGAGATGGCCGCGCGGGACGACGGCAAGACGCGGGCACTGGCGGCGTCGCGGACGCTGAATCCGCACCCGGAGAAGGTCACCGATCCGGCGTTCGGCCCCGGCGGGTTCTTCGACCCAGCCGACCTGGTCCAGGTCAAGTACGAAATGGTGCGCACGGCCGAGGCCGGGCAACTGCCGGCCGGCCAGGCCGCGGCTGCCTTCGGGTTCTCCCGCCAGTCGCTCTACACAGCCAAAGCGGCGCTGCGCGAGGAAGGGCTGGCCGGCCTGATCCCTGCCAAACCGGGCCCCAAGAGCGGCCACAAGCTCACCGGGGAAGTCGTCAATCACCTCGAGGAGCTGCTGGCAGCCGATCCGCGGCTACGGCCAGCAGATCTGGCCGCCGCAGCAGGGCAGCGTTTCGGCGTCACAGTGCATCCACGCTCGGTGGAACGGGCGCTGCAGCGCCGCCAGAAAGCCCGGAGCGCTGCCGGGCAGGCCGGCCAGGAGGCCCCCAAAAGCTGACCCCGCCCCGCGGATTCCGGCATCGGTGCGGCCGGCGGACCTGGTCGCGCGCTACGAGCAGCTGCGCCACATCGCGGCCGGCGGCCACGCCGGCGGCTGGCGTCATGGCCTGGGCGTGCTGGTGGCCAAGGGCATGGCCTGCTGGATGGCCGCGTGCGCCGCCCTGCCGGCGGCCGCGCCCGAGCACGGCGGCCCTCTTGCAGCGGCGACACCGCAGGCCGGCGCGTCCCTGCCCGCCCTCAACCCGTCGTGTCCGCACCGGCCCAGGAAGGAGGTGCCAGCTCGCCGGCCTGCACGTCACTGCTGCCCGCCGCTGTCGTTCCCCAGATCGTCGCGGTGCTGGCACAGATGACGCTCGCCCACGCCCGCACCGCCCCGCCCGCCGAACAGGAGGCCCGCCCCCCGTGAACCCTGCCGACACCACAGTCCCCCGGCTGACCCGGAGAGCAGGCCCCGGGGTCAGGTGGCCATCAGGAAGGTCAACGCGATCACCGGGGCGGGCTGCGTACAAGCACAGGAAGCCAGCCGCGAGAGGCAGCTGCCAGCCAGCGGGATCCACGGCACCCGCAGCCACGCAGGGTGAGCGCAACGGCAAGCGTCAGCACAATGCATTCGGCGCCGAACGCCGAATAGGCGCTCGTGGTCACCCAGCCACTCGGGCCTAGGTGGGTAAAACCGATCGACCTATTCTGTGGCGCTCTGGTCTCAGTTGTCCCTTGCCTGCTCGGCGAATCGCAGGTCAGGTTCGTATAAGGCGTCATGCATCGCGGAATTTCAAGGCAAGTGCGCCGAGGAGGAGGGCGCCGGCGGTCCAGAGGGCGACGACGCCTAGGCCCTGCCACGGGGTGAGCGGCAGGGCCTTCACCCCGATCGTGGCCTGGACGTCCAGGCCGGCGGACAGGGGGCCGATCTGCTGCAGGCGCCGGGCGAGGGTCGCGTCGGAGACGACGGACGCGACGATCGGGAACAAGAACAGCAAGCCGAGCACCAGTCCGATGGCCACCGCGGAGTCGCGTACCGCAGTGGCGACCCCGAAGCTGAGCAGGGCGATGAGCGTCAGGTACAAGACCGCGCCGGCGGCGGCCCGGATGTCGGCGCCCGCGGTGAGGGACGCGTACCCGTGCGCGGGAGTGAAGCCGTGGCCGGGGAGGATCAGCCACCCGGCGAGCGCGGAACCGGCTACCGCCAGCGCTGAGGCGATGAGCACCGGGACGGTGAGCACCGCCGCCTTGGCGAAGAACCACGTCAGCCGCCGGGGCACCGCGATCAGCGACAGCTTGATCATCCCGGTGCTGTACTCGTTGCCGACGGCCAGCACCCCGGCGACGGCCACCGCCGCCTGACCCAGGTAAAGCCCGGTGAAGCTGACCTTCGCGGGATCGATCCCGCACGTGGCTGACGGGCACTGGGCCGCGCTGGCCGCCACCGCACCCACGGCGACGGTCAGCGCGATGACTCCGGCTAGTAGCCAGGCCGGGCCGGCCAGGGTACGGAGCTTGGTCCACTCAGCGTGCAGGGCCTGGACCACCGGATGAGGCGACGGCGAGACCCGGACCGCGAGGCTCACGCGTCCCTCCGGCGCAGCAGGTAAAAGGCCAGCGTCAGCGCGGCGGCCGCCCACGCGCACTCCACCGCGAACCCCGTCCACGGTGCGAGCGGGTAGTACCCCCAATTCGGGCTGTAGAAGGCGCCGGTGACCTGCGAAAGCCGAGGGAGCACCTGCTGCACGGAGAAGCCGGCGGCCGGGGTGATCCGCAGCAGCCACTCTCGCGCGACCAGGGAGAGCCCGCCCTGGGTGAACCCGCCTCGGGCAAGCCCGGGCCCGGGTCGCAGGGGCGGGACGAGGACGAGCAGGTACGGGACGAAGATCACCACGATGACGGCGGCGACCGTCGCCGCGCTGCGCCGCAGGACGGTGGCGATGGCGAGCGCGAGCATCGCGGCCACGGCGAGCAGCGCACCGGTGCCGACGACCATCCGTGCCAGGGTGAGCGCCGGAACCGGCCAGAGCGGGACGCCGGTCCTGGCGAGAGTGCGCGTGCCGACGGCGACCGCGAGGGCGGCGGCGATCATCCCGGTGACGAAACTGACCGCGCCGATCACCACGGCCTTGGCGGCCAGCAGCCGGCCGCGGCGGGGTGAGGCGGTCAGCGAGACTCGAATCAGCCCGCGCCGGTACTCGGCGGTGATGAACATCGCGCCCACCACGATCAACGGGATCAGCCCGATGGGCGTCCCAGCCAGCGCCCTCTGGACAGAGAGAACAGCCCCGTTCCCGGCGAGGGGAGTGATATCGCCGGAACCGGTCACGGTGATCGCGCCGGCGCTCTGGCGGAGCTTGCCGGGCACTGCCACGCCGTTCGCGCCGGAGCCGCCCACATTGGTGCCCGTCCATCGGGTCGCGGGCCAGGAGAGCCCGATGTGGCGGAACACGCCCGTGGCCGTGGCAGTATTGCCGTTGCTCGGAGCGGCGGCGAAGAGCCCGGCTTGCACGGTGGAGGTCAGCCCCGGGAGGGTCGCGGTTCCTACCAGCGTCCAGTGGGTGCCGTCGGCGGAGTCGTACCCGGTGATCATGTCGCCGTCGCGGACCAGCCGCAGCCAGCGCGGCGAGGCCGCGGATACGCTGCCGGTCAGGCCGGGCGTGTCGTTGACGTAGTCCCACTGCATCCGCACGCCGTGGGACCCGGTGGTCATCATCGCCGCGTAGGCGGAGCCCTGCGACGTATTCTCCTTGATGATGATCCCGGCCTTGGACCACGGCTGCAGGCCGGGTGCCATCTGGGACGGGCCGACGGTGATTTGGCCGGCCAGCGACGTCATCTGCACGGTGATCGTGCCGTTCCCGGTCAGCTGCTGGTGCGCGAAGTAGAACGCGTCCTGGACCGGCTCACCGCCAGGGCCGGCCGGCGGCGCCGGACAGGCAGACCCGCCGCCGGACCCGCCGCCGACCGCGCCGCACGAGCTGCTGACGTTAGTGGCGACGAACACGAAGGCGGTGATCACCAAGATCACGACGATCATCGCGATCACCCAGCCGCGGACGGTGCGGAACTTGGTCCACTCGGCGTGCACGAGATGCCAGAAACTCTCGCGCCCCGCTGCTGCCGTTGACCGGTGTGGTGTCACGGTCCCCGTCGTCATGACGTCGCCTCGGCACGGAACTCAACCGACTCGTGCGTAAGTTCCATATAGGCCTGCTCGAGGGTGGCCCGGTGGAGCGTGACTTCGCTAAAGGGGATGGCGTGGCTGGTGAGGATGGCGACCGTCATTTCGGAAGTGAGGCCGGCGATCGTGAGCTCGCCGGAACCGGTGACAGTGACCTCAGCGCCGGCGCCGGCGAGGACCATCATCGCGTCGGCCGGTGCCGTGGTGCGCAGCGTGATGCGGTTGCCGGAGGCGGCGGCGATGAGATCGGCGACGGAGGTGTCGGCGATCACCCGGCCACGGCCGACGACGACCACGTGGCCGGCGGTGTCCTCCAGTTCGCTCATCAGGTGGCTGGACACCAGGACCGCGCGGCCCTGTGCTGCGAGCGATCGCAGGAAGCCCCTCACCCAGACGATGCCCTCGGGGTCCATGCCGTTGAACGGCTCGTCGAAGATCAGCACCGCCGGGTCACCGAGCAGCGCCGCAGCGATGCCGAGCCGCTGCCGCATGCCGAGGGAGTACCCGCCGGCCTTGCGCCGCGCGGCGGACTCCAGCCCGGCTAGCGCGATCACCTCATCGACCCGGCCGGCCACCAGGCCCTGGGAATGGGCGAGCCACAGCAGGTGGTTGCGCGCGCTGCGGCCCGGTTGCAACGCGCCCGCGTCCAGCAGTGACCCGACGTGGCAAAGCGGATTCTTCAGCGAGTGGTACGGGCGGCCGCCGATGGTGGCCGTGCCCGCGTCGGGGGCGTCCAGGCCGAGGACGACACGCACGGTGGTTGATTTGCCCGCGCCATTCGGTCCGACGAAGCCGGTCACGTGGCCGGGATGGACCGTGAACGTCATCCCGTCCAGCGCCTGCGTCGGGCCGAACCGCTTGCGCAGGCCGTCAATCTCAATAGTCGCGTTCATGTGCCATCCGCTCGTTAGCAGGCCGGCCCGGCCTGGGGCAGTGGGTAGGCGGGCGGCCGCTGCTCCCGGAAGGTGTCCAGGGGCGGCCTGGCACTGTTGCCCCGGACGGCGTTGCGGCGCTTGAGTTCGGCCCAGTACACGGGGTCGAGGTAGATGGCCGGGTCCGGCCATGCCGCGGTCAGGTCCGCGGCCTGGCCGGCGTACAGCCCGGCGTCCGCCAGCTGCCCGAACGTCATGCCGCACCATGGATTGACGAACTTGGGGGCTTGCCCGTTCACCGATGCCGTCGCGCCGGGCAGGATGTCGCCGGCGCTGACTTTTCCGAGCCAGGTGCCCGCGGTCGGGATGACGGTGCCTCGGGGGCAGGCGGCGAGCCTGGGGAACACGCCGCCGGGATCGGTGGCCAGCGGCCTCAGGGGCACGATCACGTAGGCCCGGGCCCCGGTCTCCTGCTCGATGAGCCTGGTGAGGGTCCGCCCGCGGGGCGTGTGGAGCAGGTGCATGCCGCCGTAGATCAGCAGCACCCTGCGGCCCTTGTCCAGCGACTGCCCGGCCAGTGACGCCGGGTAGGGGTTCCGCTGCGGGAAGGGGATCTGGCTGGCGCTGGTGACCGTGGGCCAGTCGAACGGCGGGTCGCCGGCCAGCACCCGGATCTTCTTGTCCGCGGGCAGGGTCCAGTTGACCGCCCGGACCCTGCGGTAGACCTGCTCGTAGACCGGGGAGTCGACGACGATGTTCGGGGACTGGGTGGTGTCGCGCCAGACCAGGCGCAGGCCGGCGTCGCTGACGGGCTCGCCTGCGAGGATGAACTTGTCGAGGGTGTCCTGGTAGAACGCGTTCCCGAACTCGACGATGATGTCGCTGGCTGCCCCGTACAGCCGGGGATCGCTGAGCATCGTCAGCAGCAGGTCGTGGGTCTCCTGGCCCGCGTGCGCGTCGCCGATGGCGACCACCCGGTGCGCCTGGAACGCCGCCAGGACCGCCTCGATGAGGCTGCTGCCGGGTGCGGTGGTGGCCGCCTGGGCGTCCGGGGCAGTGAGCCCGGCCGCTGCTGCCGTGCCGGCCGGGGCGGTCAGGGATCCGCGCCGGTCCGGCACTGGCACGTTGAGCGCGTTCACGGTGCGCTCCTGTTCTGTTTCCGCGAGAGGTGATCTGGGATGGGGAGGGGAAGGGAGGCGTTCATGGGAAGAAGGTGCCGCAGCCGGGGGGTGCGGCGCATCGGCCCGCGGGCACATCTGCGCGGTGCCGCGGTCTGCCTGCGGGCGTATGCCCGCGGGCAGACGACCCGGCCCCGCGCGGCGGCTACGATCGCTGCCGTGAGCATGACCTAGCAGGCTGGAGGCGCCTATGATCATGTGGGTATTCCCGGTGCTCGGCTGCGCCCTGCTGGCTTCCGCCCTCCTGCTGCGCCGCAGGCCGCTCACGGCACTGGCCGTGCTGCTCGGCGGATCGGTGGCCGCCATGGCGCTGAAGTCACCGGTGCCGGCGAGCACCGTGCAGATCGTGGCCGCCTGCGCAGCGGGCATCGAGGTCTGCTACATAGCGGCAACACGCACCCGCAGAGTCTCGGTGACTGGCGTAGCGATGGCCGGCGCCGGCCTGCTGATCCTGCTCCTGGGGGTGCCCTCTCCGGAGTCGCACCGGGACGTCATCGTGGGGCCGGCCGTACCCCTTGTCCCGATCGCCGTACCCCTCGTCACGATCATTGCCTGGCTCATCGGGAACTCGATCCGGCAGGCACAGGCCCAGGCCGAGCTGGTGGCCGCCCAGACCGCGATGGCGGAACGGCTCCGGATCGCCCGCGAACTGCACGACATCGTGGCGCACAGCATCGGCATCATCGCGATCCAGGCAGGCTCGGGCCGCAGGGTCTTCAACGCCAGCCCCGCCGAGGCGCGCGACGCCCTGGCCGCCATCGAGGCCACCAGCAGGGAGACGCTGTCCGGACTACGGCGGATGGTGACCGGGCTGCGGCGTGCCGAGCCGGAACCCGGGCCGGGGCAGGCGCCGCTGGGCCCGGCGCCCGGCCTGGCCGACATCGAGCGGCTGGCCACCATGACCCTGGACGCAGGCGTGCAGGTCGACGTGGACTGGCACGGCGGCCGAGAGCTGCTCCCGGCTGACATCGACGCCTCGGCGTTCCGCATCATCCAGGAGGCCCTCACCAACGTGGTCGGCGGCAGCGTCGCCGGGACCGGCTACGGGATCACCGGCATGCGCGAGCGCGCCGCGCTGCTCGGCGGCGACTTCTCCGCCGGCCCGCGCCCCGGCGGCGGCTTCCGCGTCACCGCCCGGCTGCCAGTCCCCGCGCCGGACCGATGACCATCCAGGTCATCCTCGCCGACGACCAGCCACTGATCCGCGCGGGCCTGCGCAGGCTGATCGACCAGACACCCGGTATCGACGTGGCCGGCGAGGCCGGAACCGGAGCCGAGGCGGTACAGCTCACCAGGGACACCGGCCCCGACGTGGTCATCATGGACATCCGCATGCCCGGCATGGACGGCATCGAGGCAACCCAGCTGATCACCGCCGGCGACACCCGCGCCCGCGTGCTCGTGCTCACCACATTCGACGACGATGACTACGTTTACGGCGCGCTACGGGCCGGGGCGAGCGGGTTCCTGGTCAAGGACATGGCGCTGGAGGACATCCTGGCCGCGATCCGCGTCGTCGCGGCCGGCGACGCCATCATCGCGCCGGGCGTCACCCACCGGCTGATCGGGCAGTTCACCAGCCAGCCCCGTCCGGACCGCAAGCCCCGCGAGCTCACCGAGATCACCGGCCGCGAGCGTGAGGTGCTCAGGCTGGTGGGCCTGGGCATGTCCAACGCCGAGATCGCCGCCGCCCTATACATCACCGCAGGCACCGCCAAGACCCACGTGGCCCGGCTCCTAGCAAAGCTGGGCGCCAGGGACCGGGTACAGCTCGTCATCACCGCCTACGAGACAGGCCTGGTGTCAGCGCCGCACTGACAACACCGGCTGGCGGATAGAAGCGGCACGACCTGTACCGGTTGCAGCGCAGATCAGCCTGTTCTGGGTGCCCAAGCTGAGAGTCACGAACGCTGCGGCGAGCGCGCCGAACGGCGGCACTGCGCGCTGCCGATTCCGAACTTTGATCACACTGCGTGAGCCGCTTGCGATATGGACATCCTCGGCCGGCCGAGCTCATCGGCCGCCGTAGGTGTCCTGACCAGGCAGTTGCAGGGGTTCCAGAGTGAGGGGGGATCGACCCCATATCCCCACATTGCTCTATAAGCTGCAAGGCCGAGATCGATCTAGTTGTCAGATAGCCGCACACATCACGGACAGGTGGCCGAACAGCAGTGGATGCATGGTGAGCGTGGACCCGCTTTGACGGGATCCTGACCGTCAAAGCGGGGCAAGCCCAATGGCCGCAGTAGTTATGGACACATGGTTGCCACGGTTCGGGGGCTCGGCCCGGTCAAGTCCCTGGGCGTGGTGTTCTCGGTTAGCGCGTGATTCTTTGGCTGTGGTCAGGCGCTGAGTGCCTGGAAGTCGCTGGCGGGGGTCACCCTCCTGGGGGGTCAGTGCTGCCGGTGGCGAGGGTGATGCGGGAGCAGGCCAGGACATCGAGGCCGAGGTAGCGGCGGCCTTCGGTCCACTCATTGTGCTGCTCGGCCAGGACCGCGCCGACAAGGCGGATCAGTGAGTCGCGGCCGGGGGAAGACCCCGGCCACGTCGGTGCGCCTGCGGATTTCGCGGTTCAGCCGCTCCTGCGGATTGTCCCGGCCAGATCTGGCGCCAGATTTCCTTCGGGAAGCCGGTGAACGCCAGGACGTCGGCACGGTGCGAACGCATCGGACTTCGTGCGCCACCGGCGATCGAGCATGATCCACCGTGGCAGACCGCCACAAGCGAGGGCAGGTGCCTGCGGTGAAGGTCCGTGAGATCCTGGACCGGCTCGCGCGGCGGCCGATCCTGCGGCGCGGGCTCGTGCTGCGCTGCGAGCGGTGCAGCTGACTCGCCTGGTACCCGCTGGAAGCCCCTGGGCCGGGAGGGCGGCCGCGGGAGGTCTGGGGGCCTACGCAACAACGTCGGCGCGCTTGATGTTCGGCACGTTCGTGAGCTGCACTGTCACGTCCGGGGCATTGGCCTGCTGGGCAGCGGGTGTCAGGGGGAAGATCACTTCTATGTCGAGGCCGCCTTGGGGGCGTGCGCGGGCGGTGAGGGCGGCGCCGTGGGCGTCGGCGATGGCGCGGACGATGGCCAGGCCGAGCCCGTGTCCGGCGCCGTGCCGGGTCCGCTGGGTGCCGAGCTGCCGGAACGGCTGGAACAGGTCCTGCACCGCGTCTGGCGGGACGAGTGTGCCGGTGTTGCTGACCGAGACGACAGCGCCTGCGGTGGTCAGTGCCGTTGAGATCTCTGCCTGACCGCCGGGCTGGTTGTGCCGGATGGTGTTGTCGATGAGGTTGGCGACCAGGCTTTGGGCCAGGCTCGGGTCACCTGTTACCGGGGCCGCGGCGAGTGCCGCGCTGAGGTGGATGCCGTGGCGCCCGGCATCGCCGCGACGGGCCAGGAGCACATCCCGGGTGATGTCGGCGAGGTCCAGGCATTCCAGCTGACCGATCCCGCGCTGGCTGCTGGCCAGGGTGAGCAGCGCCGCGATCAGGCGCTCCTGCTGATCGCCAAGCTCGACCAGTTCCTGGCAGGTCGCCCGCAGCGTCTCCACGGTGGGTGCGGGGTCGGCGAGCGCGACCTGGAGCAGCGCCCGCCCGGCGGTGAGCGGGGTCCGCAGCTCGTGGGAGGCGTTGGCGATGAAGTGCCGCTGCGCCTGGAACGACGCCTCCAGCCGCCCGAACAGGTCGTCCAGCGTCTGGCCGAGCTCGGTGAACTCGTCGCCCCGGCCGCGCACGCCAAGGCGCCGGTGCAGGTTGCTGGCGGAGATGTCCCTGGCGGTCGTGATGATCGCGCGTAGCGGCCGGACGAAGCGGCCGGCGATCAGCCAGCCGGCCACGAGGGAGAACACGGCCATGATCACCAGAACGACCACATCGTTCCAGAACACCGCCGAGCCGATGGTGAGGGGGGCGCGGGTTGGGGGCCCGGCCGTGACGGCGCCCGGCAGACCCGGCCCCCCGGCTTTCTGTACCCCGTGCTGGAGCAGGCCCGGTGCCAGGAGTTGCGTGACGCCGAGCAGTGCGACACCCGAGGCGCAGATGACGGCGCCGTACAGCAGGGTCATCCGTGCCCGCAGGGTGGGGCGGCGGAAAGCGCGCGCTGGGCCCGGGTGGCGGAGCTCAGGCATCAGGGTTCTCCGATCTGGTACCCGCCCTCGCGGACGGTGGCGATGACGGGCGGGTCGCCGAGCTTGGCCCGCAGTCGGCGCATGGTCTGCTTGACCGCGGTGGTGAACGGGTCGGCGGCCTCGTCCCAGACCCGCTCAAGCAGTTCCTCGGCGGAAACCACCCGGCCCGCGCAGGCGAGCAGGTACTCAAGCACGGCGAACTCCTTGGCGCTCAGCGCCAGCCGTTGCCCGGCACGGGACGCGGTGCGGCTGGCCGGGTCGAGCCTGATATCGCCATGGGCAAGCACCGAGGGCAGCGGCACGGCGGCGCGGCGGCCGAGAGCGCGGACCCGGGCGGTCAACTCTGGGAAATCAAAGGGCTTGGCGAGGTAGTCGTCGGCACCCATGCCCAGGCCGTCCACCCGGTCGGTGAGGCTGCCGGCCGCGGTGAGCATAAGGATCCGGCTCGGTGACCGCCCGGCCGCCAGCCGTCGGCAGATCTCGTCGCCGTGCACTCCCGGCAGGTCCCGGTCCAGCACCACGACGTCGTAGCGGGTCAGCGCCAGGTGGCCGAGCGCCTCGTCCCCGTCGTAGGCGACGTCGACCGCCATGCCCTCACGGCGCAACCCGGTCACGATCGCCCGGGCCGTCGGCTCGAAATCCTCAACCACTAGCACCCTCATGACCGCGCATGTTCCTTCCCGAGGCGTACTGGCCAGTGCTTTCAGCATGCCAGGCCGCCGGTATCAGCCAGGTTTCAGCCGCTGGCGCCGTGCTGATACCGGCCCCGGCGTACAACCACGACCATGGAAACGACAATCGAGGTCGCCGGGCTGCGCAAGCGGTTCGGCCCCACGCTCGCACTGG
>WNFC01008794.1_pt1 | contig 11789 bp, 10 predicted proteins | sample 5400541 | NCBI WGS metagenome assembly WNFC01 (sample SAMN13153342, study PRJNA577476) | soil metagenome | isolation source: 120 cm saprolite under Douglas fir tree site 2 hole 2 replicate 1 | place: USA:California | collected 2015-04-18 | reverse complement strand
GGGGGAGCGGGGATTGCGGCCGAGGCCTGCGGAGCTGCGGCCGGAGCCGGTGCCTGCGGTGCGGTCGTGGCGCCCGTGGCGGCCCTGAGGACCGGCTGGGGACCGGTTCCGTTGGGGAGGGTGGGGTGGTAGTCGGCGAAGAAGCTCCACCACGCTCGGTCCACAGAGCCAGGGTCGGCCAGATACCGCTGGTAGAGCTCCTCGACAAGCCATTCGTTGGCGCCGAAATCGGCCTGGTTCGCGACGGGATCCGATGCGGCTCCCTGGCGTGGCGCGCTGGCTGGCTGGTTTACTTGCCCGGGCTCTTGTGACGCTTCGGGTTCGCGGACCTCCGCGCTACCCTGCGGTGACCCAGAAGACACGGCGGACATCGACCGGTTAAACCCTCTTCCGAAGATGTGTAATCGTTGATTGCTTCTGCCCATCAAGGCTACCCGGCGCCATCCGGGACAGGGCCTCAAGACTTCAGGCGTCCAGCGGTACGGGTGTGGCCTGAGTCACTCGCCGTCGGCGTGCGCGAAAGTCCGCGTCACGCCGGGTGCCGGCCGGTACCATCGGCGGGGAATGGCATATGGGTTTATCCCGCCCCGCTCTGCACTTTCCCGGCGGGGGCATCCTCCTGAGGGCAAGGCACAAAGGCACAGGTGACAAGGGATCCGACTGGCCAACCCGAGGCTGGCGACGCTTGGGGTCCATCGGGTCCCCCGCGTCCCCGGTCCTCGCGTGCTGGCACCGGGCCCTTCCCGCGTGTTCCGGCCCCGGATCGCAGCGCCCCGGATCGCAGCGCCCCGGATCGGTGGAGCGGGATCGTCCCCGGCTACGAGTTCGAGGGGCGGCGCTCGCGGCCAGGCCGGGGGTCCAGGCAGGCCCGGGCCGGGCTCGGTGGCGGGGGACGGGACGCTCATGGTCGTCCGGGCCGGCCGCAGCGCCCGCGGGACACGCGGCATGAGCAGTCGCGAGCCGATGAGACGGGCGGTGAGCCGCGCCGTTTCAGGTACACGCCGACGGTGAGCCAGCCGCTGTCCGTGCCGCCGCAGGCGTGGCCCGACGATGACCTGCCGGCCATGCCGGGATTCGAATTCCATGACTGGGCCCCGGGCCCGTCGCGGGAGGCGTTCCCCCGCGAAGCCGGCCCGCGACAGGCCAGCCCGGATGCGGGGCGGGAGGACGGCCCGGGTTGGACGGGTTGGACGGTCCGGCCCGACCTGAGGGCGGCCGGCGCCGAGTGGGCCAGGCTGCTGCGCTCGCTCCTGCCCCAGCCGGTCAAACGCAGGTGGTCGCGGGAGTTCCTGGCCGGGCTGGACTTCCGGGGCTGGGGCCTCAGGGTCGCGATCCCGATCCTCGCCATGGTCGTCTTCGGCGTCGCCGTCGTCGTGATAGCCGACGCGAACAGCGGCAACGCCGGTCCCACGCCGCCCGCGACCGCCCTCGGCTTCCCGCCCGCGACCCTGGCGGGCACCGAGTTCATGGCGGCGGACAGCGGCCGCGGCATCAGCCAGACGCTGGGCCGGGTGACCAGCGACGGCAACGAGATCGTGGCGGTGGGGTCGCAGACCGGTGCGCGCATCGCGCGGGCTCAGTTCTTCGTGTCGCTGAACGACGGGCGTTCCTGGACGATGGGGTCGGTACGGTCCGCGGTCGGCGGAACGCCGCCCCCGGGGCACGCGGCCATCTTCGTGGCCGGCGGCCGGGGCGCGTGGGCGGCCCTCGGTCCCGGTTCGATCTGGACGAGCCCGGACGGCCGGACCTGGACGCTGGCGCCGGGCACCGGTATGCCTCTGCTCCCCGGCGACCAGATCAGCGCGGTGAAGCGGACGGCGGCCGGCTTCATCGCCGTCGGCGCGAACGTGCCGGACCGGGACCTGGCCCGGTCCACCCCGCTGATCTTCCTGTCGGCCAACGGGATCAGCTGGGAACGGCTCGACGCGGCGCGGCTTCACCTGGCCGCGGGCGCCGGCCGCGCCCTGGATGTCAGGTACGCGGCCGCGGCCGGGAAACGGATCCTGATCGCGGGGGACGCTGTCACCACCGAGATCACCGGCAAGCCCAGGCGGGCGGTGACGGTCCGGGTCGGCGCCGCCTGGCTGAGCGACGACGGCGGCTCGACCTGGGTGCCGGCCGCGGGCTCGGCCGCGGGCCCGGCGCGGGCCGGGCCTGGCGCGCAGCCGCAAGTGGCCGGAGCCGTCGCCGTGGGCGACGGGTTCGTGCTGCTGCGGCCCGCCACGGTCGCCAGGAAGCCGGCCGTGGACATCTACCGGTCACCGGACGGCACGGCGTGGACGTTCGCGGCCACCCTCAGCACGGCCGCCGGCTTCAGCGCCGGCATGGTGAACGGCGGCCCCGATGGCGCCGTCGTGACCGGGCAGGCGGGCCGGACGCTGACCGCGTTCGTCTCCGCGAACGGCGCCACATGGCAGCAGACCCGTCCGTTCGGTACCCCCGCCGCGGAATCGGTCTCCGGCGTGACGCTGGGCCGAGGCGGCGCCGTGGTCATGGCCGGTACGACCAGCGCGGGCCCGGAAAGCCGCCAGCCGCTGATAACCCTCGTGGGGACGAACGCCGGCGCGGAACACGTGGACATCGCGAAGATCCCCGGCGCCGTCGATCCGCAGCTGGCCGTCAACGCCCTCGCCGCGCAGAGCAGCACGCAGGTCGCGGTGGGCAGCGCCAATGGCTTCCCCGCCGCGTGGACCACTGTCGACGGCGGCAGCTCGTGGACCCGGGCCGCCGGCGTCACCCCGGCGGTGCTCAACCGGCCGGGGATGCAGCAGCTGACGAGCGTGACGCACGGCAACCTGGGGTGGCTCGCCGTGGGAGGCGTCACGGCGGGCGCCGCCGAGCATCCGGTCGTGGTCGTCTCCGCAGACGGCAGCAGCTGGCAAGCCGCCGACGGTGAGCGTGTCTTCGCCGCGCCCGGCCTGTTCACCGAGCAGGCGGCCGCGGACGGCAAGGGCTATGTCATCGTCGGCCATCAGGACGTCAAGCAGGTCCAGAACGGCAAGGTCATCTCCGACCGCGCCGTCGCCGCGGCCTGGTGGTCCGCTGGCCTGAACGGCTGGCAGCGCGCCGGGGACGCGGCGGCGGGCGCGCTGGACGGACCGGGTACCAGGCAGATGACGGCCGTCACCGCCAGCTCAGCCGGTTTCGTCGCGGTGGGCTCGCACGGCGACCAGCCATCGGCCTGGACCTCAGCGGACGGCCAGACCTGGAGGCAGGCCGACCTGCCCCTTCCGGTCGGTTCCACCAGGGCCGTGCTGCAGCACGTCGCGAGCAGCGGCCGCACCGTGGCCGCCGTGGGCACCGCGCTCACTACGACCGGCCGGCAGGTGCCCTTCGCCGCGAGCTCGTCCAACGGCGGCGCCAGCTGGATCGAGTCGGCACTGCCGGTTCCCGCGGGCCTGTCGTCGGTCACGGCCCTGGCCGCGGCCGGCGGCACCTTCACCGCCACCGGGACCTACGGCAGCACCCCCGGCCACCAGGACGTGGTGGTGTGGACGTCGCCGAACGGGTCGGCGTGGCAGGCGGCCGAGCCCGCCGGGCAGGGCCTGACCGGGCCGGGCATCCAGGCCATCACCAGCCTCACGGTGTCCGGCAGCATGCTGACCGGCGTCGGCTTCACCGCCTCGCCGGCTGGCGAGGAGCCCGTCTTCTGGCAGGCTCCGATCCGGTGATCCCTCAGCTGCCGCGCACGGCGGCCGGCCTGCCGAATACGTCGTCCCGGCGGTTATCGAGGCTGGGCAGGCTGGCCCGGACGGTCCCGATCAGGTCGGCGTCGACCTCGGCGACCGCCACTCCCGGCGCGGGCCCGAGGTCGGCCCGGACCACGCCGAGCGGGTCGACGAGCATGCTGCGCCCGATTCCGGTCGCGGCCCGGGTGGGCCGCTCGTCCGGGTCAGGCACCTGCCCCACGGCGGCGACCCACATGGTGTTCTCGATGGCGCGCGCCCGCACCAGCGTGACCCAGTGCTCCTCCTTGAACAGCCCGGCGGCCCAGGCGGCGGGCAGCACGAGCAGCGCGGCCCCGGCGACCGCCAGCGCGCGGGACAGCTCGCCGAACCGCACGTCGTAGCAGATCGCCAGGCCGGTGCGCACCCCGGCGAGCGTGCAGATGACCGGGGCGGACCCCGGCGCGACCTGGTCCGATTCGCGGTGCCCGAACGCGTCGAACAGATGCAGCTTGCGGTAGGACGCGACCAGCTCGCCGGTTCCGTCGTAGGCCACGGCGGTGTTGTACACCCGGCCGTCCGGGGCGGGCTCGAAGACTCCCGCGACGAGCGCGACCCCGGTCTGCTTCGCCGCGGCCGCCAGCCCGGCGCAGAACGGGCCGTCCAGCGGCTCGGCCGCGGCGCGCAGGTCCGACCCGAACCTGATCTGGGTCGCCTCGGGGAACACCGCCAGGTCGGCGCCCCGGTCCGCGGCCTCGGCCAGGGCAGCCCGGACGCGGCCTGAGTTGACTTCCGGCCGTGAGCTGACCGGGATCTGGCACAATGCGACGCGCATATCCGCAGCCTAACCGGCCGCGGCATGATGTCATGTGCGGGTGGACCGACCTTTCCTTAACCGACGCCTTTACGGCCTCGGGACGACGATCTTCGCCGAGATGTCCGCCCGCGCGGTCGCGACCGGATCCATCAACCTGGGCCAGGGCTTCCCCGACCGGGACGGGCCGGTCTCGATCGCCCGGGCCGCGGCCGACGCCATCCTGGCCGGCCGCGGCAACCAGTATCCGCCCGGCCCGGGTATACCGGAGCTGCGCCAGGCCATCGCCGCGCACGACGAGCGCTTCTGGGGCCTCCGCTACGACCCGGCCGACGAGGTGCTGGTCACCGCGGGCGCCACCGAAGCGATCGCCGCCGCCATGCTCGCGCTGGTCGAGCCCGGCGATGAGGTGATCGCGTTCGAGCCCTACTACGACTCCTACGCCGCGAACATCGCCATGGCGGGCGGCGTCCGCGTCCCGGTCACGCTGCGGCCGCCGGACTTCCGCCCCGACCTGGACGAGCTGGCCAAGGCGGTGACCGACCGGACCAGGCTCATCCTGCTCAACACCCCGCACAACCCGACCGGTTCGGTCTTCACCCGCGACGAGCTCGCCGCGATCGCGGGCCTGGCCGTCGAGCGCGACCTGCTAGTGGTCACCGACGAGGTCTACGAGCACCTGGTCTTCCACGGCGAGCACGTGCCGATCGTCCAGTTCCCCGGCATGCGCGAGCGGACGGTGTCGGTCAGCTCGGCGGGCAAGACGTTCTCGTTCACCGGCTGGAAGATCGGCTGGGTCAAGGCGGCGGCTGAGCTGGTGACCGCGGTGAAGACGGCCAAGCAGTTCCTCACCTTCGTCAGCGGCGGCCCGTTCCAGTACGCGGTGGCCGAGGCGCTCGCCCTGCCCGACGAGTACTACACCACGTTGCGCGATGACCTACGGGCCCAGCGAGACCTGTTCACGTCGGGCCTGAGCGACATCGGCTTCGAGGTGTACGAGCCGCAGGGCACGTATTTCGTCACCACCGACATCCGGGGCCTGACCGACCTGGACGGCGTCGAATTCTGCCGGACCCTGCCGGAGCGCGCGGGCGTGGTCGCCATCCCCTCCGCCGTCTTCTACGACCACAAGGAAGCAGCCCGCAGCCACGTCCGGTTCGCCTTCTGCAAGCGCCGCGAGGTGCTGACCGAGGCGCTGGCTCGCCTTTCCCTGCTGGCCAGAGGCTGATCCGGCGCCCGCGCCCAATCAGCGATAGCGGGCCGTCTCGGCCTGGTCGGCAGTCGCCGCCCAGCTGGCGAGGAGGTTCAGCGCGTCTTCAGATGCGGAGCCGGGCTCGGCGGTGTACGCGGAGATCCGCAGGCCTTCGTCCGCGGCGAGGTCCATCGCCTCGAAGGCCAGGGTGAGGTCGCCGACGACCGGGTGGTGGAAGCGCTTGACCCCGGTGCGGTGGAAGCGCACGTTGTGCGCGGCCCACCAGGTGCGGAAGGTCTCGCTGCGGGTCGACAGCTCCCCGATCAGGCCGGACAGCGCCCGGTCGTGCGGGCTGCGCCCGGCCTCGGATCGCAGCATCGCGACCGTGTCCTGGGCCTGGCGTTCCCAGTCGAGGTAGAACCGCGGCGCGCTGGGGTCCAGGAACAGGAACCGGGCGGGGTTCGCCGGCCGGGCCGGGCTGGTGAATACCGGTGAGAACAGGGCCTGGCCGAGCCGGTTCGCGGCCAGGATGTCCAGCCGCCCGTTCCGCAGGTACGCCGGCGTGGTGGTCATCGAGTCCAGGATGCGCTGCACGCTGGGGCGCACCTGGTGCCGGGCGGGGCGGCGGGGCGCCCGCGCCGTGGTGCTGGCCGCCCGGGCCAGGTCGAACAGGTGCGCGCGCTCGGCCTCATCGAGGTGCCGCGCGCGGGCGAGCGCGTCCAGCACGCTTTCGGAGGCGCCGTGCGCGTTGCCCCGCTCCAGTTCGACATGTCGCTGCCGGCCAACCAGCGCAAGCTCGACGCCGCCGAGCAGCTCGCCGAGCTGGCCGGTGTGGCGGGGATGACCCTGATCCAGCTGGCGATCGCGTTCGTCCTGCGCCACCCTGCGGTGACCGCGGTGATCATCGGCCCGCGGACGATGGAGCACCTGGAGTCCCAGCTGGCCGCCGCCGGCGTCGAGCTTCCCGGCGACGTGCTGGACCGCATCGACGAGATCGTGCCGCCCGGCACGACCATCAACCCCGCCGACGGCGGGTGGGTCAGCCCGGCCCTGCAGGCGGCGGCGCGGCGCCGGTAGGCCGGCATGGCGCGCCGTAAACGCCCGGACGACGACAACCGGCGTGTCCTCGCGGTCCTGGCCTACCTTGGTTCCTGACGGGCGTGGACTCCTGACGAACGGAGGACGAACCGAATGGATGGTGAGCTACGGCGGGCGGCGGAGGCGGCGACAGGCTTCATGCCGAGCGCCGAGGGCCTCGCCCTGTTCAACGCGGCCGCGAGCTACTCCCGCCGCGGGCCCGTGCTGGAGATCGGCAGCTACTGCGGCAAGTCCACGATCTACCTCGCCGCCGCGGCCAGCGCGGCCGGCCAGCTGGTCGTCACCATCGACCACCACCGCGGCTCGGAAGAGCACCAACCCGGTTGGGAGTACCACGACCCGCGGCTGGTTGACCCGGGGACCGGCCGTTTCGATACGCTACCGAGGCTGCGGGCCACGCTGGCGGCGGCCGGCCTGGAGGACCACGTGGTGGTCGTGGTGGGCCGGTCCGCCGAGGTGGCCAGGCTCTGGCGCACGCCGATCGGCATGCTGTTTATCGACGGCGGCCACACCGACCAGGCGGCGATCACCGACTACGAGGGCTGGGCGCCGTGGGTCGCGCCGGGCGGCGTGCTCGCGATTCACGACGTGTTCGCCGACCCGGCCGAGGGCGGCCAGGCACCGTACCGGATCTACCAGCGGGCGCTGAAGTCCGGTGCGTTCACCGAAGTCCGCGGGGAAGGCTCGCTCCGCCTGCTAGAGCGAACCGGCGACGGTATCGGCTGGCCCCGCGTCCCTGAAAATCCCCGCGCCGCCGCTGAATCCCATCAGCGCGTCGGCGGCCAGGACCACCGCGGCCGCGGTCCAGCTTGACCGCTCGCGCGGGAACGGAGCCTGGTTGGCGAACTGCCAGCCGGTCCAGTAGGAGCCATCCCGATGGCGCAGGTGCTGGGCGCTCGCGAACACCTCCAGGGCCGGTGAGCGCATTCCGCAGGCGTCCAGGGCGATGACGAGCTCGCAGGTCTCGGCTCCGGTGACCCACGGCTGGTCGCTCACGCAGCGGACGCCGAGACCGGGGACCACGAACGTGTCCCAGCCCGACGCCAGCCGGCGGGCCGCGTCCGCACCGCGGACCGCGCCGCCGAGCACCGGGTAGTACCAGTCCATGGCGAACCGGCTCTTATCCGCGAACGCCTCCGGGTCGCGAGCCACCAGGTGCCCCAGCTGATCCGCCGCGAGTTCCCAGTCGGGCCTCGGGTCGTCGGCCAGCTTGGCCAGCGCGATCGCGCAGCGCAGGCTCTGGTGGATGCTCGAGCAGCCGGAGAGCAGCGCATAGGCTCCCGGCGTCCCGGCGGCATCGCGCTCCCACCGGACCTCGCCGCGCGGCGTGCGCAGCCCGAGCGCCCACTCCACCGCCCGGCGGACAGTCGGCCACATGACCAAACAGTGCCGCTCGTCGCCGGTTACCAGGTACTCATGCCAGGCCCCGACGGCGACGTACGCCGCGTGATGGCTTTCCGCCGCCGGGTCGATCACGCGGCCGGCCGCGGTGGACCGGGGCCAGGATCCGTCGGCGCGCTGCGTCTCGCGCAGCCACCGGTAGGCCCGCCTGGCCGGCTCGCGCAGCCCGCAGGCGCTCAGGGCCATCGCGCACTCGACGTGATCCCAGACGTCGACGTGCCCGTCCGGCCACGCGATCGCCCCCGACCGGTCCTGCATCCGGGCGATGGACTCACCCGTCGCGAGCACTTCGGGCAGTGCTAGCCCGGGGGGGACGACCCCCCCCAAACCCCCCCCGCTCACAGGGGGGCTCCCCGCCCCCCCGTACCCCCCCGGGGCTTGACCGCGTACACCACGAGGCTCTTCCCGATGAGCGGGTTCAGCGCCTGCTCGGCAAGCCGGGTGGCGGTCGGCTTGCGCATGATGTCCCAGACCAGCATCCGGTGATACGCGCTGGTCAGCCGGTGTTTGTCGTTGTGCACGCCGACCGCGCATTTCAGCCACCAGTACGGCGAGTGCAGCCCGTGTGCGTGGTGATGCCAGCCCGCCCTCAGCCCGGCCCTGGCCAGCTTGGCTTCCAGCTCGACGCGTGTGTAGATACGCACATGTCCCCCGGGAACCTCGTGATACTCAGTGGACAACGCCCAGCAGATCCGTTCCGGCAGCCAGCTCGGCACCGTGACCGCCGCCAGCCCGCCCGGCCGCAGCACCCGCGCAAGCTCGTTCATCGCCCGCTGGTCGTCCAGGACGTGCTCGAGGACCTCGGCCGCGATCACCCGGTCGAACGTGCCGTCGCCGAACGGCATGGCGGTGGCGTTCCCCGAGATGGCGGTCGCGCCGGCCTCCTGGCTGGCTTCACCCGCCGCCCTCATCGCACCGAACATCCCGGTCACCGGGGCAAGCTCGGCCGGGTCAAGGTCGAACGCGACCACGCATCCGCCGCGGCGGTACACCTCGAACGCGTGCCGGCCGCCCCCGCAGCCCAGGTCGAGCACGCGGTGGCCAGGCCGGACCGGGAACCGGCGGAAATCGACGGTCAGCACCTGGCTAGCCCCTCCGGTCCCATCGCCTCCAGATACTGCTCGACGGTCGCCTTGGCCACTGCGGACCAGGCGAACCGCTCGCCGACCCGGCGCAGCGCGCGGTCCGCGAGCGCGGCCCGCTCGGCAGGGGAGTCGTGCAGCCGCCTCAGCACGGCGGCGAGTTCCTCGTCATCTCCCGGCGTGACCAGGACGGCGGCGTCGCCCGTGACCTCGGGCAGCGCTCCGGTGCGGCTGGCCACCAGGGGGGTACCTGACGCCATGTGCTCCACCGCGGGCAGCGAGAACCCCTCGTAAAGCGACGGCACCACGGCCGTCTCCGCGCTGGCCAGCAGCGCGGAGAACGCCTCGTCGCCGAGTCCGTGGGTGAACGTGACCCGGTCGGCGAGGGACAGCTGGGCCGCCAGCCGCTCAGTGGCGGGCGCGGGCTTCCCGACGATGATCAGGTGCGCGTCCCTGTCCGTGACGAGCTTGCCCACCGCGCGCAGCAGCGTGGCGATCCCCTTGATCGCGGAGTCGGCGCTGGCCACCGCGATGATCCGGCCGGGCACCCGGGCGGTCTGGCGCGGCCGGAACACGCGCGTGTCCACACCCAGCGGGATGATGTGCACGTGTTCGGGCCGAACCCGGAAATCGCGGCAGATGTCGCGCTTGGACGACTCCGACACGGTGATCAGCCGGCCCGACCCGGCGATCCGGCGGGCCACCCTGGCCTGCATCCGGACGAACCCGTACCAGCGTCGCCTGGACAGCGCGCCAAGCCGGCCGGCCGACGCCAGGTCGATGCGCTTATCCACGCTGATCGGATGGTGGATGCTGGTCACCAGCGGCAGCCCGAGCCGCCGCACGCGGAGCATCCCGTAGCCAAGCCCCTGGTTATCGTGGACCACATCGAAGTCCGCGGCGCGCGCGGCCAGCACGCGCAGCGCCCTGACGCTGAACGTCAGCGGCTCGGGGAAGGCGCCGCCCCACATCATCGCGGTCTCGAGCACGTCCGCCCAGTCCCGGTACTCATGCCAATGCGGTGTGCGGAACGGGTCGTCGTCGCGGTACAGGTCGAGGCTGGGGATCTCGCGCAGCACCGGGCCGGGGTCAAGGTCGGGATACGGCTGACCGGAGAACACCTCGACGTGGTGCCCGAGCGCGTGAAGTTCCCTGCTCAAATGGCGTACGTAGACACCCTGGCCGCCGCAGTGCGGCTTGCTGCGGTACGACAGCAGCGCGATCCGTAGCGGGCGGCTCAAGATAACCACGGGGCACCTTACCACCCGGTAGCCCACTGGGGCCGGACCGGACCCGAGTAGACCGCAGTGATCCCGCGCCGGCGCCGGGGCCGGTGCGGTGTTTTGAGCTGAGACCCTGGTTGCGTTACAACAGTGTCGGCATTTCCCGCAGGCAAAGGAACATAGGGATGGTATCGACGTGACGCACAGGTTTCCGGCGCTGATCGCGGCTCCGGCCCCGGCGGAGGGGCGGCTATGGCTGACCGGAGCGCGGATGTTCGACGGCACCGGGGCACCGCTGCGGGAGAACACGGCGATCCTGGTCGAGGACGGCATCATCCGCCGTGTCGCGGACGCCCGTGAGGCGTGCCCGGACGGCGCCCGCCCGGTGGACGTGGGGCAGCGGGTGCTCATGCCCGGGCTGACCGACGCCCACACGCATGCGTCGGGCCGCGTTCCGAAGACCGCGAAGGGCGCCGAGGAGCCGCTGCCCGGGGTGGCGGCGCACTTCCTGCAGGCCGAACTCCGCGACTATCTCCGCTTTGGCGTGACCACCATCCGGGTCTGCGGGTCGCAGGGGCACATGCCGCAGACGGCCAGGCCACCATCCGGGTCTGCGGGTCGCAGGGGCACATGCCGCAGACGGCCAGGCAGGCCATGCGCTATGGCGCGTTCCGTGGTCCCCGGCTGCTGACCTGCGGGAAGATCGTCTCCGCGACGGCGCCAGGCGGGCGTTTCTACGGTGACATGTACCGGGAGGCCGACGGCCCCGATGACATCAGGCGGGCGGTCAGGGAGCAGATCAGGGCCGGTGCGGACTTCGTCAAGGTGATGACGACCGGCGCCCGCTCCAATGAGCTCGAGGATCCGGAGCCGCTCCAGCTCACCGAGCCGGAACTGGCCGCCGTCACCGACGAGGCGCACCGGATGGGCTACCGGGTCGCCGCGCACGCCGAGGGCCTGGATGGCTGCGCGGCGGCGATCAGGCACGGCGTGGACACGATCGAGCATGGCATGTACCTGCACCGGCGGCCGGACCTGCTGGAGGCCATGGCCGCCGCGGGCCAGGTTCTGGTGCCCACCCTGTCGGGTTACTACTGGATGGCTGGCCTGGGTGAGGTGATCGACCCGGCGGCGGCGCAAGCCGACCCGGAGATGCCGCCGATGCTGGTGGAACTGGCGCAGCGGAACCTCCGGGAGGGCGCGGCCAGCATTCTGGCCGCCAGGCAGGCAGGCGTCAAGATCGCGCTCGGCAGCGACACGAGCCTGGCCGTCGGGCTCGAGATCCAGCGGATGGTCCACCACGGGCTCACCCCC
>WNFC01014619.1_pt1 | contig 11790 bp, 11 predicted proteins | sample 5400541 | NCBI WGS metagenome assembly WNFC01 (sample SAMN13153342, study PRJNA577476) | soil metagenome | isolation source: 120 cm saprolite under Douglas fir tree site 2 hole 2 replicate 1 | place: USA:California | collected 2015-04-18 | reverse complement strand
GATGGAGCTCGGGCCGGCGCTTTGGCACTACCGCGACATCGTGACCGGCGACCTGGGCGCGATCATCCATGCGGGGGCTTGGAATGGTCTCGGGATTTTGATCGCCTCTGCATTCATCGCGCGACGCCACAGATGACCGAGTACGCCCTCACCCTCAGCGACGTCACGGGGCGCGGGCTCGGCCCAGCCTCGCTCGCGCTACTGCCTGGCGAGATCGCGGGGCTGGTCGGCCCCGCTGGGGCAGGGAAGACGACGCTGCTGCGTGTGGCGGCGGGCGCGTCGAGGCCTAGGACCGGTGAGGTGCGCGTCTGGGGAATGCGAGTCACGAATCCCGCGGCGCGACAGCTCGTCGGATACGCGAGCGACAATCCGGCATTTCCGCCCGCGCTCACCGTCCAGGAAGTGTTGATGTACTACGCGCGCCTGCACGGCGCGGTGAGTAACGAGCGTGCGCCTCGCGGGTTGGTCCGCGAAGCCCTCGAGATCGCCGGGTTGACGGCGGCGGCAGAGCTGCGCGTGGAGGGATTGGGGCGGGCGGATCTGCACCGTCTCAGCTTGGCGCAGGCCGCAATGGGCGGACGTCGAGTGCTCCTGCTCGACGAGACGTTATCCGGACTCGACGCCTTCGCGCGTCGGGATCTGCGGAGCCGGATCGCGCGGCTCGCGGCAGCGGCTCGCGTTCTCGTCATGCGCGAAGGACGCATCGTGCGCGCCGGCCCGCTCGCGACCCTGCTCGGCGAGCGCGTCCTCGAGGTCATTCTGGATGCGCCGCCCCCCGAGCCGCCCCCGGGATTCCGGATTACCGAGGCTGGTCTGGAAGCGCCGCTGGCTGGCCGCACCGTAGAGGCCGCATTGGCGCTGTGCCGGGCGCACCGGTTGCCCGTCCGGGCCTCACGTGTGCGCGTAAAGTCACTTGAGGAGATCGTCCTGGAAACCCACGACAGGAATTAACGGAGATCTCACCTGACTACTACAGACTTTCCTTAGTACGTTTCGCCGCAATGACCGCGGCGCCGGTTTCGCTCTTCAATACGCTCACCCGTCGAGTCGAGCCGCTGCGGCCGCTCGCGCCGCCGCGCGTCACGCTCTACACCTGCGGTCCGACGGTGTGGAACTACGCGCATATCGGCAATTTCCGCACGTTTCTGTTCGAAGACTTGCTGCGCCGTTGGCTGGAGCACTCCGGCTACGACGTCTTTCAGATCATGAACCTCACCGACGTGGACGACCGCACGATCAAGGCGGCGCGCGCGGCCGGGAAGCGCCTCACCGAGCACACCGCGCCGTTCACGAGGGCGTTCTTCGAAGATCGTGACTATCTGCGCATCAAGCCGGCGCACGTGTACCCCGCCGCGACCGCGTACATGCCGCAGATGATCGCTCTGGTCTCGCGGCTGCTCGAGCGGGGCGTGGCATATAGAGGAGAGGACGGCTCGGTCTACTTTGCGATCGTGAAGTTTCCCACCTACGGCCGCCTGTCGCAGCTCGACAAACGCGAAATCAAAGTCGGCGCGCGGGTGGCAAGCGACGAGTACGCGAAGGGGGACCCGAGCGATTTCGCAGTATGGAAGAAAGCCGACGCCGAAGACGAGTCCGTCGGCGCGGCATGGGATGCGCCATTTGGCCGCGGCCGCCCTGGATGGCACTTGGAGTGCTCGGCGATGTCGCTCGAGGAAATCGGCAAACATTTCGGCGTGCAGACGCTCGACATTCATGCCGGCGGGATCGATTTGATTTTCCCGCATCACGAAAACGAAATCGCGCAGTCCGAGGGCGCGACGGGCCAGCTGTTCGCGCGCCATTGGGTGCACGGCGAATTCCTCAACGTGCGCGGCACCAAGATGTCGAAGCGGCACGGAAACTTTCTCACCGCGCGCGATCTGCGCGAGCAAGGCGTCGACGCCGCCGCAGTGCGATTGCTGTTCTTTCAAACACATTATCGCCAACCGGTGGATTTCACCGACGAGGCGCTCGAAGCGGCGAAAGAAGGAGTGCGGCGGCTCGGCGAATTCCATCAACGATTGCGGGGAGCGGGGAGCAGGGAGCGGGGAGCAGAGCTCGACAAGCTCGGCGAGAAACTGGAGGCTGATGTCGCGACCGCATTGAACGACGATCTCAACGCGCCGCGCGCCGTTGCCGCGCTGTTCGACTTCGTCCGCGCCGCCAATCGCGAGCTCGACAAGCCGGTCGCTGCGGCCGGAACGGCGCGCGCGCTCGCGGCGTTCGAGCGCGTGGCCAACGTCTTGGACGTGTTGCCGACCGCGCGTGCCGCGGACCCGGCGCTCGCGAGCTGGGTCGAGGAGCGCATCGCGGCGAGGGCCGGGGCCCGTAAGTCCAAGGATTTCAAGGCCGCCGACGCGATCCGGGCGGAGCTCGCCGCCAAGGGCATCGAGATCGAAGACACGCCCCAGGGCACCAAGTGGCGACTCCGCTGACGAGGCCTAAGTCGTTCGACGTCCATCCCTTGCCATAGTCGCACGGCCCCTCTAAGATACGAGTCTGTCGGATTCAGCCTTTACCAGCTGACGTAGCTCAACTGGCAGAGCAGCTGATTTGTAATCAGCAGGTTAAGGGTTCGAGTCCCTTCGTCAGCTCAAACCCGAACTCTGGGAACCAACAAACCCCGCGCGCAACGAACGCGGGGTCTGTTGTCAGAGGGATCGAAGGGACGGCGCGCTGGGTGGGGTGCCCGAGTGGCCAAAGGGAGCAGACTGTAAATCTGCCGGCGTCAGCCTACGAAGGTTCGAATCCTTCCCCCACCACTCTGGGGCGCGCGGGCGTAGCTCAGTTGGTAGAGCATCAGCCTTCCAAGCTGAGGGTCACGGGTTCGAGCCCCGTCGCCCGCTCTGGCGAACGCTCGCGTAGCTCAGTCGGTAGAGCGCGTCCTTGGTAAGGACGAGGTCACCGGTTCAATCCCGGTCGCGAGCTCTGGGAAATGAGCCATCAGCCATCAGCTGTCTGCTGATGGCAGATGGCTGAAAGCAGAAAGCCCTATACGAGGAGATCATGGCAAAGGTATGCGCACGTCGACTGCCCGGGGCACGCCGACTATGTGAAGAACATGATCACGGGCGCGGCGCAGATGGACGGCGCGATTCTCGTGGTGTCGGCGGTGGATGGTCCGATGCCGCAGACGCGCGAGCACATCCTGCTCGCCCGGCAGGTGAACGTGCCGGCCGTCGTGGTCTTTCTGAACAAGTGCGACCTGGTGGACGATCCCGAGCTGCTGGACCTGGTCGAGCTCGAGGTGCGGGAGCTGCTCTCGAAGTATCAGTTCCCGGGCGATGACGTGCCGGTGATCCGGGGCGCCGCCCTGAAGGCGATCGACGGGGACAAGCAGTGGGTCTCGAAGATCGAGGAGCTGCTGGGCGCGCTCGATAAGAGCATCCCGATTCCCAAGCGCGAAATCGACAAACCGTTCCTCATGCCGGTCGAGGACGTGTTCTCGATCACCGGGCGCGGGACGGTGGCGACTGGACGGGTGGACCGCGGCAAGGTGAAGTCGGGAGAAGAGCTGGAGATGGTGGGGTTCGGGACGGACAAGAAGACGGTGGTGACGGGCGTCGAGATGTTCCGCAAGCTCCTGGATGAGGCTCAGGCGGGAGACAATGTCGGCCTACTGTTGCGGGGCGTGGAGAAGGACCAGATCGAGCGCGGGATGGTGTTGGCCAAGCCCGGGTCGATCAAGCCCCACACGCACTTCGAGGCCGAGGTCTACGTCCTGACGAAGGAAGAGGGCGGCCGGCATACGCCGTTCTTCAAGGGGTATCGGCCGCAGTTCTACTTCCGCACGACGGACGTGACGGGGAGTGTCGAGCTGCCGGCCGGCGTCGAGATGGTGATGCCGGGCGACAACACGAAGATGACGATCGAGCTGATCACGCCGATCGCGATGGAAGAGCAGCTGCGGTTCGCCATTCGAGAGGGTGGTCGGACCGTGGGCGCGGGTGTCGTCACGAAGATTCTCAAGTAAGAGGTCATCGTGCCCCGCGAGAACATCATCATGGAGTGCACTGTCTGTAAGAGCCGGAACTACTTCACCACGAAGAACCGGCGCAAGCACCCGGAGCGGGCGGAGTGGAAAAAGTACTGCCCGAAGTGCAATAAGCAGCAGGCGCACAAGGAATCGAAGTAATGGCAACGGAGGTCATGACGGGTGGCGGGGGAAGCCCCGAGCTTCGCCCCGCCGGCCGCATCGCCCGGTTCATACGATTCCTGCGCGACGTGCGCAACGAGCTGCGCAAAGTCACGTGGCCGACGTTCGACGAGTTGAAGAAGGCGACGACGGTGATCGTCATTTTCGTCGCCGTGCTGGGCATCGCGATCGGACTGATGGACTCGTTCTTCCAGTTCGTGTTCGTGAAGCTCGTCGCGAGAATGTTTTAGTGGCCGCCCCCGAGCTGCGCTGGTACGCGATTCAGACGACCGCGGGGCATGAGAACAAGGTGCGCTCGCTGATCGCGCGCCGCATCAGCGAAGATGTCCGGCCCGAGGCGGAGAAGCCGATCCGTCAGGCCCTGGTCCCCACGCAGGAAGTCGTGGAGATCAAGAACGGCAAGAAGGTGAACGTCGAGCGCAAGATCTATCCCGGGTACGTGCTCGTGGAGATGGACCTGAATCAGGAGACCATCCACACGATCAACGGCATCCAGGGCGTGATCAAGTTTGTGGGAACCGGCCGGCTGCCGATGCCGTTGCGCCCGGACGAGGTCAACCGGCTGCTGGGCGTCGAAGAGGCGGTCAAGGAAGAAGAGCCCGCGGAGGCGATTCCGTTCCTCGTGGGCCAGGTCGTGGAGATCACGGAAGGGCCGTTCTCCGATTTCAGCGGGACGGTGCAGGAAGTGCTGCCGGACAAGGGCAAGGTTCGGGTTTCGGTGGCGCTGTTTGGACGGCCGACGTCGGTCGAATTGGATTACTTGCAGCTCAAAGCTCACTGACCACGGAATGCGTGGGAGTCCGCTGTTAGCGGACGACAATAGAGGAACACGATGGCCAAGCCAATCACCGCAGTAGTGAAGTTGCAGGTGCCGGCCGGGCAAGCGACCCCTGCTCCTCCGGTGGGGACGGCGCTCGGGCCCCACGGCGTCAACATCATGGAGTTCGTGAAGCAGTTCAACGCGAAAACCGGTAGCGCCGCCGGGATGGTCACGCCCGTCGTCGTCACGATCTACAAGGACCGCACCTTCACCTTTGTGACCAAGACCCCGCCTGCCGCGGTCTTGCTCAAGAAGGAAGCGGGCATCGAGAAGGGCTCGGCGACCTCCAACCGGGAGAAGGTCGGCAAGGTCACGCGCGCCCAGCTGAAGAAGATCGCCGAGCTGAAGATGCCGGACCTGAACGCGACCGATCTCGAAGGCGCGATCAACATGATCGCGGGCACGGCGCGGTCCATGGGCCTGGTGGTGGAAGGCTGATGCGCACCCATGGCAAGAAATACCGGGCTGCGGCCGCCACGCTGGAGCCGCGCAAGCTGTACGCGCCCGCCGTCGCGGTCGAGCAGGTGAGGCAGACGGCGTACGCGAAGTTCGACGAGTCGGTCGACGTCGCGGTGCGCCTGGGCGTCGATCCCAAGCACGCCGATCAGATCGTGCGCGGCACGGTGTCCATGCCGCACGGCACGGGGAAGACGATCCGCGTGCTCGTGATCGCGCAGGGGGAGAAGATCAAGGAGGCCGAAGCGGCCGGCGCCGACTTCGTGGGTGTCGAGTACGTGCAGAAGATCAAGGAAGGCTGGATGGACACCGACGTCATCGTGGCCACGCCCGACGTGATGGGGCAGCTGGGCGCGCTCGGAAAGATCCTCGGGCCGCGCGGGCTGATGCCGAACCCGAAGGCGGGCACCGTCACGATGGACGTGACGAAAGCGGTGAAGGAGCTGAAGGCGGGCAAGATCGAGTTCCGCGTGGACAAGAGCGGCATCGTCCACGCGCCGATCGGCAAGAAGTCGTTCGCGGCCCAGCAGCTCGCCGACAATCTGCAGGCGTTCATGGATGCGATCGTCAAGGCGAAGCCATCAGCGGCGAAGGGGCACTACATCCGGTCAGTGACGGTCTCGAGCACGATGGGACCGGGCGTGCGGGTCGATCCGGCGGGGTATCACGTATGAACCGCACCAAAGCGCAGAAACAGGAGATGGTCACGGCTCTGGCGACGCAGGTCGCCGGGTCGCCGACGATCTACGTCACCGATTTCACGGGTCTCAACGTGGCGCACATCACGGACCTGCGCCGCCGCCTCCGCGCGGTCGGCGTCGAGTACGTGGTGGTCAAAAACACGCTGGCCCGGCGCGCGCTGACCGAGAAACAGCTGAAAGACGGCGGGCTGGAGTCGTTCCTCGCCGGTCCGACGGCACTGGTGTTGGCGGGCGCGGATCCGGTCGGCGCCGCGAAGGTGCTGACCGACTTCGCCAGGGAATTCGAGAAGCCGTCGATCAAGGTCGGATTGGTCGAAGGCAAACCGGTCACCCAGGCGCAGGTGAAGCACCTGGCGTCGCTGCCCTCCAAGATGCAGCTGCTGGCGCAGCTGGGCGGCGCGCTGCAGGCGCCGATGGCCGGATTCCTGGGAGTGCTGAACGGATTGCTGTATTCGATGGTTGGCGCCCTCGAGGCTCTAAAAACTAAACGGGCAGGAGAACAGTAAATGGCAACTCAGACCATGAGTAAGGACGACATCCTCGAAGCCATCGGCAACATGTCGGTGTTCGAGCTGGCGGAGCTGATCGAGGCTTTTAAGGGCCGCTTCGGCGTTACGATCGCCGCTCCGGCAGCAGCACCAGCAGGCGCCGCTCCGGGAGCCGCAGCTGCCGCGCCCGCGGCCGAGGAGAAGACGGAGTTCACCGTCGTCCTCAAGGCCGGCGGCGAGAAGAAGATTCAGGTGATCAAGGAGATTCGCGCGATCACGAGCCTCGGTTTGAAAGAGGCGAAGGATCTGGTCGAAGGCGCGCCCAGCACCGTAAAGGAAGGCGTGTCCAAGCAGGAAGCGGAAGAAATCAAAAAGAAGCTCGAAGCGCAGGGCGCCGTCGTTGAACTGAAGTAGCCTCGAGTGAGCCCTGGGCCACGGGGGCCCAGAGGCCAACCCGAGTCTCGCTTCGGTCTACGACATGCGCGGATTAACTACAACCTGCTCGCTTTACCGAGCCCTAGGATCCTCCCCCGCACCGCAGCCGGGTACGGGGGCGGCAGGGCCTTTTGCATTACTTGAGGGTTCGAATGACCACTAAGACGTTACCTCTGCTTTCGTTCGCAAAACTGGCGACGGGCATGCCGATGCCCCATCTCCTCGACATTCAGACGCGCGCGTTCCAGTCGCTCTTGCAGCCGGACGGCAAGAATGGCGCGCGCGCCGACGTCGGACTGGAACGGGTCTTCAAGGACCTGTTTCCGATCCAGGACGTGAACGGCAACTACTCGCTCGAGTTCGTGAAGTACGCGCTCGGGGAGCCGAAGTACACGGTGGAAGAGTGCATCGAGCGCGACATGACGTACTCGGTGCCGCTCAAGGCGACCTTGCAGCTGGTCGTCATGGAAGAGGTCGGCGAGGTCACCAAGACCAAGCGGCCGAAGAATATCATCGAGAAGGAAGTCTATCTCGGTGAGCTGCCGATCCTCACGCCGCTCGGCACGTTCGTCATCAACGGCGCGGAGCGCGTCATCGTGTCTCAGCTGCACCGCTCGCCCGGCGTCGTATTCGAGGAGAGCATCCACCCCAACGGCCAGCGCCTCTTCTCGGCGCGTATCATCCCGTTCCGGGGCTCGTGGGTCGAGTTCACGGTCGACATTCACGACGTGATCTACGTCCACATCGATAAGAAGAAGAAATTCCCGGCGACCGCGCTGCTGCGCGCGTTCGGCTACGGCACCAACGCCGACATCCTGAAGCTGTTCTACGCCGTGAAGGAGATCGACATCACCGGCAAGCTCGAGGGCCGCGCGCAGAAGCGCGAGGTGCTCGGCACGCTGCTGGCCGCCGATGTGCCCGATCCGGAGAACAAGAAGGGCGAGCCGCTGGCTCGCGTGGGCGACGAGCTCGTGCTGGAGCGCTTCAACGCGTTCCGCCGCGCCGGCATCACGTCGGTCAAAGTCTTCGCGGGCTACACCTCGCTCGACCTGCGCGAGGACGCGCAGCCGACGACCACCCAGCAGACGCCGAGCAAGTACGTACTGGCGTTTGATGTCGCCGATCCCGACAGTGGCGAAGTCCTCGCCGAAAGCGGGCGGGAAGTGTCGGAGGCGATGAAGAAGAAGCTGATCAAAGCCGGCGTGATCAAGGTGGACGTGCTGCTACCGCCGGGCCGGAGCGAGTCGCCCCTCATCAAGAACACGCTGCTCAAGGACCCGACGCATACCGAGGCGGAAGCGCTGGCCCAGATTTATACGCTGCTGCGGCCCGGCGAAGCGCCGAACATCGAGACGGCACGTGACGCGCTGAAGCGCCTGTTCTTCCATCCGAAGCGTTACGACCTGGGGCGGGTGGGGCGCTACAAAATCAACCAGCGGCTCAAGGTGGGCGTGGCGAAGGACAACACCGTCCTCACCGAGGACGACTTCGTCGCGATCATCCGTTACCTGATCGAGCTGTCCGAAGGACGCGGCTACACCGACGACATCGACCACCTCGGCAACCGCCGGGTGCGCTCGGTCGGCGAGCTGATCGCCAACCAGTTCTCGGTCGGCCTGTCGCGTATGGCGCGGCTCATCAAGGAGCGGATGAGCATCAACAACGATCCCGAGCGCATCACGCTCGACGATCTGGTCAATGCGCGCACCGTGAGCGCCGTGATTCAGGCGTTCTTCGGTAGCTCACAGCTGTCGCAGTTCATGGATCAGACGAATCCGCTCGCCGAGCTGACGCACAAGCGCCGCCTGTCGGCGCTCGGACCGGGCGGGCTCACGCGCGAGCGCGCCGGCTTCGAGGTGCGCGACGTGCACTACAGCCAGTATGGCCGCATGTGCCCGATCGAGACGCCGGAAGGTCCGAACATCGGGCTGATCACGAGCTTGTCGTGCTACGCGCGCGTCAACGATCTCGGCTTCATCGAGACGCCGTACCGCGTCGTGAAGGACGGCAAGGTCACGGACGAAACGCGCTGGCTGTCCGCTTCTGAAGAAGAGGACTACGCCGTAGCGCAGGCCAACGCGCATCTCACGCCCGACGGCCGCTTCGCCGACGAGCTGGTGCTGTGCCGCAAACGGGACGACTACCCGCTGCTGCCGCCCAGCAAGATCGACTTCATGGACGTGGCGCCGGAGCAGCTCGTGTCCATCGCCGCGGCCCTGATTCCGTTCCTCGAGCATGACGACGCGAACCGCGCGCTCATGGGCTCGAACATGCAGCGGCAGTCGGTGCCGCTCCTCTTCCCGCAGGCGCCGCTGGTGGGCACCGGGCTCGAGGAGAAGGTGGCGCGCGACTCAGGGGCCGTCGTGATCGCCCGCCGCGGTGGCGTGGTCACCCGTGTCACGGCTGATGAGATCATCATCGACGCCGGTGACGAGGACGCGCCCGGGAATGGCGACCATCCACTGGCGCGCCTCAAGCAGCACGACCGCTTCCGCCTGAAGAAGTTCTGGCGGACGAACCAGGACACCGCCATCAACCAGCGGCCGCTCGTGCACATGGGCCAGAAGGTGAAGGCGGGGCAGATCGTTGCGGACGGCGCCGGTACGGAGCGCGGCGATCTCGCGCTCGGCGCCAACGTCACCGTGGCGTTCATGCCGTGGTACGGCCACAACTTCGAAGACGCCATCGTGCTCTCCGAGCGCCTCGTGAAGGACGACGTCTATTCGTCGATCCACATCCAGGAGCTCGAGCTGCACGTGCGCGACACCAAGCGCGGCCGCGAGGAGATCACGCGCGAGATCCCGAACGTCGCCGAGGAGTCGCTGGTGGACCTCGACGAGCGGGGCATCGTGCGGATCGGCGCCCATGTGAAGGCGGGCGACATCCTCGTCGGTAAGATCACCCCGAAAGGTGAGACCGAGCTCTCGCCCGAAGAGAAGCTCCTCACCGCGATCTTCGGCGAGAAGGCGAAGGACGTGAAGGACTCGTCGCTGAAGGTGCCGCCCGGGATGGAGGGCGTCGTCATCGACGTGAAAATCTTCTCGCGCATCGAAGACCAGGTGGTGGAGAAGGACCGCGGCGAGCGCATCGGCGAAGTGCGCCGGCTCGAGACGGAGGAGAAGGCGCGCATCTCGGAGGCCATGTTCGTCGAAATGGCGGAGCTGCTCGCCAATCAGGAAGTCGGCTTGATGCTGAAGGCGGGCACGGTCGAAGAGTATCTGCCGGCCGGCACCAAGCTTTCCAAGCAGCAGCTGAGCGAGATCAACTTCGCCGACGTGGACCTGAAGACGCTGCGCGTGGCCAACAAGTCGGTGAATGAAAAGATCCGCGCGGTGCTCGACGCGGCCAGCGCCGAGCGCGCCAAGATCGAGGAAAAGTCGGAAGACCAGATCGACAAGATCCTGCAGCCGGACGAGCTGCCGCCGGGTGTCATCCAGTTGGTGAAGGTCTACGTCGCCGAGAAGCGGAAGATCTCGGTCGGCGACAAGATGGCGGGACGCCACGGCAACAAGGGCATCATCGCGCGGATCGTGCCGGAGGAGGATATGCCGTTCCTCCCCAACGGAACGCCGGTGGACATCGTCCTCAACCCGCTGGGCGTGCCGAGCCGGATGAACGTCGGCCAGATCCTCGAGACGCACCTGGGCTGGGCGGCGAACCTGCTGGGCTTCGACGCCAAGACGCCCGTCTTCCAGGGCGCCAACGAAACGGAGATCGGCGTGCTGCTGCGGCTTGCGGGCCTGACGTGGGCCGCGGCCAGCTTGCGGCTGGACGTCCGCCCGCCGGCGCTCGATTCCGATCGCATCTTCCAAATCGTGTCGGACCTGCGGCGGCTGCCGTCCACCAACGGCGATCGTCCCGACATCGGCACGGCCGGCGTCGCGCTGCTCGGCGGGCGCAGCGTCTCGGCCGAGACGCGCGAGCTGCATCGCCAGATGGTGGACTTCCTCAAGTTCGCCGGGAAAGAGTTGGCGGAGCGTGAGCTGGCGCAGCACCGGATCGAGCAGGAAGTGCATGCCGCCAAACTCGAGACGGCGGACGCGGCGAACCTGTCGGCCGCGCAACGAGCCTCTCTCAAGAGCGGACTGAAGGAGATCGAGAAGGTCCTGGCCAAGGATAAGCCCGCGGAAGTGCTCGAGGCGATGGGACGTCCGGCGCTCGCGGCGCTGTTCGGCGCCAAGTCCGAGGCCGATGTCGACGCCGCGGCCGACGAGCTGCTCGCCGCGGCAGGACTGTCGCCGGTCGGCAAGTGCCGGCTGCGCGACGGCCGCACGGGTGAGCTGTTCGAGTCCGATGTGACGGTCGGCTCGATCTACATGATGAAGCTGTCGCACCTCGTGGACGACAAGATCCACGCCCGCTCTATCGGACCGTATTCGCTGGTGACGCAGCAGCCGCTCGCCGGTAAGGCGCAGTTCGGCGGCCAGCGGTTCGGCGAAATGGAAGTGTGGGCGCTGGAAGCGTACGGCGCCGCGCACACGCTGCAGGAGATCCTGACCGTCAAGTCGGACGACGTGAACGGACGCAGCCGCGTGTACGAGGCGATCGTGAAGGGGCAGAACCTGCCGAAGCCCGGGATTCCGGAGTCCTTCAACGTGCTGGTGAAGGAGCTCCAGGCGCTCGGATTGAAGGTGACGCTCGGCACTACTGAAGACGTGGAGGAATAGTGATCGATTTCCGAAGCGGCCACGAGCCCAAGAGCTCGAGCTTTGACTATATCCAGATCCGGATCGC
>WNFC01007778.1_pt1 | contig 11790 bp, 13 predicted proteins | sample 5400541 | NCBI WGS metagenome assembly WNFC01 (sample SAMN13153342, study PRJNA577476) | soil metagenome | isolation source: 120 cm saprolite under Douglas fir tree site 2 hole 2 replicate 1 | place: USA:California | collected 2015-04-18 | reverse complement strand
CGGCAAAGGGCAATACCTCGATGCGTCGTTGGTGGACACCTACTTTCATATGCACGAGATGGCGGTGCCGGTCATTTCCATTCGCAAGGAAAAGTTCACCATTCGGCGCAATGGTTCGCAGCATCCCTACGGGAGCCCCTCCGGGGTGTTCAAGTGCTCCGGCGGCTATATCATGCTGCTGGTGCAGCAACATGAATTCCCGCGGATTGCGAATGCGATCGGGCGGCCTGACTTGGTCGAGGATTCACGGTTCAAAAGCAATAGCCGCCGTGTGAGAAACAACGATGCCCTCAAGCAGATGATCGAGGATTGGTTCGCCACGTTTCCCGATCGTGACAGTGTGATCGCGGCCCTAGACAAGTTTCGCGTACCCTGTGCGCCGGTATGGTCGCTCGAAGAAGCGATGGCCAGTCCGCATCTACGCGAACGCAAAACCATTCGGCGGGTCAGCGATCCGGCCCTGGGGGAATTCGACATTCCCGGCTTCCCGGTCAAATTTTCCGACTGGGCGCCAACCCCTGATTTAAAGGCCTCGCGGGTCGGTGAGGACAACGAAGCTGTCCTGCGCGAGATGCTTGGACTGTCCGAGCACGAGATACAAGCGCTCTACGCGGAAGGCGTGTTGCTGAGAGCACGGGCAGACGCTACTCAGGATTGATGACCGAATCCAGCAATGAGGGACAGCCTTTCCAGGCTGTCAGGTGGCTGACAAGAAAGCTGGTCCCACGGTAGGGCGTTACAAAGCTCTGATCCTTGCGGATGCGACCTACATCAGGGCGCGTACCGCAAGGTGGAGAAATGGAGGATAGAAACCGAGATGGCAGAATGGACTGAGGAAGTCACCCAAGTCGCGGGGAGTAACCTCGCAATCATCAAAGGCGGTACCGGAAAACCGCTTTTGGTACTGCACGAAGAGCTGGGTCATCCTGGATGGCTCAATTGGCATGCGGCGCTGGCGCGTGAGCACACCTTGCTGATTCCGATTCAGCCGGCGTTGGGCAAGTCCGCCAAGATTGACTGGCTGCGCAATATCCACGATCTCGCAATGTGGTATTCGTGGGCGTTGCGTGAAAAGGACCTGTTCCCGCTCGACGTTATCGGATTTTCGCTCGGCGGCTGGATTGCGGCGGAAATGGCGACAGTCAATGGCCGGCAATTTCGCCGGATGGCGCTGGTCGCGCCGATGGGAATTAAGGCGCCCGAGGGCGAGATCATGGACATCTTCTCGATTACGGCTCGTACCTCGCTCGGCTTCAGCGTTTACGATCAGGATGCGACCCCGGAGTACAACAAGCTTTACGGCGGCGAGCGGACGCCGGAGCAGTTCGAGGCGTTCGAGGATGCACGCACGGAGAACACGCGGCTGGCATGGGAGCCGATCCTTCATAACCCCGCCCTGCCGCATTTCCTCGAAAGTGTGACTAGCCTGCCCACGCAAATAATCTGGGGACGCGAGGACGCGATTGTCCCGGTCAGCGCTGCCGAGGCTTATCGCAAAGCGCTGCACAATACCGACGTGAAGGTCACGATCTTCGACCATTGCGGTCATCGGCCGGAGATCGAAAAAGCCAACGAGTTCAGCAAGCTGGTTCGCGAGTTCCTCGCCTGAGCACGCTGAAGGAGAATAGCCATGCATATGATGTATTTCACGGAACGTCCGTATCGTGACGTGCCGGAGGATGAAGTAATCCGCAACCGCAGTTTCTTTGGCGTGCCCAACAGCTTCTATGACCCCGAAGTCGGCGCGCGCTATTACAACGAATATATCGATGAGGCCATTTACGCCGAGGAACTCGGCTTCGACGCCATCATGCTCAATGAGCATCATGGGACGCCCTTCTGCATGGGAGCCGTGATGAACGTGGAGGCGGCGATTCTGGCACGGGTGACCAAAAAGGCCCGTATCGTGCTGCTCGGCAATCCGTTGCCCGTGCTCAAGCATCCGCTGCGAATGGCGGAGGAGCTGGCGATGATCGACCTCATCTCGAAGGGACGGTTGGTCCCCGGATGGGTTCGTGGTGCGGGTAGTGAGCAGATCTTCAATAACGCCAATCCAGCTTACAATCGCGAATACTTCAACGAAGCGCATGACCTGGTAATCGCGGCGTGGACGCGTCCCGGTCCGTTCCGCTGGGAAGGCAAGCATTTCAACTACCGCTACATCAATCCGTGGGTCTTGCCCTATCAAAAGCCCCATCCACCGATCTGGATCCCGGGCGTAATCAGCACCGAAACAGTCGTATGGTGCGCGGAGCATCGCTATCCATACATCGGGCTGGGCACTGCGCTGCATTCAACCGTTGAATTGTGGAATCTGTATCAACAGACTGCGGCACGCGAAGGCTATGTGGCCGGCCCGGAAAACTTCGGCTATCTGCAGCAGATCCACGTCTCGGACACCGAGGAAAAGGCTCAGGAGGAGGGCAAAGCGGCGCTGTTCGGGGGTGGTGCGGCCAACTTTTCACGCCCCGAATGGACTCTGCCTCCCGGTTACAACTCGAAGGAGGCGACCCGCCGCCTCGCTCGCCAAGCTACGGAATATGGTTTCCTCGGCATCACGTCAGACAAACTGGCGGAGGCGCGCGGCGAACGGCGTGACCCCAACGAGCCCAAAGGCCACACGCGCGAACGCTTGATGCGGGGCGAGGTCAGTATGGAAGAGGCCAAGCAGAAGATCTACGCCCAATACCAAAAGGCACAGGACGGCCTGCAGATCATCATCGGCTCGCCGAAGACCGTCATCCCCAAGCTCAAGCTAATCCTCGAAGTGCTGCGGCCTGGCGTGATGGGACTGTTTCAGGCGCAGGGTCCGCTCACCACTGAACAACGGATGAACAGTATCCGCCTGATGGGTCAGGAGGTGCTGCCGGCGCTCCGTGAAATCGCCAAGGGGCTCGGTATCGTTGATCCATTCGAGCGCCAACCCGGCTCACGGCAGTATATCGCTGGCACTCAGCTAGACCCGCTGGTCGACCTCGATGCACTCAAGCGCGCGCCCAAGCGTGACGAGAGCGTCAGAGTTTAACGGCCGCATAAGCCAAAGGAGACGACAATGAACCTGATGTACTTCACCGAGCGGCCGTACCGTTACGTTCCTGAAGACGAGCTGATCAAAAACCGCGCCTATTTCGGCCTCTCGAACACTTTCTTCGATCGCGAAAAAGGCTCGCAGCTTTACAACGAATATCTCGACGAGATGGTCTACGCCGAAGAGGTTGGTTTTGACTCGATCATGCTCAACGAGCATCATGGCACGCCCTTCTGCATGGGCGCGGTGATGAACGTCGAGGCGTCGATTCTCGCGCGTATTACCAGCAAGGCCCGCATCATCCTGCTCGGCAATCCTTTGCCAACGTTCAAGAACCCGCTGCGCGTCGCCGAAGAACTGGCGACCATCGATTGTATCTCCCATGGGCGCCTGGTTCCCGGATGGGTGCGGGGGGCCGGCAGCGAGCAGATCTTCAACAATGCCAACCCCGCCTACAACCGGGAGATGTTCAACGAAGCGCACGATTTGATTCTGGCGGCGTGGACGCGGCCAGGTCCGTTTCGCTGGGAAGGCAAGCACTTCAACTATCGCTTCATCAATCCATGGGTGCGGCCATATCAGAAACCACATCCGCCGATTATGATTCCGGGTGTTCTTAGCCCGGAGACCGTGGTCTGGTGCGCCGAGCATCGCTACCCATATCTCGGGCTCGGCACCGCACTGTCGGCCACTGCGGAACTGTGGAACCTGTACGGCGAGGTGGCTGCGAAGCAGGGCTATGAAGCCGGCTCGGAAAACTTTGGCTATCTTCAGCACGTGGTTGTAGCCGAGACTGAAGAAAAGGCCGAGGAACTCGGCAAAGCCCATCTGTTTGGCGGCGGACAGGGTGCGTTCTCCCGTCCCGAGCACACACTGCCACCGGGCTATAATTCGAAGGAAGCCACCAAGCGTCTGGCGCGGACGATGACCGCCGGTTCCGGCGGCTTTCTCGGGGTTAGCGCGGAGCAGCTCGGCCGCTCCCAATCATCGGGTGAACCCGAAAATCTGCAGCGTCTGGCGGACAGCACGCGCCGGCGTCTGGCGCGAGGTGAGGCGACGATCGAAGAGGCCAAGCAGGCGATTTATCGTGCTTATCCCAAAGCGGTCGCCGGACTGCAGATTATCGCCGGTACGCCCAAGTCGGTAATTCCGAAGCTGCGTACGATTCTCGAAGTGTTGCGCCCGGGCACCTTTGGCATTTTCCAGAGCCAGGGACCGGTCAGCTTCGAAGATCGCATGACCAGTATACGGCTGCTGGGGCAGGAAGTGCTGCCAGCAGTGCGCGAGATCGGCAAAGAACTGGGTCTGGCCGATCCCTCTGAGCGCGAACCCGGCCACCGTCCTTACACCCCAGGTGCCGCGCGCGCACAACTGGTATCGCTCGAAGCCATGCGCTCGTAAGCAGATGCCCAGCCCTGCCGGGTAGGATGCTTGACTGGCGGCGCCTCGAAAACTCGGGGCGCCGCTTTTGATAAATTGCCGGTTCCCCAGAATGGCTGATGCACTCTCCGTGTCGCATTCGAAAATGCTGGCAAGTCTGGCTACTGCTTTGGCGGCGGCCGTGTTGCTGGCTCGAACACCGAGCTTTGCCGCGGATGCCAATTTAGTCCTGGATACCAGCCGATGGGTAATTTCCGGAGAAGGCACAGTCGCGCACTTTGGCGCACGGCTGAATGACCGAGGTATCCAGGCTTGGAACGTGTCAGCGCGGTTTTCGCTGCTGCCCTTCGGCGTCACTCACTTTCACATTTTGAAGGGAATATTGGACGGCGCGCTTGAAGTCGGCTTGGAGCCAACCTTCGAGCGTTTCGCGGTGCAGCACCAAAATAGCCCCCGCGCCCGCTTCGACGTTCAGTACCCCACCGGTCCGATTTTCCCTTCCGGCCATACTAGCTCCTACGCTGCATCAAGCGGGGTGGATCCGGGAGGGCCCGCGGGGTTCAGCAACTTCGCTGGCGTCGGCCTGGTACTCCGGTACTACTTGCTCCACTTCTGCTATGGCCCCTTGGTGCCATGGATTGAAGCTGGGATTGCGCCGGGAGGGACTGATCTGAAAATCGGCCAAGAGAGCAACCGAACCCGGCTTACGGGTCCTTTCATGAACCGCATCAAGGCCGGCGTGGGCGCATCGTACTTTATCAGCGAGCATGTCGCTGCCTATGCCGGTCTTCAGGCGCAGCATATCTCCAACGCCGGGTTGAATGGTTCGAATCGAAACTATTCACTCAATACGGCGGTGAGTTTCACGGTCGGCGCCTCGTGGTTCCTTCGCTAAGCGCTTGATGGTCGACTGTGATCTATGAGGCTAAATCAACGACAACGTGAGCATATCGCTCGCAGCCTTCAGGCCATCGCCATCGGCCAACTCGCTTATTTTGGGTATCATATGATCACGGCCGGCAAGTTTGGCTGGTTGGTCAGTTCGTTGGTACTGTATGTTGTGATCGAAGCATACGCGATATTTCTTCTGAGGAATCTAGAATGAACGGCTATATATTGATGCTCGGTCTGTTTGTATTGGCAACGGTCATAGCAGGTCCGGTAATCATTTCGGATTGGCGGCGGGAGCGTCGCAGCAGGAAAAAGCGATGAGAAAGGCTCCCAGCTGGAACAGCTCAGCAACTTCGCTGGGATCGCAGTCTGAAGCAGCGGCTCGAAAAGCCACATACATCGGCGGTTTAACGAACCGACGCACACCCGAATCTTCGGCCTCAACACTTGCGAAACCGATTTTCGGGGATAGTTAAGATTCGAGTTTAGGCAGGCAGAACCGACTCAGTTGGTATCGTCGCAAAGCGCATGACGGCATCGCAACGACCGGAGGTTATCATGGAAAAAGCACTGGCCGGCGTGACCGTTCTCGATTTGACCCAATATGAGGCCGGCACCTCGTCGACAGAATTGCTGGCGTGGCTGGGTGCGGACGTAATCAAGGTTGAAGAGCCTAAAATGGGTGAGCAGGGACGCTGGCGGGTGACCGACAAGCCGGGCGTCGATTCATGCTGCTCAACGCCAACAAGCGCAGTATCACACTCAACTTGAAATCCCCACGCGGCAAAGAAATTTTCACCGACCTGGCAAAGCAGGTCGACGTCGTCAGCGAGAATTACTCGCTCGGCACGATGGAAAGTCTCGGGCTTGGCTACAATTATTTACGCGAAATCAACCCGCGGCTGATCTATCTCACCGTCAAAGGCTTCGGCACCTTCGGTCCCTACAGCAAGTACAAGAGCTTCGACATGATCGCCCAGGCGGCCGGCGGCGCGATGGCGCTGACGGGATTTCCGGGCTCGCCGCCGCTTAAGCCCGGCCCCACAATCGGCGACACCGGCACCGGTGTGCACGCCGCCTGCGGGATGCTAGCTGCGCTCTACCAGCGCGAACGCACCGGCAGGGGGCAGAAGGTCGAAGTCGCAATGCAGGAGGCGGTGCTCAACTTCTGCCGGGTCCCGATGATGGGCACCTACCTGACTCATAAGCCGACCCCCCGCGTGGGCAATCGGCTGGGTGCCGGGCCGATCGGCGACATCTTCAAATGTGCACCCGGCGGCCCCAACGACTATGTGTATTTGTACTGCGCCAACCCGGAGATGTGGAAAGCGCTATGGCAGACGCTCGGCCGGCCGGAAGTCGCCGATGACCCGCGCTTCACTGATCGTAAGGAGCGCCGCCAGCATATCGAAGAACTCACACAGATGGTCGAGAGCTGGACCAGCCAGCGCACCAAGCAGGAAGTGATGAAGATTATGGGCGAGGCAGGTGTGCCCTGCGGCGCCGTGCTCGATAGCGTTGAATTGCTCAATGACCCGCATCTGCGCGAACGCGGCATGATTGCGACCGTCGAGCATCCAGTGCGCGGCGAGTTCACCATGCCTGGCTGTCCGGTGCGGCTCGACGACTCGCCGGTGGAGGTAAAGAGTGCACCATTACTCGGCCAACACAACGGCGAAGTCTACGGCCGCATGCTGAATTTCAACGACGATGATCTGCGGAAATTAAAGGAGCAGGGCATAATTTAGCTGCGGCGATTCATACCACAGACGGCAGGGCCCTCGTTGTCCGTTGCTGTTAATTCTCAGGCTACGGGCGTGGTAAAGTGCTGTGGTCGCTGCTGAGAAACCATTATGCCTAATGAAGCTTTTTTCACCGTCGAGTTGGAAACAGACCTGTGCGACGATTTTATTGCCGAAGCTCAGGCTATGCACCGGCCGGCCTCTGAGCTAGTGCGCGAATTCATGCGTGAGTTCGTGCGGTGCCGGCGCGAGGCGCGGGAGCATGATGCTTGGTTCCGAGCGAAAGTCGAAGAGGCTCTCAACGACCCAAGGCCCGGGATCCCCCAGGATGAAGTGATGGACGAAGCCCGCTTCGTGATCGAGAGGATCGCTGCCGTGAAGAGTAGGGCGTGAAGATCGACCCTTTGGCTCTTGCGGATTGCTCGATCTTGTGGCGTACATCGCGAGCAACGATCTCGGAGGAGCTCGCCGGCTTCATGCCGAAATACGAAGGCAAACTGATACGCTCGCGACGGACCCAAAAATGGGCCGGCTTGGCCGAGTGACGGGAACGCGTGAATTAGTAATAACCGGTACCCCGTATCTAGCCGCTTATCGCATCGCCGATGAACTAGTCACAATCCTACGGGTACTACACGAAAGCTATAGACGGCGCCGTCGTAGCATTCTCATTTCGTGGGCTTAGCGGTTGCGATGGTCGCGCGCGAGGCCCGGCTGCTTTGGGTGCGGATACGGATGGGGCGTGGGGACCATCTCGCGACGGAAGGACTGTGCCCGCGCCATCGCGTCTCGATATATTGCCGCTAGCTGATCTTCCGCTTCGTAATCGAATGCGTCCTGCAGACGCTGCTCGATATCGCCATCACGCTCGGGTTGATGCTCGATATACCAGCGTGCCGTGCGGCGCAGCGCCTCCTCCGCCGGTATAGGATCACTATAGCCGAGTTGATACTTGATCTTGTGGCAATCCATCAGTTTGTGATGCGGCGTGATTTCGAGACTGACACCCCGCGCCGGATATGCGGCGGCGGCAGGCAAGCTGATAATCTCAAACTGATGATTCATCTCGTCCGCGATGACTTCGACGATCTGCCGGACCGAGTATTGGACGTCATCACCACAATTGTAGATTTGCCCGGCCGCCGCATCGGGTTTGTCAACCGCGAGCAGCACGGCGTGCGCGAGATTCCCGGCGTATCCATGCGTCATCAAGCTGAGCCCGCCTTCGGAAAGAATCATGAACGGGCGTTTGTCGAGCACTCGGCGAATAATGCACCATTCACGCGGCAGTAACTGATAAGGACCATAAACATAGGGATAGCGATACACTACCCCCTTGGGGTGAGCCGCGAGCACAGCACGCTCGGTGCTGGCAATCAAATACGAGAAGCGATTTTCCTCCTCCTCCGCCTGAACAGTGGGGGCGTCTTCGGGAACCGGAATCGGCAGGCCCGGAGGAAAATTCACTGATGGATTGAAGTAGCCGCGATAGGCGGGAACCCCGCCGATAGCGATGAACTGGCTGGTCCTGCCGGCCAGAGCTTCGGCGATTATTCGAATGCGGCCGTAGGTGGCGATGACGACATCAAAACGCCGACCGTCCAGCGCTGAGTCGATAGTCTCCCGGAAATGAGGATCGCCGTGAATATGTTCGACGTCGTTGGGAATTTCGGGAATCTCATGGGTTCCGCGATGGAAGATAGCGACCGTGTAGCCGCGTTCCCGCAAACCATTGACTAGAAACGGTCCGCTGGGACCGGTGCCACCCACAACTAACGCTCTTTTCATTGCCCTTGCCAAGTTCCTCTTCAAATAGTGAAAACTAGTCTGACCGCCGAACGGCAGCGCGATTACATTAACATCTTCAGCCGGCGCCAGGCAGAACCTCGATTAAAAGACCGCGCGAAGATTTCGGCCTCACCACCATCGATAATCGCTGGGAGTACTGTCAGCGCTCTCCGCGGTGCAGCACGCCCTCGCGCTCAAGCACTTCGATGCGCTGCGAGGAATAACCGAGGTATTCGGTTAAGATTGACCGATTGTGCTCACCGAGCACTGGCGCATCGAGCTGCGGATGCCGCGAGCCTTGAGAAAATCTGAGCGGAAAGCCCGGCACGTCAAATTCGCCGAGGAAGCGGTCGTTAACCGTGCGCACGATTTCATTGTCGCGCAGATGGGGATGGGCGATCGCCTGTTCAATCGTTAGTACCGGAGCGTACGGAACGCGATATTCGTCGAACAATCGGAAGACTTCGTCATCGCCCGGCATTGAATCGAACCATTCCTGGATAAGGCGCTTGAGTTCTTCAACATGTGCCATGCGATCGGCGTTGCTTTTAAAGCGCGGATCGCTGGGCAGTTCCGGCCGCCCCATCGCACGGCACAAATAGCCAAACTGATGCTCGGTGCTGGCCATGATCAGGATCGGGCAGCTTTTGCCATTGAAGACGCCAAGCGGCGCGACCCCGAAATGATGCGAACCGCTCCGCCGTGGCAGGACCGCACCGCGGCTCAAGCTCGCAGTGTGTACGGTCATGTCGTTGTAGCTGAAGTAGCAGTCGAGCAGTGAGGTTTCGACGAATTGGCCCTCGCCGGTGCGCTCGCGATGCAGCAGCGCGGCCAGAATCGCCGTCAGCCCGTGAACGCCGGTGCTGATGTCGCCGATGCCGACCTGCGGCAGCACCGGCAGACGCTCAGGCTCCCCGATCATGCTCAGAACGCCGGAGTATGCGCAGCCAATAAAATCATAGCCTGGACGTGTCGCCAGCGGTCCATTCTGGCCGAAGGTGGAGATTGAACACATAATTATTTTCGGATTAAGGGCGCTGACCACTTGATAATCAAACCCCAGCCGACCGATCACGCCGGGCGCGAAATTCTCAACTAACACATCAAACTTGGGAATCAGTTCCTTGATTATCGCGGCGCCTGCGGGATTCTTGAGGTCGAGACACAGACTTTTTTTGCCGCGATTCTGCTGGACGTAATAGCCGCTGCGGCCGTCACGCATAAACGGCACCTGGCGGGAAATATCGCCGTTGGGTGCAATTTCCACCTTCACCACCTCGGCACCCATCTCCGCCATGTAGCGGGAGGTCGTAGGTCCAGCGAGAACCTGTGTGAAATCGAGCACCTTGTAGCCGTCGAGCATGCGCTTTGATGTAGCCATTTAGTCCTGCCTCCTCCCTTCGCGCCGCAACACATTGCAAAGCCGGTGACAGAAGGCAAGCCTGCGAGAAGACTTCTCCCAATCGCCAGAGATCAGGATTTCGAGGTACCCTTGCGCTCTGTATTGGTCTAAGATTCGCCCGAGGAATCCGGCGATGAAGATTGGAATATTGATAGCTGTCAACGAACATACCGCCGATCCCGCGACGCTCGCGCGCAAAATGGAGCAACTGGGCTTTGAATCGATCTGGCTCCCCGACCATCCGGTGCTGCCGGTCTATAGCACGACGCCGCTTCCGGAGACACCGCCGGGTCACGGTCAGATTCCTGAAGTCTACTCGCATATCTCCGACCCGTTCGTTGGGATGGCGATGGCCGCCGGGGCAACCACGCATCTCAAAGTGGCGACCGGTGTGTGCCTCGTGCCGGAACGCAATCCGCTGCTGACCGCCAACGAACTGGCGACGTTGGACCATTTTTCGGACGGCCGCGTACTCTTCGGCATTGGCGCCGGTTGGCTCAAGGAAGAGTCCGAAATCCTCGGCGCCGATTTCCCTCATCGATGGAGCCAGACCAAGGAATACATTGCGGCGATGCGCGAGTTGTGGAGCAAAGATGAGGCGTCGTTCGAGGGCAAGTACGTCAAGTTCAGTCCGGTGCGTCTCTATCCAAAGCCTAAACAGAAGAACGGCCCGCCGATTCTGATCGGCAGCAAAGACAAAAATGCGCTCCGATGGGCTGCGCAATGGGGCGATGGCTGGTGTCCAATCTTTCTTCAGCCGGAAGCGATGCGCATGGAGTTGAAAAAGTTGCGGGAGGAGTGCAACCAAGCGGGAACGAACTTTGACCGGCTCGACATCTCAATCTTCAAGCGGGAGCTGCGCGGCAACCGGGCGGAGGTCCAGAACGGCCTCAAACAATACGAGGACGTTGGCGTACACCGCTTTATTATCATGCAGATCGGCGGTCGTCTCGACGTACCGAATTACTCCTTCGAATTCGAGCGCCTCGCGTCACTTTATGTCTAACGTACTGGGGTCAAAATGGCGACATTAACTAATGAAAAATGCACGGCCTGCCGCCGCGATTCACCACGCGTAACCGAGGCGGATATCCAAGAGCTGAAGCCACAAATTCCGGAATGGACGCTTGGAGAAGTGGACGGCATTCCGCGGCTCGAACGGATCTTTGGTTTCCCCAATTTTGGGCAGGCCCTGAACTTCACCAATCGCATCGGCGCGCTGGCTGAGGAAGAAGGCCATCATCCCGCCATTCTCACCGAATGGGGCAGGGTCACAATCTCTTTATGGACGCACAAGATCCGCGGCCTTCATCGGAATGACTTCGTGATGGCCGCGAAGATCGATCTGCTGAACGCTGCCAGCTAAATGCTATGGAGAAAAAGCCACAGGCTGGAAGCCTGTGCCTCGAGTTTCTACATTTTCGCAGTCTTTGTGCGCTCCGGTGCCGGGCTGCACTAGAGTCGACGCACGAGAAAGAGTCCGCAGGGAATTCGCTGGATTCTGGGGAAAGGCGTATGCAAACGTGTTAGGTGAGACGTGGGGGGCTCTTGGCGCATGA
>WNFC01033264.1_pt1 | contig 11791 bp, 11 predicted proteins | sample 5400541 | NCBI WGS metagenome assembly WNFC01 (sample SAMN13153342, study PRJNA577476) | soil metagenome | isolation source: 120 cm saprolite under Douglas fir tree site 2 hole 2 replicate 1 | place: USA:California | collected 2015-04-18 | reverse complement strand
CGTCAGTCACCTTCCGAGAAAGACTAAGGGACGACGGTGACGGCTAGAGGCTCAGCTCTTGGTCCTCGGCCGCCGGAAACGCGACCACGTCCGTGCCGCCCGACTGGCGATGGTTGCCAAGAGCCTCCTCGATGAGGGCGTCGATGTCGCTGTCGGAGTGGGCCGGGTCGTGATGGAAGAACGCCAGCTGCCGGACGCCCGCCTGCTCTGCCAGCGACAGCGCTTCCTCGTACGTCGAATGTCCGAAGCCCGCGTGCGTCTTGTATTCCTCGCGACTGAACTGCGCGTCGTGGACGAGCAGGTCGGCGTCCTGGCACCAGTTGGCCAGGTCCTTCAGGCTTCCGTTCTCGTTGGTGGCGAACAGAGCGATCTCGTTGTCGGTCGCAAACGCAAAGCGCTTCGAACCCTCGTCGATCCGGTATCCAAAAGTGGGGATGGGATGCATCAGAAGGTGCGGTGTGATGCGGAGCCCACTCACCTCGAACGTCTCACCCGGATTCCTTTCAATGAACTCCAACTCGGCTGGCATGTGGTCGAGGCGCACTGGGAAGTACGCGGGGTCCATCTGGTCGGCGAAGGCCGCCTGCAAAGATTTGGCCGAGCCCGCCGGGCCGACGATCGTCAGATGCGTGCCCGGCACAAAGGCTGGTGGGAAGAATGGAAATCCCTGGATGTGATCGAGGTGGGTATGCGTGATGAGGAGGTGCGCCTGCAGCGGCTCGGACGGCCCGAACCTGCTGCCGAGCTCGGCGATGCCCGAGCCCGAATCGATGATGATCAGGTTGTCGTCTTTGTCGCGAACCTCGAGGCAGGTCGTGTTCCCGCCATAGCGCAACGTCCTCCCGCCTGGCGTCGGCCTCGTGCCGCGTGTGCCCCAGAACTTGACCCTCACCTGGGCGCCGTGACCTGATAGAGCTGCTTGTCGACGAAAACATCGAGAAGGTCTCGGTCCAGCTTGCCGTCGCCGGCTTCGGTTTGGAGGATGTCCAGGGCCACGTCTCGCGGCACCGCGCGCTTGTACGGACGGTCCTGCGCGGTCAGGGCGTCGTAGATGTCGCTGATCGTCATCATCTTCGCCTGCAGCGGGATCTGCTCGGCGGTCAGCCCACGCGGGTAGCCGGACCCGTCCAGCTTCTCGTGGTGCCCGTACGCGATCTCAGGAATGCCGCGCATCACCGACGTCCACGGGATCTTGGTCAGGAAATGGAAGCTGTGGGTTACGTGCGCCTCCATCTCGAGGCGCTCCTGCGCATCGAGCGTTCCCTTTCGGATCGAAAGGAAGCGGAACTCCTGCGGGTCGAGCATCGGGTGCTGTCGACCCGACATGTCCGTGTATGTCTGTTGCGAGAGGACCTCCAGCATCGAGGCCTTGTCCTCGGGCATCACAGTCGGCTCGTTGGCGGCGACGATGCCCTCGAGCCAGCTGCGCAGGCGCTGCAGCTCCTCCTCGAGCCGCCGGTCGATTTCCGCCAGGGCGCCATCGGCCCCCGCCCCGCTGCGCATCGCCTCCAGCTTCTCGGTCGCGTAGTTGAGCTGCACCGAACGCTCAACGAAGTCGAAGCGGGCCTGGATCACCTCGAGCTGGCCGGGCATGAGCTTTTTGGCCTTGACGAGGATGTGCTCCCTCACGCCGACCTTGCCGAAGTCGTGGAGCAGACATGCGTAGCGCAGCTCCTTGAACTGGTCGTCGGTCAGGTACACGTCGCGATACTTCCCGGTTCCGATCTCGGTCACCGCGTGTGCTAGTGCAGTCGTCAGCGCTTCAACGCGACCCGAGTGACCGGCGGTGCTCGGATCTCGTTGCTCGATCGCCGTCACGCTCGCCTGCACGAAGCCGTCGAAAAGTGACTGGATCGAGTCGAGCAGGCTCTTGTTGTCCAGGGCGACCGCAGCCTGGCTGGCGATTGACTCGATCATCTCGAGATCGTCGGGTCGAAAGCTCACGACCTCGGTGGGCACGCTGGCGACGGTGAGCTTGGTCTCGTAGCGGCGTTTGGCGTTGATGAGCTGGACCGCCCCCACCACCTCGTTGTTGTAATTGCGCATCGGCACCGTCAGCATCGACTTCGTCCGGTAGCCGAATTGGTGGTCGAAGTTCCTGCCGCCCTGCGGCTTGCCGGGAGGCGGGTTGTACGCGTCGTCGTAGATCTGGCTCCAGCCGACCGTGACGGTGTAGCCGACCACAGTCTTCTCATCAACCGGGACGGTGAAGGCCTGGTATGTGTTGCCGATCGAGCTGTTCTGACTCGAGGCCAGGAACAGCTGTGGCGACCCGTCTTCGCCGACAGTCTTGCGCCACAGGCTTGCGCCGTCTGCATTGGTCAGCTGGCGCAGCGTCGTGAGGATGAACTCCTGAAGCTTGATGATGTCCCGCTCGGCTGAGAGCGCGATCCCGATCCGGTTCAGCTCCTCGAATTGGCGGTGCTGCCGGTGGGCTTGTTCCTCGAGCTGCTTGACCTCGCGCTTCAGCGCGACGTTCTGCATCGCGATCCGTAGGAGCTCCCGAAGCGCTGTACGAGACGCGTCCTTGGGCGGGGCCAGGGCCATGTCCTCGAGCCCGCCAGGCGCCTTCTGCCCGGGGTACAGCAGGACCAATGCCGGCTGGACGACGGTGGCCGCGTTTTCGAGCGTGTGGGCCTGGAGCCCGAGCTCGGCGAGCACAGCCGCGAGCTCGCTGTTCTGCAGGCCTGGCGCCAGGTAGATGTGGAACGCCTGGGCGGTCTTCAAGTCAGGTGGACCGTGCTGGCCGGACGGGCTGCAGATCGGGGCAGGCGACCCCTAGGTCGCCGGTCCGGGCGCCGAGACGAAGGATGGGGTGGCTCGAGGAGGAGCGCATCGTCAGATGCGTGACGACGACGGGCCGGGCCCCCGGACGCACGTATCGGCGTCCTGAGCCCCGAGATGCGGCCTGGCTGGTCGGCGCGGTCCACAAGCCCTAGTGTCCAGCACTGTCGACGTTTTGCAGGTAGATCAAACGCAAACCTTCGAGGGTGAGGAGCGGGTCGGTGGCCTGGATCACGTGCGTAAGCCCCGCGACGAGCCCTGCCTGGCCCCCGGTCGCGATCACCTTGGCCGTCCCACCCAGCTCAGCCACGATACGCTCCACCATGCCCTCCACCTGGGCCACGAAACCCCAGACGAGCCCGGACTGGATCGAGGTGACCGTGTTGCGTCCGATGACCGAGTCCGGCGCGACCGCCTCCACCCGCCGAAGCATGGCGGTGTTCGAGACGAGGGCGTCCAGTGAGATCTCCACGCCTGGGGCGATCGCTCCGCCGAGGTAGTCGCCCTCGGCGCTGATGGCGTCATAGGTGACGGCCGTGCCGAAGTCGATCACCACCACGGGCCCGCCGTATTTCGTATAGGCGGCCAGGGCGTTGGCGATACGATCCGCGCCGACGTCCTTGGGGTTCTCGTAGCGGATGCGCACCCCGGTCTTGACCCCCGGACCGACCATGACCGGCTCGCACTTCAGGTAGCGCCGAGACGCCTCGATCAGGGCGGGGTTGAGGTTGGGCACCACGCTGGAGATGACCACCCCGCTGACCACGTCCAGCTCGAAGCCACGCAGGCTGAAGAGCTGCCTTAGCTCCACGGCCATTTCGTCTGCGGTCCGCTCTCGGTGCGAGGTCACTCGCCAGTCGGCGACCAGGCTCTCGCCCTCGAACAGAGCCAGGGTGACGTTGGTGTTGCCGACGTCGACGGCGAGGAGCATCCGAGCCCGAACTCTACTCAGGTCGGCAGGGGAGGTGGGTGTGTTTTCGACCATTGCCCCAGCCGGCGCGCTTCCCGGCGCACGGCCGTGGCCCGGGCCGCGACCCGGCGCGGGTTGGGCGCCCCGGGCATGTCTCGTTTCCGCAACGAAGCCTCCGCGTTCCAGGGCACCTGCAGCTTCCCTGCCCTGACCGTGCGTCCAACCTCCTCATGGGCCTTCCTAAACGGCGTGCCGGCCGCGACCAGGGCTTCGGCTGCGTCAGTGGCCAGCAAGCTCGTATCCGAGGCGGCAGCGGCCAGGCGGTCGCGATCGAACTCCAGGTGGCCGACCAGGAGCTGGGCTGCTCGCAGCGAGTCCAAAACGCTGTCGACGGCGGCGAAGACCGCGGGCTTGTCCTCCTGGAGGTCCCGGTCGTAGGCGAGCGGCAGGCCTTTCAGGATCGTGGCGAGCGCGACGAGGCTGCCGAGCGGCCTGCCGGCGCGGGCTCGCAGGAGCTCGGCGATGTCGGGGTTCTTCTTCTGCGGCATCAGGCTCGACCCGGTGGCGATCTCGTCGGCGAGCCGTACGAACCCAAACTCGGTGGTCGCCCAGAGGACGACGTCCTCGCCAAGGCGGCTGAGGTGGATCGCGGTCGCCAGGCACGCGTAGACGAGGTCAAGCGCGAAGTCCCGGTCGGCGACGGCATCGATGCTGTTGGGCGTCAGGCGCTGAAAACCCAGCTCCTTGGCGACACTCTCCCGCTGGAGCGGCAGCGTCGTGCCTGCCAGCGCGCCGGATCCGAGTGGCAACTCGTCAGCGGCTTCGTACGCGTGACGGAAGCGCTCGGCGTCGCGCAGCAGCGGCTCGGCATGGGCGAGGAGGTGGTGTCCCACCGTAATGGGCTGGGCGCGCTGCAGGTGCGTGTAGCCGGGCATCAGCCAGCCTGCATGCTGAGCGGCCCTGGATCCGAGGGCGTCGACAAGCTCGGCCACGGTCGTGATCAGCTCGCTCGCGGCGTCGCGCGAGTAAAGGCGCAAATCGAGGGCGACCTGGTCATTGCGGGAACGGCCCGTGTGGAGCATTGCCCCGGCAAGCGTGATCTCCGTCAAGCGCCGCTCGACCAGGGTGTGAATGTCCTCGTCCGACTCGTGGAACTTGAGCTCGCCCGCGTCCAGCTCTCGCCTGATTCGACGCAGGCCGCGCTCGATCGCCTTGAGCTGGGTCGGTTTCAACAGGCCCGCGGAGGCCAGCCCGCGCGCATGGGCGACGCTGCCGGCGATGTCGTAGGGATACAGCTCGAAGTCGACCTCGAGCGACGACGAGAACCTCTCGAGCTCGGGCAGCAGCCGGCCCGTGAAGCGGCCGCCCCAGAGCTTGCCTCCCTTTGCCCCCTGGGAAGAGGATCGGGAAGTGGGGTTTGGTGTTTGCTTGCCTATGGCGCGAGCCTCTTCACGTCGCCGAGCAACCCTTTCAGCTCCCTGTCGTGCAGCCGGCCCTGGACCTGGGCCGCCGTGCGGACGCCCATGCCCCACAGCTTGATGAAGCCCTCGGCCGCGGGCTAAACCAAAGCCCGTCGTAGACCATCTGCGCCCACTGCTGGGCGACGATGTCCTTGAATCGCGCCACCTCCTTCGGCAGCGTGATGTCTTCGAGCGCCTGGTGCGCCTGGAGCAGCAAAACCGCCGCCGGCGCTTCGTAGATCTCGCGCGACTTGATCCCGATGAGCCGGTTCTCCAGGTGGTCGATGCGGCCGACCCCGTTGTCGCCCCCGATCCGGTTGAGATCTGTGACGAGCTGGAGCGGGTCCACCGGCTTGCCGTCGAGCGATACGGGCACGCCGTGCTTGAATCCGATCTCAAGGTAAGTCGGCTCGTCGGGGCAGTCGCGGGGGTCGCGGGTCCATGTGTAGACCTCGGCGGGCGGCTCCGCCCAGGGATCTTCGAGAACCCCGGCCTCGATCGAGCGGCCCCACAGGTTCTCGTCCGTCGAATAGGGCGAGCGCACGGTGGCCGGCACCTCGATGCCGTGCTTGGTCGCGTACTCGATCTCGTCGTCACGATTCATATCCCATTCGCGGACCGGGGCGACGACCTTCAGGTCGGGGGCCAGCGCAGCCGTGGTGACGTCGAACCGCACCTGGTCGTTGCCTTTGCCGGTGCAGCCATGCGCGATGGCGGTCGCGCCCTCGCGGCGCGCGACCTCCACCATCATCGCCGCGATCAGCGGCCGGCCCAGCGCTGTGGCCAGCGGGTACTCCTTCTCGTAGACGGCTCCCGCCTGGAGGGATGGCCACACGAACAGCTGCAGGAACGGGGCGCGGCCGTCCGCTACGTAGGCGGCCGAGGCGCCTGTCTTGAGCGCTCGCGCCTGGATGGCGTCGAGATCCTTTTTCTCGCCGAGGTCGACGGTGAAGGCGATCACATCCCAGCCCTGATCTTTGAGCCAGCGGATCGCAACCGAGGTATCGAGCCCGCCCGAATAGGCAAGCACCAGCTTTTTGTTTACAGGGGGGCCTCCCCCCTTGCGGCGGCCGGGAAAAGCCCTGCTGCCGCCGCCCCCCCTATCCGACATTGGCCAGTAGCTGTTTGAGCGCCCTGGCGGCGCTCGGCTGGCGGAGGACGGCAATGATCGTGTCGTCGCCCGCCACGGTGCCTGCGATTCCCGGCAGTCCGGCCTCGTCAATGCGGCGGGCCACGAGGTTGGCGGTGCCCGGCGGGGTCTTGATCACCGCCAGCGGCGAAACCAGCTCCACCGAGAGGACGAGCTCGCGAACCAGGGCGGCCGCGATTCGGTAGCCGGCGCCGGACCGGACCAGCCCGAGCTCCTGGATGTCACGCGAGATCGTGGCCTGCGTCGCGCGCAACCCGCGCCGCGCCAGCCCCTCGGCAATCTCCTGCTGCGTGTGCACCGCGCCTCGGTTGACGAGGGCGAGGATCGCTCTATGTCTTTCTTCCTTGGTGGCTGTCACTTGAGGACCTCTTGCATCGTCTGCTGGGCGCGATCGATCTGCTCCGCGGTGATGATCAGGGGCGGCACGAAACGGATCGAGTGGTCGTCGACTGCGTTGACGACGAGCCGCGCTTCGAGGCAGCCTTGCTGAAAGGCCTTGGCTCGCGGTTCAGCGAACTCGACCGCCTGCATGAGGCCGAGGCCGCGTACTTCTTTGCCGCCGAGACGGTGGATCGCGGCGTTCAGCATCTCCCCCATCTCGGCTGCGTGCCCCACGAGTCCATCGCGCTCGATGACATTCAGCACCGCCAGGGCGGCCGCGCACGCGAGCGGGTTGCCACCGAATGTGGAACCGTGATCTCCGGGTTCGAAGACGTCTGCCTTGGGCGCCGCCAGGCACGCCCCGATCGGGACGCCCCCGCCCAGCCCCTTGGCCAGGGTCATCACGTCTGGGGTGATGCCGTGGTGCTGGTGCGCAAACCACCGGCCGGTGCGGCCCAGGCCTGTCTGCACCTCGTCGAGGATGAGCAGCAAGCCCTGGTCGTCGCACCATCTGCGCACTCCGGCCAGGTATCCCAGTTCGGCAGGCACCACTCCAATCTCGCCCATGACCGGCTCGAGCATCACGGCGACGGTGTGCGCACTGGTCGCGGCCTTGATCGCGTCCAGGTCGTTGTAGGGGACGTGCACGAACCCCTCGGGCAGCGGCTTGAACGGATCCGAGTATTTGGGCTGCCCACCGGCCGTGACTGTGGCCAGGGTGCGGCCATGGAACGAGCCGAGGGTCGTGATGATCTGGTGCGCTCCTGCGCGGCTGCGGGTGCCCCACTTGCGCGCGATCTTGATCGCGGCCTCGTTGGCCTCGGCGCCCGAGTTGCAGAAAAAGACGCGGGATGGAAACGACAACTCGACCAGGCGCCGCGCGAGCTCGACCTGGGGCTGCGTGAAGTAGAGGTTCGACGTGTGGATGAGGGTCTTGGCCTGCAAAGCGACTGCGCCGGCGACCTCCGGGTGGGCGTGGCCCAGCAGGTTGACCGCGATCCCGGCCACCAGGTCGAGGTACTCGTTGCCGGCGTCGTCATAGACGAGGCAGCCCTGGCCGCGCACGAAGGTGACCGGCAAGCGCCGGCCGACCTGCATGAGATACCTGTCGGCGAGCTCGGGCGTGGTCACGATTGGCATCGCCCCCGGCCAGTCTTAAAAGGACGCGTCCTTCTGATCACCCACCCACTAACCCCCCACCCGCCCATTTCGTGGGGAGTCAATGTGTGGCGCGCAGAATACGGCCGGTCGCAGTCTCCGCCAACCCAGGTCGTTAAGGCGCTCACGGCGTGACCATCGTCCCGATGCCCGACTCGGTGAAGAGCTCGAGCAGCAGCGCGTGAGGCGTGCGGCCGTCGACGATATGCGCAAACGGCACCCCGTCCAGCGATCTCAGGCATGCCTCGAGCTTGGGGATCATTCCGCCCGTGACCTCGCCGGCATCGATCCGATGCCTCGCATCTTCGCGTGTCAGGACCGCGACGACGTTGCCGTCGACGCCGAGAACGCCAGGAACGTCAGTGAGAAGGATGAGCTTGGCGGCCCCCAAAGCCACTGCGATCTCGGCCGCGACGGTGTCAGCGTTGATGTTGTAAGCGTGGCCGTCGTAACCCAGCCCAATGGACGCGATCACTGGGATGTAGCCGCGCCCGAGCAGCGCAGTGATCGGCTCGCGGTTGATCTGCGTCACGCGGCCGACGAAACCCATGCCCTCGCCAAGAGGCTCCGCGATGATGCTGGGGCCGTCCTCACCGCTCATCCCGACCGCCTGGCCGCCCAGCCGGATGATGGCGCCGACGACGTCGGGGTTCACCTTTCCGGTGAGCACCATCTTCACGACCTCCATGGTCTTCTCGTCGGTGATCCGCAGCCCGTTCTTGAACTCGGCCTTGAGCCCCAGCCGCTCGCTCATGGCGGTGATCTCCGGTCCGCCGCCATGCACGAGCACCGGCTGCATGCCGACGTAGCGGAGCAGCACGATGTCGAGCAGCGTCTCGTCCCGAGCCTGCTCGATGGCGTTGCCACCCACCTTGACCACAACGATCTGGCCGTGGAATCTCTTGATGTACGGCAGTGCCTCGACCAGGACCTTGGCGCGCTCTTCGACTGTCAGTGTCATGTTGTGTACTCCGCGTTTATCCGCACGTACTCCTCCGATAGATCGCAACCCCAGGCCTCGGCGTGCCCGCCGGCCAGGCCCAGGTTGGCCACGATCTCAATCTCCGGTTGCTCGAATGCGCGCCTCACCGCAGAGAGGTCGACGTCGACGCCAGCGCCTCGCTCGAACACCACCAGGCCGCCGATGCTGAGGTGGAGGCGGTCGAGGGCCAGCTCGGCCCCGCTGTAACCCAGCGCGCAAACGATGCGACCCCAGTTGGGGTCGCCCCCATGCACGGCGGTCTTGACGAGGCTCGACGAGGCGACAGCGCGGGCGGCTGTCCTGGCTTCTTGATCGGACTCCGCGCCCTGGACGCGGACAGCGATCATCTTGGTCGCACCCTCACCGTCGCGCGCGATCGCCCGCGCGAGCTCGCGACCGACGTCCATGATCGCAGCCTCCAGCGCCTCCGCTTCGACGGTGCCGGGGTGCACGGGCGGATTGCCTGCGGCACCGTTGGCGAGCAGCAGGAACGTGTCGTTGGTCGAGCTGTCGCCGTCGATCGTGACCTGGTTGAAGCTGCGGTCAGCGACCGGTCTGGCCAGCTTCGCCATGAGGCCGGGTTCGACCGCCGCGTCGGTGGTGATATACGCCAGCATCGTCGCCATGTTGGGGTGGATCATCCCGGACCCCTTGCACATCCCACCCACCCTCACCGTCCGGCCGCCGATCTCGATCTCCATCTGTGCGGTCTTGGGCACCGTGTCCGTGGTCATGATCGCTCGCGCGGCCTCGAGGCCATGCTCGGGGCTGAGCGCTGCACAGGCCGACGTGATGCCGGCCTTGACTGCGTTCATGGGCAGGTAGCGCCCGATGACACCAGTGGTGCCCACCAGAACCTGATCGGGGTCGAGGTCGAGCCTGTCGGCGGTCAGCTTCGCCATCTGCAGCGCGTCCTTGAATCCCTGCGCGCCCGTGCAAGCGTTGGCGTTGCCGGAGATGACGACGAGGGCCTGCACGCGGTTGTGCTGCAGGTGCAGCTCGTCGATGACCACCGATGCGGACTTGATCTTGTTAGTCGTGAAAACCCCACCGGCGTCGCACGGATTGGCGGATTGAATGACCACGAGGTCGTCGCGCTGGCCGGTCGGGATCGCGCTTGCCCCGGCGGTGAACGCCTTGATGCCGCAAGCGGCGGTGCCGGCGCGGAATCCGCGGGCGAACGTCACGGCCACTGGATCGGAGCCTCAAGGGCTGTCTTGCGGTCGAAACCGAAGGCGATGTTGAAGCACTCGACCCCTTGTCCCGACGCGCCCTTGACGAGGTTGTCGAGCGCGGCCGTCACCACGGCCTTGTCGTTCTGCACCGACACGTTGACCAGGCAGAGGTTGGAGTGGCTGGCGAGCTTTGTGCTTGGGCTCTGCGGGATCACGCGGGTGAAAGGCTGGCCTGCATAGAACTCCCGGTAAGCGTCCTGCAGCTGGGCCAGCGATCCCTTGAGGTCGAAGTAGCATGTGGCCAGGATCCCGCGCGTCATCGGCGCGAGGTGTGGCACGAACGTGATCTGGATTCCGTTGCGGCCGAGTGCGGATAGCTCCTGTGTCATCTCAGGTAGGTGGCGATGGCCCTCTATGGCATAGGCGCTCAGCGATTCGTTGACTTCGCTGAAGTGGACGCCCATCGATGGCGACCGCCCGGCGCCGCTGACCCCTGACTTGGCGTCGATGATGATGTCCGAGCCGACGAGGCCGGAGGCCACTGCTGGAGCCAGCGCAAGGATCGCGGACGTCGAGAAGCAGCCTGGAACGGCGATCAGCTCCGCCTTTTGGAGCTCACGCTCGTGCAGCTCCGGCAGCCCGAAGACCGCCCCCGCCAGGAGCCCTGGGGCCGGGTGCTCCTGCCGGTACCACTTCGGGTACTGGCTCGGATCCTTGAGCCGGAAATCGGCGCTCATGTCGATGACCCTGGCTCCCGCCGCGAGCCAACCGCCGGCCTTGCCCGCCCCAACGTTGTGCGGCAGGCAGCTGAACACGACGTCGATTCCGGCGGGGTCAGGATTTCAGCTCCAGAAGCGGGAAGACCGACTGGAACGGCTTCCCGGCGAACGAGCGCGACGTCAGTTGACTGAGCTCGACATTCGGATGGCCCCCGAGCAGGTTGACGAGTGTCATGCCCGCGTAGCCGTTGGCCCCAGCGATCGCCGCTTTCACCTTCCCGCTCATGGATGCATGAGTATACAAACATCATGCATAAACATGCGAGTCCCCTTCCCCACTGGGGGGAGAGGGGCGCGGGCCCCCTGGGCGGATCAGTCGGGTTCGTTGAAGAAGCACGACTCGGCCCCGGTGTGACAGGCGGGACCGGCCGGCTTGACGCGCAGCAGCACAGCGTCCGAGTCGCAGTCGAGCCGGGTTTCGATCACCTGCATCAGGTTGCCCGACGTGCCTCCCTTCTCCCACAGGCCGCGCGTTCGGGAATGGAACCAGGCCCTCCCGGTCTCCCGAGTTTTCGCCCACGCCTCCTCGTCCATGTACGCGAGCATCAGCACCCTGCCGGTGTCCACGTCCTGGACCACGGCCGGCACGAGTCCCTTGGAGAAGTCCGGTTTCACCGCCTGATCTCCAGTCCGCGGGCGGCCAGGTCTTCTTTCACTGCGCGGATGGAAACCTCGCCGAAGTGAAAGATCGACGCTGCCAGCGCGGCCTCAGCGCCGCCGATGGTCAGGGCCTCGTACATGTGGGCGGCAGTGCCGGCGCCGCCTGACGCGATCACGGGCAGGCGCACCGCAGAGGTGACCGCCTTCAGCAGGGCCACGTCGTAACCGTCCTGAACTCCGTCGTTGTCCATCGAGGTCAGCAGTATCTCCCCCGCTCCCAACCGCTCACCGAGGACGGCCCATTCCACCGCGTCCTTGCCTGTGGCGCCCCGCCCGCCGTGGCTGAACACCTCCCAGCCAGGACGGTCGGCCCGTCTCCTCGCGTCGATCGCCAGCACGACGCATTGGGATC
>WNFC01010138.1_pt1 | contig 11791 bp, 10 predicted proteins | sample 5400541 | NCBI WGS metagenome assembly WNFC01 (sample SAMN13153342, study PRJNA577476) | soil metagenome | isolation source: 120 cm saprolite under Douglas fir tree site 2 hole 2 replicate 1 | place: USA:California | collected 2015-04-18 | reverse complement strand
CTCGCGGATGATCGTCGAGCGGCTCAAGCGCGAGGCCGAGGGCAATGTCGCCATCCGCGTGCGCGAGAGCGACGACAAGGACAGTCTCGAGGTCGCCGGACGCGGCGAGCTGCAATTGGGCGTGCTCATCGAGCAGATGCGGCGCGAGGGCTACGAGCTCGCCATCTCGCGGCCGCGCGTCCTCTTCAAGACGGATAGCGGCTCGGGCCAGCGTTTGGAGCCGATCGAGGAGGTGCAGATCGACGTCGACGAGGAGTTCACCGGCATCGTCGTCGACAAGATGAGCCGCCGCAAGGGCGAGCTCCAGGACATGCGGCCCTCGGGCGGCGGCAAGCAGCGCCTGACCTTCTACGCGCCGACCCGCGGCCTCATCGGCTATCAGGGCGAGTTCCTCGGCGACACCAGAGGCACCGGCATCATGAGCCGCCTCTTCCACGGCTATGCGCCCTATAAGGGCTCGGTCGAGGGGCGGCGCACGGGGGTTCTGATCTCGACCGATGACGGCGTCGCCGTCGCCTATGCGTTGTGGAACCTCGAGGATCGCGGCCCGATGTTCATCACGCCGGGCACGCAAGTCTATCAGGGCATGGTGATCGGCCAGCACACTAGGGACAACGACCTCGAGGTCAACCCCTTGAAGGGCAAGCAGCTCACCAATATCCGCACGACTTCGAAGGACGAGGCGGTGCGGCTGACGCCGCCGATCCTGATGACCTTGGAGCAAGCGATCGCCTATATCGCCGATGACGAGCTGGTCGAGGTGACGCCGAAATCGATCCGCATCCGCAAGCGCCTGCTCGATCCCAATGCGCGCAAGCGGGCGAGCCGCGCCGCGGCGGCGGTCTGATCTTCCCCTGGTGAGCTTCATCGGTTAAGGTCGCGCCCTTCCCAGCAATCGGCGGACGCGGATCATGATCCCATTGGCACGGCTTCTCGCTCTCGTTGCCGCCCTTCTCTTCTCAGGAGGCACCGTGAGCGCAGCCGATCTCGAAAACACACTCTATCTCGATGTCCCCGCCGGACGGGTCGTCATCGAGTTGCGGCCGGACCTCGCGCCGAAGCACGTCGCGCGCATCAAGGAGCTGGTGCGCCGCGGCTTCTACGACGGCATCGTATTCCACCGCGTCATCGACGGCTTCATGGCGCAGACCGGCGATCCCAAGGGCAACGGCACCGGCGGCTCGGGGCAGAACATCCCGGCCGAGTTCAGCAAGGAGAAGCATCTGCGCGGCACCGTCTCGATGGCGCGCGCGCAATCGCCCGACAGCGCCGACAGCCAGTTCTTCATCTGCTTCGCGCCGGCATCCTTCCTCGACGGCAAATACACCATCTGGGGCAAGGTCACCTCGGCCAACCCCGACAAGATCATCAAGATGCAGGTCGCCGCCGACGAAAAGAAGAGCTAGGGAGCCGTTCGCTGTTGGCTAGTAGCTCATAGCTGATAGCCATCATGAAAGACTGGCTCACCTCGCTCCGCGTTTATCGCCAACCGCGCCTCCTCGCCATCCTCTTCATGGGGTTCGCGAGCGGGCTGCCGCTGGCGCTGACCGGGGCGACGCTGACCTTCTGGCTGGCCGAGGAAAAGGTGTCGCGGGCGGCGATCGGCCTCTTTGCGCTGGTCAGCCTCTCCTACGCCTATAAGTTCCTCTGGTCGCCGATCATCGATCGCATCCCGATCCCGCTGCTGACCCGGCGACTTGGGCGGCGACGCAGCTGGGCGCTGCTCATCCAGCTCCTCCTGATGGCGGCGATCTTCCTGCTCGGCCACAGCGATCCGAGGGGCGACCTTGCCACCACCGCCTTGCTCGCCGTCATCGTCGCTTTCCTGTCGGCGAGCCAGGACATCGTCATCGATGCCTATCGCATCGAGCTCCTGAAACCGGAAGAGCAAGGCGCCGGCGCGGCGGCGACGCAATGGGGCTATCGCCTCGGCATGCTGGCGGCAGGCGCCGGCGCCTTCTCGATCGCCGAGTTGGGCGGCTGGGATCTCGCCTACACGGTGATGGCGGCGCTGGTCGCCGTCGGCATGGTCACCATCCTGCTGACGCCCGAGCCGGCGGTGATCCTGCCGCGCGTCCGGCCCGGCGAGAAATGGCTTGAAACGCTCCTGCTGCGGCCGTTCACTGATTTCATCGAACGCTGCGGCGGGAGGCTCGACGAGCGTCGCCCGCTCGCCGCCCGCATCGCGGCGTTCCTGTGGTCGGGCCGCGTCGCCTTTGTCATCCTCGCCTTCATCGTCCTCTACAAGCTGGGCGAGGCGATGGCCGGCTTCATGGCCAGTCCGCTCTACCAGCAGCTCGGCTTCACCAAGCTCGAGGTCGCCAGCATCGCCAAGGTCTTCGGCGTCATCGCGACACTTGCCGGCGTTGCCTTCGGCGGGGTGATCGTCGCGCGGTTCGGGATCCTGCCCGGCCTGTTGATCGGCGGCATCGTCCAGATGCTCTCAAACCTCATGTACGTCGTGCAAGTTGTCGCCGGTCACGACACGCTGATGCTCGCCGTCTCGATCTTCACCGAGAACTTCACCAACGGCATGGGCTCTGCCGCCTTCGTCGCCTATCTCTCGAGCCTGTGCAGCGCCGCTTTCACGGCGACGCAATACGCGCTCTTCTCCTCGCTCACCGCGCTGCCGCGTAGCTTCCTTTCGGCGCCCTCCGGCTGGCTCGTCGACCGGCTCGACTGGATCCCGTTCTTTCTGGCCACCACCGCGGTGGCGGTCCCAGGGCTGCTCGTGCTGCTCTGGCTGATGCGCAATCCTTGCCTTGCGCAACATCAAGCCGGCGAAGTCGCGGCCTCCTGCTGAGCTGATCGCGCGCGTCCAAAAAAGATCACACGCGACGGCATTTCGCCGTGGCAGATATTCGCCTATCCGACGTTCTTCGTCGGATGCCGATCAACCGCAACGCACCACGTCGCGGCCGGCGACAACAAGAACAGGAGACGGCCAATGTTCAAGCGTCTTTCGATCGCCGTGCTTGCCCTCGCCCTCGTCAGCGGGTGCTCCGGGATGAGCCGCCAGCAACAGCGCGCCCTGAGCGGCGGCGCCATCGGCGCGGCGGGTGGGGCCGTCATCGGCGCCTTGACCGGCGGCGTCGTCACCGGCGCGCTGATCGGCGGTGCTGGCGGCGCCGCGGTGGGCGCGCTGACCAAGTAAAGGCAACGCCGCGCGAGTCACGCCCGGGACTTGCCGCCGATCAGCCCCGCCTGGCTGACCAGGCCGCCGGCGGCGAGGAGCAGGATGACGCTGCTCATCGAGACGGCGGAGAGCGGCGGCAAGGCGGCGACGAGACCGGTCGCGACGGCTGCCAGCGCCATCTGGGCGAAGCCGAGCAGCGCCGAGGCGGCGCCCGCCATGCGCGGATAAGGCAGCAGCCCGCCGGCGAGGGCATTGGCCAGCGTCAGCCCCATGCCGAAGGAGAACAGCATCATCGGGCCGAGCAGCGCGGCGGCCGAGAGCGCGACGGCGAGCGCCAGAACATTCATCGCCGCCGCCCCGACCACGGCCAGCGCACAGCCGATGAGGATCATGCGATCGAGGCCGACGGCCGGGGTCAGGCGCGCCGCGGTGACGCTGCCGCCGACATAGCTCCCCGTCGTGATGATGGTAAGCGCGCCGTAGTAGTCGGGCGCGAAGCCGAGACGATCGACGAAGAGAAAGGGCGCGGCGGCAATCCAGGCGTAGAGCCCGGCATAAATGCAGCTGCCGCTCAGCATATAGCCGAGATACCGGCGGTCGGTCAGCAATCGGTGATAGTTCCCCGCCATTGGAGCCAGGCGGACCGCGGCCGGATCGAGTTGCCGATTGGTCTCGCCAAGCAGGCGCCAGGTGGTGGCGAGGAGAACCGCCCCGAAAACCGCCAGCAGGACGAAATTACCGCGCCAGCCGAACCAGACATGAATGCTGCCGCCGAGCGTGGGTCCGATCGCCGGCGAGAGGGTGGTGGCGGCGCCGATCCACGCGAGAACGCGCGCCGTACCCTCGCGGCCATGGACATCGCGCACGACGGCACGTCCGAGCACCGGACCGGCGCAGGCGCCGAGCGCCTGCAGGAATCGCGCGGCGATCATCGCCTCGATCGACGGGGCGGCGACGCAGGCGAGGCTGCCGATGACATAGATCGCCAAGCCGCCGACGAGGACGGGCCGGCGGCCGAAGCGGTCCGAGAGCGGGCCGTAGACGAGCTGCGCCACGGCGAAGCCGACCAGGAAGAGGCTGAGCGTCAGCTTGACCATGGCAGGCCTGGTATGGAAATCGGCGACCAGGGCTGGCATCGACGGGGTATAGATCGACACCGAAAACGAGCCAATGGCGACGAGCGCGGTCAGCAGCGCGGTGCCGGCGAGCGAGCCGGGTTTCATGCGGCCGCCATGCGGCGGCGAATCAGCCATAGCGCAGCAGGCGCGCACGATTGCGGCTGAGCCAATAGCGCTGGCGCGCGGCACCCGGCGCCAGCGTTTCGACGAGTCGCCAGAAACGCGGCCCGTGATTCATCTCGGCGAGATGAGCGACCTCGTGAGCGACGACGTAATCGAGCACCGCCTCGGGCGCGAGAATAAGGCGCCAGGAAAAGGCGAGCGCCCCGGCAGCCGAACAACTGCCCCAGCGGCTCCTGGTGTCGCGCACGGTGATGCGCGTCACCCGCCGATCGATTTGCGCGGCGAGCGCGCGGGCCCGCCGCCCGAGTTCCTGGCGCGCCAGTGCGACGAGATGATCTCGCACCCGGCGCGCGACGTGCGGCGCCGCGCCGACGACGCGAATTTCGCCGTCGGCAATCACAACGGTGCGAACCGCGGGGTCGCGCTCGCCGAGATGCCGGATGCGATGGAGGACGCCGAGCACCGGGATGAGGGCACCGTCGGCAAAAGCGGTTCGCGCCGGCATCTCGGCGAGGCTTGCGGCCACCCAGTCGCGCCGTGCCTCGAGAAATCGCAATCCTGCGGCAAGCGACACGCGCTTCGGCAGCACCAGCTCGACGGCATCGGCACCGGCATCGATGCGCAGCACGATGCGGCGGGCGCGTGCGCTCTCGCGTACGCGCAGCGGGACCTCGCGCTCGGCCAGGGCGAAAACGGTCGGCGGCGCAGCGCGGCGCGGACGGATCGTGAACACACCGCCTCATAGCGCGCTCGCCTCGACCTTACAAGCGAACACTCGCCTTTCGCCTGGCGCGCTTGGTCACTAATGCTTCACAAAACTGCCGCGATACGGCAATTTGGCCAGCAATAGAAGAACCGACCGGATTGCCGGTCAACGAGGGAGGACGTAAATGCGAGTCGCACGACTCTTGGCCGCCGCGGCAATCATCGCCTTAACCGGCACCAGCTTCGCCATGGCGCAGACCGCACCGGTGCAGGTCGAGTTCTGGCACGGGCTCACCCAACCGCTCGGCGGCATGCTCGAGCAGATCGCTGCCGACTTCAACGCCTCGCAGAAAGAGTACCGCGTCAACGCCAGCTTCAAGGGCCAGTACCCCGAAGTCATGACCGGTGCCATCGCCGCGTTCCGTGCCGGCAACGCGCCTGGGATCGTCCAGATGTTCGAGGTCGGCACCGCGACCATGATGGCGGCAAAGGGCGCCGTAAAGCCGGTCTACGAGCTGATGCAGGAATCCGGTCTGCCCTTCGACCCGAATGCCTTCGTCCCCGCCGTCAAGGGCTACTACTCGACACCCGATGGCAAGATGTTGTCGATGCCCTTCAACAGCTCGACGCCGATCATGTTCTATAACAAGGACGCCTTCGCGAAAGCCGGGCTCGATCCGGCAAAGCCGCCTTTGACGTGGCCGGAGACGATCGAGGCGGCGAAGAAGCTGAAGGCGGCCGGCATCGAATGCCCGCTCACCACCGCCTGGCCGACCTGGACACAATTCGAGAATTTCAGCGCCATCCACAACGTCCCGCTGGCGACCAAGGTCAACGGCATGGCCGGGCTCGACACCGAGCTCAAGTTCAACAGCCCACTCCATGTCAAGCACATCCAGAACCTCATCGACATGCAAAAGGCTGGGTTGTTCAAGTACGGCGGGCGCGACTCGGCCGGCGATGCGCTCTTCGCCTCCGGCGAATGCGCCATCATTCACGATTCCTCTGGACTGCGCGGCCGCGTCGTCCGGGAAGCGAAGTTCGCCTGGGGCGCCGCGCCGCTGCCCTATTGGCCCGACGTCAAGGACGCGCCGAAGAACTCGATTCTCGGCGGCGCCAGCTTCTGGGTGCTGAAATCACCGAACCGCAAGCCCGATGAATACAAGGGCATCGCCGAATTCTTCAACTACATCAACAAGCCCGAAATCGCCGCCAAGTGGTCGATGGACACCGGCTATGTACCGGTCACCACCGCCGCCTTCGAGATCATCAAGAAAAGCGGCTACTACGAGAAGAATCCGGGCGCCGACGTCGCCTATCTGCAGATGACGCGGACCGAGCCGACGGACAACTCGAAGGGCCTGCGGCTCGGCAACATGCCCGAAATCCGCAACATCATGCAGGAGGAGCTGGAAAAGGCCTTCCAGGGGCAGCAGGACGCGCAGCAGGCGCTCGACGCGGCCGTTCTACGCGGCAATGTCGTATTGCGCAATTTCGAGCGAACCAACAAATCCTCGTAGCGACCGACCGGCACATGCGAGACATCCTCCTCTCCCGCTTGCGGGAGAGGACATAGGAACACGGCTCTCACTCGCCATGCGCAAGCGCGTCATCTTCAGCAATAAGGGCCTACCCTACCTTCTGCTCCTGCCGCAGGTCGTCATCACCACAGTCTTCTTCTTCTGGCCGGCCGGTCAGGCGATCTATCAATCGACCTTGGTCCAGGATCCGTTCGGTCTGAGCAGCCGTTTCGTCTGGTTCGAGAACTTCACCGTCATTCTTGGCAATCCGCTCTACCTCAACGCCGTCGCCAACACGATCGTCTTCTCGCTCGCGGTCACTCTCCTGTCGATGTCGGCGGCGCTCGGTCTCGCCGTTCTCGCCGACCGGCCGATCCGCTTCGCGCTCGCCTACAAGACGCTGCTGATGTGGCCTTACGCGGTGGCGCCCGCCGTGGCGGCGCTGCTCTGGCTCTTCGTCTTCCACCCCTCGGTCGGCATCGTCGGCCAGGCGCTGCGCAAGGCAGGGGTGCCGTGGGACTACAAGCTCAACGGCGATCAGGCGATGAGCCTCATCATCTTCGCCGCTGCCTGGAAGCAGGTGAGCTACAATTTCCTCTTCTTCCTCGCCGGTCTGCAGGCGATTCCGAAATCCGTCATCGAGGCGGCATCGATCGACGGCGCCGGCCCGGCGCGGCGGTTCTGGACGATCGTCTTCCCGCTGCTCTCGCCGACCAGCTTCTTCCTGCTCGTCGTCAACATCGTCTACGCCTTCTTCGACACCTTCGGCATCATTCACGCGCTGACCGGCGGCGGGCCGGGAAAATCGACGGAGACGCTGATCTACAAGGTCTATGTCGACGGCGTCGTCAATCTCGACCTCGGCGGCTCGGCAGCGGAATCGGTCATCCTGATGATCGTCGTAATCGGCCTCACCGCGATCCAGTTCCGCTACGTCGAACGCCGGGTGCAATACTGATGCGCCGCCGGACAGATTGGCTGACCCACGCCATCCTGCTTCTCGGCGTGCTCGTCTTCGCCTTTCCAATCTACATGACACTCGTCGCTTCGACCCAGGATGCCAGTACGATCGGCACCGGCAACCTGACGCTGCTTCCTGGCAGCCATCTCGTCGAGAACTATACCACCGCCTGGCTCTCGGGCGGCGGCCGCGCCAGCCCCGCCGCCGTCCAGACCATGATGCTGAACAGCCTGGTGATGGCGCTCGTCATCGCCATCGGCAAGATCGCGATCTCGATCCTCTCGGCCTATGCGGTGGTCTTCTTCGCGTTCCCGCTGCGCATGTTCTTCTTCTGGATGATCTTCATCACGCTAATGCTGCCGGTCGAGGTGCGCATCATCCCGACCTACGAGGTGGTCAGCAATCTCGGCCTGGTGAACTCCTATGCCGGCCTGACCATTCCGCTGATCGCCTCGGCAACCGCGACGCTGTTGTTCCGCCAATTCTTCCTGACCATCCCCGACGAGCTCCTCGAGGCCGCGAAGATCGATGGCGCGGGTCCGCTGCGCTTCTTCTGGGACACCGTGCTACCGCTGTCGCGCACCAACCTCGCGGCGCTTTTCGTCATCCTCTTCATCTATGGCTGGAACCAGTATCTCTGGCCGCTGTTGGTGACGACGAACCGCGATTTTGAGACCATGGTCGTCGGCGTCTCCAAGATGATCGGCACCGGCGACGCGCAGAACGAGTGGAACACGATCATGGCGACCGCCGTGCTCACCATGTTGCCGCCGGTCGCCGTCGTCCTCCTGATGCAGCGCTGGTTCGTCAAAGGTCTTGTCGAGAGCGAGAAATAGCGATGGCGCAAGTCGAATTGCGCGACGTGCGCAAATCCTATGGCGGGACCGCGGTCATCCACGGGGTCTCGTGCGAGATCGCCGATGGCGAGCTCGTCGTCATCGTCGGTCCCTCCGGCTGCGGCAAGTCGACGCTCCTGCGCATGGTCGCCGGGCTGGAGGAGATCAGCGCCGGCGAGGTCGCGATCGGCGGCCGCGTCGTCAACGCGGTCGAGCCCAAGGATCGCGACATCGCCATGGTCTTCCAGAACTACGCGCTCTACCCGCATATGAGCGTCTTCGGCAACATGGCCTATGGGTTGAAGATTCGCGGCCTGTCAAAGAGCGAAATCGCGGCGCGGGTCGGGCGCGCCGCCGCGATCCTGCAGCTCGACGCCCTGCTCGACCGCAAGCCGCGCGCGCTCTCCGGCGGGCAGCGCCAGCGTGTTGCCATGGGGCGCGCCATCGTGCGCGACCCGCAGGTCTTCCTCTTCGACGAGCCGCTCTCCAATCTCGACGCCAAATTGCGCGTGCAGATGCGCGTCGAGATCAAGAAGCTGCAGCAGACCCTCGCCACTACCTCGATCTACGTCACGCACGACCAGGTCGAGGCGATGACCCTCGCCGACCGCCTCATCGTCATGAATGCCGGCATCGCCGAGCAGATCGGCGCGCCGATCGAGCTCTACGAGCGGCCGGCTAGCGTCTTCGTCGGCGGCTTCATCGGCTCGCCGGCGATGAACTTCCTGCCCGGCCGCATCGCCGATGGCCGCATCCTGCTCGACGGCGGCGCCGCACTGCCGCTACCGGACAATACGACGGCCAACGCCGACAGCGCCGTCACGGTCGGTTTGCGGCCCGAGCATTTTGCCCCGGCACACTTGGCCGGCGACGGCGTGACGGCCTCACTGAACCTTGTCGTCGATCTCGTCGAGTTGCTCGGCGCCGACACCATCATCCATGGCAAGCTCGCAGGCGTCGGACCGAGCGTTCTCGCCCGCCTGCCCGGGACCGCGCGCGTCTCCGCTGGTCACAGCGTCGCGCTGACCATCGCGAGAGAGCAGATTCACCTGTTCGACGCGGCGAGCGGCAAACGGGTCTGAAAGCCACTACTTCGCCTTTTCCGCCGCGAGCAGCTTCTCCTTGCGCTCGACGCCCCAGCGATAACCGCCGAGCGCGCCATCCTGTCGGATTGCGCGGTGACAGGGAATGACCACTGCGACGCGGTTATTGGCGCAGGCATTGGCAACGGCGCGCACCGCTTTGGGCTGGCCGATCGCCGCTGCGATCGCACCGTAGCTCGTGGTTTCGCCGCGCGGAATGCGGCGCAGCTCCTGCCACACCCGCCACTGGAAGCCGGTGGCGCGCAGATCGAGCGGCAGATCGAGCGCGGGTTCGGCGCCCGAGAGATGCGCCAGGATCGCGGCTACGGTGGGCATCAGCCTGGCATCGGCACGGGAGATCGAGGCAGCCGGATATTCGGCGTGCAAGCCCTCGACGAGCGCGGCATCGTCATCGCCGAGGCTGACGGCGCAGACGCCGCGTCCGGTGACGCCGACGAGCAGCCGGCCGAGCGGGCTGGCAGTGATCGTGTAGGCGATCGACGCGCCCCTGCCACCCTTCTTGTAGGTCGCCGGCGTCATGCCGAGCTGAGCGTCGGACCGCTCGTAGAGCCGCGAGGCAGAGCCGTAGCCGGCCTCGTAGAGCGCTCCCGCAACACCGTCGCCGCGCCGCAACATGCGCTTTACCCGGTCGAGCCGACGGGCATCGGCGTATTCACGCGGCGAGATACCGAGATGGCGTTTGAAAAGCCGCTGCAGGTGGAAGGGGCTGCTGCCGACGCGCTCGGCGAGCGCACCGAGCGACGGCGCGCCGTCCAGCTCCTCTTCGAGCGACGTCTCGATCACCGCGCAGGCGCGGCGCACGCGCGCGACCGCAGGGTCGCCGGCCGGCACGTCCCGTGGGCGGCAACGCCGGCAGGCACGATAGCCCGCGCGCTCGGCCGCTTCAGGCAACGGAAAGAACTCGACGTTGCCGCGCAAGGGCTTGCGGCTCGGGCAAGACGGTCGGCAATAGATCTGTGTCGTCCGCACGGCATAGACGAAGGCGCCATCCGCCGTCCGCGTGCGAGCTTGCACGGCACGCCAGCACTGTTCCTCGACCATCGCACTCATCCTCGGTCGTGACATCGTGCGCTTTTGATATGTCATGGCAGCGGCGGGATTCTACCCGATCCTTGCCGATAAACTACCCCACTAGCCCATGCCAAGCCGGACTTGCGCGGTGCGGGCAAATCGCGCACCCTCAGGCAAACGGCGGCCAACCCGTTCCAGCTTGTGCCGTCATCGTGTTGGAGGAAGCATTATGACCACCTTCCGCAGCGCCTTGCGCGGTCTGGCTGTCGCGATCCTGGTCGCGGGAAGCATAGGGTCCGCCGCGGCCGCCGATCTCGCCGACAACCAGATCCTGCGCAAGGGCAACGGCGCCGAACCGGCGACTCTCGACCCGCACAAGGCCGAGGCAGTGCCGGATCACAACATTCTGCGCGACCTGCTCGAAGGGCTGGTCGCCGAGGGACCGGACGGCAAGTTGGTGCCCGGCGCCGCCGCGAGCTGGGACATCTCGGCCGACGGCACGGTCTACACCTTCCACTTGCGTCCCGACGGCAAGTGGTCGAACGGCGAGCCGGTGACCGCGGCCGATTTCGTCTACAGCCTGCGCCGCGTCGTCGACCCGCAAACCGGCTCGAAATACACCTTCCTGCTCTATCCCATCAAGAATGCCGAGGAGATCAGCAAGGGCCAGGCGGCACCCGACACGCTCGGCGCCGAGGCGGTCGACGCGGCGACCCTCAAGCTGACCTTGAAGGCGCCGACGCCCTACGTCCTCGGTCTCCTCACGCACGGCGCCGCGGCGCCGGTGCATCGCGCCACGGTCGAGAAATTCGGCGCTCAATGGGTGCGCGCCGGCAATTTCGTCGGCAACGGCGCCTATACGCTCAAGGAATGGACGCCGCAGTCGCAGGTCGTCCTCGCCAAAAGCCCGACCTACTGGGATGCCAAGACCGTCAAGATCACCGAGGTGACCTATTTCCCGACCGAGGATTCCAACACCGACCTGAAGCGCTACCGCGCGGGCGAGGTCGACATGACGAACGAGGTGCCCAACGACCAGCTCGCTTTCATCAAGCAGAACTTCCCGAACGAATTCAAGGTCGCGCCGTATCTCGGCACTTACTATTACGGCTTCAACATGGAGCAGCCGCCCTTCAAGGACAATCTGAAGTTGCGCCAGGCATTGTCGCTGGCGATCGATCGCGAGACGCTGGTCGAGAAGGTGACGGCGGCAGGCGAGCTGCCGGCCCATAGCTGGGTCCCGCCAGGCGTCCTCGACTACCATCCCCAGACTCCCGA
>WNFC01007777.1_pt1 | contig 11791 bp, 15 predicted proteins | sample 5400541 | NCBI WGS metagenome assembly WNFC01 (sample SAMN13153342, study PRJNA577476) | soil metagenome | isolation source: 120 cm saprolite under Douglas fir tree site 2 hole 2 replicate 1 | place: USA:California | collected 2015-04-18 | reverse complement strand
TTCGAATCCGGTCGGGACCGCCATTTAGGCTCCCAAGCGCTCTGTGGAGAGGTGGCCGAGTCCGGTTGAAGGCGACGGTCTCGAAAACCGTTATGGGTCACTGGCCCATCGAGAGTTCAAATCTCTCCCTCTCCGCCAGCACTTTTTGGAGAGGCCCTCGAGCGGTAGCCTGTATTCGAAACCTGGTCTTTGGGACCGGGTTTTCGTGTTTTCAGGACCCGCGCTGCCGGGCTCCAAGGAGGCTACAAAGCTGTGGAAAAGAGGGTGGAAAAACCGTCAAAACCGTTGGGTTTTTCGAAAACCGTTGTCACACGATATCTGGCTTCGGAGGCCCCTCCGGCGCGCCGCTCACAGGCTTTACGCGGCGCGCAGGCGGGCCGTCCGACCAGCCGCCTGCTCCGACGCGTCGATGCCGACGAGGACAATCTGGCGCCCGTGGTGGCTCTCAGTGGCAGCTCGCGGCGCGCCGCTGCTCCCCCGATCGCCAGTCTGGTCCGCGAATGGCTCGCCGAGCTCAAGGTCATGGGCCGCAGCGAGCAGACCATCAAGTGGTACCGGCAGAAGATGGAGTTTTACCTGGACCACGAAGGCGGCCCGGCCACGCTGGACGGCCTGACCTCAGGTGAGGTCAAGCGGCTGCTCGGCAACCTGATCGACCGCAACCTGGCTCCCAACACGATCCACGGCTTTTTCGAGGTCGTGCGCGCGTTCGCCAACTGGGCGCTGCGCGAAGGCTTCCCAGTCGACCCGGCCGTGGTCCGGATGCGGCCGCCGAAGGTGCCCGAGACCGAGCTCGAGACCTACAACCCGACCCAGCAGGAGGCCATGCTCGCGGCCGCAGCGCCCGGCTGGCCCGGCCTCGCCGTGCAGATCCTGCTCGGCACCGGTATGCGCGTTGGCGAGCTGGCCGCCCTGACAGTCGAGGACTACGAGAGTGACGGCGACGTCGGGTTCCTGAAGGTGCGCAAGGGCAAAGGAGCCAAGTTTCGCCGCGTCCCCATCTCCGCCCGGCTGCGACGAGAAGTCGACCGCTACGTGAATCGACATCGGGTCCAGGCGGAGACCAACCGCCTGCTGGTCAGAGCGGATGGCGCGCCGGTGAGGATGGTGACGGTTGGTTACCTCCTCAAGCGGATCAAGCTCCGGGTTGGTTTCAAGGTCCATGCCCACAAGTTCCGCCACACCTTCGCCACCGAGTATCTAAGGAATGGGGGGGACATCGAGCGCCTCCGCCGCATCCTCGGGCACTCGAGCTACGTGATGGTGATGCGCTATCTCCACCTGGACAAAGGCGACCTGGGCAAAGACTTTGATCTGCGATCACCGTTTTGACATCCTTAGGTGACGAAACCACACACCTCTGCGGTAGCTCGTTCTGAACGACGTGGCGCCGAATACGACAGCGCAACGACGTAGCGGTGGGTTATCAGTCCTGCTTGGTACCTCGCGCGCATACGCGGGAGACGATCGCCTCAAGGCGCGTGTAGGACGCGCACATGCCAGGAGGCCAGAAATGACGCCAGCGGAATCAACCGAACAGGGCAACGCCAAGGAGGAACCGGCCACACGCTTCAACGCGGCAAGCTTCGCATTCGAGAATACCGCGCCGAAGTCGAAGTCGAAGAAAGCGGCGAGCAAGGCGAAGCGCGGCAAGGCCAGCAAGATGAAGGCGACCGGCAGTCACCAGAACTACGACTTCGGCAAGCGCATCACCGACGATGATGAGTTCACCGTCGAGATGGCCCGCTATCTGTGGAACGACCCGAAGCTGAGCTGGTCGGGCGTGCTCAAGCTCATGCGTCGGGACGGGATCGGCGGCGGCACGCGCCGAGCCGAGCGCTTGCTGCCGGCGGCGCAGAAACTCGCGAAGGAGTCGAACGGCAAGGCTGCGATAAAGAGGCACGGTTCGAAGCGGTAAGGCTCTCTAGCGCCGAGAGGGGTCAGGCGGCTCGCCTGGCCCCTCCTTCATTTGGCCCCGATGGAGTGCGGACTTCTTCATATAGAGACAACTTGACTCAACAAGACTCAAGTTGTATAGTTGTCCTTGGAGGCACGCACCTTATGGAATCAATGCCTCAAGGAGGTAGAGAAGACATGGCAAAGCTTACAATCACGCTCGAAGGTCAGCCTGGTGAGGACCTGCGGGCGGAACTCATCAAGGTGCTGTTCCCGAATGGGCAAACGAAGGTCGAGGCGAAGACGGCGACGATCGACTGGACACCAGAGGACTTTACGAAGTTCTGGGGCGGCCTACGGGACGACGCCAAGAAGCTCCTGCCGGTGATCGCATCGCACGCACCGACATACCAGTTCGAGGACCTTCGGACGGCCGTCGGCATGAAGGGGCTAGAAGTCGCCGGGCGCATGAGCTCAATCGGCCACCAGCAGAACCGGTTCCCGAACCGACCGGCGGTCGTCATCCGCGACTGGAACGCGCGCGTCTATCACATAGACAAGCGCATCGCCGGCTGGATCATCACTCTGTCGAAGGGTGGGAAACTGAGCTAGTCCGACGCGAAGAGCGCAGTGGTAGGGCCGGGGCGACGTGCACCGGCCCTTTCCTTTCCTTTCCTTTCCGTTCCTTTCCTTTCCTCCGAGTCAGATTTACCTATACGGGGGTGAGGCTCCATACTCCGGCAAAAGAATGAGCACTCCCGACCCGACTCGGATAGTCGATCGGCTGCCGGAGTGGCTACGCGCAATGCGCAATCCTCTCGGCTTCTTCTTGGCCGTTGACGTTCTCGTCGTCATCATGTTCGGACTTGCCCTGACGGTCGGAAGCATTCCCGATTTGATCCGAGCTGTGTTAACGATCATGCTGACCGCAATCGTCGGCGTGACGGTCTTTCTTGTCTTCCTACTCGCGTGGAATCCAGGCGACCGGTGGGCCTCGCCAGAGGAACGAGCCATGGGCCTCGGCCTCCAATACGGGACCAATCTGAAACCACTGCCGAGGGCGGCTCTGCGCCAACTACCTGGCGAACCAGCGCCACCTAGCGGTGAAGTTCTTGAAGGCGCCACGGAATCACGCCAGCTGGGCGAGCGGCCTTCGCAGTCCGACGACGCCGATGCTGGGAAGGACCCATGATGCGGGTCTTTATCGTGACGTACCAACTTCGTAGGTTCCATGACTCCAGGCCGGTCGTCGAGGCTCTGCAGAAGGTTGGCGAGTGGTGCCACTACTTCGACTCCGCATGGCTCATTCAAACGAATTGGACGGCGGACGACATCTACAACGAACTCGCGTCATTTTTTACTCAGGAGGAGCGACTCCTAATCCTCGAAGTGAAACCCACCTCCATGTATCAGGGCTGGTTGCCTCAAGAGGCTTGGGACTGGATTCGGCAGCGTCTTGGACCTCCCGTGGCGTTGCCGTATTGGAGGAGACGCTAGGCCGGCGGTCCTCTGCGTTCTAGAGCGAACCTATCCATTGCAGGTTGAGGGTTACGATTTGCGACGGTTCGAATGAAGTGCCCAACGTGCCTTCAAAACACTGTGCCGGATCGCTGGACTGAGTTCAAGACTTTAGACCCAGGGAAGTGGTCGAAGTCAGCACTCGAAGCGGTGGCAGCTGGTAAACCCTCCCCGAAGAAAGAAGAGGACGCATGGCTCGATGGCGAACTCGGAATGAGCTATAGCCTCGACTGGATGCGCTGCGGAAACGAAGAGTGCAAGCAGCTCGTCATCCGGATGCCCACGTTCAACCAGGGCGGCTACATGCAAAGCGAAACGAGACAGACATGGTTCGTCCTGCCGAGGTTTGGTTCGACGGCTCGCGCTATTGACCCATTAGTGCCAGAGCATTTCCGACGAGACTTCCTAGAGGCGGCGGCGATTCTTGATCTCAGCCCGCGAATGTCGGCGGTGCTGGCCAGGAGCGTTCTCGCTGATCTATTGGCGCAGTACGCAGGTCACAAACTATTCAAATTGGAGGATCGCATCGATACCTTCAACAAGAACACCTCGCACCCCAGAGCGTTGCGTGAAAACCTGCATCGCTTTCGTGAGGTCGCCAACTTGGGTGCCCATACCACCACCAGCGATCAGGGCGAAGTCATACAGATCGAACGTGAAGAGGCAGACTGGACTCTGGATCTAGTGGCTCGTCTGTTTGACTATCTCATCGTGAGTCCCACCGGCGACAAGAAGATGCGGGATGCCATCGACGACAAGATCAAGGCTGCCGGCCGCAAACCAATCAAGCCTTTGCCAGAGGATCCGCCAGACGCAATGCCGTCATGAAGTAGCTCGTGGAGTCTATCTCTGAAGTGGCTCGATAGAGGTTGACCCGCAGCAAGTAGATAGGTTTGGAAGAAAGAACAATCGATTTCTTCTTCGCTGACGACTCAGCCCAAGCGAGGCCGTCGCGTCCTGGGATGGGTCCGCTGGTTGCTGTAGGTGGCGTACTCGTGCCCGGAGAAGCCCTTCGGGACTTAGAGCAAGGCCTCGAGGCGCTCTGCAAGGGCTACGGGTTCCCGCCCAGCCAGGAATTCAAATGGTCGCCCGGACGCGAGTTGTGGATGTGGGACCAACTCGTCGATGAGAAGCGCACCGCCTTTTTCATTGAAGCCTTGGAACTAGCGGCCGCCAATGGGGCACAAGCCTTAGTCGTTGTCGAAGACACCCAACACGCACTCGCGATTCGTGAGATGGGTGATCACGAGATGGACGTAGTGGCCATGTTTCTGGAGCGGTCTAACAACGCCCTGACGAACAGAAGGCGGAACGGGGTTGTCGTCGTCGATCGACCGACCGGAGGACGTGCGGAGGAGACGCGATACCTTATCCGCTGTCTCGAATCGCTTAAGGCAGGCACGAAGTTCGTTCAGCACGACCACATAGCCATGAACGTGCTAACGACCGCATCGGAACTCGTACGTTTGCTGCAGCTTGCGGATGTTGTCGTTTCCTGCAGCGTCGCCTTCGTTTCGGGCGAGAATCGATTCTCGCCTGCAGTCTTTGATCACATCCGGCCGCTCTTTGGCCGCAGCTATCTCGGCCCATGCGGTGGAACTGGCGTCAAGATCCATCCTGACTTCAACTATGTCAATCTGTATCACTGGCTTCTTGGCGACACCGTATTTTGGAAGCGGGGCGTCGGCAACGCACTTCCACTGAAGCAGTTCCCATATCCAACATCGGCGGACAGTTGGCGTTGACAATCGGACTCGGGGCTACTTGTAGGGGCCATCGCACCGTGGCAAACGTGCCGGCTCCGGCCCGCTGTACCATGCGGCCCATGCCGCATCGCCGTTCGTTGAAATCGATCCTCTTCAAGACCGCGCGAGCGATATCTTGAGCCTATGACCAAACCGCTCCGCCTGCCGTCGGGGGCCTACGAACTCAGGGAGTTTCGAGGTACGGGGGATGACTGGGAGGCGGAGTTGGAACACTACGGGGAAATGGCGGGCAGAGACCGCTATGAAGTCGAACGGAATCTCGCCCGTCTCCGCTTGCAACCACACCACATCGACTACCGGAATCCATCGGCGATAGTGTGGCTATGCCCCGGATGTCACGGTCGCATCAATGGAGCCTTGGTGAAAGAAGCGTGGCGCAAAGATGCTCCGTGGGGCGATTGCCCCGATCTAGAACGATTCCGACCCATCAACGCGGGCGACAAGCGCATGGTGGCAAAGGCACAGAGGATCACAAACCAAGCTGTCCGTGCGGGTCACCAAATTGCCCCGCCCCAATGCGAAGGCTGCGGCAAGTCCAGCCAGAGCGATTGACCGCGCCGCGCCCGCAGCGGCCTTACGGCTGCGCTGCCGCCATCGTGTTCGGCGTCCTGGCCTTGCGCCGGCGGCTAAGGTCGGCATGGCGGCGCTTCCGGGCTTAGACCAACCCCTCGAACCAATCCACCCACTCCGGCTTAGGGCCGTGGGGCGAGCAGACTTCAGGTTCTCCTTTTGCGCTGGGGTCGCTCTGACGCGCGGCAAACTCCCTTCATGAGCCCATCTGCACCACTTCCCAGTCTGATGCTCGCGCAAGAATCCATCAAGGAGGTATGAAGTGAAAAGACGAAGTGCCATTGGCGCTGGCGCTGGCGATGACGATTTCGGCAGATTTCTCGGCTTTCTGTCGGTCGCCGGTTCCGTAGCTGCCGCGATCATCCTACTGCGTCGTTTTTTGCGCTAGGCTCCAAAGCTGGGCGGCGGTTGCTTCGCCAACCCAGCTTTGGTCGACTAACCCTGGTGTGTGATCGTGACAACGGTTTCAGCAACCGTTGGTGAGTTTCCTTCGACGGAGGTCGTGGCGAGACTCAATCGTCAAATACGAGAAAGCTAGGCAACGGCATACTGGTGCCCTTCTGCAGTCGGGTGTTCGCCGAGAAGACGCGATTCTCTCCACACAACGCAAGAGTCCAGACCGATCAGATCAGCCAGATACCCAGCCCAAGCACTCTGGAGGAAGCCGGCCGCATCGGATCTGAACTGAATCCCGGTGGCACGTACCGCTGCGTCTCCATCGTGGCTGTAGCCGTGGCCGAGATAGTCCGCGACGGCAAGCCGAAAGACAGCCAGGAGCAGATCTCGAGCGCCGACGGTCTGGGCTTCCCGAGTCACGTTGAGTGCAACAAGAGGTCGAACTCGGGCGGCGTGTCTCCGGTTGCAAGTGCTCTTGCCAACTTCCAAGCGGTTCGTGGTCTTACGGACTTCCCACGCAGGGTTGATCTCAGAGTTGGATATGAGATCCCTGCGCGCCTAGCCAGGTCCGTCAAGCTCCACCCGCGGCGCGCACATGCAGCCCTCAGCTGTTCTGGAACGATTGCAACCACCAACCCGCCGGTTCCCACCCGAAACGGGCTCTGGCCGTCGCTGCGTGCTCCGCCTGGGGGAACCAGTTGCGGCGCCGGTTCCCCCAGGGCCCCTCCGCGCCGGCCGGCGGACGAAGGCAGGTGCAGGGTCTGAGTTGGCGAGTTCAAGCGTCGACCCCGGTAGCGCCCTCCAACTCGGCGAGGCGCTGCTCTGCGAGCTGAGCCGCGCGTACAGCCATGGAGCGCCATTTCTGCTCGCCTTCGGGCAGGATCAATGCAACCATCAGCGCCGTCTGTTCCGTCGCAATCAGCGCTGCGAGCGCGGCTGTCGACGCCAGCGAGGGCTCCTGATCGTCCACGCTGACAGATCTCCGTCTGAGGCTTTCGGCCGCGAGGAGCCGGATCGCGCTCCCTAGGCCAAGACCGTGATCGGCGGCGAAGGCTTCTAGCTCGGCTCGTAGATCTCCCGGCAGGCGAACGTGATGGCGAAGAGAAGTGCTCACACTTCCCCTAAAGGACAGCGAGTCGGCGCAAAAATCGTCCTCTGGCGTCTTTTTTGGAAAGAAAGGACGGCTAGAGGACGGTGGCCCTTCTTTCTTTCACCTGCTGAGTTCAGCGTCGCTCGCCGCGCCGGACGCCAGAGGACGGCCAGAGGACGCCCTGAGGACGCCGGCCGACGGGGTCGCGCGCTGGACAAGCGATGGTTCCGCGTCGGAAACTGCCGGTACGGATTGCCGCTGCCAGCGTTGATCCGAGCACCCCTCGGCGACCAACACCCGGCGAAAAGGGACGACGTCTCGGGCGCCATGCAGACGGTAGGCGCTGCTTGCCTGCCCTCTTCCACAATGAGGTGACAAACGGGCTCCACTTGGGGGGACAAACGACGCCTTTGGCGTAACAAGATAAGGCGCCGCAGGCGCCGTGAGGTCAGAGCGACGCTTTCTCGAGAACGTAGTTGAGCGAGGCGTTTAGCTGCCGGGCGCGCGTGATGTCGTAGTTCTGAACTATCTCCGCCATTACGGTCGCGGGCATGGCGCGCTTGCTTTGACAGTACTGCCTAAAACCCTCCTTGGTGACCTCATTGCAGCTGCCATCGGCTCCTCCGCAGTTCGCGACGTCGGCATCTGGCAATCCGGCTGCGTACCAACTCTCAATCTCTCTGCGCACCACCCGGATGTGGTCGGCATCAAGGGTGGGATGGATGCTCTGAACCTCTGTCTTCTTTGCCGAGACACACGGCGCTTCGTCGAAATCCGCCACGAAGAGATAGTCATCTCCGAGAGCCTTAAAACCGTTCAGCATACGGGCCACTGTCTGCTTGCGAAGCTCGGCATGACGCACGAGGTGGACCTCCTCGACGCCCGGCTTCGCTTTGAAGAGTGGCTCAACGACTTTTCGGAAGAATCGCTCATCATCAGGACCCTCGACGAATATCGCCAGGTGCGCCATCTACTTGGAAGTGAGGAGGTCTTGGACGTACAACTCATCTATGCCAAGGTCCTCAGCCAGCAAACGTCTCGTCCGCTCGCTGTCGCTGGCTCGACTGACGGTTGAGAATCCTGATTCGTCCCTTCGCACAAGGACAAGCGCGTCCAGGCCCGAATGTTTCACTACCTCGGGGCTATGCGTCGTTACTAGAACATAACGGTCGGCCGATGCCTGTTTCATGATCTGCACGATTTGCGCGATAAGCTTGGGATGAAGGTTCCGTTCTGGCTCTTCAATGATTACAAAGGGAGCTTCTTCGAAGAAGAGCGCAACAATCAATGCAGTTACTCCGACGGTGCCATCGGATAGGAGCGATGCGGGAAGGCTCGTATGCGAGAGCAGATTGTCATCCATCCGCAAAAGGAGGGACTTGCCGGCTATTGTGTCGACTCTCATTCGCTTGGCGAACGGCAGGACGTCGGTGATTAGAGCGTTAAACCGCTTTTTGAGCTCGCTTCTTGCCAATAGCTTTCGCAGGACGATCGCAAGGTTGCCCCCGTCCTCGTCAAGTGTGGCGCGGCCACCTACGGGAAGAAGCCGCTTGGGGAGCTTAGGATCGATGTCGTAGATAGCGACGTACCGAAAGGGCTCAGTTGAGCCAAAGGCCGGAATTCGGGTGGAGACCCGCTCCCACATCGACGCGGTCCTGTCGATATTTCTGCGGCGCACCGCTGGGGGGACGTACAGAAGGTCGTCGGCATCCATTGCGGCTCGGGGATTCTCAAAGCGCAGCGTGTTAGAAATCCGCCCAGCAGTGTTGTTGATCGTCATCCACGCTTTGTTGATGCCCTGTGTGCGTTTTGCTTTCCTGACTGCGGTCGTGAATGATGCCGAGTACGCTTCGCTTTCGACGCTGTAGCCCTCTCCTCGTCGATTGAATTTGATCGTCAGGTCATAGCTTTGCTCGTGAAGCAGAGCGAACCTGCCCGGCCCCAGCCTCAAGACGTCTCGCATGTGGGGTGTTTCAGTTGCGATGTATCGTGTCCGGATTGTGAGCGGAATCGACGCGCCCAGGTTTGCATTACGCACAAATGCCGGTCCACCCTGGAGGGATATTGCGTCCGCTAGTCCTGACTCAGCGATGTCGCGGAGAAAGCGGAGAAGCTCTACCACGTTTGATTTGCCCGAAGCATTCGGTCCAATCAAAACCGAGAAAGGGGATAGTTCGAGACGCAAGTTTCGAAAGCTCTTGAAGTTCTCGGCCTCAATGAGCAGTCGTGACTCGGTCGAGGTGGTCTGAGGACTCAGGCCAACCGCTCCCTCGGGCGATGAAGAGGCCATCGCTGCGGATCATATTCGCCGCAGCCGTCGCTGCGGGTCATATTCGCCGCAGCCGTCGCTGCGGGTCATATTCGCCGCCTCCCAGTCCGCGCTCTGCCTTGGCCATCGCTAGGCCTAGGGTGCATTTGGTCGTCCGAGAACCAGGCAAAGCAGGCACACGAGAGCTCAGCACCTGTAATTTGCTCTCCGCAAGACTTTGTAGCCGCGAGCGATGGAAGGGTGGGAGTGGGGCTGAGCAACTATAGGAAAGCATCAGTCGAGTAGGTGACGCCTGCCGCGCAACCGGAGCGAATTGACGTCTTGCCATCGAGTCGCTGAATCTAGCCCAAGGAACACTGGCTGCTCGACCAGGAGAAGGGGTCTCGTGTTGGGCGCGATGGCGGAAACGGTCTTTGCAGCGACAAGCCCCGATTCATGCCAGCAGGCTCTGGATTCCGTCAATGCTATGAGGCCGCCGACCAGCTTTGCTAAAAAGGTATGTCGTCAGGATCGACGTCGCGTGGCGCTTCATCTGCCGCCCTCTCCCTGACCTCGGACCTAACCGAAGCGCTCTTCCACTCAGAAGGGGTGAGGAGCTTTAGCTTTCCATTTCGATCAAAGATAGCCTTGGAGACCCACAGAACTCGAAACTGCCTCGGATTGTCGTTGTGTATCCACTCCTCAGTCTGTGGATGATCCCATTCGCGTTCATCGATTGGCGCCCAAGTTCGGGCGGTTAGGTAGGCGACCATTTCGCTGCGGTTCGAGAAGAACAGACGGTAGGGAGCGCCAATCGCTTTCCTGACCGCTTCGAACGCGGGATGATTGCTCAGAAGGATGTCCTGAATCGCTACGTCCTTGTTGCGGCGCTCCTCAGTCAGAAACGTGACCAGCTGATTGAGCGTTGTCATTGTGCTTTGCATCCCCTCCAGGATGCTGAACTCCTGTCGCAGCCTTTGCTCCTGGAGGAATCTCTGGAACAAGCCGGCCCACTGGTCTCGCAGGTAGGTCGTGATGTCGGCAGAGGTCTCGAAAGTCGAAATCGGATTGTTATTAGGCAGTGCGTACAACTCTTCGATGAACTCGAACACACGCGTGTTGTCGACGTAGTGGTATTCAGTATCAGACCGTCCCTTGTTATGGGTGTAGGTGCTGTATTCAGAGTGGACCGACCTCTCCACAAAGATATGCACTGGTTTACCTAAGTCCAATGCCTTCTTCAGCTCGGCCTGGGAAATCGAATATGGCGTCTGAATTGATGGCGAGCCAAATCGTCCGCCTACGATCGCAACTAACAGATCGGATTGCCCGACCTCCTGGTAGGCGTACTCTTCGAGTTTCTTTTCTGACCCATAAGGAATTGACCCCCGCTCGTGCAGTACTGGGTCGAAGCCGATTTCACGGATGAAATGTTCTAGGTCAGCACGTACCTGTCGAAGGTCGTAGAACGTAGAACTGATAAACACTCGGGGTCTGGCCATTTATCCGGCTACTATTTTGAACCCCGCGCACGTCGCTGCCCAGTCGGATCTCTGCCTCAGTCAAGGATGGCGGCTCATGGCGCCGAACACGCGGGGTTAGGTCGCCTGTACTTGGACCTCAACGCCGGGCTAAGCCACTTGAGCTGCTGCGTTCCGGCCAATGTGAGTCGCCCCAGGAAAGCACAGATGCGAGGGTTAGAAGAGGCCCTGCAGGTACGAAGGCGGGCGATACCAATGGCACTCGACGATGCTATGTCCAACCCAATTACGGCGCTTGCCGGAACTCATTTAGGTCCCAATAGGCCGAGTCCATGTAAACCGTGCCGGCACTGAGGATGGATTAGAGGCCAGCCGAGCCCCGAACGATGTACGCTGACAGCTGCGGTCACTCGATCCGCTCCAACGGGTTTTAGACCGTGGCGTTTTCGGTCCGCGCCGACCATTTCGAATACAGAGCCCTACCCGTAGTCTCGAAAACCGTTATGGGTCACTGGCCCATCGAGAGTTCAAATCTCTCCCTCTCCGCCACGCACCTCGGCCTCCGCCATTTGCAGGCGCCCATCTGATCCCACGACCGGGTCCCCACAAGTAATCTGCCTCTACTCGGTTGGCAGAAACAGGAATGCCGGGCAGACGAGGGGCCTTGCGGATTGGCGCGGTCGCGGTCGCGCTGCTCGTGGGCGTCCTCGCGTCGGCGGTGGTGAGTGCGGCACCGTCCGGCTGGCTCGCGCTCGACGGGGGCATCCGGTTCAACCCCGCGAGCGGTGCCACCTATGACTGGGCCAACTCGGGCGGCGCTGCTCCC
>WNFC01023196.1_pt1 | contig 11792 bp, 15 predicted proteins | sample 5400541 | NCBI WGS metagenome assembly WNFC01 (sample SAMN13153342, study PRJNA577476) | soil metagenome | isolation source: 120 cm saprolite under Douglas fir tree site 2 hole 2 replicate 1 | place: USA:California | collected 2015-04-18 | reverse complement strand
ATGCTGTTGGTGCTGTTGAGGAGGGAGAAACTGAGAGGAGGGGCGAGACGGATGGGAAGCACTGGGTTCAACAGGGGGGGTGTAGTCGTCAGCATCAGGATCGTATTGGGGTTGTAGGTGAGGGGATGGACGGTGGGAGGTTGGACGGGGTTGTCTCAGGGGACGAGAGTCAAGTTGGGAGGGATCTGGACGAGAGTCTGGTGGTGCCGGGCGAGCAGGATATAGATCGTTGAGCTGGGAGGAAGTTGGGCGTGATGATGAACCGTCCATTGCGAGTGAAAGGTGTGTGAGAGGTGAGAAAGCCTTGACGCTCACTCGCGCGAAAATGTCTTCGGTCCAACCGGCCCGACAGAGCACCCCTCCCCTCAACCATGGCTTTCTCCATAGACGAATGCCGCCCAATCAAAGTCGTATGTATTGGTGCCGGGTTTGCTGGAATCGTCGCTGCCATCCGGTGAGTTGATCCTTGCTATCTGGTGGACCCGCCGCCGTAGTTATATTGCCTGTTACTAGCTTCACTCAGAAAATTCAGAACCTCGATCTTACCATCTACGAGAAGGAGGATGGCATCGGTGGAACTTGGTATGTGAACAGATACCCGGTGAGCATCTGCTAAATCTGGATCCTCTCTATGAACGATACTTACCCCCACGATAATCGTCTTAGGGCGTAGCCTGCGACATACCCGCACATGCCGTACGTTCTCAGCGCGCTCTATCCTTTCATGCGTTATAACTTTCGTCGAGCCCAGTACCAATTTACCTTCGAGAACAACGTACGTCTAGCGCGTCTACGGACCTATTTTTCTTTCCTCCCACCATAGAAAATTAAAGACACGTCGAATTTTGGCAGACGGAATGGTCCGAAATCTATGCGACCGGCCCCGAGATCCTCGCGGATTTACAGCGCATCGTTGACAAATACAAACTGATGAAACACATACGCCTCTGCCACGAGCTTGTGCACGCAGCATGGGACGATGAAGCAGGCCTATGGCGTTTGCGCGTACGGCGCGTAGGCAGCGAGGAGGCGGGGGAAAAGTTCGAGATTGAGGACACCGCCGACGTGCTCTTTCTTGGCGTCGGCTGGCTCAACCGTCCCCGTTGGCCTGACATTTCCGGCCTGCGCAGATTCCGGGGTCGCTTGCTGCACACGGCCCTGTGGGACGTTGGCGACACGGACGGCGAACAGGACAATGATGGAGTACCGCGGATCTGGCACGACAAGGCCATTGGCGTCATCGGCAACGTAAGTCCCGTATCACATTTGTGACGTGGGAAGGGTTGTGCTCATTGGACTCGGAACTTGCACCAGGGTTCATCGGGCATACAGATCGTCCCGGCGCTCCAGCCCAAGGTTGGCTCGCTCGTGCACTATGCGCGCTCGAAAACCTGGATCTCGTCGCCATTCGTCGTGCAAAAAGCGTTTGAGACTCTCGGACGAGCCCCTGGGAATGACGATCGTGTGTCCTCCATCTAAAATCTTCAGGTCGAGGATATGACTTTTCGATGGCTGGTTCCATGATGAATTCTACTCTAGTCAGATTCAGCGAAGAAGAGCGAGCGTTCCTTCGCGACCCAGAGAGTTGCAAACGCTTTCGGCGTGAGGTAGAGGGCGAACTGCATGTCTGTGTCCCGGAATCCATCTGTAGAGACTCCCCAATCGCTAACACCAGGACGTGGGAGCCAGTCCTACGGCGGCCAATTCAATATCCGGGGCTCGGCGCTCCAAAAGACCTTCTCTGGCATCCTCGCAGAGGACACGAAAAAGCGACTGGCATCGTATCCAGAACTTATCGAGCGCTGTGCGTGTCAGCTCTTCTGCTTACCTCCAAGTGGTTTTCCAACCAAGTTGTCTCATTGACCCCGCCCCCTTCCCGCCCAAAAAAGTCATCCCCGCCTGGAGCGTTTCCTGTCGCAGGCTCACGCCCGGTCCGGGTTACTTTGAAGCGTTGTGCTCCGACAACGTCAGTATTTCCGACCTGCGCCCCCGGGATCCCTTTCGCTTACCTATACAATCCGACACCATGGGTACTAGGCGACGCTCGAAACAACCGAAATTGTGCAAGTCATGCCGACGGGCGTCGAGCTGCGCGACGGACGCACGCACGAGCTGGACGTTCTTGTTTGTGCGACAGGCTTCGACACCACCTTCCAATACCCGTTCCGTGTTCTAGGGCGTGGTGGACAGGCGCTGAGCGAGCGCTGGGCGGCGACGGCGGGGGTCCCCGAGGCGTACCTGTCGCTCGCAGTGGATGGCTTTCCGAACCTGTTTGTCTGTAGCGGACCCCACTCGGGTGTGACCTCTGGCTCGCTCGTCACTGTCGCCGAGCACGTAGTCGGGTACATCGTCAAGGCCGTGCGAAAGATGCAGCTTGAGAGGCTGCGCAGCATGGAGGTGCGCCGGGATGCCATGGAGGACTGGAGCGCGTATGTGCAGGTGAGTGGGCGGGCAGGTGTTTTGCTATGAGTATTGATGAACGTGTTTTGCTGACTTGCGCGAAGGGGTATTTCCCAAGGGTCCGTAGGACTTTAGATTGCCGACAAGCATCGCTCACGCTCGTCTTTTGTCCTCTCCAGACAATATATACCGACCCTTGCAGTTCATGGTTTAAAGATTCGGAGGGACGCATCACCGTCCTTTGGCCAGGTATGGGCGGAGGGAACTCTTTTATGCTGGGTAAGCAGTTGACATGTATCCCATTTATCTCAGGTACGTGCCTCCATGCCATCTATACGCTCGCGCATCCGCGGTGGGAGGATTTCGAGTATAAATTATTGGATGCAACCAAGGGCCGATTTCACTGGCTCGGAGACGGGCAGACATACAACCAAAAGATAGGTGCGGGAAATCGTAAGTAGTTTCGTTGCCCCGCAGGTTTCAATCTATGGGTCTGAGATACTTAATGCGCTTAACTAGGGGTGTGGCATCTCGATGCGGTAGACGTTCCTGCAGGTACTGTATTGTACACTCGTCCGAGGTATGTTATATTGGGTGATCGTTACTGACTTCTCTCCCACAAGTCCCATTGGAATAATGAGGAGATAATATCACAACATTGAGGGATCGCTCGATACGTTTTTGGCATTCCCCACCAGTTTTTGTAGAAAAATTCTAGGCAACACCAGTATAAATCAGAGACAACGATCAAGGCACACATCTATGTATAGACAGACCCATGTCGAGTTGCGAGGTGTTAAGCATTCTTTCTATGTATAAACCAAGTCTAAGACTCTGTGCCATCCCCTCTAACGCACGCAGGGCACTGCGAGCCCGTCCAAGGCAATGACGAGCATACCGAGTGCGATACGCACGCACGCACGGCAAGCACATGAACGTATAGTTACAGTGTTGCAAGCTGCGACCGCGCAGGGCCTGGCGGGCCTTGTGCGCCAGCCTGGTCGATGGCTTCCACTTCGCCTGGCGTGAGATCGGCTATAAAAAAGAATTTATTAAAAAAAAGAGTTGGGGCGTGCATGAACCTGACGACATCAACGCCACACTTCCTCTAGGTGCGAAACGAAGAGGAAGGCGAGGATTGGGGGAGGGAGGGGAAACGCACGCAAGTGGACGACGCGTAAATACTCGTCCATACGCGCGCGCCTGGCGGTGGTCGTGACGATGACAAAGCCTTTCGCGTGCGCCCATTTGAAGATGACTTGGCCGGGTGTGCCGCCGATTCTGCGCGCGATCGCCGCGAGCACGGGGTCAACGGGACCGCCTGGATACGTCGTGATGGGTCTTTTGATTTGTTTCCGAAGTACGAAGTACGATGAGACGTCAATCATTTGTCGATCCCCCGCTCACGAAAAAGTGAAGGAATGGGGAGGGAGAGGAGACGCACGCGAGGGTGCCATATGCTTCTGTCACGATGCCGTGCTTTGCAGAAAATTCCAAGACGTCCTTCCACGACGCATAGTTGTATGGGTGGAGGTTGATCTGCGAAAGCGTTTCTGAGCGCACCCGGCAGGCCGGGGAGAGAGAGAGGGTGGGCAGGGAGCGATGGGATGGGGATACGCACCTGGTTCACGGCGGGAAGCACTTTTCCCATCTCGACGACGCGCTGCAACAACTCAAGGGTAAAGTTGCTCACGCCGATGCTCCTACGGGGCGCAAGACGCGCAACGCGTAAACGATGAGCAGGGCCAGAGATCTAGAAGCGCGGGTGTAGCACGCAGCACGCAGCTGTAAACGTACTCCGTCAGCCCGGCCTCTCTGACCTCGATTATGTCATCCCAGAGTCGTTCGACATCGCCGTTCGGAATGATCCAGGGGCCATGTATGAGGTACAGGTCGAGATGCACGACTCCGAGCTGAACATCGAGCGTCAGAGGGGGCGTCAGGGTAAAAGAAGATGAAACGGAGTGTGGTAGGGGATGATAAGATCAATATTGGATCATGATCGCATATATTAAACCAGGGATGATGGTGGCCCCGGACGAACCTTGTGCAAGCTCGCATGCACCGCATCGAGCACCTCTCCGCCATCGTACTTGGTCGTGATCCACAGATCCCGGCGCGCGACCCCGCTCTCGCGTATCGCAGTACCAACGAACTCTTCATTCGCGTAGACTGGAACCACCAGGGAGGGAAGGTCAAAAAGGTCGAAACAAAGGCGGGCGAGACGCACATGCGGCACAGTCGATATGAGAGAATCCGGATTCGAGCGCTTGCTCGACGATCTCGGTCACGTCCTGAAACAAATGGTGTCCGTTGGCGGCGGTCGGGACGAAAGGAACGGGTGATTACCTTGCCCTTGAATTTTGAACCGGTGCCGAATGCGAGGATGGGGATCTACAGTACGATAGCACGCTCGATGGCTACAAGCATAAACCGCATGTCCAACCTCATCCTGATCATCCGACGAACAACTATCGTACGAAAACAACGCGAAAACATACTGTATATACGAGCTAAATGCCATGAGAGCTAATAGTGCCTGTACAATGTATGGTATCGCAATCCCTGGAGAGGGAGAGAAACAGAGTACGATTGCAACAGCAACGAGGCTGCAGCCTATCATGCGCTTACATACATACAGCCGCTACATCAGTTTGAGATTTTTTAGGTTAAGCCGAAGTACAGCTTCGCGGACTAGAACAGTGCAAACATCAGCGCAGGCCTGCCGTAATGAAAGCAGGCGTAGACACGCACCATTAGCGATTATCTCGGCGGTCTTCTCCTTGTCTATCACTGCAGTATAATGAACTGCAGCGCGGAACGATGGTCAGTCGGGCCCGTGTGTTTGTGTATCGTACGTACTGAATAACTGGCGATCGGGATTGGTTGTATGCTGTTTGTGCATGGAGCCGAACTTGTTGCGCAGATCTAGGAAATGCATATCAGCCGTTTTTGACAATCTTCACGGGGTGGCTGCGCGCACATTTCGCCACCGACTCATAATCATTGGGCCGGTCACCGTACGTGATTAAATGGTTCTTGAGTTGAACTCCTGCCTCGAGCTTCTCTCGCAAGAGGTCGCACTTGTTTAGGAAAATGACGATTGGAACGCCTTCCAGGAGCTTATTTGAGACAATGCCCCGCCACAGCAGTAGCGAATCCTCCAAGCGATTGATCCGTGAATCCTACCAGCATCAAACATAATGATTAGCCAGGGCTAGCAGGACGCAGACAAGTAAGCGCACCTCAGTGAGCACCTGGTCAAATGCCGAAATGGGGGCAAGGAAGATGATGGAGGTCACTACGAATGGAGCTGATCAAAACGATTGATCCGTAGAGCAGTTTGACTAACCATCTTGGAAATATGGCGCCCACGCGTGGCGTTGGTTACGAGCGCCACCAACATCGTAAATGATCCAATTACTGACCCCCCGCATTGGCCCCATACTGATCGTGAACTGATGTTCAATAACGCCTACAGTTTTCAGGCGTGCTTTCAATACGTCCTCTACGACCGAGTCAGAATGAATATATGGACATCATCAGGGAACGTACCGTCGGTTGGGGTATAGTTCTTCGCTGTGATGCGCTCTATTTCGTTGAGGTAGCTATACGTAATTTAGCGCGATCATATTATTCCATTCAGTGGGGCGGACGCACAAACCGCTACTCTCTTGCACCCTAACCCGTCTTTCGATCAGCCGCCCGCGAATCCAATCATCATTCCATAACCGGATCATGGCATCACGACACCTGTCAAGGACATGCACAGGATCAGAGGGATCCTCCCACGACCGAGTTGACGTTGAGATCCGGTTCGAGCGGCTGCGTCGTAGTGTGAGGGCTCGCTTCCAGTTGCTGGTCGTGCGCACGGCATACTCGCCACGTGGCGTAGACCAACCTGGTGCGCTCCCATCTCCGAGTCGAGTAGCCTCGTCTTCATCGTCGTCTTGACGCAATATGCGCATGAGTCGGCCCTCCAATTCAAGAGCGGGGGCAAGCACCGCGCTATATTCTGCGTACTTTTCACCGGCGATGCGGTGAATTTCTGGATCCGTTGTTATTGTCACTGAGTTGGTAACGTTCCCATCACTGTCAACGGATACCGAATCGAGGAGGTCGTGAACTTCCTCTTCCCGCTCTGTGACGATGGTATCGAGAATTCTGGGAGGGAATGAATCAGCGCATTGGGGTTGGCATTGCGAGAGGGGTGCACTACCTTCGGACAGAACGAATGAGATTGAGATAGATAACGATACGCCATGCGACTCGCTCTGCCTGGAAGGCTGCGGGGGTGTGGAGGAGCTGGAACTCTGGGATATGAGTGAGCGTCAAGTGGATACGTGTAGTCCATTTGGAGTGACGGGGCATGGAAAATTGATTGAGCACGTACGTTTGAGGGTGGTGCTCTTGCCACTCTCACTCTGCCCCAGGAGGAGGATCTTGACGTCTGGTCTGCTCCTTTTGAGGCCTGCACGCTCTGTACGAAGCTGTTCATCGATTGCATCGCTGACACGCTTGGCATTTTGTTCAGCTCGAATGCGGGCATCGCGTTGAGCGGGGGTCTCATCGAGAGGGGGACGAAGGACGGCTTCGAAAAGGTCTGTTCTGTTGTTCTGGGGAACTGATTTGGCGGCGACCATGGTGGTAAGGTGGTAAGGTGGTAAAGCGAAAGCGTGATGGTTGCCCGGGGACACGGGAGCAAACAGGGTGATGCGATGCCTACCTCCACGAGTCAACAGCCGGCCTAATATGTCTTGCCCGTTACCTTTAATTATAATTACTCCCCCCCAGAGGTCCATAGTCCGCCCCATCTCCGTCCACGGACCGCACGTGACACATTCTTCTCACGCGTACGCGGTGCCTCTCTTCTCTCTCCCTCTCTCTCTCTCTCATTCACTCATGTTCCTCACTCGTTCAGAGTACGGTGAGTTTCACCGACAATCTTCTCGAATCATTGTTCATCTTCTCTCGAGATCGTGGTGTTAACACCTTTTCACCCGAGGGTCGTTTATTCCAAGGTAAACTCGAATGGCGCATACATTTGACACAGTCCAAACTTACCGAGCCCCAGTTGAATATGCTATCGAGGCCATAAAGGTGCGCCCCTTGGATATCCCATATACCATATATACTGATCCCTACCTCCAGCTTGGCTCGACAACGGTAGGCATCCGTACCCCAAATGGCGTAGTCTTAGGTGTCGAGAAGCGCGTTCAATCACCCCTGCTTGAAGCCTCTTCAATAGAGAAGATCATGGAGATCGACAGACATCTCGGCTGTGCGATGTCTGGTCTCACCGCCGACGCCCGGACTATGGTCGACCACGCCCGAGTCACGGCCCAAAATCACGCATTCACTTATGACGAGCGCATCAAGGTTGAGAGTGTCACACAAGCAGTGTGCGACCTTGCCCTCCGCTTTGGTGAGAGTGTACATGACGAGGATGCCATGATGAGCCGTCCGTTTGGCGTCGCCCTATTGATCGCTGGCATTGACGAGCTCGGCCCGCAACTGTACGTGCCCCGTAATGCATCAGTGCATCAGTCCTTGATACTGTGCAGCTATCATACCGATCCTTCAGGGACATTTGTACGTTACGATGCCAAAGCAATCGGCTCTGGTTCCGAAGCAGCGCAAAGTGAACTCCAGGATAAGTGGCACTCGGTGCGCCGTCTCGTCTCGTTTGAGTTAGATGAATGACCCTTACATCCCCACAGCAAATGTCTTTAAGAGAAGCGCAGGTCCTCGTGTTGAGGGTACTTAAGCAGGTCATGGAGGAAAAGCTCGATCAACACAACGTTCAGCTTGCTCAGGTGTGTCCAACCAACAAATTCGCTCACATGGTATCACGTGACGCCCCTTGACTGCAATTACAGGTCACGTCGGATAAAGGCTTCCACATCCTCGATGAAAGTGCTCTGAAGGAAGTCATAGATGTGATGTGAGATGTAGCGACAGAAATCCGCTGGCTGACTAGCTGCGGAGTTGTATCAATGATTTCTAAACTTACTTTCCCCACCCCTTTCCATTTCCGTGCGCTTCTGGAACAACACCGCAGGAGACATTGGCGTAACCACTGCGCGCCATTCACACGCTGCCCTGACCGAGAACAGGTCGTCCGTTGCAGCCGGGTCTTCTACCAGAAGAAGATCGGGGGAGTTACATGGTTAGCCGGCTCCAGAACTCTATTACACGAACGATAGACAACGAAGCGATACATTGTGCAAGCCGTACGGCTCATCCCGTGGGCTATCGCGAGGCGAGGCATAATGCTACAAGAAGACCCGAAGCGGTGTCTGATGATAATGAAAAGGGTGAAAATGACCTATGATGTTGAACTTCTTTTTCCTCTTCCACTCTCCCCCTCTATCTCCGTATAGGAAGAACGACAAGACCCTTTTTTCGCTCTCCGAATTAGTTGCATAAGTCAAATGGAATGCGGTGCTCCTCACGGCGCACCGCTTGTATCCCATGCCACCGACTTCGTAACGCAGAACATACGTCCTAGCAGTGAACGTAGGGCATGATCAATTAAAATCGACGAAACACCGAGCATCAATTAGACGCGCTTACCTGCATAAAGGTTTTCACCACTCGGGTACGTTGGCGAGTGCTACTCCGACCACTCGCTGTCGAGCACGTTGAGCCCGCGGTCGACGGCAATTCGGACTCTGTCGATGACGGCACAACGATCTCTATCTCGGCATCGGCGTCAAAGATATCCTTGGGCTGATTTCAAATGAGCCGAGAGAAGGTGGTTGAGAGTGGTGTCAGCAGGACTTTTGGGACTTGCGGAGATGATCCGAACTGTAGTTTTGAACTTACTAGGGCAAAACTCGAGCGAGATGGGGCACGAGGCGGATTGGAAAACCGGTAATCTACCGTCTTCTCGCGTGAGTCACAAAACGGTGCGAATTCTTTCGATCGGCAGGTGGCGAAAGGAAAGGCAAAGCTCGCATTTGAATTTGTATTTAGGGGAGGTGAGGGATGGCATGGCGTGGGATTTACCTTTAGAAACTCGCTGTCCAGTTGGGGTGGATATCGCGGTGGGTGCGGCGTAACGGACGGCGAGGATTTGGTGCGACGGACACCAAACTTGCCCCGCCGCTTGCTGCTGCGCGACGTGCTAGTGGTCTGCTGTGCCTGGGAGAGAACGAAGGTGATAGATGGGAGCGTCGGGTCGGGCGAGCGCATATCTCTGATACACGGGACGAAAGAAAGAAAAGGTAACGAAAGAAAGTAGGGTGGGTATAGGTAGGGAAAGGCGAACGACGGAGGGTGGAGGCGAGGGCCCAGGATAGGCTCGGATCGCAGTTTCGTAGCTGATCTTTATATGTATGACGGAAGTACCAGGGACTGTGGTCCCCTGTTATTGGGACGGCCGGGTTCGGTTGCGGTTAACTGAACTGAGTCCGCACACCCTCCGCACGTAACAGGAAAAGCGAGATACTGTATGCAGGTTGCGCCGTGCGCCGTGCTTTGGGGACATGTGACGGGGGGACAAAGAGGGAGAGACCAAGATAGGAAAAGAAGGGTGTTCAATCGAGCTGCGACTGCAGAACAGAATCAATGCACGCGGCTGCAGCCGCGTCACAACGAGGGAGAGAAATATAGAGAAGCGACTTGATTTGCCCGCAGGAGCAAGCACGGAAAGACTTGAAACGCCCCGAATCAGGAGCGAAAGCGCACGCACAGCACGCTTGTTTGCCTGTCCTGTCCTGTAGTAGTGCGCATTGGTAGCCAGTGACAAGTGAGTGGTAGTGGCAGGCGAGAACCAGGGACAGAATCCAGCGGGTAACAGAAAAATGATGTTTTTGGACGGAGATCTCTACCAGACCAGCGGGTTCCCGGACACATCGATATCAGAGTTCGGGCCTCAGGAAGTCGGGAAACTCGGGGCTCGCAGGAGATCTCTCCCACCGCATTCTATACAGTACGTACAGTACTGGCGTGCTATGCTGTACGGTCAGTGCTATACTGCAACTCCCATGCGAGTCATACATGGTAGCGCCGTATAGTGGGGTTTACCTCATTTCTTTTTCGTTTTTCCGCCGACTCGGAAACGCATCTTTTGTTTTGATCCATTGTTCAGGCTGGAGTGATGCGGGAGACTCTAGATGATGTGCGTATTACCGCCGGCATACGGCCGCCAAACCCGTGCGAACGCGAGTGTACCCGAGGATGAGTAAGCAGTAAGCACCGAAGTACTGACTGAATAGTGACAACGCAGCAAGGCATGGAGTGAGCTAATCGGGCGCTTCCCGCGAGCCAGCGGGGCATCACCATCGCAGGTGAGGCGGTCCAAGGTCTGCCTAGCTAAAGGAGCGTGTACGTCAACCCAAATTAAACACGCTGATGTGTGCACACGCAGTCACGCACATGCACATGCTCACGGTGCCAGTGGTCGACCTATGTGTCAATTGTTACTGCAGTACTACCCTCGCCAGGGGCACCAGGACCTAGTTCTGTGATTGTGGCTGTCGGACGAAATACGTGAATATACAGTGCTGTACGTTGCCAATACAGTGTGGACGCATGCATGGGCGCGCACTTGTACGTAGTGAGGCATGTCAGCAATACTTGAATGATGGATCGCATCACCACGCGGGGATTCGTGACGGGCTCAACGAGGCCCGCAATCACATACTGTAGGAATGTACAGTAATCACTCCCCGAGTCCGAGTCAAATGAAATGAAATCACAACCAGCCACGAACATGGGAAATAGCAAGAATCGCATCACACCCTGTGAACAGCCGGCCGTTCATACTGTACTGTACGCTGTACACTCATGAATCATGGATCCCATGGCGACGGAAGGCGCCGCGCGCCCAAGTCCTATGACCATCATATTGACGCCCAAGCACAATTTCCGTGGTCCATCTCCCGATAGTTTCATCACAGCACTTTTACAAAGACAAATCCATCTGCCAATTTCCCCACCTTTATGATCATTGGGGCGGTAGTTTTTTTTTGACCGGGGCAGCGTCGGGAGAAAAGTCCCACAACCCTCCGTGGTTGACGGGGGCGTGCTGTACGGCTCAGCCCCGTCCACATTTGGGAAACCAAAAAAATTCACAGTACGTTTTTCACTGACATGTGCTTGTAATCCTTGTATGCTGTTCATGTAGACGCTTAATCAGCATGGCTTCCGAGGAGTCATCTAGTCATCCACCGAGAGAGCGTCTCTTTTTGCACGTGCGAATAGCAATGATAAAGAAGCGGTGGGGGGGAGGGCTCAAGATCGATCCCGGCGATGGCGGTGCTGAGGTTATTACTTATTACAGTTTACAGTACTGCATGTACCACGCACGGCTGCCAAACTGCGGCTCATGGGCCCATTCCCTGAAACCACGAAGTAATAGCAAAAAAGCAAAAAAGAATGATGGT
>WNFC01007775.1_pt1 | contig 11792 bp, 8 predicted proteins | sample 5400541 | NCBI WGS metagenome assembly WNFC01 (sample SAMN13153342, study PRJNA577476) | soil metagenome | isolation source: 120 cm saprolite under Douglas fir tree site 2 hole 2 replicate 1 | place: USA:California | collected 2015-04-18 | reverse complement strand
AGGCCAACGGCCGAGCCGAGCGCCACCGAAAGCTCGGTGATCCCAACGCCCACCACCAGGACGAGCGAGGCACGGATCACGATCACGCGCGCATCCGCCGCCCGGACGAGGGTGGCGGCCACAGCGACGGCACCCATCAGTGCGACAATCACCCCAGCGCCGGCCAGCGAGCTGTCGCTTTTGAGCAAGGAGAGGGAAAGCTCGGGTCCCAGCGACAGATAGAGCCCTCCCAGGGCCCACGTCGCGATCAGCGCGGGAGCCGAGGCGGCGAACAGGGAGCGAGCCGCCGGCGGCACGCCGATCTGCGGCCTCATCGAATGCAGCCACCCTGGCGTCCGCTGTCCGACGTCGGCGATGACCGTCATCGCGGCGAACGCGAGCGCGTAGACGGCGCACAGCAAAGAGAACACGAGATGCAGCGGATCGGGGCCATATTGCACGAGCAAGCCAGAAACCAGCGCTCCGGACGCGAGTCCGGCGACCGGCGCGACGCTAGCTACAAGGCTTCCCAGACGTGGATGGTCTGGCGGTTGCAGATCAAGCAGCCAGGCGCTGAGCGCGCCCGTGGCGAGCCCGGTTCCCAGCCCCTGCAGGACCCGCGCCGCGAACAGCATCCCCACGCCGCTTGCAGCGATGAAGGCGACCATACTGACTATTTGAACCACCAGGGCGAGCAGCACCACCGGTCGTCGTCCCAGGTGATCGGAGAGTCGCCCGGTAGTCAACAGCGCGGCCAGCAGCGCCAGGGCATACACCCCGAAGATTGCGGTCAAGGTGAGCGAGGAGAAATGCCACATCGCTTTATAGACCACATAGAGCGGCGAGGGGGCGCTGGCCGCGAATAGGAAGAACGCGAACACGGTGGCGAGCAGCCAGAACGAGGCCACGCGCGAGAGCTTCAACCGAGCCATCGTTCAGGTAGTTCCTTTCTATGCACAACGCACTCTGAGAGACGCATCTTTTCTGTCATCGCTTGCACATGCTTTGGCCTCTGAGGCCCACTCGTGGAGTTCACAACGCAAAGTTCTCGATCAGCTTCACAAGCCAGTCGTCTTTCCTGCTCCCACATTCAACCGGATAGATTCCAGCTTCTTTCGTCTTCACCTGAATGCTCCATTGGTAGACAGCTTGGGTGCCGCATAGATGAGGTCCCGATTCCACTCATGGAATTCCCAAATGTACAGTTTTGCGCCTGGACAAGAGGGCTTCAAGTCGTAAAGTCTAACACCAGGCGTCCACGTACGCCGCCAGCTTCGAGGCGGCGATGTGCGTGGGCGGCCTGATCGGCGGGGAGAACATCAGCGACGCGCAGCGTCAGCATGCCTTGCTCGACCTGCCGGACCAACTGATCGAGCAGGGCCGTGTTGGTCGCGAAGGCGGTCGATGAGATCTTGTGCAGGGTAATGTGGCGCTCGGTCGGTCCGTCCCATCCGAGAATGACGGCCATCGCGCCGCCGTCGGCGATGGCGGGCAACGCCAGGTGATTGAGCCTTGCACCATCGGCCAGGCCGGGAACCCCTTGCGGGACGATCGAGCGAACCCGTTCGGCGAAGGTATCGCCTCGGTCAAGGACGTAGTCAGCCCCGAGGGAGCGCACGAGCGTTTGGTCGGAGCGTGAGGCGTCCGCGATGACCGTGAGGCCGTCGGCTTTGGCGAGTTGGACGACAGAGCCGCCGAATGCGCCAGCCGCGCCAGTGACCGCCATCGTTTGCCCGGCATCGAGGGCCAGGGCATCGAGGGCAAGCTGCGCGGTAAGACCGTTGAGGAGCAGCGTGGAGGCCGCCGGGAAGTCAACGCCTGCTGGCGCGAGCACGACAGAGGCCGCTGGCACAACCACGTACTGGGCGTATGCGCCACCGTGTGGACCGGCAGGGATGATGAAGGCAACGACACGATCTCCCACCTTGAGGCGGTTGTCAGCATCAGCGCCAAGCTCATCGATGACGCCTGCTGCATCCATGCCTGGCACATAGGGTCCAGGTCGTCCGCTGAGCCGAGCCGCCTGCGAACCGGCACGAAAGAGCGTGTCGGTCGGATTGACGGATGCTGCGTGGACGCGAATGCGCACCTCTCCGGCACCAGCATGCGGTTCGGGAAGCTCGACGACGTGCAGAACCTCTGGTCCGCCGAATGTCATCACCCCTATCGCTTTCATCTTCGTTTGCTCTCTTTCTCTCCCTTTCTCGCAAGAGTCGCGAGGGGAATATTGAGTGCCTCGAGAAAGAATTGCATAGCGTGTGTGGCAGCGTCATTCAACGCCTGGGGAGCCTGGCGTTGGACAACGGTCGCGACAACCGTGCGTAATGGCCGCTCTCCCGCTGGTTGGGCGATAATACTTGCTACCGCGTCGGCCACCTCCTGGGGATCGGGAGGTGTCGCGGATCGGTTCTCTGCGTAAAACGGCACCGTAAACGCATCGATACCAGCCTGATAGAGGGCCAAACGCTCGGCGTCTGCCGCGACCTGGCGGTTGGCTGAGATGGTGGTCGGAAAGGTCCCAGGCTCAAGAATGGCGGCGTCGATGCCAAAAGGCGCAAGTTCATAGCGATACGATTCGGTGAGCCCCTCCAGGGCAAACTTCGTGGCTCCATAGAGGCCAAGAAAAGGAAAGGCCAGCCGTCCAGCAATAGACCCGATTTGCAGCAGCAAACCACTGCCTTGCTTACGCATGTGTGGCAAAACCGCACGGTTCACCCGCAAGACGCTAAAGACATTCGTCGCAAATTGCTGTTGGACTTGCTCAAGGGTGAATGCTTCGAGCGGACCACTGTACGACACCCCGGCATTGTTGACCACCACATCAAGGCGATCGGTCGCCCCGATAATCGCTTTGATGGCCTGTTCCACGGAAGCATCATCTGTGACATCGATCTCGACAAGGTGCAAGGCAAGCCGTTCTCGTTGCGCGAGTGTACGTAGTTCTTCTGCCGCGGGGGCATTCTTTCCCGCTGCCGCACGCATGCCCGCGAAAACAATGTATCCCTGACGCGCCAGGGTTTCAACTATGAGACGGCCAAAGCCACTGGTACTCCCAGTGACAAGAATGGTTTGCTCCATGCTTACCCATCCTTTCTTTCACGCTGAACGAAGTTCTTCTTTCATGTCCTGAGCAACAGCCGCACCAGGACAGTGGGAGCTCGTTCACGCTCCAGTATTCTGGTAGCCGCCCATGACCCAGGCCGAGATGATCGCCGCATACTGGTCTGCAACGTCCTCCCAGGCGTAATGGCCGGTATCCAAGATGTCAAGCTTGCTGTTGGGCAGCCGCTCGTGTAAGTATTCGCCATTGATGGGTGGCACAAGGTCGTCGCGACGGCTGAAGATAAGCTGGGCCGGCGTCTGGATTCCCGATAAGAGTTCTCCCAGGATGGGGAGCGCCTTCGGATAGCTGCGCACATACCTCGTTGACTCCGCGAAGCGACCTCCTTCGTAGGATTTGAGATAGTCCTCGCGCACCTCTGCTGGCAGTCGGTAATGCTCATGGCCTTTATCCAGTGAAGCGCCGAGGGTGACCCGGGGATCGAAGGCCCGGAACGCCTCAAGATCGGGAGCGTCAATGATATCCTTCAATACACCGCCCACCTGGAGTGGGTAGGCAGTTCCGCCGCTTCCGATCACGAGGCTGCGCAGTTTTCCGGGATGCAACGCTGCGGCGAACAGTGCAGCCGAGGTGCCGACGTCCGGAGCCACAATATGTGGCGTGTTCAGCCCCCACTCGTCGATGAGTCGGATGAGGAACTCACCCATCGCCCGAGGTGACAGCAGGTCGTTCCTGCGCTCGGACTGGCCGAAGCCCGGAAGGTCAATGGCAAGCAGGTATGAGTGTTGAGAAAGCGTTTGCCAGATTGGCAGGAACGCATACAGGCTCTCTGGCCAGGGATTCGTCAGCAAAATAGGGTTGTCCTGACGCTCATCGCTCTCGGCGTAACGGATAGCGATTCCGTCCACGGTGCGGAACCGAACGTGCATGGCTTCGCTCGACGCGGTGCTCAAGGTATTTCTCCTTTTGGTAGAACTGGGTTCTAAAACGATTGTCATAGCGTGTGCGGCAGGTGCCTGGCACCTGTGAAGAGACAGAACAGACAGAGCTGTTATTGCTGTCTCACCAACGGGATTTGCAAATTGGTGGGCCTGTTTTCCGGCTTGTCAAAAGCGCGACCGTCCACGTTCTTACTCCCATTGAAAAGCATGTCGTTGTAGATATAGATGAGGTCGTAGTCGACATAGGTTTGGCCCTCGACCAGACTAAACAACGGAAAGGCTTTCCCTTTGAGGTCTTGCATGACATTGACTTCCCACGTGTTGAGACCATTACCTGGAAATCTGTTCACGACATCGGCAAAGCCTTGATGCAGGGGAGTCACCTCATACGCTTCATCTGCAATGTAGTCCAGATTGTACGCGCCTTTTGCAATCGGGTGTTCTCCCTGCCAGGCGTTATGCCCCTTAATCACAATTTTCACTAGAGGAACTTTGCCATTGGCATCGGCATAATTCATCACGGTACAGGCAAATCGGTCAGGAGGGGCATACGTAAAAACGCGTGAACAATAAAACGGTTGGATTTCCCCTGTGGCTGATTTGTTTGAGCTCGGGCGCAGCTCAGTGGCGATGCTTACCCACTGGCCACCCTGGATAACCTCTTTGATTTGTTCGGGTGTCATTGCTTGTAATACCTCCATTCGGTGTTTGTAGAGCAAAGAGTCTATGTGAGCTGAGTCGAGAACCCTTCACGCAGCCAGGCGGTAGCAAGGGCGATGGCTCCACGTGCCGCCGCCGTATGCGCCAGGGCGTTCAACATGACGAAGTCGTGGATGGTGCCCTGGAACCGCACCGCCGTGACGCGAACTCCCGCCTCGCGCAGCTTGTTGGCATAGGCTTCTCCCTCATCGCGTAGCACGTCGGCTTCGGCAGTGATGATGAGCGCCGGGGGAAGCCCTTGCAACTGCTGGGTGCTGGCCCGTAGCGGCGAGGCGGTGATCTCGTTGCGCTCGCCCGGGTGGCGCGTGTACTGCTCCCAGAACCACATCATGGCGTCGCGCCGCAGGTGGTAGCCCTCGGCGAACTGGTGGTAGGACGCGGTATCGAAGGCCGCGTCGGTGACCGGGTAGAACAGCAGTTGGAGTCGAATGTCCGGTCCCCCACGCTCCCTGGACAGCAGCGTGACCGCCGCCGTCATGTTGCCCCCGACGCTGTCGCCAGCCACGGCGAGGCGTTGCGCGTCCAGGCCGTGGTCCTGCCCGCGCCTGGCGACCCACCGCGCCGCCATATAGCACTCCTCGAGGGCCGTCGGGTAGCTGACCTCGGGGCAGAGCCGGTACACCGGGAACACGACGGCGGCCCCGGCTCCGACCGCGAGTTCGCGCACCAGCCGGTCATGCGTCTGCGTGCTGCCGAACACCCACCCGGCCCCGTGGATGTATACGATGACCGGCAGCGGAGTCCGTGCGTTCTGGGGCCGCAGGATGCGAAGCGCCACCTGCGCGCTGGGGCCGTCTGCAATGGTGCGATCCTCGATGTCGACCGGTAGTCTGCTCACCTTGCCCGCTTGCACCCCATCAAGGGCGATTCGTCCCTGTTCGGGACCAAGGGTGAAAAGCCAGGGTGGCTTCGCCGCAGCCTCCGCAAACGCTTGCGCCTCGGGTTCGAGCTGGATCCGGCTGGTCATCTGTCTCCCTCCTCGATTACGAATGACAGCGCACTTCGTGAGCCTGGCAAAATGGCCTCCATTCACGTCACGCCTCCGCGGTCTAATTGCAGACCAGGGTACCGGGCCTTACGTTTGCGGTCGGGTGTCGGCAGTCTGCCCACCACCCACCGCCTTGCATCTCAGTGAGAGGATCGACTCTGCTTTGTAGTATACTAAGCAGCGTACTCGAAGTCACCGGACATCGGGTCACTTTAGCACCGCACATGCCTTCACATCGCTGTGTCTGTGTGTATGTGAGAGGGAGACGGAAAGGGAACGTCCATGAAGTGGTCCTCGTACCGCGAGCGCGACTACACCTTTGGGCGGGTGATGCTGACCTTGCGCACCAGGCTTGGGCTGACGCAAACCGAATTAGCTGACATGCTTGGCGTCACCCGCCGCGCCGTGATCGATTGGGAGGGAGGCCTCACCTATCCCAAGGCCGACCACCTGAAACAGTTTGTGGTCCTCGCCACCCAGCGCCAGGCCTGGTCTTTCGGGCGTGAGGCAGAGGAGGTTCGTGCTCTCTGGCAAGCGGCCCGCCAGAAGGTGCTCCTCGATGAAGCCTGGCTTGGTGGGCTGCTGTCCCACATACAGGCTCCCCCGGCATCCCAGCCCGGAGAGGAGACCAGTGTCACTGCCCCACCGCCCGACGCTCTCGCTTCTCCTTCCAGAGGCGGGCCACGCGTCGATTGGGGCGACGCGCCGGATGTAGCGAGCTTCTATGGGCGCGAGTGGGAACTGAACCTGCTCTCTGAGTGGGTGGTCGAGGAGCGCTGTCGGGTGGTCAGCGTGCTGGGCCAGGGTGGCATTGGCAAGTCGGCACTGGCGACGAAGGTGATGCATTGGGTAGCCGAGGGCTTCGAGGTGGTCATCTGGCGCTCCCTGCGCGATGTCCCGACCTGCGAAACGCTACTCGATAGCTGCCTCCAGGTGCTTGCTCCCCAGGCGCTGCGCGACGTCTCTGCTAGCCCCGAAAGACGCCAGGACCTCCTGTTGGAATGCTTGCGCAGCCGACGTGTCCTGCTGGTCTATGACAACCTGGAGTCATTCTTGGAGGAAGGGGAGGACAGCGGTCGCATGCGTGCAGGCTATGAGGGATTCTCCCGCGTGCTGCGCCGGGTAGCGGAAACCGAGCATCAGAGTTGCCTGCTGCTGACCAGCCGGGAGAAACCGAGCGACCTGGTGCCGCTGGAAGGCAGTCGGACTCCCGTGCGTGCCTTGCGCCTCGCCCGGCTGGGTGCCGAGGCGTGCCAGCAGTTGTTGGCCGAAAAGGGGGTCGCAGGCAGTGTAGCTGAGCAACTCCGGCTGGTCGAGGCCTACTCGGGCAATCCCCTGGCCCTCAAAATTGTGGCGCAGACCATCGTGGAACTCTTCGATGGCCTGATCGTCCCATTCCTGGAGCAAGGTGAAGTGGTCTTCGGCGGGGTGCGTGCGCTGCTGGATGAGCAGTACGCCCGCCTCTCAGCGGTCGAGCAGAGCGTGTTACTATGGCTGGCGATCCTGCGCGAGCCAGTCAGCCTGCAGGAGCTGCTGGCGGTGCTCGGCGCACCCCTGCCACGCTCTCAGGTGCTGGAAGCGGTCGATGGCTTGCGCCGTCGCTCGCTCATTGAGCGGGGAAAGCTCCAGGAGAGCTTCACGCTGCAATCGGTCGTGATGGAGTATGTGGCGGCACGACTCATTGCGGAGGTGACCAGCGAGATTAAGCAGGGCCGTTTCTCGCGCCTGATCGAGCATGGTTTGGAACTGGCTCCCTGCAAGGAATATGTGCGGCAGACCCAACAGCGCCTCATTGTGGTCCCCATTCTGGCTGGCCTGCGCAACACGTACCCTTTGCGAACCGCGGTAGAGGAGCAACTGCTCGCGCTGCTGGATCGGCTGCGCGAACGGGCTGACCACGCCCAGGCCTATGGACCGGCGAATCTGCTTGCGCTGCTACGAGAGCTTCGTGGGCACCTGCGCGGCCTGGATCTGTCACATCTTTTGCTGCGTCGTGCGTATTTGCAAGAAGTCGAGATGCAGGATACAACGCTGTCCGGGGCAATTCTGCAGGATTGTGTCTGGACGTCGACCTTTGGTGCCATCTGGGCCGTGGCTATCAGTCACGATGGACGTGACTTCGCAGCGGGCAGCAGGCGGGGGGAAATGTGGGTGTGGGCTCAGCAGACGCTGCACCTGATCTGGCAAGCCCACTCAGACGTTGTCCGGGCCTTGAGCTTCAGCCCAGATGGATGCCGTCTGGCCAGCGGGAGTTATGATGGCATGGTCAAAGTGTGGGATGTTGAGAGCGGCGCGTTGCTCTGGTCGGGCTCGCATACCAACTATATTTCTGGGATCGCCTATTCCCCCGATGGCAACGTGCTGGCCAGTGGAGGAACCGACGCGACGGTCCGGCTTTGGGATGCGAAGACAGGCGCACTTCTTGAGACGCTCCCGCATCCTCATGCGGTCTTTACCATCACCTGGAGTCCCGATGGGCACCTGCTCGCCAGCCTTGGCTTCGATGGGCAGATCAGGCTCTGGAAGAGACAACAGAGCGGTCCAGCCACCTGCGTCGCGATCCTTGTGGGGCACACCAACTGGGGAATGGGACTGGCCTTTTCCCCCGACGGGAGCCTGCTTGCCAGCGCGAGCTGGGACCAAACCATCAAGCTCTGGGAGGTTGCCAGTGGAGGCAACCTCCAGACGCTGGTTGGACATACCGATCGGGTACAAACGGTGGCTTGGAGTCCGGACGGACGGACCCTGGTAAGCGCCGCCTTCGATCACACGATTTGGCTCTGGGATGTCGAGCGAAACACCTGTCGGACGGTACTCCACGGGCATACGGGCGTGGTGTTCTCTCTCGCTTTTCTGCCTGACAGCCGTAGACTGCTCAGTGGCAGTGTCGATGGCACCCTACGGGTGTGGGACACGGAAAGGGGACAGTGTGAGCAGAACTTGCAGGGCTACGCGATCTCGCTCTATGATATCGCGTGGAGCCCCAATGGCACCCAGCTCGCCAGTAGTAGCTCGAATGGCCTGGTGACCATCTGGGATGTGGAGGACCTGACACCACCCAGACTGCTCCAGAACCATCGCCACCTCGTGTTTGGGGTGGCATGGAGTCCCGATGGGAGGTGGCTGGCGAGTAGTGGATGGGATAATACCATCCAGATATGGGACGCGACCACAGGAACCAGCGTGCACGTGATGAGGGACCCCGACGACCCCTACACCTCCTTCTATGGCGTCGCGTGGAGTCCGGACGGACAGCGGCTGGCATGTGGAAACTATCGGCAGGAGGTACAGGTGTGGGAGGTGTCCACTGGCACCCGCCAATGGATCGCCCGCGAACAGCCAGCCTCTGCCCGCCGGGTGGCCTGGAGTCCAGACGGAACGAGGCTTGCCAGTGCCGGTGATGATGGTATCGTCTCTGTGTGGAACGCCTCGGACGGGAGATTGCTCAAGCAACTAAGAGGACATCAAGGCAAAGTGAACGACGTAGCCTGGAGCCGTGATGGAAAGTGGCTCGCCTCGGGCGGAGGGAGCAGAGACGGCGGGGAGTTGTTCGTGTGGGATATGCGAAGCCTGGAGCGCGTGCGAGTTCTGTCGGGGCATCTCGGGATCGTGTATACAGTGGCCTGGAGTCAGACTGGCTCGGTCCTGGTCAGTGGCGGCAGCGATGGGATGCTCCGCTGGTGGGACAGGCAAAGCGGGGAATGCGCCCGGCACACCCAGGCGCATCAGGGAACAGTACAGCGGCTCCAGGTGAGTCCTAATGGAAACTGGCTCGCCAGTTGCGGTGATGATGGGGCCATCAATATATGGGAGCTGGAGGGCGGCGATCTGTTACGCACTCAGCGGCGTGATCGACCCTACGAGCGACTGGATATCAGCGGGGCAAAGGGATTGACGCAGGCGCAGAGGGCGTCGTTGTCAGCGTTAGGGGCCATTGAGCACCTTCCTGTCTCAGACATCTAGCATGCCCTCGCATCCTGGCCGCCACGACTGCATCAAGTGAACACACGTGCCTGACAAACATATGCCCGAGGGACGTGAGAGGAACCAACAGGAACGCCAAAGGGCAATGACTCCTCTCGCTCCTTACTCTCTACTCTTCCGTAGAGAAAACGTTCGATTTCTCGTCTTTTTCATCTCGGCTGGTCTTTTTTCCGCCGCACTCATCAAGCCATTGCTCGATGCTGTCACTACAGACGTCGTCTCGCGTCTTCTTGATGAGTTACCGATTTTTACATGTATCTTGGTCCTACCTCCTCTAGGGATAGGAGTACATAACAGTTAACGTCAAAAACCAACTCGGAACGAAAAAGCCGGAACAGAAGGAGCCTTTTGTGACGAGTTCCTCTTGCGTTCGTTTCCTCGTTTGTGAGATAGTGAGCGGGAAATGGTCGAAATGCTCCTCGGCGTTTGAAAAAATGAGACGAGAAAACTCGGAACAAAATATTTTTCAGGGGCAATGCCCGGTGATGAGACAGCAACAGTCAGACGAAGAGCAAGGTGCTGATGCGTTCCTCCTGCAGGAGTACGAGCAGTTCCTCTCCAATAAGGCAGAGGGAACGATGAAGCCTATGTGCGAACGACGCGCCAGGTGATGGCGTGGATAGCGCACCGTCCTGGCAACGCAGGCCACTTTCATCCGCACCAGCTGACGAAGACCGCGGTCGAAGTGTATCTGGCTTCTTTAGAACATATTAATAAAAAATGCATCTTCTGCTCGTTTTGTCGGTTTGTAAGAGGCTTGGCAGGCGTACTGGTGAACTGGACTTCACATAGCCTGCTATTTCGGAGGAGAACCATGCCATGCCCCGCATACGCGATTTCGGCGTCACGCCAGGCTATCTGCAGCCTGGACCATGCAATGCCATCACCGATGTGCAAGGCGTGCGCGTCGGACAGGTCACACTCAATCGCGACGTGAATGGCATCCCCTGGCGTACCGGGATAACGGCCATCTGGCCCCATGCAGGCGATCCTGTACGCGAGAGCGTCTATGCCGCGACCTTTCCTCTCAACGGCTTTGGTGAGATGACGGCCCGTTCGGTGGTGGATGAATGGGGATTGCTCACCGGTCCCATCCTGCTGACGGGTACTAACTCGGTGGGCATCGTCTATCACTGGACGCTGCAATATCTCTTTGAGCATGGAGCGAAAGAGGCCGGCATCACCTCGCTGATTGCCATGGTGGCCGAGTGTGATGACAGCACCCTGGATGGCTCCCAGGGGCTGGCCATCAGCCGCGATGATGTGTATGCTACCCTCGAGCATGCAACGAGTGGTCCTGTGGTCGAGGGGTGTGTGGGAGGGGGAACCGGCATGCACTTATTTGGCTTCAAGGGCGGCATCGGCACCGCTTCGCGCGTGGTACCGGTGGCAGAGAGGCAATACACGGTGGGCGCCTTGGTCATGACCAACTTTGGGGAGCGTCGTGAACTGCGGATTGATGGGGTGCCTGTGGGCCGCTTGCTGGGTGAAGAGCAGCCTGAGAGCGCACCCGAGGGCAGTTGTATCGTGGTGCTGGCCACCGATGCCCCCCTGCATCCACGCCAATGCAAGCGCCTGGCGAAAAGAGCCGCGTTGGGTCTGGCCCGTACCGGTTCGACGGCTAGAGATGGGAGCGGTGAGCTGATCGTGGCGTTTGCGACCGGCAATATCATTGCGGGCGGGGCAGGGCCGGTGATGCAGATCCACACACTGGTGGAAGGAGCATCAGCGGATGGAACGTCCCCCTTGAACGGCCTGTTCACAGGGGCCATCGAAGCCACAGAGGAGGCCGTCTACAATGCCCTGGTAGCGGCAGAGACCATGACAGGGGTTGCTGGCCATGTGATGCAGGCGATCCCGCATGATCGCCTGCACGCTCTGCTGCGGGGATGAATGGCTCTTCGGGAGTCTTGCCCTTCTCTCTCTTGAGATCTCTCATCCTCTTGCTTCTTCTTCCAGTTGCAAATTTTGCGGATTTCAGATAAGTTCTGCCTCTTTCGGCGCTCGCGATCCAACTGAACTATCCGAAAACTAAGGATAAGTTTTGCCGTGATTCCCAAAACTAGCGGAAAGCTTTGCCTTAGTTTTTCTATGTTTCTAACCTTTTGTTAGTCTCCCG
>WNFC01023614.1_pt1 | contig 11793 bp, 13 predicted proteins | sample 5400541 | NCBI WGS metagenome assembly WNFC01 (sample SAMN13153342, study PRJNA577476) | soil metagenome | isolation source: 120 cm saprolite under Douglas fir tree site 2 hole 2 replicate 1 | place: USA:California | collected 2015-04-18 | reverse complement strand
CACTTTGATGTAGCTTTGCTCACAAACCATTTGCCTCTTGGCATGCCATAAGAACTTGTACTGTAAAGAATGTGCAGTTTCATGTGAATATAGAAGGAACTATCATATGAATTTTAGACAGTAATTTGGGGGACTCACAAGACCAAGGAATGTCTCTGATCAATTAACCAATTAACTACAGAAAATTATTTTCCGATTACTCAGCCCCGAATCTGTACGACGCGGCGGTTGACACCGGCCCGCACCAACAATCAGGCCGTGGTCCGTGGGCCAGGTGAGGTCGCGAATATTGCAACGCAAGATCCACTTAGCGATGGGATTGAGATTTGATATTATGACGCGAATGACACCGCCCGCAGCCAAGACGTGGCTCTTCTGGCGGAATGACCGGCCCGGCTTGCGTCCTCCCATCACATGCGATTGCCTCCCCCCCCTGGACGTTCTCCGTCCTCACTTTCTTCTCCTTCACCCGCCTGACAGATTCTGACGCAGCTGGTGACGATGGACCCGAGTTGGAACGTGTTCTATGGAGACCACAGCCATTCCCTGACAACTACATCCCACCAGCTTTCCTTGCAGCTCTGTCCAAGAACCGTAACTAATATTTCTTTACTAAACCTCCCTCGAAGATCACTGAATCCTTACTCTTCGCACGGAATCTTCTGACTTAAAGCGATCGAGATGCCAACTTGGAAAACGCGATGGACTTCCAACGCCGCTTCAAGCACGTTGATGAGAGAGGCTTCAAACGCACTTCCAGTGGGTGGAAAATTACCAGAAGCCTCGCGGCTTCTGCTGGGGCTTTTCCTGAGAAAACATAGATATTCTGGGACCCTGCTCTCAGGAAATGGTTTTGACTTCGATCATGCGAAGAGTGACAGTGAGGCAGTGCTACTGTAGTCGATTACCAAGACTGTTTCCATGATAGTAGAAGTTTGCACCACCACACAGGTGACAGGAGACTATCGCAGACCAAGTTGAACACGCTGCTTCTTTCAAACCCCCTTCAAAGTCGCCCTCTGTCTCTTCTTCACTCCTAGACGGTCCTGCCGTCTCGATGTCTTCATTACCATCTCTCATATTGCTGCCACTTACGAAGACAGCAACCTAGCGGATGCCGACGCCTCACGCCTGGGGTGTGTTTTCAAATACGCCTCATGCATGACCGGAGAGATGTCTTTCCGAATTATCTCACTCTCCAGAGGGCTCGGCTACACATCGCTGTAGCGTTACAGATGTCGTGCAAGTGGAGGAGATAAGATACCAAAAGAGTAGCAATACAAGGGACCCAAGACGAGAGGAAAACGATGACGCGAGGATGTTCGGGATGACATCGCGGGCGCTCCGATACGTCTCGGTCCATGCTCTGACGTTCACCTTACATTACCCTCCTCCGAGTCATAGCTCGGCGGAGCTTCCAAGCCTAATCTCTCGGCACGAAGTTGTTGGATCTCGCGCCACATGCGATCCAGTTGCGACTGCACTGGCGAAAGACTGGGTGACGATGTCATTAGTCTCTGCTCAGTGGTAGCAACCGGCGGCGAGAACGCGGACTGCAGCCGACTTTCATCCAATACTGGGGGAGTGATGGTGGGTTGAGCGCGTGAAGTCCCTGCTCGCATCCGTGCAAGCTCCTTGGCCGACAAGCCAATAGGGTCAATCTGGAACGACTGCGAATTTACGACCGAATGCAGCGGTGAACTTGAAGAGGGCGGACCGTCGGCTTCCGTATTGGCTGCTGTTGTCTCGGTGGGTTCGGATCGTGATTGCTGCTGCTCCATCCAATGCGCTGTGTCCCTGCGGGTTGCATGGAGATGTGTTAGGATGAATGGTATTGGCCCTATTACTGACACTGACCGTATAGTAGAACTTGAACGTGAAAGCGCCGAAGATCCGCGTATACTGTTTCTTCGTCGCCAGAATAGTACAAAGGTGACAATTACAGCCACAAGTAGTAAAGCTGCAGCACCACCTCCGATGGCTCTTGCTTCTGTGCTGACAGGTGATGTTTTCTGTGACGTGGTTAATGATGTGGTTGATGTATTTGGTGGCCTGGTTGATGTATTTGATGATATGGTTGATGTTTCTGGTGTCGTACAGCTCGTGCTTGATGGTTCTGATGACGCGCTTTGTACTGTTGGAGTGCCAGTGATTGTTTTTGGTGTGGTCGTTGTTGTTGGTATGGTCGTTATTACAACTACCGTGGATCCTGTGACTGAGAATTGTAATGGTTGACCTACTGCTTCCGATGTGGTGACAGTGGTGGCCATCGTGCCACTGCTGATGCCACTGATGATTACTGGGGGCAAAAGGAGAAAACGGAGGGCAAATGCCCTTGAACACGCGGGCGAGCTGTGAGTCCGGTGGAGAAGAGTGACGACTTAAGTAATATCGTACTTTATATGATGACTCGGACCGTCCCGAATCGGACGCGACGTCACTGCTGATGCCCTGGTAGATTGCTTGTCGGTGCAGCATCGAACCGTATTCTACGTATGGGAGTTCTACGGTCAAGGGGTCACTGGCCAGCCGTGGTGCTTAATGACTGGAAGTATCTACGTTGCCTGGCGAATCCTTTGAAAGTCGCACCGTTCCTGAGGTCAAGAGATTGATCCGCTCGTTGCAGCATTGCATTCCAACCCGGGCAGGACGAAGAAAATTCCGAGGATCATGATCCTAGAACCAACATCATTAATATTGTGCGGTGATAGAACCCCGATTCTGCGACGAAAACCTTGCTGCGCCGCGGAACGCACGAGCCACGCTCACAACGGTCCGAGCTCAAGTGCGCCTGTAACATCATCACGTGATGGAAAGGAAAAATCCGGGGTCACGTGCATGTGCAACGTGCTGGATCAGGATGGCGCCGACGCACGAGCCTTATTAGTCTTGTTCTTAGTGCCCACGATGACAACAGAACATGAGAGAACCCGCAACGTCGGGCCACTATTCTCTTGCTCCCACAATCACCTATTCCAACCTTGAAATTGACGTCTGTTCCACATAAACCATTCGGGTCTTCCGCTGGTTTCCATAGCCGTGCAGCCCGGATTCACCGTGTGGACTGCACTCATTAGAAGATGCTCCACTAATCCTCGGCGAATACAGTACTGTTGCCATGGCAGTGCAATTTCCCGAAGCCAAGGTGCTGTGGCAACCATATATCGTCTGTAAGTCTGTTCCTTGCCTGCTCAGACAGGCGCCCACACCACCCGCGTTTTTCTGCCCACATGAGCTGGAATGCATAATAGAACTCGGTAATGATGGGAAATGGGTCTGCAGGCCATCCAAGTTACCAAACACCGAGGATTGTATTGTCTATTCCGTTGTTAGACATGTATCGTACTCTTCAGCCTTCGAGACGCGTTGATCCGTGCTCCCCTTACTCCCTTCTCCTTCCTACCGGACGCCTCGGAGATCCATTTTTCAAGTTCGAAACTGAGCTATTCCCTTGCGCCCGTCATTTAAGTTGCCAATTCTTTCACTCCGTCGGCCCTTCCCCACGGACTCTCGGCCCACGCGACCATGCAGGCCAGGCTTGGTTCGTTTTTCGCCCTATTACATGCATCTCATTTCGACAAGGCAGATCATTGGGACTCTTCCCCCACATGGCCGCGCGCGCACGCACTTCAACCAGTACCTAATTGCTGCAGATGACGACGGGTATATCGGACAGATGGGCTAACAATAAGCACAATGTTGACGATTCTCGGGAAGTCCTTGAGGGAATAAATGATGTAGGAAGTGAGCGGGGGTCGATGAGTCAAGAGAAAGAGCCTGTCATACGGCGAAAGCGGCCAAACTTGACGAGGCGGGAAACCGAAAGAACTATGTCTGTATGCGCGCTTTTTTCCCGAAATACATCCCAGGTGTCATTGGGAGAGTATCGACATGAATATTGAGTATTGATTATCGAGATAAAACGAGAGACGTGACAACTTGAAGGATATGTGGGTATACGGGTAAGCGATTGGGCTCGGTAGGTGGCAGAGTTAGCATGTCCCTAGCTCTGAGTCAATGCTCAGATGCACCGCGCTAATTTCTCGTAGCTTGCTGCATGCTTGTTGTGTGTAGTTTTGGACGGTGAATTTGAATGTCAAGACCACTCGGCGGGAGTCGGGACAAAAATGGGCGTGTTCGGCCCAGGTCACTCTCAGAACCGGCCTGGAACTGGTAGAAGGCGCTACCTGTGCTACATCTGTCGGTATGAACACTCACTTTGCCAAACATCACACACTGAAATTATCATCATGATAGTACACATTAGACGCGACAATAAAATACAAGTGGATTATTGGAGGGACCAGGTAGTATGTTAATTTATGGCGGTGGGCGTTAGTGATCCTTGTTGATGGACTCCTCAGTCATCGGATCGCTATGTGGGAAATGCGGGTTTGGATGTGGGGCTAAATGGAAGGGTGACTCCGAGTCCAAGACACGTTCTACGGTGTCGCGGAAGACCTCGCGTAAGCCGACGGCGGTCTTGGCTGACGCTTCTACGAATAGAGTTCCCTTACGAGCTGCGTACGCAGCACCTTCTCTAGTCGGGACTTGACGCATATCTTCCTGTGGCTCTCACGTTTAGCATGTACAGGGACTTCTGAGAAGGTGAGAAGCACCTTATCTACCTTGTTCCCAACGATGATTTTCACTGCAGACTCGGGAACATCTCTGCTACGCTCTGCAAACCAACGCTCTAACGCTTCGAAGGACTCGCGATTCGTTATATCGTATACTAATGACCGCATGTGCGTCAACCAGATCCCGAGGCCTTGGGCAATCGCAAATGACGAACCTATGATAACTGCCTGTGCTCCGCGGTAGTAAGACGACGTAATCGCGCGAAAGCGGGCTTCGCCAGCAGTATCCTTTTTTGCAGAGGCTTTCAGAATTCTCAATTTGAGCAGTGCAGCTTCGCACTCACCCAGATGTTCAGATTCACGTGCTTCCCCTTCACGTCCAACTTGTGGCTCTAGGTGGACGATTGGTCAGCCCAGGTTGGGACATGTCCGTGGCGCGTACGCACCGAACTATCAACTCCGACCGTCGGCCGTGCTTCACTTTCTGGTAGCCACCGGTGCTCCGTGAAGCGAAGTAACAGGCTACTCTTTCCCACTGACGCGACGCCCAGAAGAATCAACTTCACTTGGTACGGTTCTGACTGTTTCACCAGTGTGTGGAGTGGCATGAGTCAATTGAGAGAATGTGATGATGTCTGGTGAGTTGGGAAAATGAGCCTGAGAAGCGGGAATAAGAGAATGAAAGGACAGAGAGGGGTTCCGAAGGTTTCATAGGACACTCTTTAAATACTCCAAGGCGGAAAGCATGTGGAGAAGCCAAGAGACTTTTGTTCGAGGCAGTACGCCAAAATAGTAGTCCTGAACCGAGACCAGGCCAGTACATCAGGTCACGGCCCCATCGATCGAATCAGTGCGGGGATGGCGGCTGCAGAATATGCGCGTGCTACGATAGCTCGGAGTTTACTTGTGTATGGGCTATAAACCCGAAACGCGCCATTCACGGCTCTTCCGAGTAGGTCGTCCTGGATCCGAAATCCGGCGCTTGATGACAGTATATCCTCTGCACCCAGTCCATCAAATACGATGATCACAACCGGGGACCAGGTTTTGTAGCAAAGGCACCCCAGCCTGCGGAAGGGCATAGCGGTCATCGTCAAATGGATCGAAGGTCGCTAGCAGGACACGGATAAGATATTTTCTAAGCGCAGGAAGCAGGTGCGCGTTGAGCTCAGACGGAAGTTAAAGAAACGTGCTAAGACACCACCTTACAAGTCTTGAAGCTTGAACCCCAAAATATCTGTATAATGCCGCTTATATTCAAGATAACTGTAATAATAGTAGGTAGGACCAGCCAAAACGTCACTGACATGTCGAAGTCACCACAAGCATGTGATGTATGCAAGGCATGGAATGTCGTACTCTAAAGGGTTGTCATCATCATCGACAGGGTTGGGATGGCGATGGATATGGAATATGGTCGGTAATTTGCATCGAGTGCGTCTCACGGAGCTTGCCAAGGCACCGACACGTTGTTTCAAGGAAGCTAGAAGACCGCGCCGGGCGGATGCGGGACGCAAAGAAGTTGCGCCTGTACTCATACTTGTCCTATCACTGTCCTCAGAAAAGGTGACTTGAATCTCGTCCTTCAGGATGTTGTGCTCCACAAAACAGTCGAAAGGCGGAGCCTCGCCCGCGTCTAGCGGGATCTGAAACACAGCGACGGCATCGGGAGAGTATGGGGAGGGGTATGATTCCTCAGAAATTGATGGGAATGGGACGTGGCTATCGAAAGGTGATTGATACGTGTTGAGCGAGCTGCTGGAGCTACGGTCGGGGTCATGATGTCCATTTTTCATTGTCCTTGCATGCGGAAAGCGTGCGAGGAGGCTTGGAAAAGGAATAGAAGCGTGGAAGATATCATTCGTACTAGAGGTACGCTTTTCGTGGCGTCCTCGAAGAGGGTAACGTCGTTGGTAACCAGACGAGGTATGTTGGTAGGGTGCCATATCACGGAGATAATGTGGGGGATCGGGGCTATCGGAATCTTCGCTGTCATGTCGGGAGTCAAGTTTGGCATATGTTTTTTGCGCATCAGCACTGCTCCGCCAGCTGGGAATTGGGCGCAGCGATACACCGCCTCCAAATCGACCCATGAAACAAGATACAGTGGAATTAGAACTTGAAGGGGGAGCACCGGATTCACTTTCGGAGAGCAGAACAGTTAATTTCCCATCTACTCGGCTATCAGGAAAACGCGCGAGTTGAGGTGTTCCGATGCCGGCAACTGTGTTATGCCGCCACATTCAGACTTGTTTTCCGTAAGAAGTAGACAATAAAATACGCACCGGAGGGCCTCTTATGCTCCCTGCGCCTGCGCCGCTTGACTNNCCTTCCTGGGAGCCAAAATCCCCCCTATCATTCAGCGAGGCGTCAGAGTCGATCACTGAGATGATCGTTTCACTATGGCATGAAGAACGAGTCATGATAGGCATGAGGGGACGTGACGGCATTCATCGAGGTGGGGAGACTTTGATATAAATACGTCTGGCAAAATTTCGACGCGGCAAACTCCTTTGCCTGTCAGCTAGTGCTCGGCTATTTTAGTGACCTTTCTCTGGCTATCCTCAAAACGTTAGTGCCAACAGTCCGCTAGCCCGCCTTAGGTAATGGATGTGTAGCTCTGTCAACCACGTATTTTGCAACGCCGAGCCTTGAAAACATGCTGTAGCCACTGTTACCGGTCTGGGTACGACGACAAGATTTCCTAACAACAATCTACGGCCCAGGACTAGCAACAGCAACCGTGAGTCTTTCAAAAGACCAGACACGGCGCCAGCAGCTGTCCTTCACCTTTTCATGTGGAACATACGGGCTAGACCCGGTGTATGGTGCTGTGGGTGGTGCTGTTGATACTGGCACCGGAGGTCCTGACGGTCTGTGGTCCCCGTGACTCATCTACTTGTCGCTCGCCCCGAATACCCAATAACAGTTCGTGACCATTGGAACCGCCGAAATGGGGTACTGGTTCAGGGTCAAGGGATGGTACAATATCGATATCGATAAGCGGGACGACACCCGTGGTATCATTCCTTCACTTTACTGCAACTCCCATCTCGAAGACCACATTTCCTCTCCCTTCAATCTATATGAGTTCCCACCCAGGATCGTCTTGGTTTCGGGTACTTTCGAGCATGCCTTACAGGGCTATCAAGAGCAAACTGGCACAACATTGGCCGATGTTTCTTCAAGGGGAAGCTCAAGCCCTCAGTAAACTCACAGGGAGCATGAAAATCGCTCGAGGATGCTGTGTCTGTTATGTGTTCACTTTTTGCCACCGCCGCCCCCAGCGATGTTACTGGTCTTGTACGTCAGAATGGCTAATGGTATGTTCTGCGTCCCCGATGCTTGCTATACAGCCATTCCCACCTGCCCAAGTAATAAATGGTGGCCCTGCTGTCCTACTCCGACTCGTATGTCCCTTTCTTAGTTCCTACGTCCGTATCCTTGTAACACCCAACTGTGTCAGGCCACCAAGCGCATAAAGTCTAGTCACGATGCACAAGCACTTGCCGAATCGATCGAGTCGATCGCGCACTTCCTTAAACTCGTTGATCTATGCACACGAATCGTCCCTACACCTGCCATAGACGAGATAGTAGGTCAAGATGATGTTGGAGCTATTCTCCACCCTTCAAGTCGCGCTGGCGGCCAAACAGCTCAGGCAGAAGCGATCGAAAGTCATCTACTGTCTCGTCCGGAATATGAGGGTGGTCGTGGACGGTGAGCAAATGCGCTTGACTGGTTACCCGCCGTCTGCTGAGTCCTCTAGACGGCGAGGTATCTGTTGACAATGGCTGGGGAGCCCTCGGTATGTTGTATTGGCAAACATAAGTCAGTTCGTATCTGACTGAGTTTTAGAATCCCTACATCAAATAGTGAGCGAATGAGCGAGATGAACACGTTGAAACGTCAGTCATTTTCCATCGTTACTATTGCTGACAGTGAAACACTGATATTGTCTGACAGGTGACACGTTGCAGAGGGATCTTCGAAGCTGGCTCTCTCCTCCCGATCCCTGGAGAAATTACAACATCGCCCGCGCATCCCGCCACACAGGCACTGGGGCATGGTTTGTTCAAGGCGAAATCTTCTCGACACGGAAAGGGGCCGGACCGAGTTCCCTACTCTGGATTCATGGGAAGCGTCAGCCGTCTCGTCTAGCCTTTACGCGCTTCACGCTCTCGCAATGCGCACGTGACTGATGACTCTTCCTTCGTAGCCGGCGCCGGGAAGAGTGTACTTTGGTATGTTAGCCGTTCGTCTTGAGAACTAACCGTACCTGCCAGTCCCACAATCATTCAAGAGATCGAGACTATGCAAAAGTCTGGGCTCGCCTCACTGACGTCTTTCTACCATGACTCCAAGGAGGATCAAAAGAGGGATCTGCGCGGGCTGCTCTCATCTGTGCTAGTCCAGCTTTGTTACCAATTCGACGACTACTGTGACATCCTTTCCCTGTTCTACTGGAAATATGCTTGCGGTTCTCAATATCCCAACGACGATGCACTTGTCCGATGTTTGGAGGACGTACTAAGACACCCAGGACAAGCCCCGATTTTCCTCCTTCTAGATGCCTTGGATGAATGTCCAAACTCATCTACTGTGCTATCCGCCCGCGAGAGTGTCCTGATGTTCGTGAAGGAGCTTATGGACTCACAACTGCCAAATCTGCGCATATGCGTAGCAATCCGGACTGAGATCGATATCAAGGCTGTTCTTGAACCTTTAGCATCCCATTATGTTTCTATACACGACGAGAGTGGACAAATAGAGGACATCGAGAACCATATCAAGTCCGTTGGTCCGTTGTCAACACAGATCCAAGGATCCGAAGGTGGAAAAAGGAGGACAAGCAACGGGTGATTGACGTCCTCACACAACGTGCTGACGGGATGTAAGTTAACCATACCTAACTTATTGATGTCTCGCTCATACCTGTCATGTAGGTTCCGCTGGGTGTATTGCCAGGTGGTCCATCTTCGCGACTGCCACCCTGGACGTATCCGGCATACCCTGGCCGAAATAACAGAGTCACTCGATGAGACGTATGAAAGCATCATTTTGCGAGAGATTAAAAAGGAAAACACGGAACTTACCCGTCGTATTTTTCAAGATGTTGCCGTGGCTGTCCGCCGACTCCATGTCAATGAACTCGCGGAGATTCTCGCATTTGATTTCAATGCAGGGCCGATTCCGAAATTTCACAAGGATTGGCGCCTGGAAGATCCCCTAGAAGCGGTGTTGTCTACGTGCTCGCCATTACTTTCCCTTGACAATTCCCTAGTCACAACCTTTTCGCAATTTTCGGTAAAGGAGTTCTTAATCTCTGCCCGCTTTATCGAAAAATGTGACACTATTTCTCGCCGTTGCCATATCTCTGACACCCGCTCATGCCCTCGTCGCGCAAGTATGTCTGGGTATGTTACTGCACCTGGATGAAAACGTCACCAGCGATAGCCTCCAGAGATTTCCTATCGCTGAATATGCCGCCGAGCACTGGATTGATCATGCCCGGTTCGAGGGTGTGTCAAAACACGTGGAATATGGCATGAATCAGCTGTTTGACCCGAGAAGACCACATCTCGCTGTTTTGATCTGGATCCACGACCCAGAAGAAACCTCAAAGAGGCGAACCAGACGGGCTGGAAAGCCATTGCCGCCCAGAGGAACCGCCTTGCATTACGCCGCTCTTTTGGCTTCCCCACTGTTGTAAAATTCCTGATCCACGAGCGCTCACAGAAAGTGAACTCTCGTGTCATCGAGGACGAATCCACTCCGTTGCATTGGGCATTGTCCGGAGGACATGTGGAAGTCGCACGGTGGCTTGTTGTACACGGCGCGGACGTGACAGCACAGGACGAGAACGGGTCGATACCCCTCCGCCAGGCATCGAAGATGTGAAGTGTGGAGCTCGCTCGCTTTTTCATCGAACTTAGTGCGGACGTGGCGGCCCAGGACAAGCACGGGTCGACTCCCCTTCATAAGGCGTCACTTTCTGGCAGTGTGGAACTCGCTCGCTTGCTCGTCAAACATGGTGCGGACGTGAAAGCCCAGGACAAGTATGAGTTGACTCCCCTCCATCAGACATCACTTTATGGCAGTGTAGAACTCGCATCCTTCCTCATCGAACATGGTGCGGACGTGGAAACCCGGGACAAGCGCGGATCGACACCTCTCCATCAGGCGTTGCTTTCTGGTAGTGTGGAACTCACGCGCTTCCTCATCGAACATGGTGCGGACGTGACAGCCCCAGACAAGAACGGGTCGATTCCCCTGCATAAGGCATCGGAAATAGGAAGTGTGGAACTCGTATGCTTCCTCATCGGACGTAATGCAGGCCCGACAGCCCAGGACAATGATGGGTCGACCCCCCTGCATCTGGCATCGGAGTACAGGAAATATGAAGCTCGCACAATTCCTCGTCAGCCATGGCGCGGACGCGACAGCCCAGGACAGGAATGGGTCGACTCCCCTCCATCACGCAGTGTAGACATCGCACGCTTCCTCGTCGAATATGACGCGGACGTGACAGCCCAAGACAACAACGGGTCGGCTCCCCTCCATCAGGTGTCGAAAATAGGAAACATAGAACTGGCACGCTTACTCGTCGAACATGGTGCGGACGTGGAAACCCAGGACAAGAACGGGTCGACTCCCCTCCACCAGGCGTCGAAAAAGCGAAGCGTGGAATTCACACGCTTGCTCGTCGAACATGGCGCAGATGTATCAGCCAAGGACAATGATGGGTCGGCTCCCCTCAATCAGGCAACGAGAATTCGAAGCATAGAACTCGCACGCTTCCTCATCAAACATGGTGCAGACGTAGGAGCCCGGGACAAGCACGGGTCCACTCCCGTGCGTCACGCATTGAACATGCAAAGCATGAAACCTGCACATCTCCTTGTCGAATATGGGACGGACGCTACAGCTGAATTTGTCTGAGTCACCAAACCGGACTGCAAAAATCCAATAGTTGGCAGTTTAAATCGCATTGTTTTTGTCCATGACATCCGTACATCTCGTTCCACTATTTCTGTGCCCTGCTTTGCAAGGAGTTTCATCACCTCTCGGAAGCTGAGGTGGCCCTTCTTGAGGTCTGCAAAAACCTTGGCATCACTGAGACGAATTTCAATCCCATTTGTCTGCCAGACCTGCCGAATCAACGCAAGGAGGAGTTCTTGAGGGGAAAAGCTCATAGTCTAACCACGGCTCC
>WNFC01007774.1_pt1 | contig 11793 bp, 17 predicted proteins | sample 5400541 | NCBI WGS metagenome assembly WNFC01 (sample SAMN13153342, study PRJNA577476) | soil metagenome | isolation source: 120 cm saprolite under Douglas fir tree site 2 hole 2 replicate 1 | place: USA:California | collected 2015-04-18 | reverse complement strand
ACACGCGGGCCCCAGCCAGCTAGCGCTGGCTGGGGCCCGGCGGTTACCAACTAAGTGGTCATCCCTTTGCGGGAATGGTCACTGGCTTCGAGAGCTTGAACGTGAGCTGACTTTTTGCAGTTAAGAGGGTTACGTCCTTGTTTGCCTTGGCCTTCTGGGTATTTTTGGCATTGCTTTTGGCCTGGCTCTTCGACCCAGCAACCGAATTGGTCTCCAGGTCGTAGGACTTCCCGTGGATTACAACCGAAGCTAGCGTCACCTTCAGTTCGTGCTTTTTGACCTTGACAACACGGCCGGTTACCTGCGCGCCCTTGGGAATAACGGTCTTCCCTTCTACCTGAATCGGGGCGTTGAGGCTGGCGGCAAAGGTGTCACCGACCTTGTTCTTATTTGTGGCGAGCGTTTGTCCTACCGTCGCGCTGATTGCCGTACCTTTCGGTACCGTAACCATCGCGGTTGGCTGGGGCGCCTTAGCCGCGGCGGCAAGCTTTGCTGCTCCTGGTTTCTTGGCAGCAGCGGCGGCTTCGTTGCTGGCTTTGTTTGAGCAACCCGCCAGGGTTAAAACGGCCACCCCTGCCAAAACAACTGACAGTTTCCGATAGACTTGAGAATCGAACACTTCACACCTCCAAAGGGGCACCCTTGGGTGAATGGGATGAGGCGGCTGGTTGGACCCATTCCCCGGTTACAATCGACCTCGAAACAGTGGGTACCCTGCTTTCGATAAATCGTACAAAATCCTGCAGATGGAGTCTCTTCGGATTTGTGACAGGTGTTTCCTCCCCTTAACCGGCCTATTGGCCAGTTAGCCCGGTCTGCAGCGCTCACGCTCATTTCTACACGCTTGCCCGCTTGCCATTGGCTGACAATGTCAGGAATGCTCCCGGTCTAATCTGTCAGGGATGTGCCCGGTCTGTAGCAATACCTGGACCCCCTCCCCCCTGGTTTTTTGTAAGTGTTGCATCTAACGGACTTAGAGATTGCGTAAGTGGTTTAGAATCAACACTTGCGGGCATTTCTATAAGTGTTGATTCTAAAAACGGATGGGTACTGAAAACAAACAAGTTATTTTGGCTCAATAACTTACAAACCTATAGAACCGGACAAACCGGGTGCGCGTAGGACGCCCTTAGGACAAAATGCGCCCGTGAATGACGCCTTTGCCGCTGCATTTCTTACAGGAGTTGTTGCCGCCCTTCCCATTGCAATCCGGGCAGGGACGCACAGCCGTTCTAGGCCCTCTCGGGCCTCTGCTGTTGAAGGGTTTTCGTCTCATCGAAAATTCCAGTCGTTGTCGAAGAGTCCGACCGTGCCCATGACGACTGTTGCCGTGGAGACTGTAGGCTCATAAGACAATTGCGATGGCTGCGCTGGAATTTCAACATCGATTTCTGGTTGGATGGCTTCTTTATGCGGAGGAAGAGCGAGCATTGCCGTTAGTCCGAGTGCTGCGAGTGCCATTGGCGTTAGCGAGATTCTCTTCACCGTCCACTTGATGTCGCAGTAAAAGCACGCCGCAACGACTGTGCCATCCTTCTCCGACACTTTAACTGGAATCGCATTGCATTTAGGGCAAAGTGACATGGCTTGGTTTCTCCATTGTGCAGAGCATAGCACAGGCGCGAAGAAAAGGCGAATGAAAGTTCACCGGCTCACAGGATTCCGGCCAGGAACTCGGCCATGTGGTGATGCAGGTTAGGACAAAATCTTTTGCAGGAAGGAAGCCCTGCCATACCTGTAAACCGTGAAGACGGGTCACCATTTTCTTCGCCATCACGCCGCCTTCTTCCTTCGCTTTTTTGGCTTCATTCTGAATATCACGTACCACTCGGCAAGTGTAAAGCGGCGCATTGAAATTGTTGGTTGCGGCTTGCCTATGTGTTTGAAAAATTGCTTCATCGTAAGTTTCTTCCCCGCCATCGTCCCTCCTGCTTCATTCGCGTAGTTTACCACGGGGCGTTCGCTTCTTCTCCGCTCGCTCAACAATGTCGTCCTCGGTGAGCCGTGGCTTCCTGCGGCGTGGGGATGGCGGAGTTTCTGGCGAGCCTTTTGGGGCTACCGGGGTAGTGGGCTTCCCTGCCTTCTTGCGACGCTGGCGCGATGTGCTGAACGGCACGATCGGCTCGGGCGGCTGCCAGCTTCAGCTAACGGATTCCAACGGGAGCATCGAGATCGCCAAGGCTCCCTGACCCGCGCGGAGCTATTATTTTGCGGCACGCCGCGCGCGATCCATTGCGAATGCTTTCTTCAGGACGCGCATCGCGGTCTCCGTGAGATGAAATCGAGTGAGTTCATCTTCGCGCGCGAATGCGACATCGGTTACATCGCTCCCCGCGCGGGGCTCACCTGCAAGGCGTTCGCAAAGATAATCAACAATCACGAAGTGGAATCGGGGTCTTCGTTTCATTTCTGCGGCGGTTGAACTGTCCGCCAGGTAAATCCGGTCGAATACCTCGATCAACTCGAGGACGCGAACCTCGATCCCGGTTTCTTCCAGCAATTCGCGAACGACGCCTTCTTGCAAACTTTCACCGATCTCCAGTGTGCCGCCCGGAATAGACCATTCACCGAGCAACGGCTCGTTGCCGCGCCGGATTAGCAGCGTGCGGCCCTGATCGATAATCACCCCGCCAATGCCAACCACCGGCCGTTCGGGGTATTCTCGGGAAGAGGCCATTCGAAAGTCCTTGTACGCATGGTGCGATGGCGTTCAAAGCAGCGCCACCACGCACGGGAGTTGACTTCATATGCCGCGGTATATAATACGCTGCACAGTGGCGGGCACGGTCCTCGTACCCCCACTATGCAAACGACTGTACGGAGGGTGGAGCCGTGATCCGTTGCCCTGAATGTTCCGCCGAAATCGATGTCGACGAAGACGAAGTCGAAGAGGGCGAGATCCTGAGCTGTCCGGAGTGCGAATCCGAGCTCGAGGTCTCGCAGACGCATCCCGTCCACCTGAATCTCATCGCCGATGACACGGATGAAGAAGACGACGAAGACGAAGAAGACAAAGAAGACAAGCCAGGAGAAAATGGCAACCTGATCGACGATGATGATGACGAGAAAGACGAAGAAGACGACGAGGAGTAATCGGCTCGCTCTGCGCCGCTTGGCATCCTCTTGCGCTCGCGCTGCCATCCAACTTGCACGGAGCAATCTAAATGCATCGCCAGCAGTGGATCATGATTCTCTGCACGGCAGCGCTTGTCGCTTCCTTTAGTAAGGAATTTGGCCAGGCCCAGGAACCTGCGCCACCGCCGTCTGTTTCCGCCACCACTTCGCAAGCTCCTGCAGCCACGTCCAACAAACCGAGCAAGAAAAAATACAGCCACACAAATGATTTTCTGATTCGCGGAACCGTCTTTACGGATAAAGCGCTTTCGTTTCCGGGCGTGCAACTTCGGATCCGGAGGGCGGGCGAGAAGAAATTCCGCTGGGAGTGCTACACGAATTCCCGCGGCGAATTTGCAGTCCGACTGCCTCAGGGCTCAGACTATGAGATGGTGGTCCGCGCAAAGGGTTTTGCGGAGCAAACGCGCACTATCGATGCGAAAGCCGGCGGAAACGAGGAAAGCATGGCGTTCCGTATGCAGCCAACGGCAGGAGGCAAGGGATGAATGTGTGGCGATGCATGTGCAGCCTGGCTGTCGTTCTATTGCTGTGCGCGGCGGTTGCTGCGGCTCAGGACAAGAAGCACGAAGCTCAGCTCCGCACGGTCCGCGGCGTGGTGTCGGACAAGTCCGATAGCCCTCTTTCCGGCAGCGTCGTTTTTCTGAAGAACGCGCGCACCAATTCTGTCCGCAGCAGTTACACCGATGACACTGGCAACTACCGTTTCAGCGGCTTGGATCCGAATGCGGACTACGAACTCCATGCGGAAAAAGAGGGCGCGAAATCCCAAACTCGTACGGTCTCCAGCTTTGACAGCCGCAAGGACATTGTTCTGAATCTCAAAATCGACAAGAAAAAGACCTGAGTTTAGTTTCCAGCCCTCGCGTGGGCTATAACTGGGGGCTGCCGAAAATGCTCGCGCGTTGCCAAGCTCATCAGTGATTGGTGACGAAATCCAGCTTGTGGGACCCAGGTAAAACCATTTCCTTACATAGGGAATCTAAGGGGAGACCTAGCATTGTGGAAACGGCGTTATCCCTTTGGCTGCGCGAATGTGAGTGCCCCGAGAGACAATTAGAATTGTCTATGATCAGACAAATTGCGGTGCAGGGCCGCGCACTAGTAGGTAATTTGGGCACACCCCGAGAAAATATCACACAACTGCCGAAGGGTAGCGGGAGTCGAATCATCCGTCGAGGGTGTAAAGCTCGTCTTCGTCGCAGAACGCATTTTCTATATTGGAGAGTGACAGCAGTCGCGATGAAAATGGCTCGAAGAGTAGTGTTGCCTGTTTGCTGCGCGATTTCTATCGCATTGATTCTGCCGGCGTGTCCGATTCTCGCTCGGCAGCCACAGGGTGCAAATTCAAACGATGCCAAGGCCTCTGTGACTGGCAGGATCACCGCAATATCCGGGGAGGGGGTAACCAATGTCCTTCCTGGCGTCACTCTGAAACTGACCGGTCCGTCCGGAGCAGCACCGCAATCGACGGTAACCGATTCGGAGGGCCGCTACGAGTTCACTCAACTTGCCGCAGGAACCTACACAATGGAAGCGAGTGCCGATGGCTTCAAAACATGGTCTGCCACGATAACCCTTAGAGCAGACCAGGCGCTTGTCAAAGACATCGTCCTGCAGATCAGTTCCGTCAATCAGCAAGTTGAAGTTCAGGCAGAGGCCGCCGAAATTGCTACGCAGAATGTAGCAATAACCGCCACGGTCAACACCGACCAATTAGAGAGCCTGCCTTTGCCGACCCAGAAATATACGGAAGCTTTGTCTTTGATACCCGGTGTCGTGCGGACTTCCACGGGTAAGCTGACGTTCAAGGGGCAGGCTGAAAGCCAGGGGATGCTGGTGGTGGACTCCGCGGAGAACGTAGATCCTGTTTCGGGGAGCTTCTCGATTCCCATTCCTGTCGACATCATTCAATCCATGACCGTTTACAGTTTGCCTGAGAGTTCTGAGTATGGAGGTTTTACTGGAGGTCTGACGACCATCGAAACGAAACCTCCCTCCGGAACATGGGATTACAAGCTGCGGGATTTTATTCCAGCGTTCCGGGGAAAGAACGATAGCCTGGTGGGGCTCGCCAACTGGACGCCTCGATTTGAGTTCAGTGGCCCACTTATCAAGAACAAGATGAATTTTGCCGAAGAGGTTACCTACGAATTGCGGAGACAGCCTGTGCGCGGGTTGTCGTTTCCCGTGAATGAGATCAAGACGCGAAGCGTCACATCGCTGACAAACCTTCAGATAATACTCTCCCCTCGGCACGTGCTGAATTTCAATGTCAATACTTTCCCAATGGAACTCGACTTCGCCAACATCAATGCGCTGATCCCGCAAACCGCTTCCACGAGTTACGGCCGAAGTGGAGTATCCGCTGGGTTCTCGGATTCCTATCAGTTCGTTTCGGGAGCGGTGCTGAACACCATGGTTCGCTACACACGCTTCGACAGCAACGCCCGCGGGCAGGGACCTGCCGACATGGAAATCTCGCCCGAAGGGTGGGAAGGCAATTACTTCAATAGTTGGAACCGTAGCGCAAACCAATTGGAAGCTTTGCCCGCGTACCAACTCTCACCGAAGTCCTGGCACGGTGGCCACGAAGTGAGGTTCGGAGCAGACATCTTATATCGTAACTATGACGGTACCAACATTTCGCATCCAATTGAACTACTGGCGCAGGATGGCTCAGTTGCTGAGCGAATCGACTTTCAAGGCGCGGGCCTGCTGAGCGCAACAGATACGGAGATCGCTGAATTTATCCAGGATCGCTGGACCCTGAACAGTCACTTGACGCTGAACTACGGGGCACGTTTGACCACGCAATCCATCGGTCGCACTGCCGCCTTCGCGCCGCGCATCGGCGCAGCGTATTCGCTGGGCGGCGGAAACACGGTAATTCGCGCCGGTGCTGCCGAGGTCTACGGCCACGTCCCGTTGCTGGCGGCAGACTTCACCAACAATCAGGAGCGTGTACTCAGCTTCTTCGATTCCACCGGTGCGCTGATAGGCCAGCCCATAGTTCTAGTAAATGCCTATCTTCTTTCGGGCGCAGCCCCGACCGCGCCTGGCGTACCGCGCGACCCAGGGTCAAGTCCTCGCACATTTAGTTGGAATGTCGTGCTTGAACATCAAGTGCGCAAGAATCTTAATCTCCGGGCCAGCTATCTTGATAGCCACACCGTGGACCTCTTTCTTCTGGATCAGGTGCTCGATATGGCCAGCGGAAGCGGCCTGCTGGCGTTGAAGAACAGCGGGGTTGCAAATTATCGGCAGGCTGACATCACCGTCCACTATCGAGTTGGCCAGCGGGCCGATATGAGCCTCTCCTACACCTGGAGCCGGGGACGTGGTGACCTCAACCCGCTCTCGGATACTCTTGTCCCTTTTCAGGTTCCGGTGATTCGACCGAATGCTACGGGTATACTGTCCGCGGACGTTCCCCATCGCGTTGTAGCCTCGGGGTTCTTCCGCCTTCCCTGGAAAATGGTCGTTAGCCCCGTGGCTGACGTGCATTCGGGATTGCCATATTCAAACGTAAACGTTTTGCAGGACTATGTCGGCGTTCCCGATAGCGAGCGTTTCCCTATTTATTTTTCGCTTGATGTGAGGTTGTACCGGGAGTTTAACTTCCACATACCGCGCACGGAGCGTTCCAAGATCCATAAGGTACGTCTGGGCGCATATTCGACTGACATCACGAATCGCCAAAACCCGCACGACGTATTCAACAACATTACGTCTCCCGTCTTTGGACAGTTCGCAGGCCTTCAGAGGCGTTACACCGGTCTCGTATTAGATCTGGTTCAGTGAAGCGCCCACGCCGTGGTTATAGCTCGGCGCGGCCAGCGATCGGTGAATGCGCTAGCGCCATGCGGGCGCCAAAACGCGCGCAGCTTTGGGCAGCAGTTCGATTTCCACCGGGGTTGATCCGAAGATTTCGCCGTCACCATGGAACACGCTGGGCTGGAGGGTCGTTAAACGCACTTTACTCGCCTGCCAGCGCTTCACGCGTGAAGTCCGCAATTCACCGCTTCCTATCAGCCGAGGGAGCAACGTCAAGACGCCAAGCTTGCTGAGATCTTCGATCATAACAATATCCAACAACCCGTCATCGAGGCTCGCATTAGGAGCGAGCCGCACTCCCGCACCATAGGTCGGGGTATTCAACACCGCCGCGAGCAGGGCTTTTCCTTCCTGCGAGGCGAGTTCGCTTCCCTGAAAGTCGATTCGAACTTCGATGGGAATGAATCCCACCAGCGCTCGTAGCGCTGCCGCGATATATCGTAACCGACCGGGGAGCCAACGATACGCACCACTCGCGTAACGTGCCGCTTCTGCGTCGAGTCCAATACCTCCTCCGCCTGCGTACAGACGCGTTCGCCCTTCGGCGGTGCGTACTCTCACAAGATCCACAAGACGCGGAACACCCCGCAACATTGCTTCCGCGGCTTTTATCGGATCGTCGGGCAACGCGAGCGCGGCGGCGAAATCATTTCCTCCTCCGACGGGGAGGACACCCAGGAGCACCTCGGATCGAAATGCCGCATTCGCCAACGCCTGAAACGTTCCGTCCCCACCCATCGCAAAAAGCGCACCCTGTCCTTGCAATATGGCATTTTGTGCTAACGATTCAAGTTCCGCCGCACTCTTTGTCATGACAAATCGCGCATGAACGTGGAAGGATTCAAATAGTTTTTGGATTTGTGCCAGGCAAGAGCGTGCCCGGCCTCCGCCAGCCACGGAATTGACTAATACGATGACGCCTGATTCACGCAGAATGCGCGGAGCTTCCGCACGATCATTCATGCATCTGCTCCGCAGCTCCAGCCGATAGATTCATTATAGTTTGCGTCTCAAAACACCTTTCAGGGTCTGTTCGAGCATTCCATCGCTCCGGGTGCGAGGGCATACTACCTCTGAACCCATCTCGTTCGAAGCTGGACGATAGCCGAGTCGAGCAATTCGCTGGGTCATGCTGGTTGACGCGGAAAGGCTGCAAGGCTATTTTGGCACGATACAGACGGGGGTATTCATGAGCAATTTCCTTGCAGGATTGATTACCGGCAGCCTAATCGGAGTGGTCGTCACTCTCTTAGTGTTGATGATCGTCTCAGGTGTAAAGGGTCCCGAGAAAACCTCGGAGGGCCAAGTTCCCAACCGAAAGGTATTTCTTGCCGCGGTACTGCTTCTGGCCATCTGCGGGATTTGTTATAGATTTGATCTGGAAAAGAGCGCCCTGCTTGCACTATTGCTCTCGGTTTTGCTGATCGCTAAACTCGGGGGGTCCAAGAGGGGTATTACGGCCGCGGGTATTGCCGCAGTGATACTTGCCTGGTTCTTGCCGCCAAATGGCTCACTCACGGTCACCGGCCTTGATAACAGGCTAGCACTGGCGTTGTTCGTCCTGGGAACGGTTGTAGGAAGTATCGCCGTGGAAGGAAATCAGTGGCTCAACCGCTGGATTACGACTTCGGATCCGGATCGATGAGCATACTGAAGATTGGTGCCGGCGGGGGGAATCGAACCCACGGCCTAGGGATTATGAGACCCTCGCTCTACCACTGAGCTACGCCGGCATGAAGCAATCCACTATGCTACGGATTCGCTTGCGGAGGTGTCAAGGTGTTGTCCCCGGCGCACGGACAGCAGACTCTTGCTTGGGTCAAGAGAGGAGCTGCTCATCAAGATTCAATTGCACTGGCTGGATTGTGTGCGGGCAACCCGTTTGCACGCACTGCGCACACGGCCCGGCCTACTTCTTAGCTGATTACGGAGCGACGGTAGTCCTATATTTCTTAGTACTACGGTACCGTTGACCCGTACAGTTCTAAAACCTATCCTAGACCGGATCGGACACTGTCCCAGCTATCAGGTAGGCGAAAGTCTATCGAAAGGATGGGACAGGAAGGTGTGTATCGATTCGTAACAGGCTCAGTTCTTGAACTGCTTGACATTGATCAATTAAGAGATAGAATGCCGCCAGGTTTAGTTCATACCTCGGAGGCACAATGTCACGCAAACTCACGGTTGTTTTCCTGGCCATGCTAATTTTGGTCGGGGCAATGAGCCTTAAGACGGCAGTCGTCACGCATAGCGATGGCCCCCTGATGATGGCTGAGGGAGGGGCACCGCAACCACCGACGCCCTGGAGGGAAGGTGGAGCACCGCAACCACCGACGCCTTGGAGGGAAGGTGGAGCGCCGCAACCGCCAACGCCCTGGCAGTAACCGCTGAACGAACTACTCACGGGATGGACCAGGGCATGGCAAGGAAGGTCAAGTGCTCGGTCCTTACGGATACGCAATCTGGCTCCTCTGTACTCTCTTAGAAGCCGCGGTAGTCGTGTGCGCGATCAGGAAGAACGCTCTACAGCGTTATCTCCTTCTAAACGTGAATATGGCCGCTTCGGTGCTGGTAAGCATCGCGCGCTACAACATACTTAGCCACTGCGGTTTTACCTCCAAGGAATATCTATATTTTTACTACTATTCCGACTTTCTGCTCACAATTACCCTCTACTTAGCTCTTACAAGCCTTTATTCTCATATCTTCGCTGAACTGCAGGCCGCCCGTTACATCAGGTTGGGAACGGTACTTCTTCTTTCTGGCACCGCCTTGTTCTCATACGCCGTGGTTCATCAGTCCAGCTCCAAGCTTGTGACCCACTTCGTGGTCGAGCTCTCTCAGAATCTTTACTTTGTAGGCCTGGTTCTCACCTATGTCCTTTGGGCTGCTGTTCTAAAAATGCGTGAAACGCGAACGCGTCTGATTCAATTGATATTGTCGACAGGCGTATATTTCAGCTTGTCTGCGGGGAATTTCGCCTTGCAAAACCTCTATCACAGCCACAGCGCTTTCTTTGAGTACTTGACACCACTCTTCGGCTGTTTTCTCCCCTTGTCTTGGGCTTATGCCTTTTGGCGTGTTCCGGAAGATGCGCGCCTCGTGCCTGCCCGGCTCGCCGTGGTGCCCCGATGATGGCCGGCGTGATTTTCGTTTTCTCGGCGGCAGCGCTGCTGCAGTTTTTTATCTCCTATTGCCGCTCTCTCATTGCTACGTCCTCTAAACAAGTTCTCTCGCCCGAGGTCAAGGACGTTACGGGCATCCAGAGGGTCGCTTGCGGTGACGATTTCAAGCGCGTGATGCAGCTTCTGCAGCTCTGTCCGGAGCGCCCGGAAGACCGCAACGGCGTCCAGGCGATCGGAGCCTATTTCAGCCTCTTGAATTTCCTGCGGTCCACGCTTGCTCGGATTGTTCCTTCCATGCGGGCCTGGACGGAATCGGAACGCGGGCAGTGCGCGTATTTCGCCGCAGTCGCCCTGGAGCGCCGCATCTCCTTCAGCCGGGATATGCTCGCGCAGCAAATGGACTCCTGAAAACTTCCTTCCGTGGCTTCACCGCCGTTGACTTGCTAATTTGGCTACAAGCTCTCTCCTTTGTTTGCTTGACATATCAAGAGCATGCTATTCTACAAAAGTTCCCTCCTCACCGGAGTGGAAGCGTCCGCAGCGCAAAACTTACCGGTGACAAAAACATGCTCGCAGTGTGGCGCCGTACTGCCGTCAAGCGTACGTGCCTGTAGTTTTTGTGATTCATCTTTTTCAGTCGGTCCTTCTATCTGGGAAGATCCCTCGGATATTTCCGCGAAGATAAACCTCGCGGTGAATGCGGAGGACCCCGGCTCGGCCGGGATCGATCGATCCAAGCGACGCCCTGTCTTCTCGCATCATATGGGGCAAGACCCCGACTGGCGGGGGGAGCTCTCACAGCGTCTTGAGGCTTATCGTACGCGGCGGCGAAAGCTTGCGCCAAACGAGGCGCAGTCTCAGTTTGCTTTCGATGACCATTCCGGCAAGACGCCGCCGCACATTTCCGTCGCGGTTGCGGAACCTCCCGCATCCGTTGAGGAAGATTTTTCCTTTAGCATCGCGATTGGTCGCCCTTCAGAGAAGGGCGGTCTCGAGGAATCGCGACTGATGATTGATGTCTCTCAGCCACCCGATTCAGACGCCAGCCCGCAGACAGAGGTTGCTAAGGACGAAAGAAAGTCTCCGCCCGGTCTTCATCCAGTGGCATCGATCGACGATCGACGACTCGCGGCACTGATCGATGTATCCTGTTTATTGTTTGCCTATGGGGGATTTCTGATGCTCTTTGGCTCACTCGGCGGACAGTTTACGCTCAGCAAACTGAGCGCAGCAGTGTACGCGACGACTTTTGCCATCGTCTATCTGCAATATTGCACGCTCTTCACCACCTTCGGAGGCACAACTCCGGGCATGATGATGAGAGGCTTGCAGGTTGTCAGCTTTTCCGGCGAACCGCCCACGCCCAGGCAAATGCTCCTGCGCAGCGTGGGTTACATACTCTCAGCAGGAACTTTCTTCCTCGGCTTCCTTTGGGCGATGTGGGACGAAGACGAGCTCACCTGGCATGACCGGCTCTCGCGCACACATCTAAGTCCGGTGCAGACTCTTACCGATCTTGAAAGTTCAAGCGTGGCGCACAGCAGGTAGTTTTTCCTGACTTTATCGCACGGCGCTCTTGCTCTCGAGATGTATTACCTCGCGCGGCAATCATTCGCGATGCGAATTATCACCTCCAGGCTGCGTTCCACATCCGTCTCCGTTGTCGCCCAGGAAGACACGCTGATCCGCATCGCGGTTT
>WNFC01007772.1_pt1 | contig 11794 bp, 10 predicted proteins | sample 5400541 | NCBI WGS metagenome assembly WNFC01 (sample SAMN13153342, study PRJNA577476) | soil metagenome | isolation source: 120 cm saprolite under Douglas fir tree site 2 hole 2 replicate 1 | place: USA:California | collected 2015-04-18 | reverse complement strand
TGCACACGTGGTCACAGCCTGTTCGATCTGCGGCCGTCCGCTCCCGGACGGAGCGCGCTTCTGCCCGAACTGCGGAGCCACCGTTGGATCGTTGGTTGGCACCGAGGAGCGGAAGGTCGTCACCGTCCTGTTCGCCGACATCGTCGACTCGACGGGAATCGGCCGCCGCCTCGATCCGGAGCGATCACGAGAGGTGCTGGGACAGTTCTTCGCGGCCGCGGCGGAGGAGCTGATCGCGCTCCGGGGCCGGCCGGAGAAGTTCATCGGCGACGCCGTGATGGCGGTGTTCGGGCTGCCAACCGTGCATGAGGACGACGCACTGCGGGCGGTCCGCGCCGGTCTCGCCATCCGCTCGCGCACCCGCCGGTTGGGCGAGGCGGCCGGCCTGGATGAGCCGCTCGAGGTCCGGATCGGAATCGAGTCCGGTGAGGCCGCGATGGGCCGCAACCCGAGCGGTCAGCTGCTCGTGACCGGGCCGGTCGTAAACGCCGCTGCACGGCTGCAAGCGGCTGCGCAGCCCGGAGAGGTGCTCGTCGGCGCCACCACACACGCCCTGACGACCGCGAAGGTCGCCTACGGGCGGCGCCGCCGGGTCAAGGCCAAAGGCTTCGATTCGGCGCTCGAAGCGTTTCCGGTCGAAGGCCTCACGACGCGCTCCGCCCGGCGCACGATCCCTTTCGTCGGCCGCGCCAGCGAGCAGGCGGTCCTCGACCAGAGCCTTGGCCTGGCGACCTCGACCGGCCGCCCGGTGCTCGTCACGATCGTAGGCGAGGCCGGCATCGGCAAATCGCGCCTGGTCGACGAGCTGACGGCGGGCGTCGGCGCCGCCGTGGTCGTCCTCCGCGGCCAAGCCCGTTCTTACACGGACACCGCCACCTTCTCGCCGGTGGCCACCATCGTCGGAGACCTGGCGGGCATCGATTCCGGCGATCCGCCGGAGAAGGTTCGGCGCCTGCTGCGCGAACTCGTGGATCGATGCTGCGACCCATCGGAGGCGGAACGAACGACGCAGCGCCTGGGGCTCTTGTTCGGCCTCTCCGAAAGGCCCGACGAGACCGCCTTCGTGAACGACATACAAGCGGGGTTCATCGCTGTGGTGGATGGATTGGCCCGCGATCATCCCGCCGCGATCGTGTTCGAGGATGCGCACGACCTGAAACCGCCGATGCTCGACCTGATCGAGCGCCTGGCGACACCGGGCCGGCGCGGACCTCGGCGCGCATTGATCATCGCCCTCGCCCGACCCGAGCTCCTCGCGGTCAGAGCCGACTGGGGATCGACCAGCGGGAATGCCGTGCTCCTCCGGCTGGATCCGCTGTCGGCCGAGGACTCGATCCACCTCGTGCGCCATGCCGGCAGCGGCCACATATCCGACGCGCAGGCGGTCGAGATCGCCGAGCGCGCAGGCGGTAATCCTTTTTTCATCATCGAGACGACCGGCATGTTCATGCCCGAAGCCGAGGGAGGGAAGACGCCGAGTCATGCGCCTCTTCCCCCAACCGTGCAGGCCGTTGTCGGCGCCCGGCTCGACGCCTTGCCTGCGCGGCTGCGCGAGCTCGCCAGGCGGGCCTCGGTGTTCATGTACGGCTTTGATCTCGAGGAGCTCCACCTCGTTGATCCACTCGCCAATTCCACGGAGCTCCAAGCGCTCGAGGATGCCGAGGTGATCGTGCGCCGAGAGACTGCGTCAACAGAGCCCAACTGGCGGCTCCGGCACGCGACCCTGAAAGAGGTCGCTTATGCGAGCCTGCCGAAGCGAGAGCGCCAGCGCCTCCATCATCAGATCGCCGAGTACCTGATGAGCTCAGGCCACGTATCGCTGGCGGCAGACCACCTGGAGCGCGCGGCGATCGCGTCGCTCGACCTGGACCCTAACGACCGCGCCGCACCCGATCGCGCGGCCGATGCGCTGCTGGTTGCGGGCGATCGCGCTCGCCGGCGTATGGAGATCCGCTCGGCGATCGATCGTTACGATCGCGCGCTCGTGATGGCCGGCCCCGAGGCAAACTGGGGGGTGCGTGAGGCCCGAGTGCTCGCGGGCATGGGCGAAGCTCGCTACTGGCTCGGCGAATATCGATCGGCGACCGAGGCCTTGGATCGCGCGGTAAAGCTGGCCGAGGCTCACGACGACCTGTTCGCGCTCGCGCTCGCCTTGCGCTTCCTGGGCGACATCGCCATCAACTACGAGGCGGACGTCGACAAGGCGGAGAAGCTGCTGAATCGCTCGCTGGCGGCCGCTGAGAAGCTAGGCGAGCCCTGGGCCGTCGTGCGCACGCTCCTATTCGCAGGTTGGGTGCCATGGACCCGCGAAAAGTTCGACGAGGCAGAGGTGATCTGGCGTCGAGCCCTCGCCATGGTCGATCCCCAGGATCACTGGGCTCGAGTCCGAGCCCTCACGGCCCTTTCGATCAACCGCAGCGAAATGAAGGATGTCGACGGAGCGCTCGGGCTGATTGATGAAGCGGCTGTGCTGGCCGAGGAAACCGGCGATCAGTTCAGCGTCGCCAACACCGCCGTGCAGAAAGCGCGGGTGCTGGACGAGCTCGGTCGTCGCGAGGAGGCGCTGCCGTGGTTCGATCGCGGGATTGCGATCTTTGCGGACCTCGGCGCCCGGTGGGAGCTGGCCGACGCGCGGGCGGCGCGTGGGATCGCAAAACGCGAGCTGGGGCGGCTCGACGAGGCGGAGGAGGACCTGCGGTATGCCATCCGGATCGCCGAGGAGCTTGGCGATCGCCAGCTGCCCGGCTGGGTCTGGCGCGCGCTCGCCCGCGTGGCCGAGCTGCGCGGCGACAAGACCGAGGCTGAGGAGCGTTGGCGGCGCTCGCGAGAAGCGGAGTCTCGCGGCCCGCGTTAAAGCGAGACGTTCAGCGATAGACCAGGATCGCCCCGAAATGCGTGAATCCCAGCCCCTCGTAAACCTTGGCCGCCTCGTCGCCGGCGGCGTCGAGGAACACGAAGTCGCCGCCGCGGTCGAAATGCCGCCTGACCAGCTCCGAGGTCACCGTCGCCGCGACCCCTCGGCGCCGCAACGCCTTCTGAGTCACGATCCCGACCAGCTCCGCGGCGCCCTTGAGCGAATGCGAGACTCCGGTGCCGGCCGCCTCCCAGTCGAGCCAGGCCAGCAAGAACACGCTGCTCGCAACGCCGAGCTCCGCGCGCAGCGTATTCACCGGCGGCGCCTCCCGGCTGACATCGCCGCCGTTCGTCCAGCGGATCTGCTGGAAGGCCTCCAGCTCGGCGGCGATCGCCCTCGGGCCGAGCTGCGTCAGGTGGACCTCGGGCGTGACTGACGGTTTGAACGCTTCAGGGCGGAGTGCCATCAGCGCGTTCTTTCGCGCCAGCTTCAAGCCGGCGGCCTCGAGCCAAGGGCCCACTTTGGGAAAGGCGGTGTCGTTGTACTCGATTTCGAGCGATGACTTGTGCTTCTTGAGGGCAGCCTTCAGCTTCGGGATGGCCTTCTCCGTGTCGCCTTCGCTGGCGTTGCCATCGACGAGCGTGACCCAGCTCGTCGGCGGCGTTTGTTTCTCCTTGGACAGGGCCACCTGGAACGGCCCGATCGTGAGCACTTCCGAGTCGAAAGCCTTCGCTTCGAGCGTGTCGCGCTGCCAGGCTGCGAACCGCTCGGCATCCAGCCCGGCCCCCTTTGCCACTAGCCCTCGTACCCGGTCACAGTACCCGTAGTGTGGGCCATTGAAATGGCGGTGAGCCGGGCTGAAAACGACTTTGCGGTGAAGCTGTTTCGCCGGCTGCCCCGGCGCTACGACCTTTTGGCAGAGGTCCTGTCCGTTCATCAGAACGGGCGCTGGCGCGCGGAGCTGGTGAAACACGTGGTTGCCAAAGACCCGAGACGCGTCCTTGACGTAGCCACCGGCACCGCCGGCGTCGCGGTGGCGCTGGCGCGCCGGAGCAACGCGGACATCACGGGCGTCGACGTCAGCGAGGACATGCTCGAAATCGGGCGCCGGCGCGTGGACGCGGCGGGGCTCCGCGGGCGCATCGAGCTCGAGACTGCGCGTGCCGAGGAGCTGCCCTTTGCCGCGGGCGCTTTCGACGCGATCAGCTTCACGTACGTGCTGCGATACGTCGGCGATCCCGCCGCCACGATCGGCGAGCTCTCACGGACTCTGCGTCCCGGCGGCGTGATGGCCGGCCTCGATTTCTTCGTGCCTCCCAACCCGGTCTGGCACGCTGCGTGGTGGATGTACACGCGCGGAGTGCTCCCGGTCGCCGGGCTGCTGCTGGGCGGGAGGGCTTGGTGGGACGTGGGTCGCTTCCTCGGTCCCAACATCTCAGGCCACTACACCCGCTGGCCGCTCGGGCGGCTGCTGGCGGCGTGGGAAGCTGCGGGGATGGTCGACGTCCAGTGGCGTGTCATGAGCCTCGGGGGAGGCATCGTCATCTGGGGCACCAAAAGTGCCTGAAGTGCTCGCGCCCGCTTATTACACGGCGGCGGGGCGCGGGTGGCGCCGGGACATCTGGGCGCTCCTGCATCCGCCCTACACCGCCTGGCATCTCTCGTACGTCGTCATCGGGGCGGGCCTGGCGCCCAAGGTGAGCTCGTTGCGGCTCGTCGCCACGCTGGTCGCCTTCTTCCTTGCCGTGGGCATCTCGGCCCACGCTCTCGATGAGCTCAACGGGCGCCCTTTGCGAACCTCGATTCCGGGTTGGGTGCTCAAAGCTGCCGGTGCCGTCGGGCTCGCGGGCGCGGTCGGCATTGGCTTTGCGGGATTGCCGGTCGTGGGTTTGGGGCTGCTGCCGCTGATGGTGCTTGGCGTGCTCTTCGTGTTCGCGTATAACCTGGAGCTTCTAGGCGGACGTCTCCATGGCGATTTCTGGTTCGCGCTGTCATGGGGTGCCTTCCCGCTGTTGACCGCGTACTTCGCTCAGGCCGGCAGCATCTCGATCGGCGCCGTCTTGGCCGCGGGGGGAGCGTTTGCGCTGTCGTTCGGCCAGCGGGTCTTGAGCACCCCGGCCCGGACGCTGCGCCGGCGAACACGCTCCGTCTCCGGAGTGGTCACGCTGAACGACGGATCGCAAGTGCCTCTTGACGAGGCGGCATTGCTCCGGCCGCTGGAGCGCGCGCTGCGTGCATTTTCGTGGGGCGTGGTCGCGATGGCCGTGGGATTGATCGCATCTCGTCTTCTCTGACGTCCGTCCCGACTTGCGGCCGGATATACCGCGCTTCTGGCGCCAAACGTGCCCTAAGAAGGACCGCCAGAGGCGCGGTTGGCGCAAGACGTGCCGAATGGCCGCTCGGCAAAGTGATGACGTCCGTAGTATTCGGCGTGCCATGAACCTGCCGACAATGACCCTGCCCAAGCCTCTGCTCAGAGGCTGGTCGCACGCGGCCGCCGCCCTCGTCTCGGTCGCCGGACTCGCGAGCCTGGTGGTCATCACTCGCCACGATCCGGCCAAGCTCGTCTCGATGGCGGTCTATGGCACGGGCCTGGTCCTGCTTTTCGCGGTCAGCGCGACCTATCACATCTTCAATTGGCCGCCGCGCGTCAAAGACTGGCTGCGAAGGGCGGACCACGCCACGATCTTCGTTTTCATCGCCGCCACGTACACGCCGCTCGTCTACAACGTCCTCGACGGCTGGTGGCGCCTCGGAGTCCTGATCACCATCTGGATCTGCGCCCTGGCAGGGGTGGTCGGAGCCGCGCCGTTCCTCCGCATCCCGCGCGCCGCGTTGGCGGGCCTATACCTGGCGATGGGCTGGATCGCCGTGGTCGCGATCGTTCCGCTCACCGCGGCTCTCGGCTGGGCGGCGGCGGTTTTGATGGCGCTCGGCGGTTTGCAGTATTCGCTTGGCGCCGCGGCCTACGCGTTCCGGAGGCCGCGCCTTTGGCCGCGCGTCTTCGGGTACCACGAGGTGTTCCACCTGGCCGTCATCACCGCGAGCATCACCTTCTATGTGATCGTCGTCTACTACGCGGTGCCCTACCACCGGGCGGGCTAGGTCTTAGCTCTCGGAATCCCAGCGTTGGAGCGCGTAGTGGCATTTAGCCCGGCATTCTCCGTCCGGCGAGTTGGCAATACATTGGTCGAGCGCATCGCGGGCGGCGGGTGTTGCGAGCACGTGCCAAGCCAAGGTGCACATTTCCTCCATTCGTACGTGATCGCCATGCAGCCGAATCGAATCCAGGACTGGTTGCGCTCCCTGAGTCAGGTAGAGGCTGACGACGTCACAGACTCGAGCCAGTTGACTCCAGTCTGGTTCCGTGGAGCGAAGCAGGGCAATCTGGGGGAGGGCATCCGCTGCGCCGATCTTGGCGATTGTCCAGAGAATGAAGACTTTCTCCAGCGAGGGGATCTTCGCCAGCAGGCGCTTGGCCAGTGAATTCGCGAACGGCAAGACGCGGTCAGGAGCAACATCAACGAGCCGTCCGATGGCCTCACTGCGGACGTCGTCATCACGATCGTGCACTGCTTTATCGAGCGCGCGCACATATTCGTGGCGCGAATAGATGCGCATGGCGGCTTCCAGTGCCCAGAACCTGACGTCCCCGATTGGCCAGGCCAGCAACTGATTCACGATCGAGCTACCGGACGGATCATCTTGGAGACGAGACAGCAGCTGGTCTGAGTCCGCATTACCGTCCTCGACCAGAGCCGCAATCAGGGCGGCATCCAATCTGTCGCGCATCCAGCTAGACCGGCGGGACCCCGTGCTTGCGATCCGGCCGCGCTGATTTCCGCGTCGCATACGCGCGATATCGAGCGATGAGATTTGCGCGCAGGTCGGCCGGCTCGATGACATCGTCGACGATGAGATTGGCGGCCAGCTTGTAGAGGTCGACATCCTCGCGGTATTCGTCTTCGAGCTGTTTCCGGCGCGCGGCCCGCTCTTCTTCCGGCAGCTCCGCCAGCTTGTTGAAGAAGACGGCGTTGACTGCGGGCTCCGGGCCCATGACCGCGATCTGCGCCGAAGGCAGCGCGATGACCGAATCGGAGTCGAACGCCGGGCCCGCCATCGCGTAGAGTCCGGCGCCGTACGCCTTGCGCACAATGACCGAGATTTTCGGGACCGTCGCCTCCGACACCGCGCTGATCATCTTGGCGCCGTGGCGGATGATGCCGCGGCGCTCGACGTCGGTGCCGATCATGAAGCCGGGCACATCGGCCAGGAACAACAGCGGGATCTCGAACGCGTCGCACAGCCAGATGAAGCGTGCAGCCTTGTCCGCCGAATCGTTGAAGAGCACCCCGCCCTTCTGCATGGGCTGGTTGGCGACGACGCCGACCGCCTGGCCGTCGAGTCGCGCGAACCCCGTCAGCAGCTCTTTGGCGAAGAGCTTCTTGATCTCCAGCCAGCTGCCTTCGTCGATCAGGGCGTCGATGACCTTGCGCATGTCATAGCCCTTGTTCGCCTCGTCAGGAATGAGGTCGGCGATTGGCTTCGAGCCCGCTCGCGGAGGCTTGGCCTTGCAAGGTGCCGGCTTTTCGCCGGAGCGCTGCGGCATGTAAGCGAAGTAGGCCCGCGCGAAGTCGATGGCTTCCTTGTCGTCGGCAACCAGCGCGTCACCGCATCCACTTTCAGTGCAATGCATGCGCGCCCCGCCGAGCTCCTCGAGGCTCACCTTCTCGCCGACCACCACCTCCACCATCCGCGGCGAGCCGAGGTACATGGACGCATGGCCCTCCACCATCACCACCACGTCGCAAAACGCGGGGATGTAGGCTCCGCCGGCTGCCGACGGGCCGAGCAGCAGGCAGATCTGCGGCACCTGGCCCGAAAGCTGGACCTCGTTGAAGAAGATCCGCCCCGCGTGCCGGCGTCCCGGGAACATGTCGATCTGGTCCGTGATGCGCGCGCCGGCGGAGTCGACGAGATAGAACAGTGGAACCCGGATCCTCTGCGCGGTCTCCTGGATCCGCACGATCTTCTCGACCGTCCGCGCACCCCAGCTTCCCGCCTTGACGGTGGGGTCGTTGGCCATCACCGCCACCTGGCGCCCGTCGATCGTGCCCAGCCCTGTGACCACGCCGTCGGCGGGCAGCTCTTCGGCAAGGACGTTGGCGAAGAGACCGTCTTCGACAAACGATCCCTGGTCGAGAAGAAGGTCGAGCCGCTCGCGCGCGGTGAGCTTCTTCTGCTCGCGCAGCTTCGGCAGATAACGCGTGCCGCCCTTGAGCGCCCGCTCCCGAAGCTCCGCGTAGCGCTTGTTGTTCATCTTCCCTTGAAGTCCGGCTCGCGCTTCTCGAAGAACGCGAGCACGCCTTCCTTCGCGTCCTCGGTCATCGCAACCTTCAGGAGCTCGTCATACAGGTAGTCGAGCGCGGGCGCGAAGTCCATGTCTTGCGAGCGATAGAAGGCGTTTCGGCCCAGCCGCATGACAGCCGCAGACTTCTTGGCGAGCTTTTCGGTGATCTCGCCGACCGCAGTGTCGAGCTGGTCGCGGGGGACGACTCGATTAACGAAGCCGATCGACTGCATCTGCATGGCCGTCCAGCGCTCCCCGAGCATCGCCATCTCCAGCAGGACCTTGCGGGGAAGGTTTCGAGACAGGACGGCCTGGATCATCATCGGCCACACCCCGACGTTGATCTCGGGTGTGGCGAAGGTGGCGGTGTCGACCGCGACCAGGAGATCGCATGACGCGGCCAGACCGAAACCACCCGCCAGCGCATGTCCGTTGATCCGGCCCACTATCGGCTTGCCGAGCTCGGCCATCAAGAGGAACAGCTCCACGAACGCGTGGCGGCCCCGATGCCGCTCGGGCTCGGGAATGCTCAAGTCGAAGCTGCTGAGGTCGGCGCCGGCGGAAAAGCTCCGGTCACCCGCCCCGGTCAGGACCACGACCCGGGTCGCGTCGTGGCCCTGGCACCAGGTCAGGGCCGCTATGAGGTCGCGCAGCATGCCCACCGAAAGTGGGTTGCGCTGCTCGGGGCGGTTGAGCGTGACGGTGGCCACCGGTCCCGTGGATGCCACCAGCACGTTTTCGAGGGCCGGGGTCTCAGTCAAAGCTGCGAACAATCCTAGGCCGCGGCCCTAACAGTGTCGTGGCATGGGCGGCCGGGCTTGTCCCGACCGCGACGCGACCTTCATCCAGCCTACTAGCGCGGCCAGGAGCGACTTTCAGGCAGATGGCTTCCGCTCGGGAAGGTGTTCAGGGGCGCGAATCCGGCCGTCTTGGCAATGGCAGCACGCAAGTCACCCGACGGCCGTTGAGCGCCCTTCTAGCCGAGGAGGCCGACCGCGATCGCCAGGCCGACGAGGATGAGCACGGCGCCACCAAGTTCCTCGCTCCAGGCCTCGACCCGGCTTCCGAGCCTGCTGCCAAGCTCGAGTCCGAGCAGTGACAGGGCGACGCTGATCACGCCCATCGTGGCCGCGGCCAGCACGATGCTGATCTGGTACACGGCCAGAGCGAACCCGACCGCGAGGTTGTCGATGCTCAAGGCCAGCGCCGTCACGAGGAGGCTGTGGGTCTGGATTCGGGCGGGCGCTCTCGGCTCGTTGGGCACTCGCCGGCCCTGCCAGATCGTATAGGCGCCGACCACGATCAGGATGGCGCTCCCCAAGTACTTGGCGATGTGGCCGAGGTGGCCGGCCACGGCCTGGCCGAGGAGGAGGCCGATGATCGGCATCAGGGCTTCGAACAGCCCGAAGGCGAGGCCGACGCGAAGCCGGGTGCGCGCGTCGATGCCACTGAGGCCGATGCCGATCGCGCCCGCGAAATTGCTCAGGCCGACCGAAACACTGACCAGCAAAAGCCCCAGGAGCCCCGACATGCTGGCTGGTAACTATATTCAGCCGCTGTTGGCTGTCGTTGCAGGCGTGCTTTCAGACATTTTGCAGGCAATCCTTAACAACAACACATTGCTGCTGCCAGAACAGGAGCGCAGAATTGCGCGGAAAGTTGCACTCATCCCTGTAACCCAAAGTTAGGTTAGCAATCGCTCAAACGATATAATCCGCCCGGACAAGAAGAACATGAAGGTCAGACAGCGAGACTCTGTCGGCCCGTCCCCGTCCCCGCGCGACGCCGGGATCGACCTCGACAAGCCCATATTCACGCTGAGTGTGGCGTCCGAGATCCTTGAGACACACCCACGCACTCTGATGATGTACGAACACTTGGACATGATTCATCCCAAGCGGACCGTCACCAATCGACGGCGCTACTCGCGCCGCGACGTGATGAAGCTGCAGGCGATTCAGACCCTGACTCGCGAGCACCGTGTCAACCTCGCCGGGGTCCGCTACATCCTGGCGCTGCTGAAGCGCCTCCAAACCGCAGGAGTTGAGGCACCGGAGGGGTTAAAGAACCTGGATGTGACGCTACTCGACGTTTGAGTTGCAACCCGGCGGTTCCGGGTTGGTTGCAGGCAACGGATTTTGAAAACGGTTTGAGCAAATGTCCAAGAAAAGACGGCGGTTAGAAATAAAAGTGGATCCCCTTCCTCGTCCGTTCATGGACGAGACGGCATCGTGTCCGGTATGCGGCCGGGACGCCGCCGCCATCGGTAGGCGGCAGCTCCAGATCGTCTTCCGGTGCGAGCCGTGCAAGGTGGTCTTCAAGCGCAACCGGAGCTGGCCCTATATCTACTAAATAGTCGAGGGCTTGTGTCCGAGACTGTTTACGTACCCTGGAGATGTGAGACGGCGGGTCGGTAGGGCGGCCGTGTACGGCGTGCTCGCGGGGCTGGCCACCGCGGCGGTCGCCGAAGCAGTTCGACCGCGCGGCGGTACGGCCGTGCTGGTCGATTGGACCGAGGTCCGCAAAGCGGCCCGAGCGCGCCTCGACGAACCGGCGACTCGCGCCACCTCGCTGGCCGTCTCCGAGAAGCGCTACCGCGCGATGGCGGCCAAGCTCGAGAAGCCGCTGCTCGAGTTCGTTGGCGGCCTGCCTGTCGGTGTCGAGCTACCTCGCTTTGCAGCCGTAGATCGTGAGGGCTGGCTCGACCTCAACCTCAACATCCTGCGCCGCGTCATCGACCCCGTCCTCGAGCAGGGCCGAGTCCCCAACTCGCTGATCGTCCAGGTCGGTCGCGCCGGGATCGATCGCTACGTCGGTTTCATGCTCGGGTTCCTGGGTCGGAGGGTCCTGGGCCAGTTCGACCCGCAGCTCCTGGGCGCCGAGCCGCTCGCTGATGACGGTCTGTACCTGGTCGAGACCAACGTCGAGGAATGGGCCCAGAAGGCGGACCTGCCGGGCGAAGACCTGAGGCGGTGGCTGATCCTCCATGAGATGACGCACGCGTGGCAGTTCGCGGCCCACCCGTGGCTGAGGGCGCACATGGAGCAGTCGCTCAAGGTGCTGCTCGGTCCCTCCCGCGGCGGAGCCGCGGGGACCCCAGTGGTAGCGCGCGTGGCGGGAAGCGTCGCCGCCTTTGCAGGCGTCCTCCCCGCGCAGTGGAGGGTCATGCGACAGATGCAGGGCACGATGTCGCTCGTCGAGGGTTACAGCAACCTGGTCATGAATGAGCTGGGTGCGCAGCTGCTGCCCGGCTTCGAGCGCCTCGAGGAGGCGTACAAGGCGCGGAGCTCGAACAAGAGCGTCCTCGAGCTCTTGATCTTGAAGCTCTCGGGCCTCGACCTGAAGCTGCAGCAGTACATCCGCGGCGAAGCATTCGCCAAGGCTGTCTACGACGCGCGTGGGATGAAGGCCTTGAACCTCGCGTGGCAGGGCCCCGACACGATGCCCCGCATCGATGAGCTCTCGAAACCCGACGCCTGGTATCGACGCGTGGCGACAGCGCCGAAGCGCCGCCGCTAGTGGATGTCGAGAACGGCACGTCTGCTCCGACCAGGTGGTGAGAGCGCCGGTGGAGGGCGCCGAGAAAAGGG